>Ga0185299_10000663_pt1 | contig 85093 bp, 61 predicted proteins | sample PaiPotPPA55metaG_FD_128002 | JGI IMG/M metagenome (GOLD analysis project Ga0185299, IMG submission 128002) | Iron sulfur acid spring bacterial and archeal communities from Banff, Canada, to study Microbial Dark Matter (Phase II) - Paint Pots PPA... ...
GCGCCGAATTACCCATCCGAATCACCCATCCATTCACGGCGAAAGGCGTGGATCTCCCAGGCGGCGGGAAATGGGGTCAAACGGGTTTCGATTTGTGAGCTGGGTCTTGTTTTCATCCGAGTTTCGGTGGTGGAACGGTAGAACCGAACAAGCACTGGGACCGTAAACGGGTCCCTGCGGTCGTCATCGAATCGGCCGAGGCCGCCATTCTCGCAAGCATTCCTCGGGCACCTCCGTGCGGGCTTTGTTTTCTTGGCAAGTGGTTGATGCCATATGATTTGAAACGGAATCTCGGGCTTCGGCCAACTAATCGGCCGTGAGTCGAGCGCCGCTCTATTACTTATTTAATGGGGATTGTTTCCGAAATTCCGCACACCGTTGGCACACAGTGCTTCGCGAATAAGGCGCCGGCGCCTGCCTCAAGTAAAGCCACACGGGAAGGCAATCCCATTGAAGAAGAACTATTTCGGAATCAGATACGATCCGGGAATGTTTTCATTCAGCGTTGCCAAGACCGCAGAATTTGCGGTCGCAAGCTTGCCTAAATGACCATCAGTAATTTGCTTAGGTGCTCTGACGCATCCGCAAAGGGTGCTGGCCTCCACCTCGGCCCGGTGCAGAACGCAATGCTTGTCCGCTTTGATATGAGGTGGATCGAAGCTGTGAGGACCCATTTCGAGCGTGCGGTGGCTCGTGACACATAGCGATCAGAAAAGGTACGGCACCGGGGCCGCGGTCTGATGGGCGTAGGCGGAATACGTCTCCCCAAACTGGGAACGCATCCACTTCTCCTCCATGCTGAGCTTGGCCCAGAGCACAGCGAATATTAGGACGAAACCGATGACCCCGCGCACCTGGGAAAGCGCGATCGCGGTGCCAAGAAACCCAGTCAGAATGCCAGTATAGATGGGGTGACGGACCAGGACATAGGGGGCCGGTGGTAATCAACTCGTGGCCCTGCTTAATCGTTACGGCGCTGCTCCAGTTGCTGGCGAGGTGCTGGCGCGCCCAAACGGCGACGAGAAGGCCCGCGACGGTAACAGCGGCTCCAATCCAAAAGGGCCAGATGCCAGACGGCCAGAGCTGACGGTAGAGCCAGGGCAGCGGGATGCGAGTTGTCGAAAGAAGGACGATCACGACCAGGAAGGCGAGAGCCCGCAGGATGCCCAAGAGGGCCGGCTCGCTGCGCTGGGCCGTTTTGGTACCGGCGGCCTTGATCCGCCAATAGATAAGAAAGGCGATCCACACCACAGGGAAGAAGGATTCAAAGAACCAGAGCATTCTGGACCTCCCGGGAATTGTAGTTGTTGTGAAACTCTTCGCAGTGGTTACATCGGTGCAACACACGATTCCGGAGTCGGTGGCAAATACTCACGTCCGCGTTGCATCTATGAGTGGGCTATTCGGCAAGGAACGCACCGCTACCGATCCGGAATTCTGTGAGAGGTTTGAGATTCTTCTTGTAACCACTAGTAACTGCGAATTCCTTCCCACCTTTAACGCGGAGACCATACTTTCCCGCCGAGTACGGCTTGATCTCTACCACGAACGAAGTATTCACGAGCGCAGATCGGTGGATCCGAATGAATCCGTACGGCTTCAGCTTTTCCGCCACCGTCGAGATTGACTCGCGCAGCAGGTAGGAGTCCGACTCCCGCTGCAGTGACACATAATTGCCCTCAGCTTGAACTGCGACCACATCGCTGGGGTTGATAAAGAGAATCCTTCCTTTAGCTTTGATTGCGATCATCGGGTGACCCGGAGAAGACAGCTTCTGCAACTGCGGCAAAGCTTCAATCAATTTTGCGGCTCGCTCGCCCTTTGCTCTCCGAGAGGCGCGGTCCAGGGCTTCGTTGATGCTTTCATTCGAGAAAGGCTTTAGCACGTAGTCCACGGTGTACTTCTCGAAGGCTGCGACCGCGCGTTCAACGTGTGCCGTTACAAACACGATAGACGGCAACGGAAGGTTTCGTTCCCTAAGCTGGTCTACTATTTGAGTGCCCGACAGGTCCAGCATATTAATGTCGAGAAGCAAAACATCGTAGGAGTTCGTGGCCAATTTATCGAGCGCTTCGCTCGCGTCGTTGGCTGAATCCAAATGTTCCGCGTCCCTCCTTGCCGACAGGATATTTGCCAGAGCCGTTTCTTCCGTGGGCTCATCGTCCACGATCAACACGCGCATGGTTTCCTCATCTATCTCTGTTCGGTCCGGTGTTCACGGCTCGTCTAATCGCCCCGGGCGCGTGCCTAAGAGCCACGCAAATCTGCGCCCCAATCCCAACCTTCCATGGGCGACTATCTGCAGCACTGGCAGTACGAAGCGTTCAAAGCTTACTGGCCGGACCGCACCATCGAAGACGCTCTTATTGCCTTCTCGCTGAACCCCGATTGCAGCATCGATTCCACCGGCTGGCTTTCGGCTTCGATTTCAGGATTTGCTGCTCAAGCCGGCAGAGAAGAAACCATAGCCGGCAAGAGACACACCCCACGCTTGAAAACATCGGCCCATTCTCTCGCATTGCGGAGTGTCCCTACCTGACTGGGGCCGCTCCGTTCCATCTAGTATCAGGGCGCAATTCCAGCTTCTTTCTGATCAACCTTGGCAAAAAACTTCCGTATATCGTCGAGAAGAAGACTTGGCTGCTCAAGTGCCGCGAAGTGCCCGCCCTTCGGCATCTCAGTTTTTTGTACTACGTTGTATGTCTGAGTAATCCAGCGAAACGGAGGGACAGCTACCTCCCTCGGAAAATCCGCGTACGCCACGGGAGTCTCCAGGCGTGGCGTCGGCGCCATTTCCTCTCTGGTGAGCCGGTTCTCACGGTAGATTCGCATGGCGGAGCCGACCGTACCGGTCGCCCAATAGAGCGTGACATCGGTCAGAAATGTGTCGCGGTCCACCGCCGTAAGAAAGTCGCCGTTGTTGTCGGTTAGCAGTTGAAATTTGCTAATCATCCAGGCCAACCACCCCACCGGAGAGTCAGTCAGCGAGTAGGCAAGAGTCTGCGGTTCACTGGCCTGGAGGAAAAAAAAGCTGCTCTCTTCTCGGTCAAAGTACGAATACCGCTTCCGCTCCGCATCGCTCATTTTCACAACTGCTTCCGGGTTCGGTGGGGGCACGAAAAGCAGGTTCAGATGCAGCCCGATCACGTGCGCGGGCGCTTGGTAAGCCATGTCTTGGGCTATTGCCGAACCCCAGTCGCCACCCTGGATACCGTACTTGGAATAGCCCAAACGATCCATCAGAACTACCAGGGCTTGCCCCATCCGCTGCGGGCCCCAGCCACGGGTTGTGGTGGGTCCGGAGAATCCAAAGCCAGGAAGCGAAGGAATGATGACGTGGAATGCCGGGCTGTGGCTGTCTTTGGGATGGGTGAGGGGCTCGATCAGTGCGAGAAATTCCAGAATCGAACCGGGCCAGCCGTGAATCAGCAGCAGCGGTATAGCGTCGGGGCGGGGCGAGCGCTGATGGATAAAATAAATCTGTTGTCCATCAATTTCCGTGGTGAACTGGTCAAAGCGGTTGATCTTCGCCTCTTGCTCACGCCAGTCATAGCCGTTCTGCCAATAATCCGCGAGTTCCCGGACCTTCTGGATGTCGGCGCCGTACTCCCATGTCGTGCCTGGAAGTTGATCGGGCCATTTTGTTTCCGCCAAACGGCGCCGAAGATCGATAAGAACCTGGTCGGGAACATGCATTTTGAATGGCCGGATGGTTGCTGCCGTGGGCTCTGGATCAGCCTTCGGATCCAGTGTTTGCGCATGCCCCGGAACGATCGACGAGAGCAGAAATATAGCCGCGCAAACCACTGAGCTTGGGAGCCGCCACGTTTCCCCCTTGCGAGCGCCGAGCCAATCGCCCTGCGTAACGATTTTGTGATCCTGCAATAAATTGCTGGTTGTCACGATTCGTCCCCTTGATCTGCCGCTGGTGCATTTAACTGAGTGGAGCCGGCGATCCATCCGACCACGCGCCTGTAAGCATCATGAATGTATTGATCGGTTCCGGGTCGTTCTTGCCCCGTGGATCGATAACAATGGGAGAGTTATCCATGTTCGCGCCCCAGTCCGCGGGGTTGATCTGCGGGGTGTAAAACATCATATGAGCCAGGTTGTGGGCCCCATCCTGGGTGATGCCTTTATCGGTGAGGTAGGCCTGCTTCGACATCATGTAGCACATTGCGCCCGGCTCCAGAGCCGGCAGTTCCTTCTTTTCCACCGCGGTCTTCATACTGTCTTTGATTTCGGCCTTCGATTTTCCTGCCAACGCCAGTCTGGTTCGCATATAAGTGATGGGCAGGATGGTTCGCGCCGCCTGCGGGTTGTAGCAAATCGGGCTGCGATTCTTAGGGTTCCAAAACTCCAGACTGTCGAATGGGCTCGTCCACGCCCGTTCGACGATGCAGACAAAACCATTCTTGCCTTGGGCTGCGGTCTCAAAACCGTGCGGCCCCAAGATCACGACGGTTGCATCACCGGAGACGGACGGAGGAGCCGCGGTCCGTGCCAGAGCAATCTCAGCGTTTCGATCCGCGATCAGATACTGATCCAGCGGAGCCATGCTGGGATATGGATCCTTCTTGTCTTGCCCCTGCACGTGCCCAGGCGTCACAATGGCAAAAATCAGGGCGAATATCAGAAGAGCACCTGCGGTAAATCGCTTTCGGTTCATCGTTTCTCCTAAACAGACTTGACCGTATCTTCATCGGCGCTGACCAGGAACACCGGTGAGCCGGTAACGCGGCTCACCGAGTGGGATTGGCTTGCGCGATTGCGAGCATCTACCTTGGCGGCTGATACGGCATCACATCCCGCTGCTTACTGCAGACGGAAAGGTATCTTTCCCGCCGAAATAGCACTCTATTGCCTCCACCTTCCCGTCTTTGAGCCGGAAATACTCCACATTCCGGAATGATTTACCGTTTTTCGTGTGGCAAAGATACTTCGCAAACGCCTCGTTGCCACTCGCGACCACCCGCTCCAGGTCAAACTGTCCGATAAAATTAATCTGTGTATCCCAGCAATTCGTTTTGAAAGCGCTCTTACTGATGTGGTCGTCGCCGGCCGCGCTCGAGAAGGTAAAGTTGTCGGCCAGCAGGACGTCAAATGGACCCCAGTCCTTCTTCTCCACCTCCCAAGTCTTGTACCACTTCCGGACGATTTCTTCGGCTGTCGTGCTCTGCCCCGCTCCTGCGCGCGCGCTTGCCGTCACCGAGAACGCCGCCGCTCCAACCAGTGCGCAAGCTCCCGCTTCGAGCGCCTTCCGCCGTGATACTCCGATCTTTGCCATGTCCATCCTCCTTTTCAGTTTTTTTGGTTTGTGGCCCAAGCATACGAACCGGTTGGTATGCAGAATACCGAACTATCCTTAAACAACGATGCGATCAGCCCCTCTTGCGGTTGCCCGGCGCGCGAAGAGACTTCAGCCAGTCCACGATGTTTCTGATCCCCGCTTTCATCACTTTCGGATCCTGACCATTCTTTGCCAGCGACCCATAACCTTCAACCATCGCGATCAGTAAGCCGGCGGCGTTAGCGGGTTCCACGTCGCGGCGAACGCGTCCGTGGGCCTGGCCCTCTCGCAAAACGGAGGCAACGGCCTCGCGCCAGGCATCGAAGATTATCGCCAGCCGTTTCCGGAATCCCGCGTCAAGAGGAGACATTTCCTGCGCCAGATTGTTCAGTTGGCAGCCACCCCGCACATCCTCGGGCCGAACGGGTATACGTTGAACAGCGCCGATCAAAGCGTCGATAGGGTCCTTGACGCTCTGTAGAGGCCGCACCCATTTGCCGTGGACGTCGGGGGCGATGACCTCTTCGACGACGGCGTATCCCAAGGCTTCCTTACTGTCGAAATGGTAGTACAGTGCGCCCTTGGTGACCCCAGCTGACGCCAGAATTGCGTCCAGGCGGGCACTCTGGAAGCCCGATCTGTAGACCTCACGGGATGCCGCCTGCAGCAAGCGCTCCCGCGTGCGCTCTGGATCGCGCGGCGCGGCCCGGCTGCGTCTTTGTTTGCTTCTATCCGCTAACATACCAACCAGTATGCATGTTACGACCGTATTCGTCGAGGTAAAAGTTCTCCCGCCTCCTGAATCTCATAACATCTCCCGCTATCTCTACTGATATCCGCACAAATTGATCGGTGAGCTTGTTTTGCTTTGTTTCGATTATTGGTGGATTCGTCACTCTCCTGCCCCGCAATCACGTATCAGAGCAGGGGAACCTCACGTATTTCCTCCAAAGACGGCCCTCGGTTTGCTTTGTTGTACCGCGTTAGCGCTCTACGCGGGTTCACCCGCAACGTTGGTCAGCCGGTGACAGGCGGTCGCGGAGCCGTGGGGAGCATTCTGCCGAAAATTAGTTTGCCGTCAAATCCAGTGTGATGGAGGAAGTAATGAGGTTTAAGCTGAAATCTCAGCCCCTGTTTAGTTCCCCTCGCCTCAGCGCGCGAGTTACGCTGCTGGCGCTGGTTGCTTTATCCGCGCTGTTGTGGTGTTCTGTGGCATTCGCCCAGACCACAGTATCAAACGGCAGCATTTCTGGCACGGTGACCGATCCCACCGGCGCCGTCGTCAGTGGCGCCAAAGTGGTCGTCACCAACACGAGCACCGGTCAATCTCTCAACTTGAACGCAAACCAATCCGGCGTCTACACATCCGGTCCGTTGGATCCAGGCACTTATAAAGTGCAGGTTTCCGCGAAAGGCTTCAGCAGCGTCAGTGAAACAATCACAGTGGAAGTGGGCAACACTGCCTCTGGCAATATCAAGCTGCAACTTGGCCAGGAGAGCCAGGTCATTGAGGTGCAGGCCAACGCGGTCGCGGTGAACACCGAGCAGGCTGAAGTGCAGGGCGTTCTGAACTCGGACCAGATTGCGAACCTGCCGGTGAACGGCCGCAACTTCCTGGATCTGGCGCAGCTCGAACCGGGCGTGCAAATTCAGGACGGCCAGAACTTCGACCCGACCAAAGCCGGTTACTCCTCGATTTCCTTCGGCGGCCGTTTCGGCCGTACCGCCCGCATCAACGTGGACGGTGTCGACATCAGCGACGAAACAGTCGGAACCACCACTGCTAACATTCCGGCCAGCGCCATCGATGAATTCCAGCTTGGGCAGTCTTCGCTTGACCTTTCGCAGGATTTGACTTCATCGGGCGCGGTCAACGTGACCACCAAGTCCGGAACTAACAACCTCCACGGCGAGGCGTTCGGTTTCATTCGTGACCACAGTTTCTCAGCCAATGCACCCGGCGGCCACGACTATCCGGATCAGCGTGCGCAGTTCGGCGGCAGCGTGGGCGGAGCGATCATCAAGAACAAGTTGTTTTTCTTCCTGGACGGCGAACGCACCAAGCAGGATTCTTTTGCGGCGGTCGATTTGACGGGCACTCCGTTCGCAAGTTCCACCGGCGGCTTCAGTCAGCCCTTCCGCGAAAGCGACCTCTTGGGCAAGATCGATTACAACTTTGGCAACGGTGGAAAGGCGTTCTACCGTTACTCCTACTTCGCGAACTCGCTGTTTGCGACCTTCAATTTCGGTTTCCAGGTATACGACAACAAGGACTACACCCGGACGCACGTAGTGGGCGTGGACTTCACCACGGGCAGCTTCTCCCACAGCTTTCGCTACTCGTACCTGAAGTTCCAGAACCAGATCAAGGACGTAACTTCGGGCAACAGTGCTCTACCATTTAGTAGCACTGGGTTGGAGATTGGCGACACGACGGAGTCCTTGTTTGGACCAAACCTGTTGGCCCCGCAAAGCACCCCCCAGCAGAACAGCGAACTGAAGTACGACGGCAGCAAGGTTTTGCACTCCCATACCATTCGTTATGGGGTGTCGTTCAACCACATTCAGGGCGGCGGCTTTGCCGATTTCTTCGGCACCGCGCCGCGGGTTACCTTCGATACGACGTCGTCGAATTGCGGCCCCTCCGGAACCGAATCGTGCTTGGATTTCGCCGCTGCCGGACCCTACCCGGGTGGCTCCGCCAATCCTTTGAACTACCCTGTCAACCGGATTGTCGTCGGCAACGGGCAGGGCTTCAGTACCGAAAACCCAGCTCTAGGCTTCCCGGCTGGCGGACTGGGACCGGATAACCGTATCGGTCTCTACGTAGGCGACAGCTGGAAAGTCAAGCCAAACCTCACTCTGAGCGTCGGCGTGCGCTATGACCGCGATACCGGCCGTACCGACAGCGATCTACCCGCCATTCCAGTAATCAACACCTTTTTCCCCGGCTATGGAAACCGGGTTAAGCAAGCCAACCTCAATTTCGCGCCCCAGTTTGGCTTCGCCTGGGACCCGATGAAAGACGGCAAGACCGTAATTCGCGGCGGCGCCGGGCTTTACTACGAGAACATAATTTTCAACAACGTTCTGTTTGATCGGCCGTTGCGCTTGCAAACCGGGGCCTTCAATCAGACGACCAACGCTTGTAGAAACGGTCTGGCGAAGCCCGTCCCGATAGCAGGCGGGTCGATAACGCCGGGCCAGCAAGGCTCAACTGATTTCTGCGGCAATGACAATCGCATCGGCGACCAGATTCCGGCGATCCTCTCGTTCTTCAACCAGGTGAAGGCTGGGAATCCGTTTAATCTGCAGGCTCCCAACCCCAGTTACATCGGCAACTTCTTGACTGCCGGCATAGGCACGAACGGTGCAGCCAATATATTGGACCCCAATTACAAGACGCCGCGCTCGTTGCAGTTGAACTTCGGCGTTCAGCATGAAATCCGCCATGGCATGGTATTCAGCGCCGATTACTTGCGCAACGTGGAAACGCGCACATTAGCCGGTATTGACGTCAACCGTGTAGGCGACGCCAGCGTCTTTAACCTGGCGGGTGCAAATGCTGCCGTTGCAGCTACCAACGCCTCTTTCGGCGGTTGTGCCACAGTGGATTGCGCAATCGCCGCTGGCGCTACCATGGCAGATTACGCCAACAACGGCCTCGGCAGCGGGACCGACATCGGCGCAGGTTGCACGTCCGTCAATGGAATCGGGCGGCCGTGCGCTTTCGGCGGAGTGAATCAAGCCCAGTCGCAGATGTACTTCCTCAAACCCATAGGACGCTCGGTTTATAACGCTTTGCAGATGACGTTGAAGCAAAACGTGACCAACCCGATGCGCGGCATCAAAGCGGCGAACTTCCAGGTGTCTTACAGCCTGTCACAGTTCTCCAGTACCGGCGGCCAGCAGGCTAACGGAGTGGCGTCTGACAACGATCAGGACTTTGTCATAATTGCCGCCGACAACAACAACCCTGGCCGGTACTTCGGACCTACGCTGCTGGATCGTACCCACCAGTTGTCTTTTGGCGGGTATATCGATGTACCAGCCGGATTCCGCATTGGGCTGATCTCTCACTTCGACAGCCCATTGACGAGTGCGCTTGATGTTCCCAACACAGGGGCAAGCGGCGAAATCTTCCGCACCGACTTTACCGGGGACGGAAGCGTTCAGGATCCTCTCCCGGGGACAAAGCTCGGGGCGTTTGACCGCAGCGTCAACGCTGCCGGTCTGACCAACCTTATCAGCCACTACAACGCTACCCAGGCAAATCAGGCGACACCTGCGGGTAAGGTCTTGATCGCCAACGGTATCATGAGCCTTGCGCAGCTGCAGGCCTTGGGTGGCGTATCTCCGGCCATTTGCCCACCGCCGCCGACTTCGCAAGCCGGTTGCAACAATTCTCCCGGCAGCCAGGTAGGTTTCGGATGGCTCCGAGCCACCGACTTAAAGCTGGCGTGGAGGCACACAATCAAGGAACGGTTCACCATTGAACCTAGCGTGGGCATCTACAACCTGTTCAACTTCGCCAACTTCAACCTGCTGCCGTCTGTCATGACCGGCCTCTTGAACGGCCATGCGCAGTCGGTTAACGGAACCACTCAGTCGACTCAAGGGTCGCTTCGGGTCGGCAACGGCACGGGCGTCTACTCGCTCGGTTCGCCACGGCAACTCGAATTCGGCTTGCGCTTAACCTTCTAAACCGCCACTGAGTTCGGAAGCCCAGCCACCCGTCCTCGGGACGGGTGGCCTTTTTCTGCGTGGCTGCCCCTTGCTTTACTTGTCTCAAGAGATATCAGGTCTTGAGAGGGATTCCGCAGAAGGACGGCATGAGTTTATAAGGACTAGCGCGACGCCATGGCGGAGGCACTGCGCGAGGGGCGGAAGCGCAGGGTAGCGCGGAGTGATTTAACGCGACTGAAACGGCGACCTTCCTGGTCGCGGCGTGGGAGGGGTACGTAGTATTGCCGCTGGAACTCAGAATCCGAGCGCTCAAGCCTTCCGTGTCGGGAATGGAAGCGGCGTATTCGGTATGGGTTCACCTCGAGTGCTGGAGTTTGGTATGCATCTGACCTTCTAGACCCTGCTGTAAGTGCATTTCGGGCCACCAGTCAACGCTGGTGGCCCGTTTATTCTTGAAGTGGGGGGCATCGCTGGAATTGCTCTCTTGGCCGGCTGATTGCATCTCTGCACCTTAAGTCTTGAAAGGTTTTGCTCGCGCAGGTGCGATCAACTCTGCGATGTTGGGGAGCAACCACAAGGCAGCCGGGAAACTCTTTGCGAATTCAAACGCATTCGTTTGGGAACAAGTGAGTTATCATGTGGCCGTTCTCACGATTACATTGTGCAGAACATGCGAGTTGCTTCGGTGCGGGCAGCAAGGAGGAAACTCGCGAAGCTGTTTAAGAAAACTAACTCCAGGTTTTACTGGTACGACTTCACGGTGCGAGGCTGTCGCTACCGTGGGTCAACCCAGGAAACTAAGTCCGTCAGGGCGCTACAAGTAGCAAGCCTGAAATTAGCTTCGGCAATGGAAAACACCGATCCGCTCCCAAGCAAGCCTCCTGTTCTCGGCGGTTTCGCTGAGCGGTTTCTTGATTGGGTAAGCAACAGCAGACTAGAAGAGAAAACCAGGAAGTTCTACCGCAACGGCTGGCGACTGCTCAAGGCGACATCTGTTGCGGCATTGCGAGTCGATCAGATCACCAGTGATTGTGCCGAGCAATTGAAGTTTCCCGGCTCGGCAGCGAATGCCAACTGTGGTTTACGGACATTACGACGAATGCTACACAAAGCGGAAGAGTGGAAGATGATCGGCCACATCCACAACGACTGCCATGTAGCGGCCTGCGCTTAGAAACTGCATAACTTGCTTCCCCTCGCGTGCCAGTCGCGCCCAACGAGAAGTGGTTTTGGGATTTTGCTCCAGCCCACGCAGTTCGTGGTCCTCGAACTGAAAATCCACTTCGCGTAATCGCGACCGGCTCGTCCGCCGCACCGGAAAGCTCTTGCCAGCGACGGTGACGGTCCGGGCCCCTTCTACCAGGGCTTGCCGCCAGACCGAAATCAGGATCTCCTCTAAGGTCGCGGCCATCGATTTATCATTATCATCGGAATGCGCGAACGCGCCGTCGATCCTCCCCGTAATTTCGCTCGGCCCAGTGCACAGCGGAGCCAACCAGCGACTCCGTGCGTGGACGCGGCCGGCTATCGTGCAGATCTTCCGTCGTTTTCAGATAACGCGCGACGAGGATACCGCGGCGATGATTCCTAATACGCGTTTTCTGCCCTCTTCCATTCAGTTCACTCTCCCGGGAGTTCCGCGGCCAGGACATCCAACAGCGGCCCCCTGCTTTTTCGTTCCAGGCGAACCATTCGATGCTCGAAGCGTGCCCTGATCTCGCGATATGCACCTGGGGTGATTGCGCCAGTGTGGTTTGCCCGGCGGAGTTCATCGAGTGCCTGGCGAACAACTTCCCGTGCCTGATGTGGGTCGCGGGCCCTGTGTTCGTGATAAATCGCCAGCTGCTCGTAAGCCTCATAGCCCTGACGCGAATTTCCTGACGCGTTTCTCCAAAGCTCGCAGGCCCGGGCGAAATCGCCATAGCGTTTTGCGAGCCGGGCAAGCGAGCGCCGGGCCACGCGGTCGGTCTCGATGGGCAGCACCGATGCGATCGATTGTTCGTAGAGCTTTCTCGCACGGGTGGCGTTGCCCCGCCGTTCGCAGATTCGGGACACACCAAACAGCTCCAGCCCATCCTGTCCCTGGGTTTCGGCGTCGCCCAGCAGGGAAAGAATCCGGCTGGACAGCCCGGCCAGACCGCGCAGGTCCATCTGGTTGTGATGGAAGACAGGGATGAGCCGCTCGGGCGGGGCGCCGCGAATGAAATCAAGATAAATTCGCGGGATCAGGTCCGACCTGAGATCTGCACCGCGATCCCAGCCCAGCACGTGCCGTTCAAGTTCTGACAAACGCACCGACCCAAGCCGCAGCCGCCACAGATTTCGCGCCGGATGAAGAAAGTCCAGATGTGCTCGTGGAGCGGGGAGGGCGATCTTTCGGCTCATGCGATAGCGGGTTTCAAGCAACGGCCAGTCAAACGATTTGCCATTGAATGTAACCAGCACCCGGCGCTCGGCGAGCCGCTCCGCCACCGCAAACAGCAACGAGCACTCCTCGCTGTAGTCGCGCATGAAGAATTGTTCGACTTCGAGTCCGCCACCCTCCCACCATGCGAGGCCGACCAGAAACGCGTAGGTGCCGCTCCCGCCCGCCAGTCCCGTGGTTTCCGTGTCGAGAAATATCCACTGCTCAGGATCCACAACCTCCTCGGACGCGTCCGGCACGAGCAGTTGTAAGGCCCGGATATCCGGCGTAAATCGCGCCGGTTCGCCGAACCAGCAATGCAAGGAGAGATGTTCGCCATATTGGTTTGTCTTGGCCGCGGCACCGAGAATCTGCGCGAGCCTGTCTGGCTGATCCGGGAGTGCGAGCGCCGCCTGCGATGATTCGGCGTGAATGTGAGGAATGGCTGGCTGCCATTGGAGTCCCGATGGAGTAGGTAGAGACGGAGGGCGAAGAGCCTTCAGCCGTCGAAATCGGTCCGGTATCACTTGGCTCACCTTTGCCTCGAATCCATGTCCTCGAATCCCTTGCGCGAGTTCATGCGCACAATCGTCGGAGGATCGCAAGCGCCACGTTCTTTGTTCTTTCGCTTCGGCCCCCGGCCGGCCCGACACACGAAGGGCATCCGTTCTCGCACGGGCAAGCGCTGATGAGTTCGCGCGTACGTTCGAGCAGCAGGTTCGAAATCCGATAGAGCGGCTCGCTGAATCCGATCCCGCCCGGATACGCGTCGTAGAGATAAAGGTTGGGTTCAAAGAACTCCGTTACGTCGGGCGTGTGCGGTGCGGCCAAGTCCTCCCAGTTGATCTCGGAAGCTGCGCTCGGCGGACGCTCCCCCATCGCAGTGCCAAGATCTCGCCGGTCGCACATGAGCAGGAGCGTGGCCATGGATCCCAGGGCATAAAGCAATCCAAAGATTCCGTTTTGTCGCTCGGAAAGCATGAAGGGCAATTCCGCTAGCAGACTGTGCCCCAGGGTCAGCCAGAATGCCGTCGTGTGCATCTCGTTCTCCGGCAATTCAAGCTTTCCCGAGCCGACGTTCTCGTTGGTGAAGAACTTGATCTTCTTGAAGCCCACAACCTGCGAGCGCACCAGCACGTCACCGTGCACCCGCGCTGCAGGACCAGGAATGCTTTGCTCCTCCGCGATTTCAAGGACTCGCACCTGGGTGTACCGGATGGCATCCGTGTAGTAGTCCACGTTCACCCGTTTCACGTAAGCTTTGCGCTTGTCGAAATCCAGCCGCTCGACGTGATACTGCTGCCCCTGATGGATGTAGATCGCCTTCGGATGAACGGTTGTGAGCGCGGAAGAGAAATCGACCTCCCCGATCACCTCGGGTCCGCCGTTCTCTTTGTCCGCCGGGTTGATAATCACAAAATTATCGGAGGTCACCGATCGCAGGCTGATGGTGTCTGCCGGATACGCCTCCTGCACCCAGTGCCAGTTGCCGCCGCTCTTGTGCAGGAACCCCGCCTCACCAAGACGTTCGCAGAGTTCGGGCAGTTCGACGTTGCCGAATCGTTCCCCGGGCGAGAGCGGCAACTCGAACGCGGCGCATTTCAAGTGGTTCACCAGAATTTCGAGGTTGTCAGGCTGAATGTGGGCGTGCTCGGGCGAACTGCCGAAGAAATAGTCCGGATGCTGCACGATGAATTGGTCGAGCGGCGCCGACGAGGCAACGAAGATCGCGCAGGAACTCCCGCTGCGACGCCCTGCGCGTCCTGCGCGCTGCCAGGTCGAGGCGATCGATCCGGGATAACCCGCCATGACGCAAGCGTCGAGAGAACCGATATCGATGCCAAGTTCCAGAGCAGTGGTGGTAACAACCCCTAGGATCTGGCCATTGCGCAGCCCTCGCTCAATCTCGCGCCGTTCCCCCGGAAGATAACCTCCACGATAGCCGCGGATTGGTTCTGTTTGGCCGGGCTTCGAGGGATTCGCCTGCTGCAAGTAGGTGAGCAGTACTTCGGTGTGCAATCGGCTGTTGGCAAAGACGATCGTCTGCAGCTTGCGGGCAAGCAGTTCCTTGGCTACACGTGTGCTCTCATTGATATAGCTTCGCCGAATGCCAAGGTTCCGGTTGACCATCGGCGGGTTGTAGAAAACGAAACGCTTCTCCCCGGCCGGCGCGCCATTCTCTTCAACCACTTCCACTTCCTGTTCGACGAGTTGGGAGGCCAGTTCGCCGGGATTTGCGATCGTGGCGGAACAACAAATGAACTGCGGATTGGAACCATAGAATCGTGCGACCCGTCGCAAGCGCCGCAACACATTTGCCAGATGGCTGCCGAACACTCCGCGATAGGTGTGCAATTCATCGATCACGATGTAACGCAGGTTCTCAAACAACCGCATCCACTTGGTGTGGTGCGGCAGGATTCCGGTGTGCAACATGTCCGGATTCGTCAAGACCACATGTCCACGCTCCCGGATCGCCTTGCGGGCATCGCTGGGCGTGTCGCCGTCGTAGGTGAACACTCCGAAGCGATCGTCCAGTCGCCTGGAAAGGTCGTGCAATTCGGCGAGTTGGTCTTGGGCCAGTGCTTTGGTCGGAAATAGGTAAAGAGCGCGAGTATCCGCATTCTCGAGCACCGCATTCAATACCGGCAGGTTGTAGCAGAGGGTCTTGCCCGATGCCGTCGGCGTAACCACAACGACGTTTTTTCCATCGTGAACCAGTTCGGCTGTCAGCGCCTGGTGTGAGTACAGTTCTTGAATTCCCTTCGCCCGGTACGCCTCAGACAAGGCACTTGTCACCCACCCGGGGACGGGCCGAAACTTGGCCTCTCGGGCAGGAACCTGTCGCACCGCGGTCAGGACTTCATCTCTCCGGTAGCGTGCAACGAGTGCCCCCAGAATTTCCTGAACGGTATCAAGACCTGAGTCTGATCGTGGGGCTAGGGACTCGGAGAAGGTCATGCGGCGGCTCCCGGCGTATTCGCCTTTTGTTCGCCAATAAGCCTAGCACTTCCTGGCGGGGCCGCGCAATGTCTCAGAGAGATCGCATAATTAGCGGCAGGGAAGACCAGCACTGGGCACTGACGGCGGGGGAGTTAAGCGGGCCGCGGTTCCTGAAGGCACTAATATAAAGGATGGACTAGCGGCGCCCATTTCTGGCTTGGCCTTGTGACTAGCCCTAGCGACCGGAGGGCAGTGCCACAAGCGCCGGCCTAGCGCTTCCTCAAGGCGGTTGGTTTTGACTTCCTCTGCTGCTCGGCTTCCTTGGCGCGGAACTTCGCGATGCGTTCGATCAACTTCACAGGGACCGGCTCGGAGAGTGGAAAACGGATTGTGCCCTTGCTGACCTTGTATGATGCGAGTTGGTCCTTGCAAGCCCTGACCAGACGCTCGCCCGCGGGATACAGCGAGTAGTGCTCCTTCCAGCCAGCGAAGTACAGCACTATCCCACCATGCACTCTGTAAGCAGGGATTTTGTACGAGATCACCTCTTCCGCTGCTGGCAGGGCTTTGCGAAGCGTGCTTCGCACAAGCTGTAGTACAACCTGCGCGGTGTCGGGTTGCGCGGAAATGTATTCATCCACGTTTGTGAAATTGGCTTTGTCCATAGTGACTTCACCCTTTCGCCGGGATTTAACTCGAGGCTCTACGGCTGCACCTCATCGCCTGCCGACCTAAGATCACGACCCACAGCATGTACGTAAGAAATGCGAATCGCGGAGGCCAGCCGATGTTAACGCCGGGACCATAAGCACCCGGGCCTGAGGGAAACACGAGAATAGCCGAGTAACCGCAAAGCTTAAAAAGCCAAACAACGGCAAGCCAGCGGTCCAGAGTAGAACTCGCCGCGCCGCCCCCCGCGCTTCGTTGTTGCGAACCAGCGTGAGGTTGATAAGCAGCGCTGAAAATGGCAGGAGCACCAACTGGCTTGTGCCGAATATGACGTGGAGTGTGCCCCTGGTGGATAACGGGAAGTGCAGCGGCATAGGATCTGTTGTGAATATTCTCACCCCAGTCGCGCCAATCGCGCCGATCAGGAGTATGCCGAGTCCCATACGGCCCAGGGTTCCATGCAGCTGCGATTTCAGCATCACGAATAAAGCCGCATAGCTCAGTGCCGAAATGAGAAACGCAGCTGACATAATCCAGCCGTAGGGCCCGATAGCCCATTGGCTGATTGTGTGCCAGGAAGGAGCCAGATTCGGTCTCAGAAAGATCAGCGCGATTAGCAGGATTTGATATGAAACGATCGCGACTATCGCGAGCCGCGCCGCTCTGGTGGAAATCGCGGCCGAGATACTTGCTCGTGCTGCGCTCGTCATGGGTATTCTCCCAGCGTGTGTGAGTTTTTGGCCGTTCTGGTTCCAGCTACGACTAAAGTGGAAACGCTTACGCCCACTTCCCGCAAATCCGGGTCCGGACGATGTGAGCAACCTAGATCATCGCTTCTAGTCGCACGTAGCTCGCTTCCATTCCGGCTTCCATTCCTGTCGCGAGCATAGCTGCCCGCGTCTGAGCATCCGGGAGAGTCATGCGCATGGTCATCAGCGTGCCGGTGCCGTCCGCAGCAAATCTGGTTTCAACGTGGTTGTCGGGCGTGTGATCGGGCAGGTGCATCCGCTCGACATGAACGATTCGGCTGTACGGCTCAAGTTCGAGGTATTCGCCCGTGAGGTGGAATCCAGGCCCTTTGCCATCCGTCCACTCATAACGGATCTTGCCGCCCGGCCTGGCGTCATTGATGCAGACGGGCATCGTCCAACCTTCCGGACCGAGCAGCCATTTCTGGATTAGTTTCGGATCGGTGTGAGCGCGGTACACGGCTTCGGGAGGGGCGGCGAATCGCCGGGTCACAACCACGTGGGTGTTAGCTTCAGTCTTCAGAGTCAACTTGCTCATCGTTTTTCTCCTCTTTTTATCTTTGGTTGTTCCATGCTGGCGAGAACCCCGTCCAGCCGGTCGTAGTTCTTCTCCAGTGCTTTTCGCAACATTGCGAGCCACTGATCCATTGCTTCAATGCCAGCCTTTGCGAGACGTCGAGGACGCTTCGTGCCATCCACGCGACATGCAACAAGTCCTGCGTCTTCGAGAACCTTCAGGTGTTGGGAGATTGCCGGTTGCGTCATCTCGAAGGGCTTGGCTAGTTCCATCACAGTCGCTTCGCCCTTGGCGAGACGTGCGAGAATTGCGCGACGCGTCGGATCGGCCAAAGCAGAAAAGGCGACATTGAGATTCAGAGTTCCTGACATAAGAAATACATTATATAATTAATTGCTTATAGTAAAGCAGAAAGAATTCCGAGGGTGAATTTGTGGACGCGTCCGCACCTTAGTCACCCATGGCAGCAGCCCTCCGACGCCCTTTTCGCATCGAATACTGGGACAAAGAAAGTGGCCCAACAACTAATGTCGATCGGTAAAGAGGAGGAAGTGTGGCAAATCCGTTCGTAGACGTGGAACTGAATACCCCTGATCCAAAGAAGGCAAAAGAGTTCTATTCGAAGCTGTTTCAGTGGCAACTGGAAGATGTACCAAATCCTGCAGTGCCTGATGGTGCCTATACCATGATTAAAGTGGGAGAAGGAACCGGTGGCGGGATCATGAAACAGATTCCGGATGGACCTGCTGGATGGCTTTCCTATGTTGGAGTAGAGGACATTCACGCTGCGACAAAGAAAGCGGAATCTTTAGGCGCCGAGGTCATGAAGGACGTCACCGAAGTGTCGGGCATGGGTTGGCTTAGTTTCATTCGGGATCCCACCGGTGCGGTGCTCGGACTGTGGCAGGCACGGAGGGAGAGCAAATGAAAGCGTGATGAATCTTCTCCTGACGCATTCCTTGAAAATTAGGAGGCGATGCTTGCTGCCGTGAAATGCTCTACGTTTTCTGGACTTCACAAGGCACCGGTCTTCAGTGTTGTTTGCATACGGATCTACCATGAGACAAAAAGATCACCAGCACTTCCAGGCGAGTTCCTGGAAAAGGCCATTCGGAGCCTTTACGAATCAGCGCGATTGTTAGCGGGCGTTCTTGTAGATGATGTCCAGCAGTTCGTCATACATCGCCTCCCTGTCCTGCGCCGAGCCGGAGTTGAACGCATGGGTGGCGCAATGCGAAAGATGATTGCGCATCAAGGCGCGGGCCACGGCGCGCAGCGCCTCCTGCGCCGAGGAGACTTGAGTGAGAATGTCCGCGCAGTAGCGATCGTCCTCGATCATGCGCTGGATTCCACGGATCTGGCCTTCAATCCGGCCTAACCGCCGCAGGTTGGACGCCTTGATCTCGGCGTCCACGCCGATAGCTTTGCGTTTGGAGGAATCAACCGCGCGCGAGACGCCGCCGTTTGTGGCTGGGATACTATTCTGAGACGTTCTTTTCGTAGCCATATTCATTCCTTATGTAAGCTTCAGACGCCGAAGCCGCAAGCTGTTCATGACAACACTGAAGGAACTGAACGCCATCGCCGCGCTTGCCAGCACCGGACTCAGCAACAAGCGAAGCACCGGATACAGCGCGCCCGCCGCGAGCGGAATCCCTATTACGTTATAGACGAACGCCCAGAATAAATTCTGCCGCATCACCCGCATGGTTCCGCGTGAGAGTGCGATAGACATGGGAACCCCGGTCAGGTCGTTCCGCATCAGCGTCACGTCGCCGGCTTCCATCGCAACGTCTGCTCCATTGGCCATCGTCAGACCGACATCGGCCTGCGCCAGCGCGGGAGCGTCGTTGACTCCATCACCCACCATGGCAACGACACGACCCTCCGCCTGCAGACGTTTGATGACATCGACCTTACCCGCCGGAAGCACCCCTGCAACCACCTCGTCGACCCCGACTATGTGCGCGATAGCACCCGCGGTGCGTTCATTGTCTCCTGTAAGCATGACCACGCGAAGCCCTTCTGCATGCATCTGCCGAATGGCCTCGACGGATGTAGGCTTGACGGTATCCGCGACCGCGATCATGCCCGCCAATGCTCCATTGACCGCAATCCAGAGCGGTGTCTTGCCTGCTTCGGACAAACGCAGTGCCGCCGCCTGCAAAGCCTCCGAGGCAATACTGTACTTCTGCATCAGCGCGGCATTGCCAATCAGGGTAACGTCGCCGTTGATCATGCCTACGACGCCGAGACCAGTCAGTGACTCAAACGTCTCCGGTTGCGTGAGGCTCAGTCCGCGCTCCTGGGCGTAACGAACCACGGCTTCCGCGAGAGCATGTTCGCTCGCTCGCTCGAGGGCAGCCGCGATCTGGATCATCTGGTCTTCAGCGATGCCGCTGCTTTCCGACCCGGCAACTAGAACGTCGGTGACCTGGGGACGGCCGGCGGTGATCGTGCCGGTCTTGTCGAGCACGATGGTATCGATTTTCTCCAGCCGCTGTAAGGTTTCGCCGCCCTTGATGAGAATGCCGAAGCTGGCTCCCCGACCCGTCGCGACCATAACTGCCGTGGGAACAGCCAAGCCCATGGCGCAGGGGCAGGCAATCACGAGGACCGTGACCGCGGCCGCGAAGGCTTGCATGACTCCGGCATCCGGAGCAAAGTACCGCCACAGGAAGAATGTAACGATGGCAATTCCCAACACGGTGGGCACAAAGATTGCGCTGATGCGATCCGCGATGCGTTGAATCGGAGCACGAGATCCCTGTGCGTCACGCAACAACCGCACAATCTGCGCCAGCGTGCTTCCGGCTCCGAGCGACGTCGCTCGATACTGCAACGATCCGTGCTGGTTGAGCGTGCCCCCCATTACCCGGTCGCGCGCCGTCTTCTCGATCGCCAACGACTCACCCGTGAGCATCGACTCATCCACGCTTGCTCTTGCCAGAGACGACCACTCCATCCGTCGCAATGCGTTCGCCAGGTCGCGCCAGAATGACATCGCCCTCGCCGATCGATTCCAGCGGCACCTTGCTCTCGACGCCATCCCGCAACACCGTCGCGGTCTTAGGCTGCAGTTGCACCAGCTTCCGCAGAGCGGCTGCTGTCTGCCCCTTCGCCCGACTCTCCAGCGTGTTGCCGACCAGCACCAGGCCGATGATCAACATCCCCGCTTCGAAGTAAACGTCGGGAGCGATGCCATGCGCAACCAAGAACCCAGGCGCAATCGTGCTGGCTGCCGAGTAGAGAAATGCGGCGCCCGTGCCCAGAGCGACCAGCGTGTTCATATCTGCCGTCTTGTGGAGCAGGGCAGACCAGGCTTTAACGTAAAAGCGGCGTCCCGCCCAACCAATGATGAAGGCCGCGAGCGCAAAAAGAAACCAGCGAAGGGCATCGTCGCTGAACTGGTACATCCACGGCAGCACCTTGCGCAGCACGGGATCGAGCACGCGCATGTTCCAGCTCATCAGCGGATCCCTCATCCGCTCCATGCCTCCTGCGCTGTCCATCCGCATCAACGGCATGGAAAGCACCATGGCCACGCTGCCGGCGAGCAGGCTCGCCGCCGCCTTCAGTCGCAACTGCCTGTACTCGTGCAGCTGCTCCTCATCGTGTTTTTCCTGCGCCTCCAGCACCGATTCATCGCGCGCCGGCATCTCCGCACCATAGCCGGTGTGGCGGATGCTCTCGACTAACGCGGACGTGGAAGTCGCCTTCGGGTCGAACGTTATCGTTGCGTTATTCAGCATCAGATTGACCGTGGCCTCCTGCACGCCGGTCTGCTCCGCAAGCGTTCGCTGGATGAAGGATTGGCATGCGGCGCAGGTCATTCCGCTGACCGGGATGGTAACGCGTTCGGCGGGGACCAAGGGCAGGGCAGCGCTATCCACCGCTGCCTCCTCTGTTTTCAAAGTCGTGGCCATGATATGTCTCCGTGATGACTGCTTACTGCTCAATGCGCGCGGGGAAGCCGATGCGGTCGACGGCGGCGGCAATCTCCTGAGCAGTTGTCTCTTCGGGATCGAACGCCAGATTTGCCGAACCGACCTCCACGGCCCCCACCTGAACTCCGGGGACGGCCTGCAGTGCAGTGCTTACTCGGCGCACACAGGCTGCGCAATGCATTCCTTCAATCGATAACTGCAGCGTGTCTTGCATAGGATGGTTTCCTTTCTCTTCTTATCTGATGCCAATACCCCCTATGGGTATTCACGCTACGGGCAAATTTTTTGGCGGTCGCTCATTCTACCGTCGTGGCCCCCAGGTGACGGCAAACCTGAAGTAATCCCAAGGTAAGAGTTGCCGACTGCTCGGGAGTAACGCGATATTTGCAAATACCGCGCTGTTTAGAGGGACACCGATCGCATCCCGGCCACTCCTCGAAGTTTCCTGGGCAGTGGCATCGTAGAACGGACCCATCAGCACATCTACACTACATCGTGCCCGATACTGGGCACGGCGAGGGTTTTCCGCCGCCGTTAACTCAACGAAAGAATTGCGCGGAGAGTTGTGTCCACTTCTGCCGGTGCAATCCATAGACTCGGCGTTACTCGCGCATACTCGTACTTGTAGGGCGGGGTAACACTGGCCACAATTCCGCGGCCCTACAGTCGCTCAACGGTTTGCCTTGATGTGAGTCCGTCGACTTCAAAACACACCATTCCGGCTGATCGCTTGTCAGGCAAGGGCGTTTGCAATTTGACGTGGTGCATCTTCGCCAAGCCTCCTTGCACTGCCGGTTGAGCTCGTGGATTCTCGCCGCGATCTTCGCCTTCCCGATCTGCACGTGAAAGCGGAATGCTTCGCTCAGCGCCCAACGATGTTCGAATGCATGGAATCCGTCCGGGGTCATCCAAGCGGCAGGGATCAGCTGTTCTCTTGGCACGTGTCTCCACAAGCTATCCATCGTTGGAATGGTCGCCATGACGTTTCGCCAGGCGCGCGGATTGCCCGTCGCGCTCCTAACTCAGCTCGCCGCTTTCTGCGTCATGGCACCCTGATCGGCTCGAAATGCTGTGGAATAATGACTCTGGTTTTGGGTGATGCGGCAGTCACCTCATCGGCAAATTCGTGCGCTGCCGCCAGCGACTGGTCCCGCAATGGCGCGTATCCATATCCATCCCAATGCGTAGGCATGACCACTAGCGGATTTCCCAAAGCGCTCATCAGCCGGCGCGTGTAGTCGTGAATCTCGAGCCGCTCATGGTTGGCTCCGACCAGCGCAATATCGGGCCGCAGACCCTCCATCTCGCGCTCAATGTAGTTCATCGAGCCCATCGCTACACCTCGTGTCCCGCCAGCCGAAGCAAGTAAGCCACGCTATGGCCTTCGACGAAGTCGCCCGCCTGCAGTGGCGCTTTCAATCCGGGTGGCGCATTGCCGGCCAGGCGGCTACTAAAGTAGTGCTTGTGAAACAGTGCCGAGTGAATGCTGGGAATTACCTTCAGGGAGATGAAGAGAATACGGTTTCCATCTGGTGACCATATCTCGTGTGCATCATTTCCCGGGGTGGGGATACCTGCCAGAATGACTGCTGACAGCTGACATATGCTATGTGGAGGCAAGATATTGCGTGGATATCAAGGAACGAATATTATTTGTGTTGACTGTTGACAGATTGCAATATATGCTCCGGCCCTGGCTACGGGGCATCCCCCCAAATCGCTCAGCGTGGAGGTAGTCAATGGTTATTGTTCGCGATCGCCTGGCATACACGATGTTGGCTCTGGCAGTGCTCTTCTCCTCTCCGGTCCATGCACAAGTGTCCGGAGCCACCCTTACTGGAACGGTGATGGACCAATCTGGCGCGGTGATCGCGAATGCGAAACTATCCATCACAAATAAGGCTACCGACGTGACGCGGGAAGTCACCACTGACACTTCCGGCCTTTACAGCGCACCCAACTTGCAGCCGGGAATCTACGACATCACAGTTGAAGCTCCGGGATTTTCTACCTCGGTGCAAACTGGGCTCACCCTAACGGTAGGCGCTACACAAGCCTTGAATATCTCCTTACAGATTGGCAAAAAGGTTGAACATTCTGACGTTAGCGGCATAACGCCAGACGTTCAGCTCACTACGTCAGAAATGAGCGCCGAGGTGGATTCCACGACGGTGCGCGAACTGCCTCTGAATGGTCGCGACTGGACGCAATTAGCTACGCTCCAGCCCGGCGTCACTTCCGTCCGAGTGGAGGCTGGACCTGGAAATCGAGGCAATCGAGGCTATGGAACGCTCCTGTCAGTTTCCGGACACCAACCTTACGAAAACAACTACCGGATCAACGGAATCAGCATCAACGACTATTCCAATGGTTCGCCTGGCAGTACTCTTGGCGTCAACCTGGGTGTGGACGCGATTCAGGAATTTTCCGTGTTGCTGGGTAACTATCCGGCAGAATATGGCCGGGCTTCCGGTGGAGTTATCAACGCGATTACCAAATCAGGCACCAACGGATTCCACGGAGCTGCCTACTGGTTCATCCGCGAAAAGGGGTTAGACGCGCGAAACTACTTCGATAAGACTTTGCCGCCATTCCACCGCAACCAGTTCGGAGCATCCGGTGGGGGCGCGATTATAAAGAATAAGACTTTCGTCTTCGCCGACTTCGAAGGGATACGCCAGGACAAGAGCGACACATTCACCAACGTGGTGCCTTCCGCGGCAGCGCGCGGCATCAGCCCGAGCGGCCAGCCCACGGTCGCTATGATAGGCGGAGTTCCTCTTCCCGGACCTGGACAACCCGGCGCCGCTCCCAATCCGGACCCAGTTACGCACATCGATAAAGCCGTCATCCCTTATCTCGGCTTTTTTCCTCTGCCCAATGGCGGACTGATTGGGAACGGAGACACGGGCAACTTCAACACCTCCGGCATCGAGCGCTTGACGGAAAACTACGTAACTGCGCGCGTCGATCATCACTTCTCAGACAAAGACAGTCTTGATGGGAGCTATTTTTTCGACAACGCGCCTCTTACCACGCCCGATTCGCTGGTGGACGTGCTCAACGAAAACTTTACCCGCAGGCAAATGTTCGGCCTGGAAGAAACCCATATCTTCAGCCCGAGTCTGGTCAACACCGCGCGGTTAGGTTTTAGCCGAGTGCGAGCGTTGGTTACCGCGCCTCTAAGCGCGCTCAATCCGCTCGCCAAGGATACGAGCCTAGGTGCGCTCCCCGGCCGATATGCGCCAGCTCTCAACATACCTGGCGTCGTACAGATGTTAGGGGCCCTAGGTAGCATCTCGTCGGATATCCTCACGTGGAATTCCTACCAATTCTACGACGACGCATTTCTGACTCGCGGCAGCCATTCCATTAAATTTGGTTTCGCCTTTGAGCGCATGCAAAATGACGAGTTCTCCGGAGGAGTTCCACCCAATGGACAATTCAATTTCCCTTCGCTGCAAGGCTTTCTGCTGAACCAGCCCACCAGCGTCAACCTGGACGATCCATCCACCACGCGAACGATGAGCGTGCGCCAGTCTCTTTTTGGAGGTTATATTCAGGACGATTGGCGTTTTCGTCCGAACCTGATGCTGAATATTGGTCTTCGTTATGAGCCGACCACGCTGCCAACGGAAGCCAATAACAGATTCGCTGTCTTAACCACCCTTACCAGTCCAGCCGAGACGCCGGTTAAAACCTTTTGGGCACAAAACCAGACGCTGCACAACTTCCAACCCCGCGTCGGTCTGGCATGGGACCCGTTTGGTAACGGAAAAACCGCTGTTCGCGCAGCCTTTGGAATCTACGACGAACTGCCTCTTCCCTGGGTGTTTTCGCACAACAACACTGGAGTTCTCCCGTACGCGCTCGAAAAAGATGGCTACAACTTACCTGCCGGCTCGTTCCCGACGGGAGCTGTGGCATTGGTCAACGTTCCCAACTCGAGCACGGTGGGTAACCGCTATCTGCAACAGGAGCCAAAACGCAATTACACCATGAACTGGAATTTGAATATCCAGCGCGAACTCGCCGGGAACGTGACCGCAGCAGTGGCCTACGTGGGTTCGCACACCCTTCACTCGCCCTTCAGTACGGACGACAGCAATATGGTCCTGCCCACCTTGACGTCGGCCGGGTATCTTTGGCCATGCGATCCATCTCTCGCGACTGCAACCACGCCATGCACGGGTGGGGGAGTGCGGCTCAACCCCAACGTGGGCCGGATCCGGGCAACTTGGTGGGATAACAACGCTACCTACGAAGGCCTTCAGGCGGGGGTGGCAAAAAGGATGAGCCACGGAATCCAGGCCCAGGGTAGTTACACCTGGAGCAAATGTATCGACATGGGTTCGGGCGGCATGTTAGGCGATCCCTACGCGAACTCGCTTTCCAGCCTGATGTTCTTCAACAAGGGCGGCAGGCGCGGCTTGTGCGACTACAATATTGCCCACAACTTCGTGCTGAACTACTTGTGGCAGGTTCCCAAGCCAACCTTCGGGGGAGGAGTCGTGGGTCATCTTCTGGGTGGCTGGGAACTCGGAGGAATTCTGGTCGCCAGTACGGGCTCACCCTTCACGCTCACTATTGGAGGAGATCCTCTAGGACAACTCAGTACTGATCCGAAGTCCTTCGTGTCACGTGTGTCCGGTCCTGGATGCGGCGGGAATCCCGTCAATTCCGGCAATGTCAATAATTACATCAAGCTGAGCTGCTTCACTGATCCGATGGTGCCTGCTTCATTCACCGGCGGGCCGTGCCAACTCGCTTCGAATGGGCAAGGCGGCACCATCCCAGGAACGTGCATGAACCTGTTCGGCAACAACGGCCGTAACACCGTGACCGGACCGGGCCTGATCAATGTCGATTTCTCGGTGTTCAAGAACAACTACATCGAAACGAGCGCGGGGACTATCAATGTTCAGCTCCGTGGCGAGTTCTTTAACGTGATAAATCACACAAATTTTCAGTCCCCCATCGCCAACAGCGCCCTCTTTAATCAGGATGGATCGCCGGTTAGCGGAGCGGGAGCGATTAACTCGACATCAACAACAAACCGGCAGATTCAGATTGGCCTGAAGGTAACCTTTTAGGAAGCACTCGGACAATGAGTCAGTGACTTTTGCGCTGGCTCGGGCTGTGAGATGCGGTTCAACAATGGGCGCCGATGAATTCCTGCGTTGCGGTGTCCAAGATCGGAAGGAGCTAACTTTGAGTACGAATCGGGGATTCATGACGAAAAAGAACTTGCTGTCGATGACGCTGGTTGCGCTCGTATCGCTCGGAACGCTGGCTGTGGCAGAGCCGCCGAGCTCAGGTTATCACCTGCTGAAGAAGGTTCCCCTGGGCGGCGCTCCGGGCGACGGTGAATATTTCGATTACGTCACCGTAGATGCTGCTGAGCGCCGCGTCTACCTTTCGCATGGGACCGAGGTCAAAGTCGTCGACGCCGACACCTTCGCCGTGGTCGGTACTATTTCCGGCCTGAAGCGTTGCCATGGAATCCTCTTGCTTCCGGAACTTGGGAAGGGATTTATCACCGACGGTGAAGCCGGAAAGGTGATCGTGTTCGACCCCAAGACTCTGAAGATGACGGGCGAAATCAAGAACTCTCCGGACACAGATTCGCTTATCTATGATCCGGCATCGAAGCTGATCTTCACCATGAATGGCGACAGCAAGAGTGCCTCGGTAATCGACCCGGTGAAAGAAACTCTGGTGAAAACCATCGACCTGGGAGGCGGGGTGGAACAGTCCATCGCCGACGGCAAGGGCACCATTTACGACAACAATGAAGAGAAAAACGACATGGCCGTGATCGACACGCACACCCTGACGGTCAAAACACGCTGGCCGCTAGCTCCCGCCGGAACGCCAGTCGCACTGGAAATGGATCGTGAGCACCGGCGGCTATTTTCGAGCGGCCGCGATCCGAAGTTTCTGAACTTAATTGACGCGGATAGCGGCAAGATTCTGCAGTCGTTGCCCATTACTTCGGGGGTGGACGGAAACGTCTACGACCCTGACAGCGGGCTGCTGTTTGTCTCCACCCGCGCTGGCAAGCTTCATGTTTTTCATGAAGACTCTCCCGACAAGCTTTCGGAAGTCGAGACTATCGACACCGAGTATGGCGCCAAGACCATGAATATCGATCCAAAGACGCACAATCTATTTCTGGTAACCTCCGATTTTGGTCCACCAGGCCCTCCCACCAAGAAGCATCCTGTACCGGAACGAGCAGCGATCCATGGAACAGCTCGCTTACTCGTTTATGGCCGCTAGAAAATAGTTCAATGGCGGAGGTGCTATGGTGGCGCCTCCGCCATCCACCAAGGGTTTCGGTTTTATGAGATAAAAACCGATCAGGAGTGTCGTCTCAAGCTTCCCGCGAGGGGAGCTATCTAAATATCGCGAGGGGAGCCACCTAAATATCCTAAATATAAGGATAAGCGGTTTTCCCCCCATCGAGGGGGAACTCAGTCGGCCGAGAAGAGAATTACATTCATGCGCGTAAAATACACCGCACTTTTATTTGCCCTCTTATTGATACCGCGCGCCGACTGCGCGCCTGATCGCACTTTCCATTTGATGGAAACTTCCATCGCCAGCATTCATCAAGCGATGCAAGCAGGTACGCTGACGTGCCATAGTCTGGTCCAGCAGTATCTCGATCGGATCCATGCTTACGATCAGCAAGGCCCCGCAATTAATTCCATGCTGTACATTAATCCGGCGAGCATGCAGGAGGCCGATGCTTTCGATAACGACTTTCGACATACTCATAAATTGAAACCGCTCGGCTGCATTTCTGTTGTTCTAAAAGATAATTTCGCTACCGCTGACATGCCCACCACTGCGGGTGCGATCACTCTGAAAGGCGCTCAGCCTGAGAAGGACGCATTCGCCGTCACAAGGCTGCGGGAAGCGGGTGCGATTATTCTCGGAAAGGCCAACTTACAGGAGTTTGCCAGCGGTGGGATCTCAGTTAGTTCGTTGGGAGGCCAAGTACGAAATCCTTATGATCTCACCCGAACCCCGGGCGGTTCGTCTGGAGGAACGGGGGCCGCGGTCGCAGCAAACTTGGCGGTTGCAGGCACGGGATCCGATACCGGCGGTTCGATCCGCTCTCCCGCCTCCGCAACCAGTTTGGTGGGCCTCCGTCCCACCCGCGGATTGATCAGCCGCGACGGTATCGTTCCCGTGTCTTTCACTCAGGACACGATTGGGCCGATGACCCGCAATGTTTCCGACACCGCCAGATTGTTAGATGTTATGGCGGGGTATGATCCCAACGATCCTGTAACGGCATTCAGTGTTGGCAATATTCCAGAAACCTACACGGCCTTTCTCCAAAATGGATTGAAGGGCGCACGCCTCGGCGTGCTGACAAATCTGTTTGGTAGTGGACCGGAATATGAAGAAGTCAACAAGGTTATGGAGAAGGCGATCGAGGCGTTGAAGGGGCAGGGCGCTGAGATTGTGCGTCTCGAGGATGCGGCACTCGATACGGGCACGTTGACCGCTAAATTTCGCCTGAATGAGCCCGAATTCAAGGCGGCCCTCAACCACTATTTGCAGCAGCAGGGGTCGCACGTACCGGTGCATTCTCTAGCGGAAATTATCGCTTCCGGCCAGTATCATAAGCCGACGCTGGAGAAATTCTTTACCGCCGCCGAGAGTTATGAAGACGGCCCCAATTCCGCCGACTATAAAGATCGGCGGATGAGAATGGACGAAGTGAAGATTGAAGTGTCCGATCTGATGGCGAGAAATCGTCTAGACGCGCTGGTGTATCCGCATCAGAAATGTCTAGTCCTTCCTATTGGGGCAACATTTCAGAAAGATCGCAATGGCATTGTCGCAGCTCTGGCGGGCTTTCCCGCGATCGAGGTGCCTGCGGGGTTTTCAACGCCAACGGCAGACGCTCCGATCGGAGTGCCAGTAGGAATGGAACTTCTTGGGCGCGCGTGGGCCGAGCCCGAATTGATAAAACTTGCCTTCGGTTTTGAGCAAGCAACGCATTTGCGAAAGCCTCCAGTATCGACCCCTGCGTTGGCAGCGTCCCAAACTTCGAAATCTCATTGAAAAATCAACAGCCAATGGACTTACGGAGATCTACAAGATGAAAAACAAAGACTTAGTGGTGCAGGTAAAAAGCCGGCGCTCGGAAAGCCTCTCTTCCCTGGTTGCGGAAGAACTGGAGCGGATGATCATCCGCGGAGAATTGCAGGCCGGCGATCGCATTAACGAAAGCGCGCTGGCCGAGATGTTAAGTATTAGCCGGGGACCGATCCGGGAGGCTTGCCGCAGTCTGGAGAAAAGCAACCTGGTCAAGGTGGTCACGAATCGCGGTGTATTCGTGCGGGAAATGAGTGTGGCTCAGGCGGCAGAGGTTTATGACGTACGCGCCCATCTGTTTGGCCTGGCCGGCCGGCTGGCTGCAAAGCGCATTAGTTTGCGAGAAATTGCCGAACTTCGTGCCAATGTGGCCGAAATGCAGAATGCTCAGGATATCGATACCTATTACCCCTTGAACGTGGATTTCCATGCTCGCCTGGTAGAGTTGTCCGGCAATAAGCGTGTCGCCGAGCTCTACACCGCTCTGAGCAAAGAGCTTCATCTGTTCCGCCGCCGTGGCCTCGTCGAGCATGACTCAATGGCTTTGTCTAACCAAGAACATGTGCAAATCATCGAAGCCTTGCGCAACCACAACTCTGATTTAGCAGAACGGACCATGAATGCCCACATTCTCGCCGGGAAAGCGCGGTTGCTCGAAAGACTGGAAGAACCAAGCCCCGAAATTTCGGAACCTGGCTCGCATACTACTAAGGAGAAAGAGTGAAGATTAGAGAGATACGCGCGAGCGTACATACTTCGGCTATTACCGTTCCCCTGCTGGAGCGAAAGGTTCAAGGTTATGGCCGGGAAGAGCAAAAGGAATTTGTCTTTTGTGAAGTTGAAACCGACGACGGTCTTTCCGGTCTGGCCATCACCGGCCATTTCCTGGCTCGTTCCGTCGTTGTTGCACTGAAATCATACGTATTGCCGGAAGTGTGCAATATGGATGTGCGGGATACCGAAGCCATCCATCAGAAAATTTGGTCCAAGCTGAATCCTCGAGCCATGACTGGAGTTATTTCGAGCGCATTATCATGCCTCGACATCGCTCTCTGGGATATTCAAGGCAAGGCGGCGGGTAGATCAGTTGCAGGATTGCTGGGAAACGCCAGAACCACGCTACCAGCCTATGTAACCTTTGGCTTTCCACAGTACGACCGCGAGCAGTTATGCGAAGCCGCAAAGCTGCAATTGTCGAAGGGCTTCACTGCCTTGAAAATTGTCGTTGCCGTGGACAAGAAGGGTTGGCGCGAAGATGCCGCTCGTATTCGCGCGGTCCGCGACGCCGTGGGCGACGACGTCGACATCATGATCGACGCCAATTATCTGTTCAACCCGGTAGAGGCCAAACTTCTTTGCCGGGCGATCGAAGAGTGCAACATCACATGGTTCGAGGAGCCTTTGCAGCAAAACGATGCTCGAGCTCTCGCAGACCTTCGGGCGCATACGAAAATACCGATTGCAGCGGGGCAGATGGAAGGTCATCGCTGGCGCCTGCGTGAGCTCGTGGAAAAGCAGGCAGTGGATATTTTGCAGCCGAACGTTTGCTTTTGCGGTGGCTTCACGGAAGCGCGCAAGGCGGGCCACTTGGCCCAGATTTACAACCTTCCGATCGCAAACGGCGGAGGTTGGCCCCTCTTCAATATGCACACTTTTGCCGGGCTGATGAATGGCTGGATTGTGGAGTGGCATTTAGGCATGGTCCAGGTGGGCGAGATGCTCTTCGTGAATCCTCCGGAGCCGGTCAAGGGAATGTTGACGATACCCGAGGCTCCTGGTCTTGGGCTAACTCTTAATCGAGATGCATTGCGGGATAGCGAGGTGAAGGAATAATGAAGATTGTCGACATTCGCGAAACCCCTGTCTCCATTAAATCGGACATTCGCAATGCCTACATCGACTTCAGTCAGATGACGGTGAGCGCCTTGGCGGTCATCACAGACGTAGTGCGCGATGGCAAACGCGTTGTCGGTTACGGTTTCAATTCCAACGGTCGATATGCGCCGAGTGGCCTCTTGCGTGACCGGTTTATCCCGCGACTGCTGGCCGCAAAGCCGGACAGTTTGCTCGACGATACCGGCGAGAATCTCGATCCGTTTAAGATTTGGAACATTGTTATGCGGAATGAGAAACCCGGGGGGCACGGCGAACGATCAGTCGCAGTTGGTGTCCTCGATATGGCAATATGGGACGCAGTGGCGAAGATCGCCGGGGTGCCACTCTATCGTCTTCTGGCGGATCGTTTCAGGGGCGGCGTCGCTGACAGCAAGGTCTTCGTCTATGCTGCCGGCGGTTACTATTATCCCGAAAAAGGTTTGGCCGGTTTACAGCAGGAGATGCAAAGCTATCTCGATCTGGGTTATTCCACAATTAAGATCAAGATTGGCGGAGCCCCGTTAGCGGAAGATCTACGGCGCATCGAAACCCTCCTGAAGATCGTAAAGAGCGGCAATCAGTTGGCGGTGGACGCAAACGGTCGCTTTGATCTCGAAACCGCGATTGCTTACGCGCACGCTCTTGCGCCGTACAAGTTGCGATGGTATGAGGAAGCCGGAGATCCGCTCGATTACGAATTGCAAGCAAAGCTGGCTGACCACTATCAAGGTCCCATGGCAACTGGTGAAAATCTTTTTTCCGTTCAAGACGCACGCAATCTGATCCGGTACGGAGGCATGCGGTCCGATCGCGATGTACTACAGTTCGACTGTGCGCTCAGCTACGGGCTGGTCGAATATTTGCGGATCTTGGACATGCTGAAAACCAGCGGCTGGTCCGCGACGCGTTGCATTCCACACGGTGGCCATCAGTTATCCCTAAATATCGCGGCCGGCCTGGGGCTTGGGGGCAACGAATCCTATCCTGGAATTTTTCAACCCTTCGGCGGATTCGCCGATAACACTCCGGTTGAAGATAGTTATATTCCATTGCCTGATATCCCCGGAATCGGCTTCGAATCAAAAAAAGAACTGTTCCGTCTACTAAAGACACTTTCCGACAGTTAGAACAGACAATCGATGGGAGACCCTGGGGTAACGGCAATGCACGAGAGGTCCCGGAGCAAGAAGCGCCTGCGGAATAATATTACTCTCCAAGTCTTCTTGGCGATCGTGGCTGCCATCGTGCTCGGCAAACTGGATCCCAAGCTCGCCTTAGCCATGAAGCCGCTTGGCGATCTCTTCATCAAGCTGATCCGCATGGCGATTGCTCCCATTGTATTTCTCTGCGTTTCGACGGGGGTTGCACACATCGGTGACATTCGTAAGGTAGGGCGAATCGGGCTAAAGGCTCTGGTCTATTTTGAACTGGTAACAACGCTTGCTCTGGTGATTGGTCTAGCCTCTGTCGCCATTTTCAAACCTGGAGTCGGGGTCACCGCTCTGCCGTCGGTCTCTGCTTCAAACGATTATGCTGCTTATGCCAATAAGGGTAAGGAGTTTTCCTTTCTCGAGTTTGTAATGGGTACGGTGCCTGACAACTTTTTGGGGGCATTCGTAAAAGGTGATTTGCTGCAGGTCGTAGTGATCGCCCTATTAGTTGGGATCACCCTGATCGGGATGGGCAGCCACGGTCAATCCGTTGTTCGGGGTCTGGACAAAGTGATGATGGTATTTTTTGGAATCATTAAAATCATCATGCGAATCGCTCCCATCGGAGCCTTCGGGGCTATGGCGTTCACCGTAGGGAAGTTTGGCACCAGTGCCCTACTGGCGTTGTCCAAGCTTGTCATGGTCACCTATCTGACGGAAGCGTTCTATGTCTTCGTTGTTTTGGGGGCCATATCTTATTTCTTCGGCTTCAGCTTGATCCGCTTAATTAAGTACATTCGTGAGGAGATTCTCCTGGTTATTGGCACGTCTTCATCGGAAAGTGTTCTGCCTCAGCTGATGCAAAAGCTCGAGCAATTCGGGGCCTCGCGTTCTGTGGTCGATTTGGTTTTGCCGACAGGATACGCATTCAATTTAGGCGGCTTAGCTGTCTCGTTACCAATCAGTACCGTTTTCATCGCCCAGGTCTATCACGTCCCGCTCAGTCTCAGTCGCCTCTTAGCTCTGGTGGCCATCATGCTGGTAACTTCGAAGGGAGCCGCCGGCGTGACTGGAGCTGCATTTATAGTCCTGGCCACGACTGTCGGAGCATCGGGCATTCTGCCACTAGAAGGGCTTGCGCTCTTGTTTGCTGTCGATAGTTTCCTCTCGATGGCGCGAGCCCTCGCCAATGTTATTGGAAACGGAGTTGCAACGATCGTCGTTGCCAAGTTGGAAAACGAGTTTAGTTCTGAACCGACCCCAGAGGCAGTTCCCCAATAGCCTGGTCCGCGAACGCATGGATTCAGAAAACATCTTCCATGCGAAGGTGTACATCGAAATTCCGATTCAGTTAGAACCATTGAGGACGAGGCAATGAAGAAGCTTTCCACGATTCTCGTGACCTTGTTAACGGTCGTGGCTACGCAAGCGCCAGCTCAGCAGTCGTTGAGTCAGCAGCTCCCCATGATGCATATGGCAGGCATTCTAGGACTAGTTGAGACCATCCCCTTGCCAGGGGATGGCTACATGGATCATCTAACCATCGATGTCAAAGGCCAGCGCCTCTTTATTTCGGGCGAGGCGGCAAAGAGCCTTATCATCGTGGACCTCCGAGCTGGCAAGTTGCTCCATGAGACGAAAGGGCTTTCCGCGATGCCCAAAAGGCCGGTCTATCTTCCTGACTCGAACGAAGTCTGGGTGACCCTGACAGATAGCACTGTGGTAGCCATTAGTGGGACGACGTACGAGGTCATCAAGACGGTCCAATTGTCAGGATATGGTGATCCCAACCGGGGGGCGGATAACGCTGCCTATGATGCCGCCGCGCACCTGCTTTACGCCGGCGTTGAAGTCTTTGAAGACTTTGGTGGCAGCGGTGAACACGGATCTACCGATGCTTCGATCGACATAGTCGACACAAAAACCGCCAAACTGGCGGGGAGCATTAAACTCCCCGGCGGTGATCCGGCCGGCATCGCCATCGAGCCGTCGGGAAAAAGATTGTACGTCACGATGGGAGATATCGTCGGAGGTGACAGCCACGTTGCGGTGATTGATCTCAAAAAGCGCGTTGTGGTCGCCCAGTGGCCAATTATCGGAGGCCCGGTGCCGCATACCGCGGGTCTGGATGCAGCCCATCATCGCCTATTTGTTGGCAGCCGCACCAAAGCCCATACGGGCAATATTGGAGGCGGGCACCAGCATGAACCAGGCAGGCTGGTTGTCATGGATACAGAGACGGGAAAAGTAGTTCAGGTGCTCGACAGTGTAGGCGGCGCGGATGACATTCAATATGACGCGCCTACCAACCGCATTTACTTCGTGGGAACGACCGGCACCGTTGCGGTATTTAAGGAGATTGATGCGGATCACTTCGAGCTTCTCGGAAAAGTACCGACCGGAGCAATCGCGAAGACGGGACTCTGGGTACCTGAACTGAAGCGCTTCTACTCCGCTGTCCCCAGGCACTACATTCTCACCGCTCGCCATGGTACACAGAATCTACAGGCTGACCTGCTGAAGGAATTGAACATTACGCAAGGTGTGACGGCGCGCGATAAGAATGCCGGCTGGCAGACCTCGATTCTTTCTGACCTGGTAGTCGAAGAGGCCCATCTCATGGTCTTTGATTACTTACCGTAAGGAGCCATCGCAGAATAGAGATAGAGAAAGATCATGAGTGAAAGCGCCACGGCCAATCCGCGCGTTGGGATAACACAACTCGGGGGATTTATCATGCGGGCGCTGAGCTCGGCCGGAATTCCTCCCGACGACGCCAGACAAGTGGCCCTGTTGATGGTCGAAGCTGATGCGCGCGGCGGCGATGCACACGGTATCTTCCGGCTGCCGCAGTACGTGAAACAGCTGCAAAACGGGGGAATCAATGCAAGGCCCAACATGCGGATCGTGAGCGACAGAGCTGGTACGGCACTCATCGACGGCGACAATGCTTTGGGCCATCTGGTTATGAAGCGCGCCGCGGAATTGGCCATCGAGAAAGCCCGCCAATGCGGCATTGGTTGGGTGGGAACGCGGCGCAGCAATCACGCTGGCTCGGCGCAGCTTTACGCACGGATGCCCGCGGAAAAGGACATGATCGGATTGTATTTTTGCGTTGGCAATGCCAATCTTCTGCCCCCATGGGGCGGCACCGAGGTGTTGCTCAGCACCAATCCCATTTCGATCGCCGTGCCCGCGGGGAAACATCCATCGATCGTGCTTGACATGGCTACCACCAACACCGCTTTTGGAAAGATCCGACTCAAGGCGCAACGCAATGAGCCGATGCCGGAAGGTTGGATGATTGACCGGCAAGGTAAGCCTTTGACCGACGCGAAGCGCGCGAGCGAAGGCTTCCTCGTCCCTGTCGGTGGCGCGAAAGGGTACGGCCTGGCGCTGATGTTTGGTTTGCTGGCCGGGACGTTGAACGGAGCCGCGTTTGGCCGGGACGTAGTCAACTACACGGTGGACTCTAAAACTCCAAGCAACACGGGCCAAGCCATCGTGGCCTTGGATATCGCGACGTTCGCGGATGTCGCGACCTTTAAGCAGCAGGTCGATGAGCTGTGGGAGGTGATGAAGTCCTCCCCGACGCTGCCGGGGGTGGATGAAGTCCGCCTGCCGGGAGAGCATTCGGCGCAGCTTTACCGCGAGCGGACGGTCGACGGAGTTCCGGTCGGGGCCGAACTGCGCAAGGCTCTGGATGAACTAGCTGATCGTTTGGGCATTGAGCGATTGCTATAGGAGATGCTTGCTTCTAACACCGTCACTCGGTCCATGGCGCGGGTTGTGGCGGTCTGAATTTAAGGTATGCGAAGTGGGAGTATTCGATTCGTAAGCCGTAACTGCAAAGGTGATTACTGATGACGCTGAACCATAACACGACTGGTGTGCGGCCCGTCGATATTCATGCCCATTATTTCCCCCAAGCCTATCTCGACGTGCTCGCCCAAGAGGGGCCGCGCTTCAACGTGGAATATCGCGCCGCGGAGGACGGTTTCTACATCAAGACGGAGGCGCGTTTCCAGGGACCGCTGCCCTACCGTCTCGTCGATTTGGAGAAGCGGATCGCGGATATGGATGCGCAGGGCACCGCGGCGCAGGCGATGTCCCTCACCGGACCAATGGCGCATTGGGGCGATGAAGAAGTCTCTCACAAACTTTCGCGCGCATGGAACGATGCGGCCAGTTCCGCACATCTGCAATATCCGGCGCGGCTAGTTGGACTGATGACGCTTCCGATGCTGTTTCCGGATCGCGCCATTGATGAATTGAATCGCGCAAGCAAATTGCCGGGAATACGCGGTGTTTATATGGGCACGAACATCAACCACCGCGACCTCGATGACCCACTGTTTGAGCCGATTTTTGCCCGCATCGAGGCCTTGGATCTTCCTGTCTTACTGCATCCGTTGCAGGTAGTCGGCGGACCGCGCACCGCGCCGTTTTATCTCTCAAACCTGCTGAGCTTTCCCTTCGACACCGCCATTGCCGCCTGCCATCTTATCTTCGGCGGCGTCCTTGACCGGCATCCGAAACTTCAGGTCACTTTGCCGCACGGCGGGGGCGTGTTGCTGATGTTGATCGGACGTATCGACCACGGCGCCTCCGTGCGGCCTGAAATCGAAAAGCTTCAGTTACCGCGCCCTCCCAGCAGATATCTGCAGCGGTTTACATTCGACACTTTAGTCCACTCGAAATCAGTCATGGAGTTCGTGATCGCCGAGGTAGGCGCCGAGCGCATCATGGTCGGGAGCGACTACTGCCTCGATATGGGGGACGAACGTCCGGTGCATTTCATGGATCAGGTAAATATAACGAGTGGGCAACGAAAGTTGATCTTGGGCGACAATGCCGCACGAATGCTTAAGCTCTGATCAAAATACATGAGTAGCGCTTGCGCCACGGATCGGATGCGGGCGCGCAAGAAGATTGGTGCCCCTCAACCGAGGCGTGGTGCTACCAGATAAGTTTTAGGGCAAACTGAATTTGACGAGAAGTGGTTTGCGTGGACGTGATGAGCCCGGCATTGGAGATCGGGTTTCCACTTTGATCGAAGACCGTCGAGTGGTCAGTAGGCGAGGCGAAATTGGCACGGTTAAGAATGTTAAAGAATTCAGCACGGAACTGCGCGTTGAAAGTTTCCGAGATACGCCGAATGCGATTATTCTTGAACACAGAAACATCTAACTTGGAGACCCCGGGACCAATCAGGCTATTGCGGCCCAAATTCCCCCATTTGTTGGCACCGGGGAAAGCCAAACACTCTGTCTTGATGTAGTGATTGGGATTTCCAGAATTGGTGAGCGTGGCGCAGCCCGGTCCTGCCACGCGGTTCGGACGTTCACTAGTCTCATCCAATTTCGTGCCGGCAGGATCACCGCCCAGGATTGGCGTGAAAGGCTGGCCTGAACTTGCTTTGTAGATGCCGCCCAATTGCCAGCCACTGGCAGCCCAAGCCAGGGCTCGGGAACTTAGCGCGGGATTCGGAAGTTCCCAAGTAAAATTCGCCACGAAAGCTTGTGCGACGTTGAAGTCGGAGAGCCCGCGCGTAGTGCGCTGATCAAAGAACAGCTGATTGAACAAACCGTTGGGAAAGGAGTCGTCGGCTGCGGTTGCTGAAAGCGTGTCAATACTCTTGCCCCAAGTGTAGGCAGCGTGCAATTCGACTCCGCGGCTGACGCGCTTGGTCATATCGGCCTGCAAGGCATCATAAAAGGAATTCGCTTGCCAAAGGGTCGAATTGATGCGGCCAAAATTAGGATTCAGCGTGGTGCTGGTCGCCGTGGGTGGGAACACGTAGCCGGTGGGAGTCAAACTGGGCAGGACCATATCGATGTTATCCATGCGGTAGGGAAGGTGAACTCCGCGGGAGCCGACGTAGTCGATCGTCAGCGAAAGGGTTGAGGTCAGCTCCCGGGCAATGCCCAGATTCCACTGCATCACGTAATTGCGTTTGGGATTGAATTGGACATAGGTCGCCTCCCCGAAATTCGATTGACTACTGAACTGTTGGAAGGCCCCGGTGGGAAACATGCCGGGCTGCAAAGTATTGGCGAAAATAGAATTCACGAATGGAACGTCGAGTTGGAATGAGTTTTGAAATTCGTAAGGCAGCGGCAGCACATCGAAGATGCCAAAACCGCCGCGCACCAGCGTCTTTCCGCTCTGCGGATTCCACGCAAAGCCAACCCGCGGCTCGAAATTCCGCAAGGTAGGGTTATTGAAAAACGGCGCGCCTACGTGAGGCACAGCGTCGGTGAGGTTCCGCAGATTGGAGATGCGATTCTGCGCCTCGGTAGGGACTGTCGCCATCTCATAGCGCAAGCCCAGATTTAAGGTGAGGTCCTTTTTCAGCCGAACGTCATCTTCGAAATGAGCGCCGAATATAGTCTGGCGTAGACCGACATCCGGTATGTTCTGACCGGCGGATCCTTGGAAAACGAGGGGCTGATTGGTCAGAAAATTCAGCAACGAATCGAAGCGAAAAAGACCATTTACGGCAGGAAGTGACAGCTCATTATCCTGCATGCGTTCAACCAGGACGCCGATCTTTATACCATGGATACCATGGGAGAGAAATACATCGTCACCGCCTTGAAAGGAATTCCAGGCCAAGGACTTTTCGGAGAGGAGATGCCCCCCCTTCGCTGGCGCGCCGGAGAAATTGGTTATGCCCGGCACCGCCCGTATTTCACCAGCTAATGCCCCGGGAATGAAGCCGAAAGAAGGATCAAGCATATTCGGGTCTAGGATTTTCGTTAAACCTCCAGTAACGCCAACCGAGCGACTGAAGCCCAAGCGTGCGACGTTCAGAAAGCTGGCACTGAAGGCGTGCTGTGCGTGCAACGTCACGACCTGGCGTCGCGAAACAGCATTGGAAAGCAACTCGTTGAAATTGTCGGGCTGAACCGTTTCGGAGTTATCCCGCATGTAAGTGACTGCCAACGCGTCCTTCTCGAACAACTTGCGATCAACTCGGACAGTGAAATAGTCTTCGTTCGTTACTTCCTGCCCCGCGAAGGAGAAAATCCCGGTATCACCCAGAAGGGGACCGTTGGGCAGCGGATAAAATGCATTGATGAAACGAACTACGTTGGGATCGACTGTGACGTTTCCAGTGGAAAGGTTTCCAGCGCGCGCGGCTGCTGAGGGAACGGTGTCTACCGTGGTCACACCGAGTGACTGGCGGAGACCTTCGTAGTCTCCGAAAATGAACATTCTGTCCTTCTGGATCGGCCCACCGGCTGAGCCGCCAAACTGATTCCGCTTGAAGGGTGGAATTTTGCCGTCAAAAAAGTTTCGTGCGTCCAGTGCGCTATTGCGAAAAAACTGATAGACATCCCCGTGGAACGCTTTGGTTCCGGAGCGAGTGACGGCGTTAATAACTCCTCCTGAGGTCCGTCCATACTCGGCGGGATAATTGCTGCCCAGAACAGAGACTTGCTCGACGGCGTCGATTCCGAGATTGTCACCGAGCACGCTGCCGGGAGCGCCATTGGAATAGTCGTTGATACTGATCCCGTCCAGGCGATAGCTGTTCTGATCGGGTCGAGCACCGGAGATGCTGATTGGCGCTCCAAAACCGCGTTGGGTATTTCCACCGCCGCTAGCGCTTCCGGTTTGGACTCCGGTGACGCCCGCCTGCAAAGTGGCAAGCTGGGTCCAATCGCGTCCGTTAAGTGGCGTATTCTGCACGACGGATTTGCCGACGTTATCGGACGACTGGATTGAGGGCACGCCGGACACGTTTGCTCGCACAACCAACTCAGAACTGCCAGCGCGCATTAGAGTGTCGAGGATCCGCTGACTTCCGATGGTTACAGTAATCCCCGTCCAGAGTTGCGTAATAAACCCGGGAGCAGAAACCTTCATTTCGTACTGTCCAACAGGTAGCGCGGGGAAGCCGTAAGAGCCCGACGCCTCGGTGAGTGCGGTCCTGACCTGCCCAGTGATCACATCCTTTATAGAGATCCGAACTCCCGGCATTGCGGAGCCGGAGTCGCCTCTGACGGTTCCAGTTATGGCGCCTCCGGCGACTTGCACTTGAGCAACGGCTGGGGGCTCACGCATGAATACTGCATACAGGGAAACAAGAATGACCGCCGCTCGGAGAAAGTTCAATCGCTCGAATCCGTGATAACGCCGTTGACTCTTGCCTCTTCCAAACATGGAGCCGAGCGTACCTCCGCGATGTGAGTGTCTTCAGAAGCTAGGAGGCGAAAGGAAACCAAACTGTCGACAGTTAACATTCGGTAACATTATAGCTGTAAAGCCATGTAAATTAACTATTAAATGTTTTTAGTAGTCTGTAAATGTTATTGACTGTCAACCGTTGGCAGTATATGGTTTTGAGTCTTCCGAGAGGCCAGGCAGACTGCCAAGTGCCCTTGAAGATAGTGTTGCAGACTGTGCGAGTTAGGGGCCGACAACATGGAACATGATCAGAGCATGAAGGTAGTTCTCGACAGCAGTGCCGGCGTTTTCACGAGGCGTCATCTGTTACAGAGCGCTGTTTGGCTTCTTCCTGCTACCGTCTTTTTAGCCAAGCTGGAAGCACTCGGACTCGAACCAGGCGCGTCCGACCTGAGCCCGGTGATGCTCAAGCTGAGCACCTACATGGCTGCTGCCCGCAGCACCGAACTGCCGGAAAAAGTTCTGCAAGATGCGAAGCATCACATACTGGACACCATAGCCGCCATGGTCTCTGGGTCTGAGTTGCCGCCAGGCCGCGACGCGATCCAATTCGCTCGAACCTATGGCGGCGGCCAGAAAGTCGCTACGGTTGTCGCGTCTAAAACCCTCTGCGGACCGATCGACGCGGCTTTCGCCAACGGAGAACTGGCTCATGCCGATGAGAGCGATGACGATTACACCGCGGGCGGGGCACATCCCGGCTGCGCAGTTGTACCCGCCGCATTGGCACTTGGGGAGGAATTTCAAATCAGTGGAGCCCACTTTCTGCGTGCGGTAACACTCGGCTACGACATTGGAATGAGAGCCTACAAGACCCTTAAAGGCGGAGTCTTAACCGAGACCCACAACCTGGTGGGAACGATGGGAGCGGCGGCGGCCAGTGGCTGCGTCGCGGGCCTGGATGCCCAGCAGATGTGCTGGCTGCTTGATTATGCGACTCAACAGGCTGGCGCTGGCGTAGGTACGTGGCGCGACGATATTGAACATATCGAAAAGGCGTTTTTGTTCGGCGCGATGGGCGCGCGAAACGGCGTTACCGCAGCACTGCTCGTGAAATCGGGATGGACGGGCATGAAAGATGTCCTGTCCGGTCCGCAAAATTTCGTAAAATCCTACGCTCCCAAGGCCGATCCAGCGAAATTGATCGAAGAGCTGGGTAGCCGCTTTGAGGTATCCCTGACCAGCATTAAGGATTGGACTACCGGCGGTCCGATTCTATCGCTACTCGACGCGATCGTGAACTTGAGAAAGCGGCATCCATTCGAAGCAAGCGATGTAGAGCACGTGGTCGTTCGCTCGGCGACAAGCCAAGCGGAACGAGTGAACAACCGCGAAATGCCGGACATCAATGTCCAGTACTTGATTGCAGTGATGTTAATTGATAAGACACTCTCGTTCCATGCGGCTCACGACAAAGTGCGCATGCAGGATCCGGCGGTTCTCCGCGAACGTGCGAAAGTTGAGCTGGTAGGGGACGACGAACTGGAGCGCCTCTTACCGACTCGCGTGGGAGTCGTCGAGGTCAAGCTGGTTGATGGCACTCATCTCACTGAGCGTGTCGACAATGCCCGCGGCACTCCTGAGAATCCGATGACTCGGGAGGAGATTGTTGCAAAAGCCCGCGACTTGATGACACCCGTTCTCGGTGCGGCGACAGTGACGAAATTGATCGACCGCTTGCTTAATATTGATAGCGTCAGGAACATCCGGGAGCTTCGTCCCCTGCTGCAAATTTCATGATTCACTTTGACGTATCATAACGTCATAACGGCAACCAAAGGGCTAAACGCCGCCTTCTTGTGATTCTCTAAAAGAGGCGGAGTGCTGATTAGCATTCCGCCAAGAATCAGGGATGGATCGACTCAGGCCACTGCCTAGCGAACCTTCACCGATGCTGCGCACGCTGCAGGCGGCCGATATTGCTGGCATACGTGCTTTCGCGGTACATGCGAAGGACGAAGAAGCGCGGCGCTTTTACCTGAAATTCGATTTCATCCCCTCCCCTTCGGACCCGATGCATCTCTTCGTGCTGCTTAAAGACGTGCGCCGGATCCTTTCGGGTCAGTAGGGGTAAACCCAACATTTTTGCTACCAGGGGCAAAGTATCGCTCAGATGGCTATCGCCTGACCGGCTTGATTCAGCGCCTGGTTGCGTAGTCCGATAATATACTCGCTTCGGGCAACAACTGCCCTGTATTGTCAGGGGCCATACATCGTAACGATAAAACATGACAGGTCCCAGAGGAATGCTTGGGGCAAGACTGTCGAACGTGGCCAGTATTTCCTTTATACCCTGACCAAGCGTCTCAACCCTTTGAGTTGGAAACGAGCTTTCGAAAGAAAACCCCATTCCGTAATCCAAAGCGGCTTATCCCGTCCCAAGTCTGCTGCGTCTTGACTTATGGTGCCCTAATCTTGCTGCCTTGCTTACCAGTCGTTTTGTGGGTATCAGATTTCTTGATGTATTGTTGTTTTGTTTGCATGAGGACTTGATGTCTTTCTGACAAGCTGACATCTTGGCTAGTGGGAATGATGCCTTAGCTGCTTGCTGTCTTAGTCTTCATGATTGCTTTGGTTGGCTTATTTACTTTCTTGTTTTGCATGCTGGCTTGATGTGAAGTTGGCTTGTAACAAAGATGCCTTGTAAGCTAAAGGGCGACCCGGTCCGGTCTCAAAATGACTGCCTCAAGAAGCTTCCAACGGGGTGTCGGAAAGTAATCTTGATGTCTAGCTGACATGTTGTAAATGCCGACAGATCAATGGGCACAGAGAAGGGGAGCGGACACCGCTCTCTTGGGATTTTTGCAATCAGTGTGTAATCAGTTAACGTGAAACCGGGTTCTTGCGGGTATTTATGCGCCGTCCGTGCTTCTGAAAGTCCTTTTAAATAGCTTTCTTTGCGGATTCGATTCCTTCCGCACTCATGACTCTTGTCAAGCACTTGCATCGACCCACCATTGTAGTCGAGTAACGAATTCAACCCCTCATCTAACTTCAGGATTTGTCTTCCGGAGCGGCAACTAGAATCTTCAGGATCTCTCTGGCGAGGTCGTCCGCCGGCTGACCTTGCATGTTGGTCAGCACAACGACGCCGACGCGACGCTCGGGCTCCATCCTAAAGGCAGTGCTGGTGCCTTGCTGGCCGCCGAGGTTACCGACGCTCGCAACCTCGTGGTCATTCTCGTCGCCCCAACGCCAGCCGAGACCATACCTGTCGGTCAATCCGTCGGAGGGCTTCAGTGGCGTCCACATCAAATCGCGCGTAGTACGGCGAATCAACTTGTCGTTCAAAATGGCGACTTCGAATCTCGCCATGTCTTCAGCGGAAGAGAGCCAGCCTCCACCAGGAATTTTGTAGCTGGAGTCGAGGAAATCGGCATTGCGAACCGTACCCGACTCAGTCTTTTCATAGAAGCGCGTGCGATAAGGGATAATGGCGAAACGGTTGTCTGCCTGGGTTTGTTCCATCTGCGCTGGAACGAGAACACTTTGGCGCACGAAGTCGACGTATTTTGCGCCCGATGCGCCTTCGATCACACACCCGATCAACGTATACCCCTGAGTCGAGTAGTGGAATGACGTACCGGGCTGAACCACGAGCGGGTCATCCTTGAAAAAATTCAACCCACCCTGGACGGGATCGTCAAAGTGTTTCGTGTTGCCGACTTCGGGATCATCCTGGGAGAGGGATTTGTAGTGGCGAATCCCGCCAAGGTGTCCGAGCACCTGGCGAATGGAGATCGGCGAGGGTTTTTGAGGGAATGAAGGACAATATTTTTGTACGGGGGCGTCGAGATCGAGCCGTCCACGATCCCAGAGTTGCATGGCAGCCGTGGCGGTGAGGGATTTGGAGATTGAGGCCAGGCGGAAAAGAGTGTGTTCGCTGGCAGGAACGTTGTTCTCAAGATCAGCGAAGCCAAAGCCCTGGGCCCACTCGTATTCTCCGTTTTCGACCACGGCCACCGACATGCCGGGGACGTGGGTAGAAGCCATGAATTTGGAGACGGCAGCATCGATCTTTGCGAGTTTGCCGGAAGAAAGTTTGCCACTCTGAGCCTCGCAAAATCCGAACACAACACGATCAGGACGGCGAGGTGAATCCAGTTGGAGCGGAGCAGTCGAGATAATCGATCGCTGTATGGTTTCATAAAGAAATCGACGCGCAAGGTCTGTGAAGAAACATTTCAGTTTTACTTGCCGGGTGTAAGCGTGATGTTCCGAAAAGCGACGTGTCCGGCCTCACTACCCTGCAGATAGATCGGTCCGGGTAGCGCTTCGTGGCTATCGAGCGCCCCACCTGTGATGCCCGGGATCTCCTGTTTGTCAATAATGGTCTGACCATTTTGCACAACCGTGACCACTCGTCCAACCAGCGTGATGTCGTAGGTCTGCCATTCTCCTGGCCTATGCGGCTGCTCCGGCGAGGGGGTCAGGAAGCCGTAGATGCCTCCCGTACGCATAGTCGGCCCTTCTGGTTCGGGATCGTCTTCAATCTGGAGTTCGTACCGGCCGCGGAGGTAGACGCCGCTGTTCGATCCTGCTGCACAGTTGAATTCGACGTGCAACTTGAAATCTTCAAACTTGGCGTCGGTGATAATTTCAGGGCCATGCCCGGGACTGACCAACGTTCCGTTTTCGACCTTCCAGATCGCCGTCGACGCCGGATCGCTCATCCTCCACCCGCTTAGATCTTTGCCGTTGAAAAGTTGCACCGGCTTGCCCCACTTAGGATCGGTTTTTCTCTTCAGGGACGGGGCCTTCTCGCCCCTCCATTGCCATGGAGTCCCGTCGGGCCCGGTCGTAGTCCCCAACAGCATCTTCCCCGATAGTTTGCCCTCAAAAACCATGTCGTCTTTACGCTCTTCCTCCTCCTTGGGAGAAACGAAAGTGACGGTGCCATTCGAGAGTTCAAATTTCGGCAGCGGCCGGGCGTGTCCCCAGCGGCTCACCATTCGAGCTTTAAGCTGCCCATCTTCCTGAGTTATCTCTAACCACGAGGGAGATTCGCGAAGCGGAGTTTTCAGGGTCAAATCCCAGCGTCCGAGCAGGAGTTGAACCGACGCAGGTGTATCCTCAGAGTTCTTAGGCTGGGAATACACCTGTAAAGAAAGCATCAGGATCAGCGTTGTTAGCGCGAACACTCTGCCTCGAAGATTTACTCTGCTGAGACTACCTTTCCCCAGATTGACCACATTTGTTTTCGGTACGCTTAACTCCGACATCATGGACACCTGTGTTTTCGGCTTTGCCATGGAATTCTCCCATTCCCGTTATTTTTCGTTCGCGGATACCCCAGGCCAGTCGTCGGTACGGAACGGCGACGCAGGGATGCCCTCCTTGTTGTACAGATTGCAATCGGGATTTGCCGCCCAAGCGTAGCGGACCGAAACCGGAGCGGGAACTTCTGAACTGGAGACGACGACGGTATCATGGTCGACCAGCGCATTTGCCCAATGGAATACGCGATCGGATCCCGCAACAGCAAATCCTTCTAGTTCGCCCTCACGCGCTGCGAGTCCGCTGCCAACCTGCTTGAACCGAATTCTGATTCGGTTGCCCTCGACGTGCATGGATTCGTAAACTGGCCCGGCGTGGACGATGTTTTTACCATAAGTTGTTCCCAAGGCCGACAGTGCCAAGCGTTGACCCACTTCAGCTTTCTTGTGCGGATGAACATCGTTTGCTTCCCCAACATCGATGGTCACGGCGAGTCCAGTGTTCGGTAAACGGAGCGCCATAAGCTGCGCTTCCCGTAGTTCCGCCCAGTCGCTTTCGGTGGGATGGTTCTCTTTCTTGCCGTAATTCGGTAGCTGCACGATCAGGAATGGAAAATCGCCCTCGCCCCACGAAGCACGCCATCCTTTGATGAGCGCCGGCAGAAGCCGGCGATATTGGTACGCTCTCGACGCATTAGCCTCACCCTGATACCAGGCTGCCCCGCGGATGGGGAAGGAAACGATCGGCGCGATCATGCCATCAAATAGGCCCGAAGGAGGCTGTGTGGAAAAGCCTGGTGCTTGCACCATCTGCACGGCAAAGCCTGACAAAGACTCTGCTGTAAAAGGCATCGCCGCGCCCCAGCCGTCTTGCCGCAAGTCTTTGAACCAGACAGTCACCGGCCGCCATTCGGGAAAAGCTTCTAAACTTGCACTGCCGTAATCGTCCCAATCGGAAATCGTAGGTTGGAAGGTACGCAATCTGAAATATCCGTGGCCGCGGCAATGAAAGCGAATGCCGGCGTAGGCGCTCAGGTCCGCGGATGAGTCCTCAGGATTGAAGCCGGCTTGCAGTTTGGAAGAATCGGCAGTCTCGAGTTTCCCGGAAATCTGTGCAGCGTAGCCGGAGCCCCCACGTCCGGGCCGCACCAGGGTGAAGATGGTGCCGGGCGCGGTCTGCCAGCTGTATGTCCAGATCCCGTTGAGGGTATTGCGCGAGCCGCCATCGTCAAAATTGCTGAACATCACCGGTTTTAATCCGGTCGCGGCCTTGGGGAGCAATTCAAAATCATCGAACTGCAGCTCGAAATCTTCAGCCTGGCCCGTAACCGCCCTGGTTTCCGCCGGCGTGTCTCGCCAGCGCTCGAGGATAGGTGCCAGCGCCGGATCATCTTGCAGCGATTGGGCTGTAGCCCAGTTTTCGGCCTCGGTTCCGGGCCAGGAACTGTGGATTAAGCCAATGGGCACACGAAGCTTCCTGGAGAGTTCTCGCCCGAAGAAATAACCTACGGCGGAGAATTCCTTCACGGTTTCAGGATTGCAAATCTCCCAGCGTGATGAAACACTCTGCTGCGGGCTGAACGCGATTTTCTGGGGAACGGTGAACAGGCGTATCTGGGGATAATCCGCTTTCGTGATCTCAGCGGCTGCGCCTTCCGCGGCCTCGAGCGGAAAGCTCATGTTCGATTGCCCCGAGAGAACCCAGACCTCCCCGACCATTACATCTTTGATCAGGATGGTCTTCTTGCCTTGCACCGAGATGAGGAACGGCCCTCCGGCGTTCATGGGCGGCAACTTGACTCTCCATCGGCCGTCGCTGGCCGCGAACACATGCCGCACCTGCGAGGCGAGCGATACAACGATCTGTTCGCCCGGATCAGCCAATCCCCACATGACGACATCGCGCTGTTGCTGCAGCACCATGTGATCGCTAAACAGCCCCGAAAGGCGCGGCTCCGCGCGCGCGGGCGACGGACAAACGCACAGAACGATCGAAACAAGAAGCGTCCGCCTCGTTTTGGATGCCAACGAACTCATCCGTAGTTTCGGAATGACACCGGCCACAAACATGAAATTTGCCTCAGGGCCTCCAAACCAGTGAATACGCCGAGAAAGAAGTAGGTCGCAGCACGTCAATCTGAACCTGAAGCGGGACCTCGGACTGAGTAAACACCATTTCCAGCGTGGTTTCGCTTCCCGGCGCGGCTTCCGGCAGATTTAGTTCACCTCGCTCGATCGGAATATCACCTTGGCCGAAAAACAGGCCTCTAACCCTGTAGCCCCTCAAGGCGTACAGGGGAAGGTCGCCCCGCACTTTTATAAAGATTTGGAATTTGTTGAGTTCGTTTTTTACGGTAACCGATTCAATCGGGCTGCACTCGCGACGGAGAAGTTCATAGGACGGCTTTGGCGCGCCGTAGACATCAACGACTCCGTGTACACGCTGCTGCAGTGCGCCCACACCCCGGTCGCCCACGTGAGTGCGATAGTCGTTGTAACAGAAGAAAATCGCCCCGCCGACAAAATCTTTCGAGCGCATTGCGATGTCATGCGATCGCATGATCTCCATCCTGTGCTCGTCCCCTTCCGGGCGGTTCGCGGCACAAGCACAATATCCGTATTCGGAAACCACAATCGGCTTGCCGGGAAATGCCGCGTGAAGTTCATCCAGATGACGCTCCACGTCCTCCTGACCTCCAGGAGCCCAGCTTCCGTAATATTCGTTGGTCTCGATAAAATCCATCAAGGCTGCGACGTCGCGCTGCGGAGTTCCGTCCAGCGAGTTCGAAGCATAGGAGCAGAGACGGCCCGGATCCAGCTGCTTGGCTTCCTCCAACATGCGCCTGGCAAACTGATAGGCGGGCGGATTCTGTCCTGCAATTTCATTGCACAAGCCCCAAACCACCACCGACGGATGGTTTCTGTCGCGGGCAATCATCTCGCGCAGTTGCTCCAGTCCATTTTCCATGATGTCCGCATCCGGCTGCGCGCCCATGTCTTTGAATGTCTCCCACCCCCAGGCGGGGACCTCGGTTTGCATGAGGATGCCGTGGCGGTCACAGTACTCCAGAACGCGTTTGTCCTGCGGCCAATGGACACGGGTAAAGATGCAGTTCAGATGCTTCATGTCCGCATGGTTCTTGGTGATCCACTCCACGGGTTCTGCCATGCCGAACTCTGAATTACTCCCCGCCATGCGTTCCACGCCCATGAGTCGCACGCGCTCGCCGTTGAGGTGGAATGCGCCATCTCGAATCTCCAGCTTTCTCACGCCAAAAGTTGTTGTGAAACTGTGCCCATCGCGTTCACCGGAGATCGAAAACTCGAGGCGGTACAAATTGGGACGATCAAACTGCCAAAGCTTGGCCTTTGGCAAGGTAGTTTGGAAAGTGAGACTCTGGACTGTGCTTGGCTTGACGGAAAAAGCCCTACCTTGAGAGTCAGCCAGGACAGTCAGAGCGGTTGCTTCGTCCACGATGCGGAATGAGCTCTTGCCACTCCAGGTTCTTAAGTCTGTGTTTCGGATGTGTGCGGCAATCGCAAGTCTTCCGTCTCCACTGTTGCGGTCGGGCACCGCGTCAATATCGAGGCGTTCTACAAAGGTCTTGGGCGTGACTAGTAGCTGCACCGGGCGGAAGATGCCCCCGTCATTTGCCCAGTCGCTCGATTGGCCGCGAGGCAGCATTTGCCGGTTGAAAGCATTGTCGACACGGACCGCGATGGCGTTGGTTTGGCCCCAACGCATTAGCTGCCCAATGTCGAGGGTGAAGGCGGTGTATCCCTTGCGCGCATGGTCTCCAGCTGGTGAGCCGTTCACCCAAACGGTGGCGGTGTGGAAGACCGCTTCAAACTCCACCCGGACGGCGCTTTGCTGCCAAGTTGCCGGGGCATCAAAGCGCCGCCAATACCATGCAACTCCGCGATAGTCGATCAGGGGATCTTCCACCTGCCAGGTGTGAGGCACGCTGACACTTCGCCAGTCTTTACCCGGAGCGTGGGCGTCGTACCACTTCTGCTGACTGCCCGAGTTGTCCGGGTCAGTACGAAAGAACCAGTCGCCGCACAGGCTGACTATTTCCGAAACACTCGACTCAACCTTTATTTGGGACCGCGCACTCGTCGAAGTGGCCAATGCTCCGGCAACAGCACTCACCGAGCCAGCGAGGAATTTCCGACGAGTAGACATTCGGAGAAGTGGGTTTGACGCATGCAGTTAAGCAGATGCTTTCTTGAGAGTCAAATGGAGAGGGAAGCGAAAGAACAGATCTGCCGGCAAACGCGCGGGCGATTTTAAACTGGTACTATTCCCAGAAGCAGCTCTGAATTCGGTCCCGCAGCAACAATGATTGCGGCCGTAAGAGAATGGCTCGTGACCTCCTCACTTAGAGTTTCGCGCAGAAGATTCGTCCAGTCGACTTCAATGGTGGCCGCGGGACTAGCGATTCCTGGCTGCTTCTTCCTGGGAATGCTGGCTGGGGCCCCAGCACATCAGCCGCCTCTTGAGCAGTTTGATTACGGTGATGTAGATTTCAGAAATCGCTTTCACAACTACGGTCCTATCGAAATCAACGGGACAGGTGATAGCGCGGGGGGCAACCCTCTCAATAGCTGACTTTACCGGAACATACAGTGACGCTCTTCTTGCAAGATATTCTCCGCCAGCCCGCTGAGCTCCAGCGGACAATTGACGATCTGCGTGGCGCGGGGCAGCGCCGGCTGGCCGAGGCAGCGGCGGCTGTGCGGAACGCCCGCCATGTCTACCTCACCGGGATCGGCAGCAGTTGGCACGCCTCATTAACCGCCGGACCACTATTCTCGGTGGGCAGTTGCCCGGTGTATCTGCAGGATGCCTCCGAGCTATTACAGTTCGCCACAATTCCTTCCAATGCCGTCATCATTGTGATCTCGCGGACTGGCCGAAGTGTCGAGATCGTTCATCTACTGGTGAAGGCACGAGAGTGCGGGGCCCTCGTGATCGGCGTGACCAATTCAGGGGATGGACCACTTGCCCAGGAAGCGCAGATCCCGATTGTGGTTGCAGCCCGGTTGGATCATGGAATTTCGGTCAACACCTATTCCACGTTAGCTGCTGCAACCGGTGCTCTGGCCAGCGCCACCGTGGGTACCTTTGATGACCTGGCAAATTTACTGTCGCACGGCATCGCCGAGACAAGTCGATTCCTCGCGGGTTGGCAAGAGCAGATCGCGGACTCGTCCTGGTTGTTACCCGGCAGCGTCTGTTACTTTCTGGCGCGAGGTTCGAGCCTGGGCAGTTGCCACGAGGCCAGGCTTCCGTGGGAGGAAGGAGTTAAGTCACCGGCCACGGCCATGGGGACAGGGGCTTTTAGGCATGGTCCGCAGGAGATGGTCGCGGAAGGTTCACGTTTCGGTATATGGATCGACGCACGACGCATGCGCGGCCAGGATCTGGCGGTGGCGCGGGATCTGAAGCGGCTGGGCGCTTCCGTCATGCTGATCGGACAAGACGTCACTGAGGATGCTGGAGACCTGGTTTTCCGTCTTCCTGAAATGCCAGCTGAGTGGCAATTCCTCATCGATGTCATCCCCGCGCAGCTTGCGGCTGAGCGTCTGGCAGGGCTCTCCGAGGTGGACTGTGATTCGTTTCGTCTATGCTCTTACATCGTCGAAGACGAGTGGGGTTTGCTCGACGAAAAAGTGGGAGCAACCACGAAAGACAACGACATCGGGTTTTCTAAAGAAGTTGCGATCAAGAAATTAAAGAAGTAACTGACAAGAATCCCAAGAAGCGAGGAACCATCACAAATGAGCAAATTCTCGCGCCGTAGATTCCTTGAAATCGGTGCCGCTGCCGCGGGCGCATCTCTCGCGACGAAAACCATGCTGCTGAATCCCACGCCGCTGTTGGCCGCGCCGCGCCCGGTTGCGGCCAGCGACCGGGTCCATTTCGGCATGATCGGCGTGGGCATGCAGGGGTCCCAACTGCTGGGTCAGTCCATCGAATTACCTGGGGTGGTATGCGTCGCAGCCTGCGATCTCTATAACGGACGTCACACCCTGGCTCGCGAGATTACAGACCAGCCTAATCTTCCGGTCACTCGCCACTATCACGAACTGCTTGCCAACAAAGACATTGACTGCATTGTCGCGGCGGTACCTGATCACTGGCACAAGCAGGTGGTCGTAGACGCGGTGAGCGCGGGCAAGGACATTTACTGCGAAAAACCCATGTCGCACAGCGCCGCTGATGGCGTCGAGATGGTAGCGGCTGCCCAAAAAACCGGGCGCATCGTTCAGATCGGCTCGCAGCGCGTGAGCTCGCTGATTTGCGCCAAGGGCAGGGAACTCGTCTCGCAAGGAATTTTAGGCGATCTGATGCTGGTCGAGGGCTGGCTGGGGCGCAACGACCCAACCGGCGCGTGGGAATATCCCCCGCCCACAGATCTCTCTCCCGACACGCTCGACTGGGACACCTGGCAGGGAACTGTTCCCAAGCGCGCGTTCGATCCCTACATCTTTGCCCGGTGGCGTTGCTGGAAAGAATACGGTACCGGTCTGGCCGGCGACCTCCTGGTCCATCTGGTCAGCGGCATGATGTTCATGCTGGATATGAATGAAGCTCCCCGGCAGGCCATGGCGATCGGCGGAATCCGCCGCTGGAAGGATGGCCGTAACATGCCCGACGTTCAGGCCAGCCTCTTTTATTACGGCGATCTCCCGGTCTACATGCGACTGAACCAGGGTACTGACATGCCAGAAACATACCGCATCCAAGGCTCGAAAGGGATCCTTGAAGTCACGGAATTTGGGCTGAGCTTTACACCCCAAACCGGCAAGGACTCGGGACCCAGTTACTACGACGCAGGATTTCCGCGCGCGATGCGCAGCGCCTACGAGAAGCAGTGGCACGCGGAGAATGATCCGAAGTTGGGTCACGAGCCCATGCCAGAGACGGTGGCGTTCCGGGGTCCAGATTACGACGACATCAAGCCGCACCTGTGGACCTTTTTCGAGGCTGTGCGTTCCCGCAAGCCGGTCGTCGAAGATGCCGTCTTCGGCCACCATGCGGCACTGGCCTGCCACATGGCGAATGAATCTTATTTTCGCAAGACCGCCGTTTCCTGGGATGAGGCCTCCAAGAGCATCAAAGGCTGATCCGCAGCGCGAAGCAGGCTCTCGCAGTTGCAAAGCGGTGCTTCGAATGGAAACGGTGTGAACAACAACGTGGGCGCACAGAACTTTTGCATCCGACCGGCGCCCGCATGCCACGAGTCCTGCACTTTGCACTTCGAATCACAATGTGATGGCTTGAGCTGTGAAGCTGGTTTGTGGGTCTTCAGCGAACTGGCAGGGGATGCCACATGATCGGGGCGGTTGACATAGGCGGAACAAAAATAGCGGTTGGAATGGTGAATGATAACGGGCAGGTACTATCCCGGAAGGAAACACCCACCGATGCCGCGAGCTATGCCAACGGCCTGGCTGCAATCGCCGGCATGCTGCGAGAGACGGCACGAAGCGCCGGCGTTGAATTCACCGGGATAGGAATCGGGTCCACCGGTCCGGTGGACCCGTTCTCCGGAAAGTTTGGCGAGGTTGATTTTCTCCCGGGATGGCGCGGACAGAACCCGGGAGCAGACTTGGCGCGCATGTTCAAGGTGCGGGTAGCTCTGGAAAACGACGCCGATGCGGCCGCCCTGGCGGAGGCAGGTTGGGGTGCTGGAAAAAACAAATCGCGACTCGTCTATGTGACGGTGGGAACCGGGATTGGAGGCGGAATTGTTTTCGACGGACGCCTTTACCGCGGCGTGGATGGATCTCATCCCGAACTTGGCCACCAGGTCATCGATCCATCGGGACCGCTTTGTTCCTGCGGGTACCGAGGTTGCTGGGAATCGCTAGCTGCAGGTCCGGCGATGGTGGCATGGCTTGAGGCCAATGCGCCGGCTGAGTACCTGCATCGCAAACATCTCACGGCCAAACGTATCTGCCAGCTCGCACAAGAAGACGATACTCTGGCGCGCCAGGCGGTTGAACGAGAGGCCTACTACCTGGGCCTTGGTCTGGCCAACCTCATCAACCTGTTCGCCCCCGATGTGATTGTCTTGAGTGGAAGCGTGATGAAGAGTGCGCCTTTGTTTCTTGACGGCATCCGGACGGTGATTTGCCGCGGCTGCCGTTTTGTCCCATTCGAGAAGACCGAAATTGCGCTGGCCTCGCTCGGGGAAGATACCAACCTTATCGGCGCGGCTAGGGTTTGGCACGATCGCTTCCAGCCCGTAGATCCCAATGCTTACTGACCTTCGTAACACGGGCCGATCTCTGCAAAGATGTACGGGATACTGATGCCAAGAAATCGCTACATGGTCGTTATTGTGCTGCTCACGTTTTTTGTGATCTCCCTGGTGACCAATATTCTTGGTCCGATTGTCCCGGACATCATCAGCAGTTTCCATGTAAGCCTGACCGCCGCGGGATTTCTGGCCTTCGCTTTCTTTATTGCGTATGGGGTGATGTCAATTCCTGCAGGTGTTCTGGTGGAACGATTCACCGAGAAACCAGTGATGGTAGCGGCGTTTCTGGTGGGCACGCTGGGATCTTTGAGTTTCGCTCTGTTTCCTGCATACCGCGTCGCAATTGTTTCATTGTTCCTGATCGGGGCGGGGATGGCTACGCTGCAGGTAGCCGTCAACCCGGTGCTCCGCGTGGCCGGCGGTGAAGAAAACTATGCTTTCAATTCGACTTTGGCTCAACTGGTTTTCGGCAGCGCCTCTTTTATTAGCCCGCGAGTCTATTCTTATCTCGTCCTCAACCTGAATAGACGTTCATCCGGGCAAAACGCTTTTCTGCGGGTTCTGGGGAGATGGACTCCTGCGGGACTGCCCTGGGCCTCGATGTATTGGATTTTCGCAGCCTTCACGTTGCTGATGGTTGCGATTTTATCTTTTTCCAGGTTTCCTCGCGTTCAGTATACAGTCGAGGAACGGGCTGGATCGTGGGAGATGTATCGCAGCCTGGCGCGTAAGCGCGTGGTCTGGATGTATTTCGTCGCTATGTTCGCTTATGTGGGCTGCGAGCAGGGCACCGCTGATTGGATTTCGAAATTTCTCTACCAGTACCATGGTTTCGACCCTCACACCACCGGCGCGACGGCGGTCTCCTGGTTCTGGGGCCTGCTCACGGGGGGATGTTCTATCGGCATGTTGCTGCTGAAAATATTCGACAGCCGCAGGGTTCTGATTGGTGCGTGCGTCGGCGCGCTGTTTTGTCTATCCGCCGCTTTGCTGGGGCCGGCGAATGTATCAGTGCTTGCCTTTCCCGCGATCGGCTTGTTCGCGTCAGTCATGTGGCCCATCGTCATTTCGCTGGCGCTTAATTCGGTGGCGGAGCACCACGGTTCGTTTTCGGGGATTTTGAGCACAGCCATCGTTGGCGGGGCCGTGGTTCCGGTGATAATCGGAGGCATCGGCGACCACGTCGGACTCCGCGCCGGATTGGCTTTTCTCTATGTCACATTTGGTTTTGTTCTCAGTGTCGGTTTTTGGGCGAAGCCTTTGATCAGCAATGCCACGATCGTTCTCAAGAAAGCTTCGGCTGAGGCCGCTGTTTGAAGGAGCACGGTTTGAAAGGCGAAATTCCTGAGCGACGCATGCCGCATGGGGAATGACGCCAAGAAGTTTGTCACCAATCGCTTCGGCCAGACCCATGACGTAGCCAATTTGTACGTGTGTGACGCCAGCGTTTTTCGGAACCGTACTGACAAAACAACCACCCTTTCAATCCTTGCCTTCACCCTTCGTACCCGCGAATATCTGGTGCAACCGTGTCACCAGGGAGATCACTAAGTGATACGCAGTTTATTTTCGAGGTTGAACCAACGTTGCACCCAACGTATCTTCGGACTCAACCTATGCGCGCCACAATTGACCGTGATCGGCGTGCTAGTCGTCGGATGCCTGTTCCTGTCAGTTGCCGCGGGTGCTCAAGCTTCTCCCAGCCTCCCGAACATGGGGAAGTGGAGATTGACATGGAGCGACGAATTTAATGGGCCCAACGGTTCCGGCGTGGATTCGTCGAAATGGGTTGTCGAGGTGGGCGGAAAAGGTTGGGGGAACCAAGAATTGCAGTACTACACGAGCCGCCGGGAGAATGCACACATTCAGGATGGGAACCTGGTGATCGAGGCGCGACGGGAGAACTACACGGGAGCCGACGGCGTGAGCCGAAACTACACTTCAGCGAGACTGAAGACTGCGGGTAAATTCTCGCAGGCATATGGCCGCTTCGAGGCGCGCATCAAACTGCCTGTCGGCCAAGGCATGTGGGCAGCCTTCTGGATGTTGGGCGACGACACAGAAAAAGCCCGCTGGCCCGCCGGTGGCGAGATCGACATCATGGAGAACATTGGAAAGGAACCGTCCATAGTCCATGGATCTATCCATGGGCCTGGATTCACTGGATCGGGTGGCCTCGAAGCGCCCTACACGTTGCCGGCAGCGCGACGATTTGCCAACGATTTTCATGTTTTCGCCGTCGAGTGGGAACCGAGCGTCATTCGCTTCTACGTCGACGACGACCTCTACGTGACTCGCTCTCGATCAGATCTTCGTCCTGGCTGGAAGTGGGTGTTCGATCATCCTTTTTTCTGCTGCTGAACGTCGCGGTGGGAGGCGACTGGCCGGGAAATCCAGACGCCGCTACAGTTTTCCCGCAAACTATGCTGGTGGATTATGTCCGGGTGTACCAGCGATCCAGCGAGTAGGATACGATCTCTGAAATTTGGCGAATCGGCCAAGTTTCTTCATCACTGCTTACGGAGCCAACGACTATGAGTAACCGAGGGTTATTAGTCGCTCTTGTTCTTCTCTCTCTTGGTCAGTTCACGATTGCACAGGCCCCGCCCTCGAAAGCAGATGTGGAGAAGCGTGTCGATTCGATTCTGAGCGAAATGACGCTGGAAGAGAAGATCGAGATCATCGGGGGCGTCAATGATTTTTATACTCGGCCAATCGCCAGGCTTGGCATACCCGCTCTCAAGATGTCCGACGGCCCGATGGGAGTTCACGACTACGGCCTAACCACCGCGTATCCCGCCGGCATTGCCCTGGCCGCCTCGTGGGACACTCAACTCGCAGAGCGATTCGGTACCTCGATGGGCAAGGACGCGCGCGCCCGCGGTGTGCATTTCATTCTGGGTCCGGGCATGAACATCTATCGGGCTCCGATGAATGGCCGCAACTTCGAATATTTCGGAGAAGATCCTTTTCTTGCCTCCAGGATGGCTGTTTCTGTGATTGAAGGAATGCAAGCACAACGCGTCATCGCCGTGGCAAAACATTTTGCCGGAAATAACTCGGAGTTCGCACGCATGACGCTTAGCTCCGACATCGATGAAAGGACTCTGCGCGAAATCTATTTGCCGGCATTCGAAGCCTCGGTGAAGGAAGCCAGGGTGGGCGCGGTAATGGACGCCTACAACCTGGTGAACGGCGTTTACATGACACAGAATAATCATCTGAATAATGAGATCCTCAAGAAAGAGTGGGGTTTCAACGGCATCCTCATGTCAGATTGGGGCGGGACGCACGACGGGATGGCTGCGGCCATCGGTGGCCTCGATCTGGAGATGCCTTCACCAACCTTTATGAACCGCGAAACCCTGTTGCCAGCAATCAAGGAAGGAAAGATTCCGGTCGCGACGCTGGACGACAAGGTTCGAAGAATATTGCGAAAGGCCATCGAGTTCGGATTTTTCGACCAACCGCAGAGTGATAGCGATATCCCGTCCTACAGTCAGGAAGGCCGGCAGATTGCCCTCGAGGCAGCCAGAGAAAGCATGGTTTTGCTGAAGAATTCCGGAAATTTGCTTCCGCTCGATGAGAGCAAAGTGAAAGCGATCGCGGTCATTGGTCCAGACGCATATCCCGCAGTGCCGAGCGGGGGTGGAAGCGCTGAAACTAAACCGTTCAACGCCGTCAGTTACCTGGAAGGCATCAGCAATCGCTTGGGGACCAAAGCTAGAGTTCTGTACGCGGTTGATGTGCCACCGCTGGACGAAGTTTTTGAGAGCTCCGAATTTGTTACTGCACCTGGCGGCGAGAGCGGCTTGAAGGGGGAATATTTCGATAATGAAGACGTGCGCGGCACTCCCGTTCTGGTGCGGACGGACCAGCACGTCCACTTCGATTGGGGGGAAGGTAGTTTTGCTCCGCATCAGCCCATCGATCATTTCTCGATTCGCTGGACGGGATATTTCGTGCCGCAGAAGTCCGGAGATTACAAATTCTTCACTTCCGCGGATGATGGGGTTCGACTGTACATTGGCGATGACACGGTGATCGACGACTGGCAACGTCATTCCCAAACGGTCGACAGTTATGGCAGACATCTGGAAGCGGGCCAGGCCTACAAGATCCGCCTCGAATATTTCGAAGCAGTCGGGAGTGCCATCGTGGGTTTCGGTGTAACTCGAGCCGAGACTTCCATTGGCCGCGAAACCAAGGCCCTGGCCGCGAAGGCTGACGCAGTAGTCATTTGTGTCGGATTCGATCCTAAGACGGAGTTCGAGGGTTCCGACCGAACCTTCCAGTTGCCCGGCGGACAAGACGAACTGATCCGTCAAATCAGCGCGGTCAACAAGAACACGATCATTGTGCTCACGGCTGGCGGCAACCTAGATATGACCCAGTGGATTGACCGCGTTCCCGCGATTCTGCATGCGTGGTATCCAGGACAGGAGGGAGGAACGGCCCTGGCCCAAGTCCTCTTTGGTGACTACAGCCCTTCCGCCAAGTTGCCGGTCTCGTTTGAGCGGCGTTGGGAAGACAGCCCGACGCTTCACAGCTACTACCCTGACAAGGACCAGAAGCGAGTTTCGTACTCGGAGGGTGTTTTCGTGGGATATCGGCACTTCGACCGTTCTGAGACGAAGCCACTCTTCGCATTCGGCTATGGTCTTTCCTATACGACATTCGGATACAGCAATTTATCGGTGACACCTCAGACGGGAAATCTGAACGCGCCGGTTCAAGTCTCGTTCGAGGTGAAAAACACAGGTCGACGCGAGGGAGCCGAAGTCGCCGAACTATATGTCGGTGAGTCTCACCCCAGCGTTCCCCGGCCGGTCAAAGAGTTGAAGGGATTCGCAAAAATAGACCTCAAGCCGGGCGAGAGCAAGCGCTTAACGCTGACGCTTGATCGCAGAGCATTCTCTTTCTACGACGTTAAGAAGAACGACTGGAGTGCCGGCCCAGGTGAATTCACAATTCTGGTTGGTGGCGCCTCGGACAACATCCAACTGCGGAGCAAGTTCACTCTCACACCGTAGAGGCGGAGTGATAGCGACCATGGCAGCCTCGCTGTCGCGTGGAAGAAACACCCTTTCTCGATGCTGTCGCGTTTTTAAGGAAACTATGCGAAAACTCTTCGTCTCCAGCGCAGCAACTCTATTTGTAGCGGTTGCAGCGGCGCAGCAGCAGCCCCAGCTCAACCTTATGCCGATGCCAGCCGTGGTGCAATTTGGGACGGGCAGACTACGTGTTCAGCCATCCTTCTCCGTCGCTGTCGAAGGGGCTAAGGATGCAACGTTCGAACGCGGAGTTCAGAGATTTATTGCCGAGCTTTCCCTGGAAACGGGAATGCCGCTCAAGAACAAGGCTCCTGAATCCGCTAATCCTTCCCTGGTGATCCATGCCGAGCACGGCAGCGAAGCAGTTTCACGGCTCGGCGAGGATGAGTCGTACGAGTTGGCAGTGACCGAATCGGGAGCTAAGCTCACGGCGCCGAATTCGCTCGGGATCCTGCATGGTCTTCAGACATTCCTTCAACTTGTGGGGCCCAGCCCGGATGGATTTGCTCTGCCGGCCGTCACCATCAAAGACCGGCCCCGGTTTCCCTGGCGCGGCTTGCTCATCGATGTTGGCCGCCACTTCATTCCACTCGACGTGCTCAAGCGAAACCTCGACGGTATGGCGGCGGTGAAGATGAATGTTCTGCACCTCCATCTCTCAGACGACCAAGGCTTCCGGGTCGAGAGCAAGCGCTTTCCCAAGTTGCACGAGATGGGCTCGGACGGTTTGTACTACACCCAAGACGAGATTCGCAAACTGGTCTCCTACGCCCACGACCGCGGTATCCGCATTCTTCCGGAGTTCGACACTCCTGGCCATAGCGGCTCATGGTTTGTCGGCTATCCGGAACTCGCCAGCAATCCCGGTCCTTACACAATCGAACCGGACGCCATCGATTCCGTCACAGATCCTACCCGGGAGGCAACTTACAAATTTCTCGACAAGTTCATTGCCGAGATGGCTCAACTCTTCCCTGATGCCTACTTCCACATTGGCGGAGACGAAGTAAATGGCAAGCATTGGGATGCGAATCCCAAAATCCAAGCCTTCATCCGTTCTCACGGCATGAAAAATAATCAGGATCTGCAAGCGTATTTCAATCGACGCCTGCAGGAGATATTGAGCAAGCACCACAAAATCATGATCGGATGGGATGAGGTGCTGCACCCGGAACTGCCCAAGACCATCGTCATTCAATCCTGGCGCGGACAAGAGTCATTGGCATTCGCGGCACAGCAAGGCTACAGTGGCCTCCTCTCCTACGGTTACTATCTTGATCTTATGTGGCCGGCGGCGCGGCACTATGCAGTCGATCCCATGAGCGGCGCGGCTGCGACTTTGAGCCCGGAGGAGAAAAACCGCATCCTCGGGGGCGAAGCTTGCATGTGGACGGAATGGGTGACTCCCGAAAACATCGATTCGCGCATCTGGCCGCGCACCGCCGCGATTGCTGAGCGGTTATGGTCTCCGAAAGAGGTTCAAGATCCGGACTCGATGTATGTCAGACTTCAAGAGTTGAGTTGGCGGCTGGAATGGCTAGATCTGACGCACCGATCCAGTGAAGTTCCCAGGTTGCACCGCATGGCTGGAACCGATGACATCCGGGCGCTCCGCAGGTTCGCCGAGGTTGTCGAACCAGTAAAGGATTACACCCGCATGAGCGCCGTGAAAGGCACCTGGGACTTTCGTGCGCCCTTAAATCAGCTGGTCGATGCGGTGAGTCCGGAGAGCGAAGCCGCACGCCATTTTCGCAACCTCGTCGGGGCTTACATCGAAGGCGGCCACAAAGACCAAGCCACGGAAGCAGAAATTCGCAACTCCCTCATGATTTGGCGTGATAACGATGCGAAACTGCATCCGTTACTCGAACAATCGTTTCTCCTGCGCGACATCGCTCCTCTCTCCGCAGACCTATCCGCCCTCGCTGCAGTTGGGCTCGAGGCCCTGGATTATCTGGACAAATCCCAGCCCTCGCCCGAAGTGTGGAGAACGCAGCAACTTGCGCTAATTGAGCGTGCAAAAACGCCCAAAGCCGACCTGCTGCTCATGATCGTCGCGCCGGTGCAGCAGTTGATCGCAGGCACGGCCGACTAGATCCCAAAAGGCAATTCTGAGTGCAAGCAATAACTGGGCGCCGGCGCGGTTGACGAATACTGAAACACTTCACTTCCACGTGAGTGTGGTTACGGAATTAGCTGCCAGGGTCAGGTCCGCTTCCATCGCGCCCATCTGTAACACCACCGGTCGCGTCGCGGCTGTGTTGCTCATCACCAGGACTTTTTGACCATCGGGATTCTCGCAGGCCACGTGCTCAACGTTTGCCACAATGCCCTCGGAATCGAAACGGCGTGCACCACGACGAATCATGCGAGAAAAATGAGCGAAGGCCCAGTACTGGCCGCTGCGGGTGATTTCCTTCGTCCGCGAGTGGATCGTGACGAGTCCACCGCACGGAAACGGGCCGATGTTGGGACGACCCTGCTCGTCGAGCGCGAGATTCCAACCGGTAATCGATTGACACCAGTTGCGGAGAGCCCCGGTAAAGGTCTGCCCCCAGTTAGCCCAATCGGTGGCGTAGTCAGGCCGCGTGTAATCAGGGCCGCCCTCCGTCCAATGCATCTCAGCATCGGGGTGAGCGTCGTGAACCCTGGAGGCCATGCTCGCGCTGCCGGCATATCCGTGCCACGCTACGGCGTTAGCGTATTTGCGCAGGTCCGAATCGTCGAGTTCGCAAATTGCCCGGCCCCAAAGGTCGTAGTTGTGGTCAATGAGCCAGATTTTTGTCGGAATCCCGCTGGCTCGAAGTGCCGGCCCCAAATGTTCTTTCACGAATTCGATCTCATACTCCTGCCCCCATAGGCATGCGGGCATGCGGCCGTCCTGATCGGTGTCCACTTCGTTCTGCGAGGTCACGGCCTGAATGGAGACGCCTTCGGCGGTGTAGGCCTGCAGGAATTTCACGAAGTATTGTGCGTAGCTCGCGTAATACCGCTTGCGCATGCAGCCGCCCAGCATGGAGCCATTCGCCTTCATCCAGCCGGGAGGACTCCAGGGAGTAGAAAGCAGGAACAAGTCAGGATTTTCCTGGCGGGCTTCGAGCAGCGACGGCAGGATGTAGGCACGGTCGTGATCGATCGAGAAGCGGTTCAAGTCCGGATCGGGTGCGCCTTCATCGAAACTGTACAACTCAGTCGAGTAGTCACTCGCTCCAATACAGGTGCGGCAGACGTTAAGTCCCAGCTCCGACGGGTGGAATAGTTCATGGAATAAAGTTGCGCGCGAATTCGCGGGCAGTTGGTTGAACATGTAGCAGGCTGCATCAGTGAAAGCGGCGCCGAAACCGAGAATCTCCTGGAACTTCTTTTCCGGGCTGAGAGCGATGATCTCCGCGGACGGCTGTCCATCGACATGCCGCCAAGCGAGAGCGGATGTACTCTCGAAGCGCCGCTTCTCATCGGTCACCCGAACTGTGATCTCACCAGAGTCGGCGGAACCAAGGGAGGCCCAGGCCGGCACTGATTCAGCAACGGCACCGGCTGCCAATCCAGCCGTGGACAATTTCAGAAATTCGCGTCTGGTACTTTCGGTGGACATTTTGCCTCTCAGCAACCCGAGTCAATATTTGTGGATTAGAATCTCATGCCTGTCAAATGAGCCTGATCTCCTCTCGAGAGACTGTAGCGAAATTGTGAAAGCACTGAGATTCAGTTGCTGAGAATTAAAGAAGAAAAAAAGCAACTCCCGCTTCCCCCATCGGCGGGTTTCGGCTACCCTAAACCGACCACGCATTGCCTGGATCTCTTGTTGGTTCGGCTTCGAGCGTCGGCGTTACAGGTGTTTCCATGTTGAAGCACGGTACTACGCGAGCCTCAAACATTTGTGCGGAAAGAGTGCGCGTGTTCGCGCTGGCCACAGTCTCCGTGGTGCTGGTGCATGCCCTGGGCGGGAAAGTTTGGGCTCAACCTCCGGCGAAGCCACTCCCCATCCTCACGCACGCCGAGCAGATCCGCAGATTGAGCCCTGAGCAGGCTGCGCTGGGCTATCCGGTGCGGGTTCGCGGCGTAATCACCATGGATGCTCCAGCGCCAGACTTCTTCATTCAAGATGCGACCGCTGGCATTTACGCGGAGGGCAGTGTCTCGCCGAAGTATGCCCACCTGCTCGGCCAGTTGGTGGAAATTGAGGGAATAACGGGGCCAGGCAAATTCGCTCCTGTGATTCGCGAGCAACGGTTGCGTGTGCTGGGCAAGGGAGTTCTGCCCAAGGCGCAGCTTTTTCCTTTCTCCGAGCTCGCCGACGGACGCCAGGACAGTCAGTGGGCGCGAGTGCGGGGCATCGTGCGGTCTGTGGGCATCGACCGCAACTCGTGGCGAGAGACTACCCTCGCCATGCGTGTGGCGTCCGAAGGAAGTGAGTTCAATGTCCGGGTTCCAATTGCTCGCGATCAAGCGGTACCTTCCTGGGTTGACAGCGAAGTCCTGATCGAAGGTGTTTGCGGGAGCTTGTACAACACGAACCGGCAACTCACCGGAATTTTGTTCTATGTCCCACGCTTGAGTTTCATGACGGTTGAGGCGCCTGCCAGCGAAGCTTTGCTTTCGGACTTGCTGCGGTTTTCGCCCGGGAAGGGAGTTCGCCACCGGGTGCGAGTGCGGGGTGTCGTCGGATATCAACAATTGGGGAATGCCCTTTTCCTCGTAAGCCAAGGCAAGGGACTTCGTGTTCTGACGCAGCAAAGCACGCCCCTCGAGATTGGCGATCTCGTGGATGTGCTGGGCTTTCCTGCCATGAGCGATTCGGCGCCGATGTTAGAGGACGCCGTATATCAGCCCGTAGGCCACGAGAAAGCACCGGAGCCGGTGGAGCTAAACCTTGCGACGCCTTGGGAGCAATTCGACGGCGCGGTTGTGAGCACGGAGGCGAAGTTGGTGAACCGACAGTCGCAACCCGATGGCCTGCGGCTCCTGCTGCAGCACGGCGATGTGCTTTTTGACGCGGCCCTGCCGCCCGGCGTCGTAGAGGAGCGCATGCTGTCTATCCCGCTGAATAGCGAAGTTCGGATCACGGGCATCTGTTTGGTTCGCAGCGGAGGGTTGTGGCGCATCCCTCAGTCGATTCGCGTGCTGCTGCGCATGCCTCAAGACTTGGTGGTGCTTAGAACTCCCTCGTGGTGGAATTTGCGTCACACCCTTTGGCTCCTGGGGATGACCGCAGTTGTCCTTTTTTTCGTGGTGGCGTGGGTTGTTGTGCTGGGCCGGCGGCTGCGCGAGCAAATGGACATCATTCGCCAGAAGTTGAGAACCAGCGCAGTGCTCGAAGAGCGCAACCGGATTGCACGCGAGCTTCACGATACGCTGGAGCAGGAACTGGCTGGCATCACCATGCAGCTGGATCTGGCGGTCGATTGCTTCGAGCAAGCGCCACGCGTGGCTGAGCAGGCGCTGGAAGCGGCGCGTAACATGAGCCGTCACAGCATGGTCGAAGCGCGACGTTCGGTGTGGGATCTGCGTTGTCAATTACTGGAAGATGGGGATCTCGTCTTTGCTCTGGCGAAGATTGTCGAGCCTCTCACCCCTCGCGAGCGCGTGAAAGTGGACGCAAAGTTCGAAGGTACTCCGGTGCGCTTGCCTAGGCCAGCCGAGATGAACTTGCTTCGCATCGGACAGGAGGCGGTGGCGAATGCCACGAAGCACGGACTGGCAAGACATATTTCCATCGAATTGCGATACGCTCCCGAATCGGTTCGTCTGACCGTGAGCGACGATGGACAGGGTTTTGCCGCAGATCAGGCTTCGCCCACCGGACATTTCGGACTTCTCGATATGCGCGAGCGCGCGCAGTCGATGGGCAGCCGTTTGACGGTTGAGAGCGAACCCGGACGCGGTACTCGCATTGCCGTGGAAGTTCCTGTGTGCTCGAACCAACTAATCGATGACGAACTCAAAACCAATACGTATTCTGGTGGTTGACGACCACTTCATGGTGCGGATGGGCTTGTCAGCGTCCCTGAACGTCGAGCCGGATATGGAGGTGGTCGCCGAGGCGGGCAGCGGTGACGCCGCGCTGGAAGCTTACCGCACGCACCGTCCCAGCATGGTGCTGATGGATCTGCGGCTCCCGGGAATGAGCGGTACGGACTGCACAGCAGCGATGATTCAGGAATTTCCGGAGGCATCCATCCTCATGCTCTCGACTCACTCGGGAGAGGAAGAAATCTACCGCGCGATGCAGGCCGGGGCGCGCGGGTACATCGTAAAGAGCATCATCCGGGAAGAACTCCTGCGCGCCGTCCGCGAGGTCTATGAAGGACGGCAGTATGTAGATCCCATCGTGGCTTCACACCTGGCCGAGCGCCGGTCCCACCGCTCGTTGAGCATCCGGGAAGTTGAGGTGCTGCAGATGGTGGCCAAAGGCCTGGGCAACAAGGAGATTGCAGGAGCTCTGAATATCGCGGAAGTGACGGTGAAACTGCACGTGAGTCACGTCCTCGAGAAGCTCGGAGTCAAGGATCGCACGCAGGCCTCGACCGTTGCGCTGCAACGGGGGATCATCTCGCTCGATTGAGCGAGCAAAGGAGCGCCCCGCCTTGACGTGATCCACTCCGTCGAAAATCAAACTGTACGAAAGTATTATTGACACCCCTCCTTAGTTGTTTTCTATTAGTACGTTTGCATTATCCAAGTTGTCACGACTGCAACCTGCGAAAGGCGTAGGCCGAGGAGCAGTGTTTTGAACAAATCCAGGGGGCGGGTGGATATGAAGCGTGATTCTCTGGCAGGACTGGGGATTGTAATTCTGTGTCTGCTTATGGTCGGTAGTGCCGCAGCTCAGTCGGATCGCGGTACGATCGCAGGATCCATTCTGGACAGTTCGGGAGCAGCGGTTGGCGGAGCGGCGATCACGATCAGCGGAGTCGACACGGGCAACACCTACAAGACCGTGTCTACACCAGAAGGTGTCTACCGCGTCGCGGACATTCAAACCGGCCGCTACAACATCAGGGTGGAAGCTCAGGGCTTTAAGGTGTCGCAGCAACAGGGGGTTTTGGTTCAAATCAGTACCACCTCGGCCCTGAATATCACCCTCCAACCCGGCGATGTGAAGGAAGAAGTCAGCGTGCAGGCAGACGCTCCCACCTTGCAGACGGAGAGTTCCGACATCGGAACCGTAGTGGGCAGCAAACAGATTGAAGAACTGCCGTTGTCTTTGGCATCAAGCAGCCAGAGTTTTCTCCGGTCACCTGAGACCTTTGTGTTTCTCACTCCGGGAACAACAGGACCGGGGACAGTTGCAGCCGCGGGCAATAATGGGGTTTTCCTATCGAAGTTGGCGGGAGGTCAAAACCTTGGTACTGAAATCGTGCTTGATGGCGCCAGCGTTCAGCGTCAGGATACGGTTTCTGCGTTTGACCAGACAGCTCCGTCGGTGGAGGCCTTAAACGAGTTCAAGGTCACAACCTCCTCTCCAACGGCACAGTTTGGGAGGACATCGGGTGGTGTTGAAAGCTTCACCACCAAGTCTGGGTCAAATTCCTATCATGGCACGATCTTTGAGCTCTTCCGCAATGAGGCGCTGGACGCCAACTCCTGGGGCTTCAACTATCAAAATGATCTAAATGTCGCCGGAGGGATACCGGCAGTACATAAACTGAGAGACCGGCAAAACGACTTTGGCGGCACGCTGGGCGGGCCAATCCGCATTCCCCATGTCTACAACGGCCATGACAGGACGTTCTTCTTCTTTTCGTGGGAGCAGTATCGCAACAAACCGACCTCGACCAGCCTCTCAACCGTACCCACTCAGGCGGAGCGCGGTGGAGACTTCTCCGCCTTACTCGGAGCTGATACCGGCATAGCTAACCCGTGTACACCAGGGCAGAATATCCTGAAGGGCCAGATTTTCGATCCCACTACAACCAAGGTTGTCGGCACACAGACTTGCCGCTCGCCCTTTCCTGGCAACAAGATCACAAATCTCAGCACAGTGGCCCAGAACGTATTGCAGTACGTTCCCTTGCCGAACACCGCTGGTACCCAGGGCGGGCTAGTCAACAATTTCGTATTCAACTCATCCGAGCCGAAGATCGAAACCACAACGACCTTCAGGATTGATGAGAGTGTTTCGGACAAGAACAAGATGTTCTTTTCCTACAGCAGCCGCGAACAAGGCCAGCTCAATAACACTCCTACCATCCCGGGTCCTGCCGACGGAACCTATGAGAATCACTACTTTACTCACTACCTACGCTACGGTTGGGACTATCTCGCTAGTCCGTCCGTACTGAACCATTTCGTCGTAGGCCTGAATCGCCTCAGTACCGCAAGTATTGGTTCGAGTGTGAACGGAACGAACTGGCCCCAGAAGCTTGGAATCGGGAATGCGTCCGGGAAGGTATTTCCAACATTTCAGTTCAACGGCAGCCCGGATTCGGTTCCATATCTGGGCCTCAGCACGGGTAACGACGATTTCCACTATCCCAATAGCTTGGTATTTGCCGACAGTATCTCCTGGACCAAGGGGCGGCATTCACTGCGTTTCGGAGGAGAATTACGATTTTTCCAATTCTCTGTCCTGGCGGGTGGAAATACTTCGCCAGGCTACACCTTCCAGAACTACGAAACTGCGTGGCAGCCCAACGACACCACACCACTCACCGGCGATCCAGTTGCCAGCTTTATGCTGGGTCTGCCGCAAAGTGAGAGTCTGACCATCAACTCTCATTTTCCCCGCTGGAATCAGCGCTATTTCGCACTCTACGTACAGGATGATTTCAAATTACGTTCGAACCTGACCCTGAACCTGGGCGTGCGCTGGGACGTTGACACTCCGCGGCACGAGGCGGCGGGGGCTCAGTCGGTTCTCTCGTTGACTGCCGCGAATCCTGCTACTACGGGGTTCCCAGGTGCGTTGATCTTTGGAAGCGGTGCGACCGGCACGAACACATACTTCAAAGACATCGGGCCACGCGTCGGTTTTGCCTGGTCACCGGATTTCGTGCGAGACACGGTAGTTCGGGGCGCATATAGCATCTACTATGCTCCGCTGAGTTACTCCGACTTCGGGGCATTTCTGACGAGCGGTACAACAGTCAATCCCAACTTCACCAGCGGCGACAACTTTACGCCCGTACAATCGCTCGATGCTGGTTTTCCTGCGTTCAGCCCTGCCAGCAACAACAGAGATCCTACGCTGCAAAATTTCAGTCAGAATGGGATCAATACAGTGTTGCCCTTCTATGGGCGACCCGGTATGGTGCAGAACTGGGATCTCGAGATTCAACACCAGATCGCACGGGATCTTATTTTCAGTATCGGATATGTCGGGCAACATGCCACGCGTCTAAATTCGGGGCTGGCGCAGATAAATACTGTAAATCCTAAGTTCAACTTCCTTGGAGCGAACCTCGGATTGCAGGTCACCGACCCCAAGGCGGCTCCCATTCTAGCCAGCCTCGGTGTTACTGTACCCTCGTGGTTTGTCCCGGGTTGGAATACGGGCTCTAACTCCGGTCTGGATACCATTGGGAATCTGCTGCGTCCCTTCCCGCAGTTTGGTGATATCAACACGAACTGCTGTCTTGAGGATCTTGGCCAGTCCACCTATAACGCGCTACAAGCCAAGCTGGAGCGCCGCTTCCGCAACGGATTGAATCTCTTAGCGGCGTACACGTATTCGAAGACAATAACGGATGCGGACGGCAGCTATCCATTTTTCTCGAACTCGACCTCGAACGTCTTCGGTTCGCAGAATCCATCTAATCTCAGGGCGGAGAAAGCAGTAAGCTATCAGGACGTTCCGCACGCGCTTGTGCTTAGCTACCTCTATGAGCTTCCTGTCGGCCCCGGGAAAAGATACCTGAACCACGGAGTCGCCAGCAGAGTGCTGGGCGGATGGGAGGTGGGTGGGGTCCAGCGCTACCAGACCGGTGCACCTGTACTCATTAACGAGTTCGCTACTGGACTTCCGGGGGCAAGCGGCGGGCAATACCCCGGTGCAAATTACAGGTATAGTCTAGTGCCCGGGCAGCCGCTACTCGTTTCGCAACGGGCGCACTGGACACCAGCATTGGACAGCACTTGGCAAAGCGGTTGTACCGGGGGCCCAAGCCCCGGAACCTTCGTTCAAAATACAACCGGAGGAACCAACCCCACGAGCAACCCAGTTGTGAATTGTGCGGGACTACTCGATCCCAGTGCAGCCTCCCTTGCTGCTGGCGGAGGATACGTTTACGGAAACCTTCCGCAAATTCTCTCCTCCTGGCGAAGTCCGGCCTACTTCAATGAGGACTTCTCCATCATTAAACGAACTACGATTCACGAGTCGCAGGCGATTCTGTTCAAGCTGGATATTCCCAATGCATTTAACCGACACATCTTCGGCCAGGTGGATGGGAATCCTGGGGATCGCCACTTCGGAGTTCCCGGGTTTGGCAACTTTGCAGGCATCCCGACGGTCCTCAACGGACCCAGACAAATTCAGGCCACTTTGCGCTACGACTTTTGAGGGGGCACTTCAAGAGGGGGACCAAAGGCCGGACCACGAGTCCGGCCTTTGGCATTCGGGAAGCTACCACCTAACTGGAGCAGGTATAAAATATCCTGGTGCGCATGCTGATTTGTCTCTTTGCCAAGGAGGCAAGGCGCCATCGAGGCGTCCGTCCGCCTTCGCCGCTCGTTTGGCCAGAGTTTCTTTGGGTGATACTCTGCGGCCTTCTCACGCTCGGCCAGGCACAGTCAGCCGACGTTAATGCAGAGTTTGCGCGGGCAACGCAGGCCATGCGCGAAGGCAAGCTCGACGAGGCTGGCGCCGCCTTTGGTGCTGTCGTGAAGCGTTCGCCTGGATTCGCTGAGGCCTACTTCAATCTTGGACTAGTTCGTCAGGAGCAGGGTCGATACGAAGACGCGATCCCGAGTTTCCAGAAGGCCCTGACGCTGCAGCCGGGGCTTCATGGGGCAAACCTCTTTCTTGGAATCGCGGAATTCCGGCTCAATCATCTGGACAAAGCTGACTCCGCCGTGCAGAAGGAAACCGTCGCCTCGCCCCGGGACGCGAATGCCTGGATGTGGCTGGGCGTCGTACGTCTGGCACAGGACCGCGCAGAAGAAGCCGCCGACGCGCTCGACCGCGCCGCCAAGCTCAAGCCGGACGACCAGGACATTCTGTATCACCGTGGCCGGGCGCACTTGCTGGTATCGAAGAACAGCTACGCCAGGATGTTCAAAATTAATACGCATTCCTGGCTGGTGCATCGCGTAATGGCGCAAGCTGACGCGGAAGCCGATCGCCACGCGGATGCAATCGCAGAGTATGAGGCCGCCATCAAACTGGCTCCCACTCAGCCAGGCTTGCACGAAGAACTAGGCTCGGAATATCGCAACGCCAATAAGATCGAGGAGGCGCAAGCAGCCTTTCGGCGCGAGCTGGAGATTGACCCGAACAACGTGCTCGCCACGTATAAGCTAGGGGCAATTGAAGTCGAGAAAGGCGACGGAGCAAAAGGAAAAGAGCTGATTGAAGCGGCACAACGGGAGAAACCTGGGCTCGAGCACCTGGACTACAATCTTGGCCGGGCTGAGATGCTGTTGGGCAATGACGCTGCCGCCACGATTCACTTCGAACGCACCGTCAAGAACGATACCGACCCGCAAATCACTGAACAGGCCTGGTACCAACTGGGGACTGCCTACCGGCGCCTGCACCGAACAGAGGAAGCTCGCAACGCGATGGCCAAGTACCAGGAACTCAAGGATGAGGAGGCCCACAAGTCGCAGAAATCACTGGAAGACTACCAGGCAGAGCATCCCGAGAACTCCGTACCGCCGCCCGAGGCGCAGAATCCGCAGTAGGGGAAGGGTCCTGTTTCTAATGATTCTCTGGCTCGGACGTCGAGCTTGCCGCCCGGCTTTGCAACTCGGCGGTGCGATCGAACTCGGCCTTGGCGCGATCCAGCGCGTGAATCGCCTTGTACAGTTTGCCTAGCTGGTAGTGAGCGGCGGCGTTGTCAGGTTCGAGCTGAGTGGCTTTCTCCAGCTCACGCTGTGCTCCGTCCAGCTGCCGCGCTCGCAGATAGGCGATGCCGAGCTTGAGGCGGCAAAAAGCATTGTCCGGCGCCAGCACCGCTGCCTTTGTGAGAGGCTCAACTGCTTCTGTCGTACGGCCCAGTTCCATCAGCACGTTTCCAAGATTCACATACGGCTGCTCGCTGGGATGAGGACTCTGTTCCTGCCAGCCGATCGCGTTGCGATAGGCTTCAATTGCGGCCTCGGGCTGCGCGGATGACTCGAATATCAGGCCCAGATTGTTCTCCGCTTTGGCATCGCGGGGATCCAGATCGAGAACCGTCAGAAAGGCCTTGCGCGCCTCGATAAGGCGGGATTTCGTATAGTAGGCGCGGCCCAGATAGTACCAGGCATCCTTATTATGACGGTCAAGCGCTACTGCTCTTTCCAGCCATTTGATAGCATCGGCGTAGTCGTCCAGCAGGACATAATCCAGACCAACAATCTTCAGGTCATCCGCTGCGGGGCGCGTGATCGCCGCGGCCTTCGTGTAGGACACAAGCGACTCAGCGGGCCGGTTCTGGCGATTCAGAACGAACCCCAGCATATAGAGCGCGTCGGAAGAATCGGGATGCGACGCAACGTAGCCACGCAGCGCCCGCTCTGCTCCAGCAAAATCCTGAAGGTGCACGAGCGATTTTGCCTGATAAAGAAGGGCATCCGTTGCACCGGGAGAGGCAGTCTCGGCGTCGGCAAACAAAACTGCAGCCGATGAATAGTTTCCCGCGCGGAATTCAGCCATGCCACGATCAAAAGCGCCTCTGATTTGCGCGCCGCCGGATTGCGCAGAACCTCGAAGTCCACCAAGAAACAAAACCATTACCAGTGGAAGCAAAAAGCCCGGATTGGCGCGGCGGCCCTTCATGGTTTCGGTAGTGTAGACAGCGTGGCGGGCTCATCGATCTGAAGAACTTGATCGGCGGGAACATCTTTGAGCGTCTGCCTGATCCCGCTGGGCCAGCGAATCTCGATTCTTTGCGCGACGCGTTCCTGCCCGATCCCGAAGTGTACCCGCTTGTCGCTGGCAGAAAGATAGCTGCCGGTCGTCGAAACCGTGGCGTACTGTGGTCCAGAGCCCGTCACCAATGTGACCTCCGCGCCAATCGCGTCGCGGTTGCTCTTGTGCCCAACCAATTTCAGCAGAATCCAATGGTTCCGCGTTGCCGTGTCGTTCTGGAGAACATGAACCGAGCCGTCATTGGTGGTTACGACCGCGTCGAGCCGGCCGTCGTTATCGAGGTCGCCAATTGCCAGTCCACGCGAAACCCAGGCTTGGCGGAAGAGGTTGCCGGATTGCTGGGAAACATCCACAAACCCGTGCCCCGTATTGCGGGCTAGCAGCATCGGTTCCCGGTAGTGCAGGTTAGGGTAGTTCAGTTCGATAGTATCGAGATCGTGGCCTTGAGCGATGAGGAGATCTTTCCATCCGTCGTTATCGTAGTCGAGGAAACAGACTCCCCAGCCCGAGTGAGCGATTGTCATCTGGCCAATGCCAGCGGTATTGCTGGCATAGGTGAAGGAGCCGTCTCCGTTGTTCTGGTAGAGCGCGTAGCGCTGATTCGCCAGGTTGGTTACTACGATGTCAGGCCATCCATCGTTATTGTAATCAGCAAAATCGACGCCCATGCCGGCGTAGGTACGCCCATCGATGTCGACCGCAACTTCGGAAGTCAGGCCGACGTCTTCGAACGTTCCGTCTCCCTTGTGGTGATAAAGAAACTCAACCATGGAGTCATTGGCCACAAAAAGATCGATTTTGCCGTCACGGTCATAGTCGGCGATCGCAAGACCAAGCCCTTTCCCAGGTTTACCGAGGCCCACCTTTTGGGCGACTTCGGTAAATGTTCCATCCTTATTATTGTGATACACGAGTGGAGAAATGGGCTTGAAGAAATCGGGATGGCAATATGCCCGGTAGCCTTCCTTGTGCTCGCCGCACCAGACATCATCGAAATCCCACTGCAAATAACGCAAGACGACCAGATCGAGAAACCCGTCCCCGTCCAGATCGACCCACGCCGCACTCGTGGACCAACCACCTCCTCGGACGCCCGCCTTCTCGGTCACGTCGGTGAAGGTGCCATTGCCGTTGTTGTGGTAGAGCTTATTTCCGCCGTAGGCGGTCACATAAAGATCCTCGAATCCGTCATTGTCGTAATCACCAACCGCTACCCCCATCCCGTATCCAGCTCCCTGCAGCCCGGCTTTTTCGGTAACATCCTCAAACGTTCCGTCCGGTTTCTGATGGTAGAGGCGGTTCCAATATTGCGAATCGGTCTTCTGCGGGACTGTCCCTTTCGGTGTGGGATCGCTTAGGGGCGCTCCATTTACGAAATAAATGTCAAGCCGTCCGTCGTTGTCATAATCGAACAAGGCGACTCCTGCCCCCATGGTTTCGAGCAGGTATTTTCTGGAAGTATGGGATGCCCGGTATTGAAAGTGGATGCCGAGCCGCTCTGTTGTGTCGACGAAGGCTTCGCCAGAATTGGGCGCTAACGCTGCCGGTGAGGTGCGCCCCTGTGCTGTGACCATCTCGGCCAAAGCCGTAAGCAAGCAATAGAGTAACATCGCCATGAGAGCAAACCGGTTCTCACTGATTCGCTCCCACTTCACGGTTCAACAATTCCTTTGCCTTCCACCACGCTTACGATCCGATCGACAGCGGGAATCTTGATCTCTTCCTTCGCACCATCCGGCCAGAGGATTTCCACTTTGTCCACCCCCATAGCTGCGCCCAAACCGAAGTGGAGCCGCAGGTCAGAACTGGAAGCGTAGCTGCCTCCGCTGAAAACATCTGCGCGCTGCCGGATTGCGCCCGTGGTGACAAATACTTTGGTTCCGATCGCATCCCGCGGGCCCTTCGGGCCACCGATCAATTTCAGCGTCAACCAATGATTCTGATTCTTAACCACGTTGCGCAGAAGAACGGGGGTTGAATCCATCACGTTAAGCACTACATCGATGTGCCCGTCGTTGAACAGATCGCCAAACGCAGCTCCCCGCGCCGAGACCACGACCGCCAGCCCGCTGCCCGTGGCCGGAGGAACCTCGGCAAACTTGGCTCCATTCAGATTTCGGAACAACAGCGGACGCTGCGCCCAGGTTGTGCCCCAATCCTGCCGGTCCACGCCCGGGTAAACATGGCCATTCGCGAAGAAAATGTCCAGCAGGCCGTCGTTGTCATAATCCAGAAAGCCGGTGCCCCAGCCGAGAAATGGAATGGTCGGGTTGGCGATGCCCGCCGCGTAACTCACATCGGTAAAGCTGGCGTCTCCGTCGTTGCGGTACAGCGTGTTGTAGTCGTCGGAAAAATTCGTGATGCAGAAGTCGACCTTACCGTCGCGGTTGTAGTCGCCTACCGCAATCCCCATGGCAGCCTGTTCGCGCCCTTCGTCGTTCAAAGCAAATCCTGAGATGTAGCTGATATCCTCAAATGTCCCATCATGCTTGTTGCGGTAAAGATACTTGGGGACCGAATCATTGGCGACCAGCAGGTCGAGCCAGCCGTCGTCATCCACGTCAACGAGAACCGACGCCAGGCCGTAATATCCCCTGGGGTCGGAGACGCCAGCCTTTAGGCTCACATCAGCAAAAGTGCCGTCGCCGTTGTTGTGAAACAGATGGTCGCTCTCGCCCGGCAAGCCGCGCGGGCCGCACATCACAGCGACTCCGCGAAACTGGCAGAACCCGAGCGGGATGCCGCCCTTGCCGGCGATGGGCGGATTGTCGGGATCGAACTTTACGTAACCGGGAACGAAGAGGTCGAGGAAGCCGTCGTGGTCATAATCGCCCCAGGTCGCACCCGTCGACCATCCGCCGAGAGTGACTCCGGCCTTTTCTGCGACGTCGGTAAACGTACCGTCATGATTGTTGTGGTAGAGGCGGTTCTTGCCAAAATTGGAAACGTAGATGTCGGGCCAGCCATCGTTATCGAAATCGCCTACCACCACGCCAAAGCCCCAGCGCTCGTTAGCGACTCCGGCCTTATCGGTCACGTCAGTAAATGTGCCGTCGTGATTGTTGTGGAACAGCATCGCCCGCGGCGGCGCTTCCTTACCTTTCAGTGCGGGAAACGTTGAACCGTTCAGCAGGTAGATGTCGAGCCATCCATCGTTGTCATAGTCGAGGAGCGCGACTCCGGATCCGGGCGTTTCCAGAATCGTGGTTTTCGCGGGAGTGCCGGATACGTGATGAAACTTGTCGAGTCCGGCGCCGTGGGTGATATCGGAGAAGACGACCGGCGCGCCGTCGACAAATCCCCCTGCTGTGATGGGACGGTGCAGTGCATCCTTAATCGGCGCACGTGCGACTCCGGTGCTCATGCCGCTCTGAGTGTCAGCTTCCGGGGGGCTCTGCGCCAGTCCAGTGGGAAGCAATAGCGTGAAGCAGACGGATCGAACCACCACAAACCAGGCAATCCGCCGGGAATGAATAGCAAAATTGCTGGAAGACATGGTTGGTGTAGCCGCTGAATGCGCCCTGCAACACGCGAAATCTTCTCACACCGCTGTTTCCAAGTCCAGCCAGACAGCCATGCGTGCGATCTCCTCGAACTGATATTCCCGCAACCGAAGGCCAATGCACTCGACCTAGCGCGGCATCCATCCCAGGATAACGATTGAACCAAGATTATCCGCGCGCGTAGGATAGGCCTTACCAGAGATGGCCGAGAGCACCTTGCAGGAGTTAACTCGAAATGACTGGACTTTGATCGAGTCTAAAGCCAAACGGATCAACTTCAGCTTAGGTCAAGAAATCATCCAAGAAGGTGCTCGCATCGATCACGTTTATATTCTCCGTCGCGGTTCGGCTTCGGTTGAGCTGAAGGGAACGCACTCCAATGCGATTCTTGCGACACTGGTAGCGGGCGATATCTGTGGCGAAATGGCTTTCCTCGGCGACAGTCGGGCGACCGCAGCGGTGGTTGCCAAGGAAGAAGTGGAAGCTGACGTAATCTGGGCGGACGACCTACGTCAACTGATTTCCACTTTTCCTGCGTTCGGCGTGAGGTTTTATCGCTCCCTAGCGATCATACTCGGACAGAGGCTGCGCCAGACATCGAAAGAGTTACTTCGAGCGATGACCAAGAAACGGTAGCGAACTAGCCCTCCTCGACCGAGTCCCAAGACCTTGTCGGGGCGGCTCACCCCCCGAAATCCATCCTCACCCGCCAGCGTACACGACTTAACTGGGATTTCTACATCGTGCAATGTAGAGCAAGGCGAAGATGTATCGGTTTATCCTATGGGCGCGCCACTGTGTCGGCTGATGCAGCAGCGCCCATGCGCCGTGTGGAAGACAAAATCCGTAGACTCTGTACTGACCTTACCGTTGCACAAGATGACACGGAAGTCAGAGCCATTCTCGCCGAGCTCCAGGACGCATTGCACCAGTACATCGATCGCCTTCGATCGCGTCTTCCCAACTATCCAATCATCGTCGAACGCCGCGCCCGAAACGAGATTCCAGAAAACTCGCGATAGCTTTTCAGCCCTTCACATTGACGGGAGGTATTGGGTTCAGTCGTTGCTTGCCTTTGACGTAGCCTGAGCAGATAACAGCGCTCGTGTACGGCATGGCCGTTCTCATCGGTCTTACTGATTTCAAGCTCCACAGGGTTGTTGCAGATAAAGCACAGGGGAGAAGCTATCGGTTCGGGCATGAGCGGTGCCTCCATCCCAGATGAATAGCACGATTCCTGCCATTTGATTCGCGACTTGGATTTGTGCGGGATAGGCGGCCGACCAGTCACGCGAACCGGGAATTTTGGGCGCGCGACCGAGAAAATCTGCACTACTTTTCGACCCCGGCACTTTCGCTCTACAGTTAACACCCTAGACGAGGCACACGCTTTCTGTCGAGATAGAGATTCCTTCCCGTAGTTGGTTCTCCTCGGTTCCCGCCGATATGGTCTGAGCTGTGGCATCGCGCGACGACATTCTTGCTCAATCAAGCAAACATAACTTAACTGTCTAAGGCGTATCTGCGAAGCCTTCATTGCTACACCCACAACGATTTGGAGTTTCAACCCAGAACATGAGTCGTGCTGACCCAATCCGATGATCGATATGCCTTTAAAATTGCGGATGCAGGATAGTATGGCCGTCACTATTTGTTGAAGTACGGCGTACCCAGACCCTCGGAATAGGAGAAAAGTAAATCCGAATCTGCCATTCATCACTCTTTCCCGTTGATCCGGTCCCGGAGTGTATCTTTTATCTTTCAACTTTCTTTGCTCGGTGGTTGCGAAACCACCCCATACCGCGTTTGCATGAGCGCCAGATACGTGAATATCGCCCCAGCAAGCGCTTCCCCCGTAACGAGTAGGGAGATGATGAGCGAATGTTGGCGCCACCAATCCAGTAATCCAGTAATCCGGTTAGCTGGCGATCGAGAGGTATTACAACTCATGACCTCAGGTGCAAGAAGTAGTAACTGGGGGCCCGAATCGAATCCTATTCGCGAGACGCTTACGGAGTGTTGAATCATTGCGTTCGTGCTGTCCTGACAAAATCCAGAACGATTTCAGGCCGGACCATTGCAGCGCAGGCACCTCAGAATTCAAAGTCAATTGAGAATTGCAATTGCCTCGGAATGCCTGCTTTATTAGGTGTGGCGAACACTGGAAGAGGTGAACTCTCCGCCCCGTAGAACTGGTTCAGAGAGACGACATTGGTGTGGTTGAGAAGGTTGAACGACTCTGCCACAAAGTCCAGCTTTCCATGCTCACCGATCTTGAAGAATTTCAGCACGCGCAAATCAAATTGCACCTGAGCTGGGGTAGAGAGAGAATTCCGGCCAAACCCGAGGGGACGGGAAGATAACGGAAATGCGCCGCTACGGCTCGCATCGAAGCCAGTCAGAGGATCGATCGGCCTTCCGCTTCCGATTATCAGAATCGGAGCCGTTTCAATGTTGCCGAGCAGCTTCGCGATCGCCCCAGAGGACTTCTTGCCCTCCTCCGGATCTGCGAATGGGAGATCAAAAGTCCCGCTGAACACAAATCGATGCCACTGATCGTTGGAAGACAAGGCCCGTTCGCCATGAAGCGAGTACGGGTTTTCTGGCTGTTCGTCAAAGTCGGAGGCGTCGTCAATGGCTTTCGAAAAGGTGTAGCTCCCGGAAAACGAAATCTCATTCGACAGCCTTCGATTCAGGGACAACGACAACCCGTGGTAAACGGAACTGGCGTGGTTCTCCCATTGATAAACGTTGTCGAACTGAGATGAGAGTCGCGTGGGCGGAAACACAAGCCTACCAAGCTGCTGAGGAAAGGGATTGGAAATCCCCAGGCTGGAAGCGTTGTCGGGAGTGAGCAGCACGGGCGGTGGGAGATTCGCATTGCGAGTGCGAGAGAGCCTTACCCCGCGCGCGAACAAAAACGTTGCGCTGGCGGTCAAGTTGCTCGTGAGCAACCGCTCTACGCCCGCGCTGGCAATTTCGCTGCGCGAAGTCTGCAACTTCGGGTCGGCGGTAAAGATCGACCGACGAAGGGCGGGGATGGGGACGATGGCCCCTCCGCCGAGTTGCGACCGGAAGATTTGGGCTGCCGCTTCTCCGTATGCGACTTGCTCAAACGCTTGCAGACCATTCTTCTCAAGTGCGCGGTTCACCGCCGCCAGCAGATAGCGATCAAAGAAAATGCCGAACCCCGCCCGCAGCGCCCAATTCGTCGAAGGGCTATAAGCAACTCCAATCCGTGGAGCCAAATCGTTCGTGTCATGCTTGAATTGACCGGGCAGATGCTCAAAATCGTAGCGGATGCCCGCGTCTATCGTAAGGCGGTTGGTGACCGTCCAATGATCCTGGACGAAACCTGAATACTTGGGTGTTGCGAAATGAGTGCTGGGGCTTCCGAATGCTTGTCGATATTGATCGGGCTGACCGTTCAGAAACGCGTTGACAGTCGGGAAGATATATACCGCCCCAAAGCCGTCATAAGCGGAGACGTTCTCGCGTATCAAGTCCAGGTCTCCGCCAAAGCTGATGAGGTGCCGACCTTTCGCCAAGGACGCCACATCAGCTAACTCGTAGTGGTTTTCTCGTCTCTTGTCATTTCCGTCGTACGGGCGACCGAAATCGACAAGACCAGCAAGACTGATCTCCGGCCCGGTCTGGTCGGCGGTTCGCAGCACGGCTCTGCGCGTACTCGCCTGAAATCGAACGCTATTGAGGGCATTGTTGCTCAGCACGGAAGCCAGAGAGCCCGTCAGTCCCTGGTCTTCGATAAAACTGCCGCCCCGACCACTCGGATCAACCAGACCTCCCGTATTGAAGGCGTCTCCCACCTCGCGATTGTTGGTCAAGGCATATTTCAGCAACAGTGAGTGCTTGCTCCCGATCTGGTGATCCAGCCTTGCCGAGATTTCGGTCTCTGCACGCGCCACTCGAAATAGCGCTGGATTAATTGATCGAGTTGCGATTCTGGGGAACGCCCCGGAGCTGAGCAAGGTGTTGACCGCACTTGCGGTGGAAGGTGAAATCAGCGAGCTATCGTCGCCGTGTACCCCTTCCTGCTCGCCGGCGAGGTAATAAAAGGTACGACCTCGGATAATCGGGCCTCCAGCCGACAGCCCCGCTCGGAACCGATTCAGGTCAGGAGCCCCGGTCTCATTAGTAAAGGGGTCTCGGGCATTCAAGGCGCCGTTTTGAACGAACACGAAGGCGTCCCCATGAAGAGTATTCAAGCCGCTCTTGGTGATGACGTTTATGGGACCGCTCGCGCCTCCCCCCGATTCCGCCGAAAGCCCGTTATTGACCACCTGAAACTCCTCTACCGTCTCGGGAGACAGTTCGGTGCGTGCTGATCCGGTAAATTCATCGTTGTTCTCAACCCCGTCGATATAAAGGCTGTTACTGCGGGAACGGAGGCCCGCAAAGATGAATCCGCTGTCCGCGAGGGCGTTTTTGCCGCCGGTTGCCCCCTGAACATTCGACCGCGTCAGCTGAGGAGCCAAAAGCACGAAGTCGAGATAATTACGGCTGACCACCGGGGACTCTTCAATTCTCTCGTGGTCGATTGTGGTCGCCTCCGTAGCCTGCGTGGGATCAATCGATGACGGTTGCTCCGAAACAGAGATTTGTTGCCGCAGGGTAGCGGGAGCAAGCCGCACGGTTAGCTGAACGACCCTTCCGATTGAGACCGCAATCGCATTGTTTGCGTACGGGGAAAAACCGGGCGATTCAACGCGAACCGCGTACGGGCCGACGGGAAGCTCGCTGGCACGGAAGGAGCCTTCGGCGTTGGTTGAGACGGTGCGGCTCTGATTCGTACCTTGGTTTCTTAGCGTAACGGTCGCGTTTGCGACCGCACTGCCGGTTTGATCAACAACACTTCCTTGAATAGCTCCCGCCACTCTGGAGGTCTGTGCTGCGCAAGAAAAAGCAATTGCAACCACCACTATACCCGTGAGTGACAACCTCACTCGTTGTCCTGTTTCCAATGAAAACATGCCCGCCCTCGATCGAACAGAATGGATGGATCAATCGTGCTAATCCTGTGTCGAATGAGAGCGAATCAAATTCGGAGAGGCTGGGGAGGGGAATCACCAGTGCTTGCGACCAGCGGGGGTGCGCAAAAGAAGGAAGGGACGAACGAAGACGAAAGGCAGGACATCAGCGACGCGGTGCGCATCACGGTGGCGGCTGCATGAGCGAGCCCAAAACCTGCTCCGGCAACCAAAGCCACAATCACCACGCTGTATTCAATGTCACTGCCCGTCTGGAGAGTGTGATCCCAGTAATCGAACGTCTCCGCAACATGGCCGCAGAGACAAACCAGCAAAAGCAGAAACGCACCGGATTGAAGAAGCTTTCGTCGCAATTTACCGTTTTAGGCTTTCGCAAACTCCGCGTGCGCAAGAGCGCACAAGAGTTAACTATACTAGGTGTCTTCTGAAGAGAACCTGAAGGCGTGCTTCTCGGCCGACACCCAGCCCCATCGGCAAATACCGCCCCAACGAAACGTGCGCTTGGTCACGAGGATAACAGCACCCAACCGGAACCCTGTCTTCGCAGCAAGAGCCATCAACTCACTGCCTGATCTCAGAACTCCGCGGCAACAACCTGGTGGAATTTAGAATAAAGGCCAACTCCGAGGTGACATGGATAAAGGCCGCCAGCAGCGGATTTAGAAGCCCAAAAGATGCCATTCCCACCCCTATGCTGTCCACGACCAGGGTTCCAACAAAATTCTGCATAATGATGCCGCGACAGCGCCGCGCAATCCGCAACGTCTCGACCAGCTTAGAGAGATCGCTGCCAATCAGGATGACATCGGCGCTCTCCCGCGCAACGTCCGTTCCTGACCCCATCGCGATTCCAACATTGGCCTCTACCAAGGCTGGAGCGTCGTTGATGCCGTCGCCGACCATCGCAACCTTGCGATGCTTTTCGCGAAGCTCGCCGACCCACCTGGCCTTCTGGTCCGGCAAAAGCTCTCCCACCGCTTCGTCGACACCCAGATCACGTCCGACAAGCGTAGTTACTTCCTGCGCGTCTCCGCTGAGCAGCACGGTCTTCAGGCCCATGTCTCGCATCGCGGCAACAGCGCTCTTCGCTTCGGGACGTAAGACATCGGCGATGCGGATTGTCCCCAACCATTGCCCTGCTCTGGCGACATAGGCTTCGGATACCCCGCCGGCGCCATGGCCGTTGACCGGCAGAATGCTCTTGACTCCCCGTTCCATGAGGAGTGTCCGGTTGCCGACAATGATCTCTTCGCCCCGGTAATCCGCACTCACTCCTTTCCCCGGGGTGTAGGCAAACTGGTCGGGTTCGACAACAGGAATCGCGAGTTCGCCCGCCCGTGCAATAATTGCTTTGGCGAGAGGATGTTCTGATTTACGTTCGGCGATCGCGGCGGCGGCGATGATCTGCCGCTCAGTGAACCCATCAGCTGAGACTACATTCCTAATCTGAGGTGTCCCGAAGGTCAGTGTGCCGGTTTTGTCCAGGAGCACCGTGTCCACTTCAGCCAGAGCTTCCAGGTAGAGACCACCCTTAATGATTGCGCCCTTGTGGGCAGCCCGGCCGATTGCCCCTAGAATGGCGAGAGGCGTTCCTGCTGCGATACCGCAAGCTCCAGCAACGATTACTACCGAAATCGTTGACCTGACGTTGTGAGTGATGATGAAAGTCAGAACTGCGGCGCCCAAGGCGAAGTACACGAGGTAGCCTGCCAAGCGATCGGCGGTCTTCTGAATCGGCGCTCGCGACTTCTCTGCTCGCTCGACGGCATCGATAATCTTTCCGAAGGTAGTGTCGCGTCCCAGCTTGTCCGCCCTGAGCTCCAGGGCTCCGGACTGATTGATGGTTCCGGCATATACCGGATCTCCCGCCAATTTCTCAACCGGCATCGCCTCGCCTGTGATCGCCGCCTGCTCCACAAAAGAGCGTCCGCTCAGCACAACGCCATCAACGGGTATGCGTCCGCCTGGCTTCACGATTACCGTTTCACTGAGTCGAAGGCTTTCCGCCGGTATTTCAATCGCTTCGTTGTTCCGTCGGACTGAAACCGTTCTGGGCAGGAAGTCGAGAAGGTCTTGGATTGCGCGTCGCCCTCGTCCAACGGTGAGACCTTCCAGAACCTCGGCGGCGAGTACGAAGCCGGTGATAACCAGAGCGGTGAAGAATTCCCCGATTGCCAAGGCTGAAAGGAGAGCAATGGTCATCGAGAGTTCCATCGTCATCGTTCGCTCGACGATGTTTTCGAACGCTTCTTTGAAAATGGGGTACCCGCCGATCAAGGCAGCCGCGATGCCGACTACACTGATGTGCGGAAACGGTTCCCACACGCGAAACCAGACGGCACCAGCGGCGAACGCCACGAAGGCAATGCGAAGGAGTTCAACCCATTCGAATCCGTGCTCCTGTTCCGCATGTTTCGAGTCATTCTTAGGCCGTTTCATTTCCAGGGAGGCAGGGCTTTCAGAGAAGGGAGCGGTTGTACGCGTTTTTTCTACGGACTGCGGAGCGCTCATATGATCATTCCCTCTGTCACTGATAGATGGTTATTTCAAGTAAGATTTGACCATCTCGATCACTTCGTCGGCGGCCATTGCCTGTTGCGAAGTGGGTTTTTGCCTTCCGTCGAGCACGTGACTCCTTATGTGGCCCTCCAGCAGTTCGGCCATCAAGCTGTTCATGGCCCCTCTGGCCGCGCTCATCACTTGCAGAACTTCGGAGCAATCGCGCTCTTCGGTGAGAACCCGCACCAGGGCTTCTACCTGCCCCTGAATGCGTTTAGCCCTCAGAATTAGCTTCTGTTTGTCCTTTGTTGTATGACTCATTGTCCAGGCTTCCTTTCGGGACTATACCATACGGGGTATGGTATTCTCAATCAATGGTTCCCTCGCTCCATTCCCGCAACCTCGCGCCGCACTGCGGACGCGGTCCGGGCTGGAACCTCAGGACACTCTACCAAGGTGACTCCAGGACTACAGCATGAACAGCAAAGAACAAAGGGCGCATTGGGATCTCAAATACGAGCAAGGCCTGACTTCACTGACGCAACCAGATCCGTTCTTTATCTCAGCTTACGGGCAGTTTGTGGATCAATCCTTCCCGAACGCAGGTGTGGCACTCGATTTAGCGTGCGGCCTCGGGAGACATGCCCTATGGCTGGCGAGTAGGCAATGGCGGGTCAGTGGAGTCGATCTCTCCGATGTGGCGATTGGAAAGCTCAGTCGTGCCGCTCTTGAACTGAATGTCAACCTCGACCTCTTTGTAGGAGACGCCGCCGAGTACAAATTTGAACCCGCACGGTTTGATCTGATCGTCCTGTTTTATCACCTGGACCGAAGTCTTTTTCCCAAGATAGTGTCCGCGTTGAAACCAAGCGGGCTGCTTATCTGCAAGATGAGCCTGCAGTGGGATTCGGACGGACGGTTTGCGACCGTCAGTGCCAATCCGTTGGGCAGAAATGAACTGCCCTTACTTGTTCCAGAACTGCATGTTCTATATCAGGAGGAACGACCGGTATGTGGTCGGGGCGTTGTCGAGTTCGTAGGAAGGAAGTTAGGAGGTTCCCCGAAGACTACGCCTGAATTGCGATCTACGTTAACCTGGCGTTGAACGGAAAGCAAGACCTGCTCGATACCGAAGAGCCTCAAGAGTACGAAATCTGAAAGGCTCGGACTCATTTACTTTCAAATAGGATCGAATACCGACACATCCTGGCTATAGCCGGGAACGAGTGGAGTCTGGCGCTGACCTTCTCAGCGGCCTGGTAGTCTTTTTTTGTTTGAAGATTGCAGTCAAGCCTCCAGCCTCCAGATAAGGATCGCCATTTCAGTCGAGTAATGAATTCAACCCCTCATCTGACTTCAGGATTTGTTTTCCGGAGCGGCAACTGGAATCTTCAGGATCTCTCTGGCAAGGTCGCCCGCCGGCTGACCTTGCATGTTGCTCAGCACAACTACGCCGACGCGACGCTCGGGCACCATCGGTTCTCGACCAAGTGAAGAATGAGCCGCTAGAACGCAGGGGCGCCTTTTGGATTTCCATTACGGCTGGATAAATTTGTCCGCGCTCCGTCGAATAACTGGAACTCCCGAATACGTGGTGTGGCGGAAGCAGAGAGAATGTTGAGTCGCACGTGTTGTGTACTTATGCGAGAGAAGATATCAATCTTCTTGTGACCAATCGTCGTTCCCGAATGGAGTGTCTTCCATTTGCCACCATCTATGACTTGGATTGCATAGGTCTGCACCTTCTGCCCATCCACGAGCCATTCCATGGTCAAAGCACGATCGAAGCTAATGGCATGGGAGAACGTCAAGTCGATCGTCGCTGCATGAGCCCCCTCCGGTGGGGACCACATCGTGTCCGGATTGGAGTCAAGTGCCGCATGATAGGTCGAGGCATTGGTAGCGTGGGCGGCAAGATTGTTCTCTGGCGCGTAGATCGTACTCAGAGCCTCGCCAAACTCCTTGAGCCGCTTCAC
>Ga0185299_10000664_pt1 | contig 85091 bp, 78 predicted proteins | sample PaiPotPPA55metaG_FD_128002 | JGI IMG/M metagenome (GOLD analysis project Ga0185299, IMG submission 128002) | Iron sulfur acid spring bacterial and archeal communities from Banff, Canada, to study Microbial Dark Matter (Phase II) - Paint Pots PPA... ...
TGCATTGCCAACCCAACCCAACCCACCAACCAAATCCTAATATGAGCGAAGAGATCCAGAAGCCTGAGACTGTTAGCGACGAGCAACTCGAAGATGTTGCCGGCGGTACGTTCGATAATAACTCCTGCAACGCCCTGATCGAAGCCACCGTCATCGTTGGGTAAGACATTCGTCTTCCCTTCCATACCGGTTTAGATCAGCTGCACTGCCAACCCAACCCAACCCAACCCAACCCACCAACCAAATCCTAATATGAGCGAAGAGATCCAGAAGCCTGAGACTGTTAGCGACGAGCAACTCGAAGATGTTGCCGGCGGTACGTTCCCTGCAACGCCCTGATCGAAGCCACCGTCATCGTTGGGTAAGACATTCGTCTTCCCTTCCATACCGGTTCAGATCAGCAGCACTGCCAACCCAACCCAACCCACCAACCAAATCCTAATATGAGCGAAGAGATCCAGAAGCCTGAGACTGTTAGCGATGAGCAACTCGAAGATGTTGCTGGCGGCACGTTCGATAATAACTCGTGCAACGCCCTGATTGAGGCCACTGTCATCGTTGGATAAGACGATAGGCCAAAAGTAAGTAAAGCCGCCGCCGAGTTCTTCGGCAGCGGCTTTATATTATTTGCTACTATGACGAGGGGATCGATTGCCTCGATAGTGGAGCGCGGCGCTCCATTGAAAGAACGTCTAGCTGCTCCCGATCCCCAGCAGAATCCCGCAGACACGACCGCCCTTCTGGACCGTTGGCGAGCGGTCTTTGATTCCGCAACCCACCGACTGTTCGATGCGCGGCTCGCGTCGATCGACCTCTCGTTGGAACAGGCTCGACTTTGCCTCGGGGGGCTTGGGCACGGACCGGATCGGCAAAGTAAACGGTTTGATGCTTTCCTAGAGGCTTTCTCTTACCCCGCTTACCCTGCCTTTATTGCTCTCAAACTACCGTTTGCAGCGCTGTGGGCGCCCGTCGCGTCTTTCGCGCATGACCTCGTTTTCCGAGGCGGAGAGAGTAGCCGGCTCATTTCTGAGGATGCTTCTCGGAGTTTGTCTCAATCGTTGCTCGAGGAGCTCTGTCGCGTCGCCGCCGAGCCGGTTTATCTCTTGTTCGAAGAAGAGCGTGGGAAGGGCCAACCGTTTGAAGAATTTGTCAGGTTATCCTTGAAATCGGACGGAGAACGGATCTTTGACCGCTTCCCGGCCCTGGCTCGTTGCCTCCTTGTTGTATTCAGGAACTGGATTAGTGCCACTCAACTCTTTGTGAAACGGCTTGCGGCCGATTGGGGAGAACTCCATGCGTTCTTTCCACAACTGAAAAGCGAAAGCCCGATCCAGTCGATTTCCACGGGTCTTTCGGACCGGCACGACGGAGGTTTCCAAGTCTTGCTTGTCGAGTTTTCGGACGGCTCCCGGGTGCTTTATAAGCCCAAAGACATGTCGTTGGAGGCGCGGTTGCCGCAAATCAACGAATGGCTAGGCGCGGAAGGTTTCCCGTTCAAACTGAAGTTCCCGGCTTCGCTTGAAAAGGAAGGCTACGGATGGTCCGCATTCATCCGGCAGGAGCCCTGTAACTCAATCGAAGAGGTAAAAACGTTTTTCGAACACGCCGGCGCTCTCCTCTGCCTCGCGCACACACTGAACGGCAAGGACCTTCTTTTAGAAAACATCGTCGCCTCTGGCTGCGACCCGGTTCCGATCGATCTCGAGACTTTCTTTCAGCCGCAAGCCCAAAGAGCGGATCGGATCGGTTCGCCTCCCGATCGGGATCCACCGGAATACCTGCGCCGCAGTTCCGTTCTCGAAACCGGAATGCTTCCGTACTGGCACATCGCCGGACTTGATATTCCGTGCGATCTCAGCGGCTTAAGCGGTTCCAAGGAGAATCTGCCAGAGATCATGCAGCCATACTGGGACGCCGTGAATACGGATGATATGAAGCGTTCCGATCGCGGGTATAAGTCACCGGAGAAGGCTAACCGCCCCACTTACCATGGTGCATGCCAAAACCCGCGGGACTATGAGACCGCGCTCATCGATGGCTTCTGCCACCTTTACCGATTCCTGTGTGCCCGAAAGAAGTCATTTATCAATTTCCTGCAAACCTTTTCGAACGCTCGAACGCGACTGATCTTCCGATCAACCCAAATGTACGCGTTGCTATCGAAGCAATCGCTAAGAGCTGAGAATCTGACGGACGGAGTTCTGCGAAGCTTGATTTTTGAAACACTTTATCGACCGGCGCTTAAGGGTAACTACCTGTCGACTTTTCTGAAGGCGGTACTGGATCAGGAAGTACGCTGTTTGGAAATCCTCGATATCCCGAGGTTCTACGTTCGGCTCGATTCGGACGCGCTGAGAATCGATGACGGGCCTGAGATCCCGCATTTTCTTTTGGAATCACCCTTGGAAACAGCCAGGCAGCGGGTACTTGCCATGTCCCCAGGAAGCGAAGGATACCACGTGGAAAACCTTCAGGAATCGCTCAGACGGCAGCCCAGAATTGTTGGCCTGAGTCAGACACACGGCGAGATCCTAGAAATCACTGGCAACCTGGTCGGGGAGGTTCTGTGCCAAAGCCGAAATGATCCCGCAAAAAATCTGTGGCCTTTGCCAACCTTCACCAAGCAGCCGCCTCCAGAGCATGAATGTGACGGACTTTATTTGGGAGATATCGGAGTCGCAATCTTTCTAGCAGCTTGGGACTGCACAGAAGGAACCGCCGTTTCAAAAAGACCGCTCGATACATTGTTTTCGCGGTTGCGAGGTCGTCGAATCCTGCAAAGCATCCCTCTGGGCATTTGCAACGGACTCGCTTCCTACGCCTATGGCTGTTTAGTTCTGGCGAAGCTGACCGAGCAAGACCAGTGGCTGGAGCTTTCCAACCGGTTTGGGGAAGAGATCTCCGTCGAACGTCTCGCATCAGAACCGGACCCCGATATCGTGTATGGGCTGGCGGGAGCAATTGTTTGCCTGGTGCGATTATACCAGTCTACCGGAGATAGAAGTTTCCTGGAGCGTGCGCAGTCGGGCCTGGAAACGCTCGCCTCTAGATTTATACCGAACAAGGGATGGGTTCGACCGAACGGAGAAGCGTTGCTCGGTTTCGCTCACGGTTCGGCTGGAATCGCCTTTGCCGCTTTGGAGCTGGCCGAGGCGTCTGGCAACGACAGGGGTTTAGCGATCGCCAGCCAAGCTTTTGCTTTAGACCGTAAATTCTACTCTAAATCCGATAGAAATTGGTCATCCACCACTCAAGGTACTGGCAATTCGTTGCGCGCTTGGTGCAGCGGTTCACCCGGAATCACGTTAGCGCGGCTAACGGGTTGGCGCGTGATGCAGGATCCGATCTTATTCAGCGAAATCGAACGGATGTGGCCGAGTTTTCCCGATCTACTCGGCCTCGATCACTGGTGCTGCGGCAATTTAGGACTGGTAGAGCTTCTCTGGCATGCCGCACAAAAACTCGACCGGGAAGACCTGCGCTCGAAAGCAGACACGTTGCTTGGCAAGACTGTCCAGCGAGCGCTCAGGAGTGCGTTTTTTAGGTTCAATTCCGAGTTGGGACACAACTTCTGTTTCCAACCCAGCTTATTCCGCGGCACCGCTGGTTTGGGGTATACCCTCCTGCGGTTTTTGCACCCGCAAAAATTGCCTTGTATCCTGGCGTTCGAGCTGTAGGGCCATGGACGATCCGAAGGTCGTCCATACCAAGCACCAATCGATTCTCACACTCACCCTATCGCGTCGCGGCAACGATCTTATTGCCAGCTCCCATAGTTTGAACCTTGGGACTCGCTCCATTCAGTCCGCGGCGATAAGTCACCAAGTTATTGTTGCCAGTAGCTTGAATCTCGCCGACAGCATCCAACACGATTTTATTATCGTGCCCGACAATCTCTAACTTTGCACACGCTCCAGTGATCTTGATTTCGTCATCGTGGCCAACAACCTCGAACTGTTTTCCACCACCTTCATATTTCAGCTTTTGCTGGGATGCGACGATTTCCTCTATGTTGCCGGTGTGACCGGTAGCCAGATTTTGCGCCAATAACAAGGGGGCTGAACAGGCAATCATTGCCAAGACAAACCAGGAAAGGTTCGATTTTTTCATACGGTTTGGACGTTGTTCCGTTAATCAGACAACACAGCCGGCCGGCCTAAGTCGCAATCAATTTTATTTATGAATTGAAATTCTCGGATTCGGCGATGGCCAAATGCGCCCGGTTCCGGCAATGATCCGGCCATGGATCCGATCTTCACCTTAGACCCTGAGCCGACGCCAGAAGAAAGGTGTCGCGTCATCGATCCTTTAATCGCCTTTAACGAGGCGCAGGCCGGGCCACGAAACTCGAAGGAATTCGTGTTTTCCGTGCATTCCAAGACCGGTGAATTCATCGGCGGGTTGTTAGGTTTTACCCACTGGAATCATTTCTTTGTCTCGGCAGTTTTCGTCGACCAGCGGTTTCGACGAGAAGGGATCGGGCGCGAACTCCTGAGACGTGCGGAAGCGTTGGCGCTCGAACAAGGGTGCGACGTGATCTATTTGGACACCTTCGATTATCAGGCGCCTGGGTTCTACGAAAAACTGGGGTTTACCGTCTTCGGCAAGCTGGAGGACTATCCGCCCGGTCACGAACGTTTCTATCTGATGAAACGGATTCGGGGCGCCGGATAACGGTAGGGGATGAGCTCCCGCTAATCCGCATTTTGTTCGGGCTTCAAATTTTCGGCTAGTTTCCGGACGAGCGGGAGCTCGTCCCTACCACCTAAAGCCGAGATCAAAGGGTCGCCGCTAAATGTTTAACACATTATTTTTCAATGTGTTAAAGTTTTATATCCGACCCCTGCTTGCGTTTTCTCTAGCTTGCCGATGACGGCGATGGCGCGTGTGCCGTTACCAGGCCTTCCAGCACAAGGCGCTTTGCCAGAGTCAGCTTTCCTTCGGTATCCAACGGCCCGGGAATCTGCGAGACCTGTACGGTGTCATGGCTGAAAATGTAATCCAGCGACTCCCGAGTGGGTTCTGGAAACAGAATCTCGTTGTTCGAGCAGGTAAGGTTGATGCCGTCGGCCGTGTTATCGAATCGGAAAATCAAATTTGGTCGTTTTCTGATGATACTTCCCGTCCCAATTCGATCAATTTCAATCACGTTGAAAAGCTGGTCTCGGGTTTCTGGACCCTGGTTACGAATCAGCTCGTTGGCGAAGCCGTTTAAGGTTGATTCGAAATCAATTTTATCTGGCAAGGCGTCAAGCAGCTTCCGGAACTCATTCTTGGCCTGGCTGACGTCGAAACCGGGGTTGGCGAAACCGATAGGTAGCGAGCGGCGGAAGGAGACATCCTTAAGGCACGCGGTGGCCATGGCTTCGAACAAGAAATCCGACCAAGTGATCGATTGGGCGCCCAGGGTAATGTGCAGAGAAGTGGACTCATCCGAAACAGCTTCATGATACCACCCTCTGGGCATGTAAAGGAGGTCTCCCTGCTGGAGGACGAACTTATCTGAAAGCGCTCCAGGTTTCTCCTTGTAGCCACTATAACCGCGCCCGCGTGCCGGCAACTCGACTGGTGAATCATAGATCCGCCAATTCTTGGAGCCGGCAATTTGAAGAATAAAAACGTCGTGCGTGTCGTAGTGAAGCCTGAAGCCCTGGGACTTCGGCGGAGTTAAGTACAGGTTCGTTTGAAACGGGATGCTAGTTTCTGCGGTCAACGATCGACACAGCGCCGTCAGTTTTGGGAGTTTGCGCTGCATGTTCGACAGAACGATTGAGGTTCCCTTAGAAAACAATCTAAAAACTGCGACCGGATCTATGCTGCCGTCCGCAAAGGTAAATTCTGCAGCGCTGGGTATCTTCTCTCCGGTAGCGAGAGTGATGTCTGGGTAGCGGGAACCCATCTCCGTAAGCGCGCGGTCAACATCGTCAAGGGAGAGGAGTTCCCGGTAGGTGTCCGGGGATTGGCGCGAAAGGACTAGATGCTTCTTTTCCCAGTAAGAAGAAAAGAACTCTTGCGTCGTGAGTGGCTGGATCAGCTGAGCGAGTTTCATACGTTTTTGAACCGCTTTGGCAGATTTCGAAGTGTTGATCTGTGATGATGGTCTACTGGTCTCATCGAGTCGCCGTTATCGGGCGTCCGATCGTCTATTTGCGGGTTTAGCGGGTAATCCTCGCAAAGCGCCGCCAGCTCCCAAAAAAACAATATCGAGCGAGAGTAAGGGTAGCATGCGGCGAGTAAGACGCGTTGTTTTAATATCATAATCCTGGAGTTTCCATGCAGTCGATTGACCTGGGGTTTGCTCCGGACGTTGCTCGCCACTCATATGTTTTTTTTGGAGAATTTTTTTTACCAAGGGCGTCGCGCAGCGGTCAAGAGTAAAAGCCTTTTTCCTTGACGCCCGGGATCGACCGAGCAAAACCCGGAAGCGACCGCCGTGCTCCTTTGCTATTTGCTAATTCCTATTCGGGAAGCGTTGTTCTGGAATGGCGGCGCGGACGGTCAGGATTCATCGCCGGGACGAGATTCCGGTCAGCGATACTTGGGATCTGGGGCAGCTGTTTCGGGTAGAGGAAGATTATCAGCGGGTCCTGAACGGAGTGCGCGCCAAATACCTGCGGTATTCTGAGTTTAAAGGGTATCTGGGCCGGTCGGCGGTGTGGTTGGCGGACTATTTGGAATTCGACGCGTCGATTGATCGGGACCTGGAAAAGTTGACGCATTATGCTTCGCTAAAAAAAGCGGAGGATGGGTCTGAACCAGCCAATGTCGCTCGCTGGGCAGAATTACGGAGTCTTGGGAATCGGGTCGCTGAATCCAGATCTTTTGCGGTGCCTGAAATTCAAAGCCTGACCGATGATCAATTTGCGGAATTGATCAGGGCTCCGATCCTAGAGCCCTGGCAGATTTATCTGGAACGGATACGGCGTTATTTATCCCACACGCTGCCAGCCGGTGAAGAACGGTTACTCTCGCTCGCTGGTTCCGCTCTTTCCGGGTATAAAGAGATTTTTTCTCAACTGACCAATTTAGACATGAAGTTTGGCCGGTTGACGACGAACCATGGGGAAAGAATCGAGTTAACCCCTGGGTTAACAGATTCGCTTCTGACTAACCTGGATCGGGGAACGCGCCGACGGGCATTTCATAAACTTTATCGTCAAATTGAGAATCACCAATTTACCTTGGCAAGCGCTCTGGCGGCCTCCGTGCGGGTTGATGTCTATTATGCGCGCAGCCGCAGGTATTCCTCGGCGTTGGCTGCTGCTCTATTCCAGGATAACCTACCCGTAGCCGTCTACGATAATCTGGTGGCATCGGTCCGCAGCTATCTTCCGCTAGTTCACCAGTACTATGCATTGCGCCGACAGACGTTCGCCAGGGGTAAGCTTCATTATTATGATACGTTCGTCAGGATCGCGCCGGACATCCAGGTTCATACCCAATTCAATGAAGCGATCGATCTGGTATGCGAAGGGTTGGCTCCGTTAGGGAAGGAGTACGTCCAAGGGTTGCGAAATGGTTTTAATGCTCGCTGGGTTGATCGGTATGAGACCGCGGGCAAACGACCGGGATCGTTCTCGTCATCGAGTTATCGTAATCCGCCGTTTATGCTGATCAACTATCGGACGGCTACAATCTCGAGCGCGTTCGCCGTTGCCCATGAAGCCGGTCATTCGATGCATACCTGGCTCTCGCAGAGTAGTCAGCCCTTCCGGTATTATAAACCGCCGGCTCTTCTGGCGGAGGTTGCCGCCATGGTCAACGAAGAATTGTTGACCGATTTTTTGTTGAACCGGGCCACCGAACCTAAGATCCGGGCATTCCTGATTGACCGCAGCCTGGAACGATTGCGTTCGGTGTTGGTCCATCAAACCATGTTCGCAGAATTTGAACGCACCATTCATGAGACCGAGGAATCAGGCCGTGGACTTACCTTGGAGTTTTTTCGCCAGACCTATGGCGGGTTGCTGAAGGAATATCTGGGTTCAGAGATCACGATCGATCCGGAGCTCGAATTGGAGTGTTTACGGATCCCACATTTTTATTCGGCCTTTTACGTTTATCGGTATGCGCTCGGGATTTCAGCCGCGACGATGCTGGCAGCTAAGATCAAGAAAGGGGAAGCGGAATACCGACGCCGGTATCTTAAGCTGTTGCGAGCAGGCCGGACTAAGTTTCCGATCGACGCATTGCTGGATGTAGAGGTTGATCTACGGAGTCCTGAGCCGGTAGCGTATACGATGGACGTTTTTGCTGAGCGGCTAGGTCAGCTGCGGCAGCTGGTGGCGGGGTTCGGAAAATCTCACACAGCGCGACGTCCGCGGAACGCGATCAAGGCTGTAAACTCCAAAGGAATTGTGAATCCCTGCGCTTGACCAGCCATTGATTATCGCTTGTCGGCACGTATGCGTCGATAGGATAAACTTTGAGGTCAAGAGACGCGGCCGAAGGCATGCCTATTTCGACCCAATGGTGTAGCCGTTGGAGCAAACGTTCTTCGGCTTTATGATTGCCGTACGTGATCAGCCAATCGTCTCGTGCAATTACCAGTGAGCCGCTTGCCGCGTCCCACAACCCGAAATAATGATGCTCGGTTGAGTCTTCGAGTTTTGCGGTTTTGAATGCACGAAATGTCGACTCAGTTATGCCTAGAAAGGAGCGAATGCCAATTGTAGACCAAATTCGAGTGAGTTCTCCTTTGGCACCCCACCAGAAGCGTCTCTTACTGATCTCCCTATTCTGAAGCTGGCTCCACTCCGGTATTGCCTTGTCTAGCGTATTCGGCTCCAGATCATCGAATTGATATGAGCCTCTCAGTTGCACAAATCCGCACCGCGCCGACCACAAGGATTCGAAGTGGTCCTCCGTTTTCCGCAGAAGAAACAAGTGGTCTCCGCCGCCTTCCGTCTTAATAACCACAAGCAACAGCCCCTGATCTCGGAGCTGCTCGTAAAAATAGTGCGGTAAATCGAAAGTTCCGGCAGTAAAGACTACGCGGTCGTATGGAGCTGAAGTGTCGCATCCTAGCGCCCCGTCACCGGTGAGAATCTGGACGTTTGCGATTCCCAATGCGGCGATATTTTGGGCTGCATTCTGCGCTAGTTCAGGAATGATCTCGAGGCTAACGACCTGCCCGTTCTGGCCAACAATCCGTCCCATTAGAGCGGCGCTCCATCCACTGCCAGCGCCTAGCTCGAGAACTCTGTCTCCTGCCTTTAGTTCCAACAGGTCGACCATTCTGAGAACTAAAGAGGGTTGTGAAATCGTCGAGAGAATATTTTGGTCGTCGTTTCCAAACAGACTAAGAGCGCGGTCTGCGTACAGCGTCGCGATGTGCTCCGCCAAACTCTCTGGCTCAACCACCTGCCATTCTTTGGTGCCCCATTCGCGATAGCGTCTGACAAAGTGATGCCGAGGAGTCGCAAGGTACGCCTGCTGGGTTGCTTCGCTAATCGGCGTGTCTCGATAGAGACTCTGCGTCTGCTCCAAAAGTTGATTCTGGTATTTCTCGATATTCTCCATAGCGTTTGTTGCGCGCCACGGCCTACCGTTTCTGGGAGCGGATCCCCATCAACGCCAATGAGCGATACCAAGCCTCCCAAGCCTTGCTGATCTGTACGCCGCGTTGCGGATGCTCGCAAAAGGGACAGCGTTTGAAACGGCGAATCTCGACCTCTCCCTCAGTAGCACGCCCGGCGCACCTATTCCTTAGTGGAAACGACCTTGTTGTTTTCGCCCACGGTCTCTATCTGCGGATTCGCACCGTTCAGACCTTGACGATAGGTAACTAAATTGTTGTTCCCGACCAGCGTGATAATGCCAACCGCGTCCAAGGTGATCTTATTGTTGTGGCCTAGGACCTCTACTTTGGAACAGTCACCTGCGATGGTGACTTCATCGTTATTGCCGGTGATCTCGAAATGTCTGCCTTGACCTTGATAATTCACCTTTTGATCCGAGGTGATTACCTCCACCATACCTGACGGGTCTGCACCAGCGTTCTGTCCGAAGAGAAGCGGGGTCGAGGCAACGGTCGCTAGTATCAAACGGAACAAGGCCGATCTTTTTTTCATAGAAATCCTCCTGAGTTCAACGCAAATACACGGTCTAACTGCTCCGAGTTTCAGCTAACTACAATATGCGTTCTATACAATCAACGTCGGCTGGGAGAAAAGAAGGAATTATCCCGGTTTTTGCATTTGGTGCGGCATAGTGGGGGCCCAGCGAGAGGGGGATTTAACCAGCAAAGGACGCGCCTCTCTGTGCCAACGGTCGCACGTTCAAAGCTAGTCTCCATCCGGGCCTCGTCGCCCGCTGACATCTGGCGCTAGCTGCTTCATCAGCGCCTCAAGCTGTTCCAACCGCTGCGCGAAGATGCCCATCGTGTATTCAACCGGCTTTGAACCGCAAAGGTCGACTCCCACCTCGACCAGAGCCTCGACCGGAAATTTGGTGCGTCCCGCTCGCAGCAGCTCCAGGTATTTTCGCTGGGATTTGTTACCGCCAGTCCGTATCCTTCGCGCCAGCGTTATGGCTGCCGTAAGACCGATTGCATACCGGTACACATAGAACGCAGAGTAGAAATGCGGGATGCGCAAACATTCAAGCTCCAGTTCCGGGTCGATCGTGATATCCGGCCCAAGGTAATCTCTTAACAATCGGGCGTATGTCTCTCTGAAGAACTGAAGGGTCAGACCGCCGCCCGATTCTTCGACCGTATGAGTGATTTTTTCGAACTCGGCGAACATTGTCTGGCGGACCAGCACCGAGCGCATCCGTTCCAGGCTCTGGTCGATCAGGAACGCCTGGATCTTCGATTCCGCCGTCTTTGCCAGCCAGTAGTCCGTTAACAATTCTTCGTTCACCATCGCTGCGACCTCCGTCAGCAGGACCGGCGGTTTGTAATGCCGGAACGGTTGGGCGTCCTGTGAAAACCAGGTGTGCATCGAGTGCCCCGCTTCATGGGCCACGGAAAAAACACTGGAGATGCTGTCTGTCCGGTAGTTCAGCAGCATGAACGGCGGATTCCGATAGCTCCCGGATGAAAATGAACCTGTCCGTTTTCCTGGAGTTTCGTACCGGTCAACCCAGCGAGCAGTAAAGCCGCGGCGTAGTGTTTCCACGTACTCGTTCCCTAAAGGCGCGAGTGCAGAACACACCAGCTCAATCGCTTCATTGAACTGGGTGTGAACACATATCTGCGGGGCAATCGGAATGAACGTGTCATAGTAGTACAGTTCGCCAAACGCTTGCCGGCGTAGAGCATAGTAGCGGTGAACAACCGGAAGTATGCTCCGGACATTCGTGATCAGATTATTATAGACCGCCACCGGTACATCATCCGAGAACAATGCCGCCTCTAGCGCTGAGCCAAACCGGCGGCTGCGCGCATAGAGAACATCCGCGCGCACAGAGGCAGCCAGCGTGGCGGCTAAGGTGGACTGGTGGTTTTGCACCTGGCGATACAGCTTGTGGAATGCCCGCCGGCGGGTGGCTCGGTCCGGGTTGGCCTGGAATGAATCCGCTAACCCGAGGGTTAACGCGATTTTCTCGCCGCGGTTGGTTGTGAGCGTACCGAACTTCATGTCCACGTTCATCAACTGCGAAAAAATCTGTTTGTAACCGGACAGACTGGCCCCGGCCAGCGCAAGCAACCGTTCTTCGCCTGGACCCAATGTGTGCGATCTATATCGCCGGATCCGATCCAGGTAGATTTTCCAGGGTGCAACCACCGGGCTCCGGATCAGGTCATTAAACCGGGCATCCGTCAGCCGTTGAATTTCAGAGACAGCAAAAGCGCGAGCCTCCGCGATCTTTGTTCCCAGGTTCTGCAATGCTGACCAGCGCCCGGTGTTCTCCGGGTCAGCGTTAGCCTCTGCCTTCTTCAGAGATGCGTAATGGGTCAGCTTCTCCAAAGCCAGATCAATTGATGCGTCGAGCTTCAAGTAATCGACTAACGATTGCGCAGATTCTGTGATCCGCTCTTCGAATTCGCGATACCGTTTATAGCGCACGCGAACTTGTTCCAAAGCAGCCCGGTATTCGTCCTCCGTGCTGAACAGCAGCCCCAGGTCCCAGGTATCGCTAGCCGGGATTTCATGCCGATAATGGATCCTGACGGCTCGTGGTTTCATGTCCTAATGGCTGGTCGCGCCCAGCACATTCTTTAGCTGATCACCTTTCTTCGTCCAGCCGTCTTCAACAAAACCGGAAGTTCGCCGGCCAATCGAAGCCTTTTCGCGATACCGGCCAGGAAGTCTGCTCAGCCTCGACCGATCCCCGATGGCGCCCCGCGTCCTGAACTTCTGAACTCCTTCTTCCCCTACTCCGCTTTCTCGACGTCGTTGTTGGACCCGTGCGCTTCTGAAACGACCTCGCCTGAGCTTAAAGGTTGTTTGTAAGAGACGTCGTTGTTCGAGCCATGGAAGATGACTTTGCTGACCTGATCAATCTCCACATCGTTGTTTGACCCCTCAATTTCGAGCTCCTGAGCGACGCCGGTTAAGACCACAGAGTTATTGCTGCCCACCAGTTTGACATGAGGCTTTTGGATGGCCTGCGTCGAGGTGTCATTGGTCATAGTCAGCAGTTGGACGCCACCATCGTCCTGCCCGTTAGACGAGACCGCCGGAGACGCAGACGGGTTGGCAGCGTCAAAAGCAGCGACCTGTTTGGCTGCATTGTCCTGACCGATATTGGCGATGCTTGGATTTTCACCCACAAGCGCGTGCAGATATGAAACCCGATTCGAGTGTCCGATCATCTGGATATCCCCTACCCGCTCCACTTCCACCGAATTGCTATTCCCAAGAACTTTCAGGCTCGAACAATCACCATGGATTTGTACTTGGTTATTGTTACCGGTGATCACCTTGGGTTTGCCATCACCGTTCAAAGAAAGCGTCTGATTATTCGACGCGATCAAGGTTTGATTAAGCAGGTCGCTGTTGATAGTGACAGTCTGCGCCAGGGAATTCTTCCCCGTCGCCATTAAGAATCCGATCGATAGCGCAACAAGAACAGCATTTCTCATAGGTTTTGAAAGTTAGCTTTTCGATGCGAGTGCGGTTTATCGCCTCATAGCACCTACCCATCCAATCAGCAAAAAGTTGCGGGTTTATTCCATGAATCTGTCGACCGGACCCGGGGGGACGAGCCTCACCGGTAGCGGTCTGGCGGCTCCGGATCCCGTTATGCCGGTGGCGTCGCGCAGGAAATCCTCATTTGTCAGACGTCATTTGTCATTCTATTGCCTGGCATGAGGATTCTTTACCTGGACTGCTTCTCCGGGATTAGCGGCGATATGTTGGTCGGAGCGCTAACCGATCTCGGCGTGGCACCATCGGTATTCGAATGGGAACTGAGCAAGATTGCGCTCGAAGATCATCACCTGCATTTCGAACGCCAGGAACGCAAAGGCATCGCCGGGGTGAAGTTTGGCGTCCATGCCGGGGCGGTGCATATCCATGATTCCCCGAGTTCAAAGACTGGTCACAAGGAGGAGCATGACGACTCCCATCATCATCACGATGAGCATGATCCCGACCATGATCACCATCACCATGAGCATGACCATGGTGAACCCGGGCGGGACGAAGGTCAGCGCACTTATCGAGACATCGTCCAGTTAATCAGCGAAAGTGACCTGTCAGATTTTACCAAGGCGCATAGCTTGGGTATTTTTCGACGCCTGGCGACGGTTGAGGCGAAGATTCATGCTTGCCCAATCGACGAGGTGCGCTTCCATGAAGTTGGGGCTCTCGATTCGATCGTCGACGTGGTGTTGGCTTGCGTCGGGATCGAAGCCTTGCAGGTCACCGAGATCCACTTTTCTCCACTCACGGACGGCCAGGGTTCAGTCCGTTGTGCGCACGGCGAATATCCGATCCCGAGCCCGGCAACCTTAGAGATCTTAAATGGGCTGCCGATCTCCCAAATCCCGATGCCTTTTGAGTTGATCACACCAACCGGCGCCGCCCTGGTGACCGAGTTTCAAACCTCCATTGGCCCTTTTCCCTTAATCCGCCCGCTCAAGACCGGGTACGGTCTCGGTTCACGCGATCTACCACGGCGCGCCAACGTTCTTCGGGCGATCCTGGGGGAGAAGATTGCCTCCTCCGACCCGGAACGCCTTATTGAGGTTCAGGCAACCATCGACGATATGTCGCCGGAGTTGCTCGGAGCCGCGATCGAAAAGATCAGGGACACCGGAGCGGTTGAAGCGTTTTTTTCTTCGGTTCAGATGAAGAAGAGCCGGCCAGGAATCCTAGTCACCGCTCTCTGCCGGCCTGAACAACTGGCCGCAATTCAGGAGATCATTCTCCGGCACACTTCGACTTTCGGCCTTCGCTATCATGAGGTTGAACGGCTGGCGCTCGAACGGCGTTTCGTTTCCGTCGCCACCCATTACGGATCTCTGCCAATTAAGCTTGGTGTGCTGCAGGGCGAAGTGATCCAAGTTGCGCCCGAATTCGAAGATTGCCGGAAGGCTGCCGAAAAGGCCGGCGTCCCGATTAAAGCAGTCTACGCAGCCGCGCTGCAGGTATACTACCAAAGTATAACACAGAAAGTTGTTGAAGTAGCTGAACAATAGGCGTTGGGTCCAGTTATGAGCACCGCCACTGTCGAGAAGCTTTCCCAGCTAGATCAGCTTAAAAAGTTCACGAAAGTCGTCGCCGACACCGGTGACTTCGAGAGTATTCGCGAATTCAAGCCACAAGATTCGACCACCAATCCCAGTCTGATCTTTGCGGCGGTTTCAGAAGCTGAATACTCCCATTTATTGGACCAAGTGATCACCGACCTGAAAGGATCTCCGCTAACCGGCGCGGCGAAGGTCGAAGCGGTGATCGACCATTTGCTGATCGCGTTTGGATTGGAGATCCTGAAGATCGTTCCTGGTCGCGTTTCCACCGAAACCGATGCGCGATTATCCTTCAATCGAGAAGGTTCCATCAAGAAGGCTCACCAGCTGATCGATCTTTACGCAAAGCACGGCATTTCAAAGGAGCGCGTGCTAATCAAGATCGCTTCCACTTGGGAAGGCATTAAAGCGGCGGAAGAACTTCAGAAAGAAGGCATCAATTGTAACCTGACCTTGCTCTTCTCTTTCACGCAGGCGGTTGCTTGCGCCGAGGCCGGAGTAAGACTGATTTCGCCGTTCGTGGGCCGAATTTACGATTGGTATAAGGCGTCGACCGGGAAGGAATATCATGGTGCCGAGGATCCTGGCGTTGAATCGGTCACTAAGATCTACAATTACTACAAGAAGTTCGGGCACGAGACCGAGGTGATGGGCGCCAGCTTCCGCAATACCGGCGAAATCACCGAACTGGCGGGATGCGATCTGTTAACCATCAGTCCCAAGCTTTTGGCTGATTTAAGCAAGTCGACAGAGCCTCTCGCCCGGAAACTTTCGCCGGAAACCGCGAAAGCCGCCTCGATCGAACGCGTCTCGTTTGACGAGAAAGGGTTCCGTTTCGCGCTGAACGAGGATCAGATGGCCACTGAGAAATTGTCGGAAGGTATCCGCAAGTTCTCGGCGGATATCGTTAAACTCGAGCGCATGATCACCGCGAAGCTGTAAGTGCGGCAGGGTCTGCTTCTGGTACCTGACTCTCTATGACGCGGGCGTTGAACCACCGCCCAGCGTCGGGCACTGCTCCGAGACGGTACGTTTCCAAGCCATAAAATGGATTAGCATAACAGCGCAAGGCCGAAACCTTTCGGCCCTGGGTAACCGTTTTTAGCAATCGCCTCGCCTGTCCGGGTCCGGAGGGGCGTTGCATTGGGCGTTCGCAAGGGTAGGCGCTTAGCACATCAGAACGGGTGCAGAACTCGGCGCGGGATATATGCGACGCCCCGAGCGCGTGCCACCATCCACGACGTCACGACACCCTGGATCTCTGGGCGTCGCATCTTTCCACACGCCGTTTGTATTCCGCGTTTTCCGGCGGCGATGACCCACAACAGCTGCAACGCGGAATGCAACGCCCCTCCGGACGGCGGGCAGGCAGGGCGGTTCTCGGGGATCTTGGCCCAGGGCTAAAGCCTTGGGCTAATATGTTTAGGTTTTTAATGGCCGGCGTCCCAGCCTTCCAAAAATCCCTTCTCTCGGAAATTGCAAACTCGCTCCTCGCAGGGTTTATTGGTGGTTTGACTTCGAGGTCTCGGTATGACTCATAGGCTGCATAGTTATCTTGGCTACTCTTATCCAGGTCAGTTGACCGAGCTGGTTAAACGCGCATGGCCAGCTGATCTTTTGAGTTTTTTGCCGTCGGATTGGCAACTCCGGTTACTGCTCGACGTTGCTTATCACGCCAGCTTACTCCGGGAAGAACAGCGACCGGTGACCTTTCGATTGTTGCTGGGGAACCATGAAGATGTGGTAAAACCCGATCAACCGCCGACCGCGCTAAGCAGTGTCTCATTCGATCGGCCACGTCCATTTAACGAACAGGAAGTGAGGCGGATCTCCATGGCGGCAGATTTTTTCCGCTCCTTGATCGGGGTAGTCCCTTACGGAGATGAAAAACTCAAGATTTGGGGAATTCTTTTATCGGGAACCAGATGGGTTAACACCGTCGACGGCGGTCGATTCACCGGGTATCCTTTGCCGACCCGGGTGGTGATTCATGTCCTTGGCCCTGGGCGGGTGACGGTCTTTGTCGGTCATCGCCGGATCGCGGCGCTAAGCGGCGGCCAGTTGGAGGCCTACGCGTTTGATCTTTTCCAGTCCACCTGGTTACGCGACGCGTTCGCCGGCGTACGCAAGCAATTGCAACAATGGCTCGCTCAAGAGTTGGCCGATCAGCCCTGCGTATCGGTCAACCTCGACTTCCTCAAAGCGGTTTCACAGAACATCATTCGGAGGGCGCTGAGCGTGGTGCGCAATGCCAAGCACGGCGGCACCCTGGTATTTATCGAACCCGACGAAGAACCCAGGTTTACGGAGGCGGGTGGCCCAATGCGGTTCAAATATCTGCTAGCCAGAAACCCGCAACGGACTCGGTACCGTCAACTCCTCAGGTCTGCCGTTACCCGGCTTTGCCAGCTAGCCAGCGCCAACCACGTTCATAATATCGGTTGGAATGAATACCAAAGTTTCGCCGACCGACAGTTAGGCGAGCTCGACGAAGCGTTTTTCGAGTTCGCCCATTTCTTGGCGGATCTGATGTCGGTCGATGGCGCGTTAATCTTGACCAAGCAGTATGAGATTGTGGGCTTTGGGGCAGAGCTGCTCTCGGAAGCGCCTTGCCTTTCGAGTGTGCGACGAGCCATGGATCTTGAAGCCACAATTTGGGCAAATGAACCGCTGGACGACGTAGGCACTCGTCACCGGGCCGTCTACCGGCTCTGCGATCAGCATCCGAGGTGTCTTGCCGTCGTGATTTCTCAAGACGGTTCCGTGAGGTTTGTCAAAAACCACAATGGCACGGTTACTTACTGGAACCAGCTCTCTTGGTGAGGGGAAGGCTCCGGTAGCGGTCCGGCAACTGCCGGACTGTTAGACGGACTCTCACGTGAAAACTAAATCTTCCAGAACGAGGACACGGCTTTCTCTCTCGCGTGGCGAGGCGCGCAGGGTGGCGCTGGCGGCACAAGGTTTTGGCACGCCCAAGCCGGTTCGCGTTACGAAAAGACATCTATTCTCCACGATACAACGACTGGGGTTGCTCCAGATCGATTCGGTGAACGTTCTGGTTCGAGCCCACTATTTCCCTCCCTTTTCCCGAATTGGCCCTTATCCGAGCGAATGGCTAGACGAGCTCGCCTACCGAAAACGCCGACTCTTCGAATACTGGGGACATGCCGCTTCTTTGATCCCAGTGAACTTGTTCTCCTCTTTCCGCTGGCGCATGGAGCGGGCCAAAGATGGGGATGGCGTTTACAGAGGTTGGGTGCGATTCGCCAAAGAAAATGCGCCCTTGATTCAGCAGGTGCTTGAACAGATTCGACAGCATGGTCCAGCGGGAGCTGGTGACGTTGAGAAAGCGATAAAACAAGAGCAACTGGCTAAGAAAGCTGGCTGGTGGGATTGGAGCGATTCCAAGACAGCGCTGGAATGGCTCTTCTGGTCTGGGCAAGTCACTACCTCAACTCGACGGAATTTCGAACGGGTCTATGACCTGACCGAGCGGGTTTTCCCGCACCTTTACAACGGAGAGATCCGGGATCAGGCAACTGCCCAGCGCGAGTTGATCGCCACCGCCTCCCGCGCTCTTGGTGTCGCCACCGAGAATGACCTCAGCGACTATTTCCGGCTGAAAGTTAACGAGGCCCGGCCCCGTATCCGGGATCTCATTGAAGCAGGTGAACTAATCGAAGTAAAAGTCGAAGGCTGGCGCCAACCCGCTTATCTCAGCTCTGGAGCGCGCACCCCGCGATCACTTGAAGCGGCGGCATTCTTATCGCCGTTTGACCCACTTTTGTGGGAACGGAAACGAACGGAGCGCTTGTTCGGATTTCGTTATCGAATTGAGATCTACACTCCAGCGGCTCAACGGCAGCACGGCTATTATGTTTTGCCCTTTCTGTTTGGTCAGAACTTTGTCGCCCGGCTCGACTTGAAGGCGGATCGAGCCAACAGTTCGCTCCGCGTCATGGGCGCCTTTGCTGAGCCTCAGACGGATCCCAAATCCTTCATTCATTCACTCGCCGCCGAGCTTCGCTCGATGGCCGTGTGGCTCGGCTTGGAGAAGATCCAGGTCAGCAAGTATGGCGACCTCGCGTCGATGTTGAAGTCGGTGATGCGAAGTTAGTTGGTAGGGCGAGGCTCCCGAATGGCCTGAACGGTTTCGCAGAGGGACCAGGTCTCGTGACCGTAGCATGAACTGCTCCGATTGACGCGCCGAGCCGGACCCTGTGGCCGCCATTACTAAAGGCTCGGCGGGCTAATAGGCACAGCTGAGGCCGTCGTCAGTTACGCGGGCAACCCTGTGAAACGGTTTCAGCCCAATCGGCAGCCTCGCCCTACCATTCGTGAACTCCTTGAACTCCGCCCCCCTCGCCCCCATATTGGCCGCCGAAAATGAAGCAGGCTTTAATTGCTCTAGAGGATGGCCGGAGTTTCCGCGGGGAATCGTTTGGAGCGTCCGGCACCACTGTCGGCGAGATCTGTTTTAACACGGCGATGACCGGTTACCAGGAAGTACTGACTGATCCTTCCTACCGAGGTCAGATCGTTACGATGACCTATCCTTTAATTGGGAACTACGGCACCAACGACCTCGATAACGAGAGTAGCCAGCCTCACGTCCGCGGGTTCGTGGTGGGAGAATTGTCGCCGGTTACCAGTAGCTGGCGAGCAGCCGGTTCCCTGGACGAATATCTTAAGCATTGGAAGATCTGCGGCATCCAAGGGGTCGATACTAGAGCATTGACCAAGCACCTGCGCGTTCGCGGAGCGATGCGGGCTTGTCTAACCGATGAACTTTCCACTCCGGAAGAAGCGGTGGCAGCCGCTCGCAACGCTCCACCCATGGTTGGATCGGACTATGTCCGCGAGGTCACTACCCCTAGAGCTTTCGATTGGGATCCAGAAGATCAGTTGAGCCGTGAATGGACTTTGGTTAGGGCAGATGGGACTGCAGAAACCACGGAGAACGGGCAAGCGTTTAAACCGTTGCCCCCGAAACGCCACCATATTGTCGCTTACGATTACGGGATCAAGACGAACATTTTGCGGCGGCTGCGCCAGCACGGATTTGGAGTCAGAGTCGTCCCGGCTGCGACTTCGGCAGAAGAGGTCCTCAGTCTGAAGCCGGATGGAATTTTCTTGTCGAATGGTCCTGGGGATCCCGATCCGCTGACCTATATTCATAAAGAGTTAAGCCAGCTCATCGGTAAATGCCCGATCTTCGGCATCTGTCTCGGACACCAGCTTTTGGGTTACGCTTACGGCGGCAAAACGTTTAAGCTCAAATTTGGTCATCGAGGTGGGAACCAACCCGTCAAGGACCTCGCTACTGGCAGAGTCGCTATCACTTCACAAAATCACGGCTTCGCGGTGGATCCCGACTCATTGCCCGCGGACGTAGAGATTTCTCACATCAATTTGAATGACGGTACGGTCGAGGGAATGCGCCATCGAAACTATCCGGTTTTCAGCGTGCAGTATCACCCTGAAGCTGCTCCGGGCCCGCATGACGCGACCTACTTTTTCGATCAATTCAGCAAGTTGATCGATGAAGCCAAGAAGACGTCGGACAAGCAACGGTGATATCGCCAAGGCAAGAAGCCAGGGTTCCGACGGTTGTTTGCCCACAAACGGAGGCGTGGGACGGCATTTCCTTGGATGGACTGACCGGCTGTTGGTCCATGGCCAATCGCTTATTTTTAGCGGATAACGTCAGTGGCCGGCCGCCGGTTTGGGGTACCGAAGTCCGCGTCGGCTGGCATCAGGAAGAACTCTTGGTGTTGTTTCTCTGCCAGGATCCCGACCCGCAGGCAACGTTTACGAAGCGGGACGATCCAATATGGGAAGAAGACGTGGTTGAAGTTTTTATCGATCCTTTCGGCGATCTAGATTGTTACTTCGAGTTTGAGGTCAATCCGCTGAATACAGTGTTGGACCTCTTTGCGCGACGGGTTCGCAGCGGTTTGCGGAAAGACCTCGCCTGGGATTGCCATGGGCTGCGGACCGCAGCCGGGCGACTCGCTTATGGATGGGTGGCCGGACTTTCTATCCCTTTCCACAGCCTGGGCGAATACAATCGCTCGCAGTGGCGGATCAACTTTTGCCGGATCGAACGGCCGAAGAATCAACCTCGCGAACTGTCGGCTTGGTCACCCACGTTTAGCGGGACATTCCATCTGCCGGAGCGGTTTGGCACACTCACGTTCGGTTGAACTACAAGCTGGTAGGGCGAGGTTCCCGATCTTCCTCAAAGGGTGGACAAGGCACTTATCGTTAATGCCGGGCAAGCCGAATGGAAGCTAATCTAATTCGACGCGCTGGATATTGGCTCACGATGGACCGCGGCTCGGCAGCCCTCAGGCACAGGTTATTGCAGATGGGATAACCGCAACCGCCTTGCACACCGGTTAAGGAAGGTCGGGAGCCTCGCCCTACCAATCTTGGGCGGGCGGTCATGACAAGCGCTTACGATTTTCGCCCCAACCAATCTATCTCGTTTGAAAACCGGGAGTTGTGAAGACAACTTCCAACATGTCAAAGGAGGAGCCTTTGGTCATTCAGGGTACGATCACCGAAGTCTTACCAAATACGATGTTTCGAGTGACGCTCCCGAACGGCCAGAAGGTTCTCGCCCATATCAGCGGCAAGATGCGGAAGAACTTTATCCGGATCGTTCCTGGCGACAAAGTCGAGATCGAGATCTCGCCTTATGATATGGGCAAGGCCCGGATCATTTTCCGGGAGACTTGAAGAAGGAGTCAGGAGCCAGGAGGTCTTGGGATGGGCACGTTTGCCCCCGGTAGCGGTCCAGCAGCTGCCGGACCGCTACCGAGGGCTCAACGCGCGCCCTCCTGGCTCCTGACTCCTTCTCTAGGTTGATTTTCGAAATTAAAACCGGAAAGTGTTTGGTAGGTCAAAACTAGACCTTCATTCAAGTTTAAGAAAGATTTGGAACGAATTATGGAAACCAGTCCAGACTCAGAAGCAGCGGCGGCCAGATCAAAGGACCATTTGAAAGCTGCTGCTGACGATTTCAAAACCGCGGCAAGCGCTAAAGCCGATGAGATTCGGAAAGCTGCGGAAAAGAAGGCAGACGAACTTAGGGCCGCAGCAGAAGGTAGAGCTCGCGAATTCCGAGGAGCGGCAGAAACTGCATGGACCGACGCTCGTTCGAAAGCAAAATTTTGGCAGGGTGAAGGTGAAGCCTACGTAAGAGAGAACCCAACCCGAGCGATTTTCATGGCGCTGGGAGCTGGTTTTCTGCTTGGGCTGCTCCTTCGGAAATAATCTATGAGTTCTGATGCTCCGGTTGGAGCTGAATCGGAGCATTCATCGACCAGCGATTCTGTCAGATATTGGGTCGCCACCTTTCTTCGTTATCTGGAGCTTCGGCTCCAGTTGTTCGGCCTGGAAGCTAAGGAAGCCGGACTACACTTGCTGATTATCGGCCTCCTGGTGACCGGCATACTCGCGTTATTTGCCGGGTTTCTAGTCATGTTTGCGGTCTTCCTGCTTTACTTGATCATTACCCTATTGCATTGGGAATGGGGATGGGGAGCCCTACTTTGCGCAGGAATTTTGCTGGTCACAGGCGGCGTCGCAGCAGTTGTTCTGCGCTACCGAGTTAGCCGGCCGATGTTCCGTATGACGTTGGATGAGCTGCAAAAGGATCGAGAATGGCTGCGGTCAACGACGCGAAACACCGAATAGTTGAAGAACTCGAGCGCACCCGGGGCGATCTGTCGGGCGCAAGCGTGGAGTTGGGCGGCCAACTCAATTTCCAACGGCGTTTCTCCGTTGTTTGGCAGCGGCATCGATGGACCTGGCTTAGCTTCGTCGCGTTGTTCGGCTGGGTGCTTTCCCGGTTACCAAGCCGGAAGAAGAAGATCTATATCGACAAAGGCGGCGCCCGGGTAAAGCGTGGCACTGGTTTGGCGAGTATGATCGTCGGCCAGCTCTGGGCAGTGGCATGGTCCGTGGCGAAGCCAGTGGTGACTGCCTATTTGACGAAGAAGATGACGAGAGAGCGTTAGGGACGAGCGCTGAAGAAGGAGTCAGGAGGTCGTGGTTAGGCACGCGTTTGGTCACGGATACACCGCTCGATCGTTTGGAAGAAGGAGCTAGAATCTAGGAGCTAGGAGGCGGTGACTCGGGAACACGTCGGGATGACAGATAACGGATGTCAAATTGAGGCGTTTGCTAAAACCCAAAAGGTAGGGCGAAAAACTCGGCGCGCCCATTAAGTATTTCTTCACGAGAATTGCACGCGTCGGTTTTGAGCCGCGACCCCCGAATTGTGCTCGCCCAAGGTAGTGCCGAACCGTTTCGATGCGTCCCCGAGGCACGCCTTTTGGAAAGATGAGCACGATTCGGTTACGGGCTATCCGGGGTGTGGCTCAAAACCGGCGCGATCGAGCAGATCCAGTTAAAGAGCTCATGGGCGCGCCGAGTTTTTCGCTCTACCGTTCGGGTGTTGGCCAGCGCGTCCGTCATCCCGTCCAGCGCGTGACCCACCCGTGACCTCCTGACTCCTGGATCCCGGCTCCTGATTCTTTCTTCAACGCTCGTCCCTACACTTTTCTGCCAAACTTTTTCTCAAGCTCGGAGTAACCGATCTGGATCATCGTGGGGCGTCCATGCGGGCAGCAATAGGGTAATTCGCAGGTCAGGAGATCTTTTACCAACTGGCCGATCTCTGCCGAATGAAGCTCGTCATTGGCTTTCACTGCGTAACGGCAAACCGTTTTAGCAATCACATCTTCTCCAAGACGGAGACGAGAGGTACTGGAGGTGACAGACCGGAGCTCATCAACCAGTTGCCGAACGGTATTGGCCGGATCTTCCATTCGTAAAAACTGCGGAATCCCGTCGATCTTTAAGGTCGCTTCGCCGAAAGGCTCAACGGAAAACCCCATCTTCTGGAGGCTGGGAGCATTGAGCAACAACCAATCGTAGTCGCGCGGCGGGAGCCTCAGTACGATCGGGATCAGAAGCCGTTGGCAGGGTACACCGGCGTTTTCGGTTTCTCGCCGAAGACGCTCAAAAAGAATGCGCTCATGGGCAGCGTGCTGATCGACCAAAACCAAGCCCTCATCGTTTTCCATGAGGATATAGAGTTTCGCCAGTACGCCGAGGACGCGGAACTGCGAGGCACTCGTTCCTTTGCCGTCCTGCGAGATGGCCGCAGCCGAAGCGCCCGACGACAATTCGGGTGAGGCGGCGGTAGAACTCGAAGGAGACAGAACCTTGGGCGCCAAAACGACTTCTGTTTTTTGAAGCGGCTCCGGGAATTCGTGCCAGTCTTTCCGCAGTGCAAACTGCTCCACCAGCGGCACAAGCGGAGCGACTGGCTCTCTGTCGGCCGGGGTGATCGGAGATTGGGGACTCATAAAAGCTCGACTCCAATCGCCACGATCCGAATCGAGCGTCTTGCGAACGGTTTCTGCCAGGGCCTGCCGAACCTCATCCGGGTTGCGAAAGCGAACTTCACGTTTCGCCGGATGCACGTTGACGTCGACATCGGCTGGGTCCAAATCGACAAAGAGGAACACCATAGGGTATTGCCCTTTCATCAGGGCCGTGTGGTAGCCCTCTCTCAAAGCGTGCTGGATGGTCAGGTTTTCTACCGCGCGTCCATTAACAAAAATGATCTGGTCCGCTCGTGTCGGTCGGCTCACCCCCGCTTTGCCAAGAAAACCGCGGATAGAGATGCCGGATACCGTGACGGGCTCGATCTCAACGACTTGTTTCATCACTTCTTCGCCGCGGAGATCAGAAATCCGCGTCGCCAGAGAGGGCGTCGGCGGCAACTGAAAAATCACTGCCTGGTCGCGAACCAGGACAAACCCGACCGCCGGGTGACCCAGCGCCTGGAGAATCAGTTGGTGCTGAACATGGCTGGCTTCGGTGTTTTCGGTCCGCAAGAATTTCCGTCTAGCCGGTAGATTGTAGAAAAGATGTTTGGCTTCAACCAGGGTGCCGGGGGCTTCGCCACAAGCGCGGACAGTGTCCATCTTACCGCCATTGACCAGTATTTCTGTTCCCTCAATCGCATCTGCGGGTCGTGTGGCCATCCGGAACCGGGAAACACTGGCAATACTGGGTAAAGCTTCACCGCGAAAACCGAGGGTATGGATCTTCGCTAGATCATTGCCCGTCCGAATTTTGCTAGTGGCGTGACGCTCCAGGCTCAACAAGGCGTCGTCGCGATCCATGCCGATCCCGTTGTCCACCACCCGCACTAAGCTGGCGCCGCCTTTCGCAATCGCGATTTCGATTCTGGTGGCGCCGGCGTCCAGACTGTTTTCAACCAGCTCCTTGACGACCGATGCGGGCCGTTCGACGACCTCGCCAGCTGCCACTTGCGAGGCGACCTCATCCGGCAGCAAAGCGATCCGACCCATTTGGCTAGGGTACAGTATGGGGCGGGGTTCTACAATGGGAGGTGGCAGGCGCCGCGGGGTGGCGGTGACGGGGAAGTAATCAGTAACGGCGACGTAGCCTCCCAGAGTTTCAGACGACGGGGCGAAGTCTGGCTCCCCTCCCGTACGCCTTGTGCTCTTCGTGAGACAGTTCGCTTCCGCTGATTACTGTCTCACTGATTACTATTTACTTTCCGCCACCTCTTAACGGTCCCCAATGCGAGCCAAATGCTCCACATTGACGTTCCGGGGTGTTACCGTTTAAATTAGCACCGCGAAATGATTACGGTCACCAAAGCAGCTATTCGTCACCTCCAAGCGCTGGTCTCGGAAGATCCGAGCTACAGTGACAAAGGGTTACGCATCTTTGTCGAGAATGGAGGCTGTGCCGGACAGCAATACGGCATGCAGTTTGACTACCCAAAAGCGGATGACCATCGGATTGAAAGCGACGGGGTATCTGTACTCATCGATCCGAAGAGCGCCGAGCTTTTGCAGGGATCAACCGTGGATTTCACGGACGGATTAACCGGTGCAGGATTCAAAATTGACAACCCGAACGTAGCTCGCAGTTGTGGGTGTGGAAGTTCATTTGAAGTATCCGGGGAAAGACGCTGACTTCGGCTCTCTCCCGAAATCAGTTAACCACCGATGAAAGCAGTAGAGCTGGGGCGCACACGAGGGCGTCTGCCTCCACCTGAGGGCTCGGATGGGCTCTTTGGCTGGACGGTGGTTATTCTGCTGCTTTGTGGCGTGGCCGTAGTTTGCTGGATCGGGACCTTCTGGGTCTTTGACCACCCGGAAAAGCCCTTCAACTATCAGCTCCTGGCCAAGCTCAATAAACTAGCCCCACCGAAGCGCTTTGAATTGACGGCGGCGCCAGCGGGCGAATTTTTGGGAGCAGACAAGTTGCTTGAACGGTATGGCGCTATGACGGCGGCCGGCCTCGACGACGAGAGCAATCATTTGCTGCGATCTTATCTTCGCAACTACGACCATCAGGTCGGCAAGGTCCCCTATGTGACCGGGAAATTCACGGTGTTGGATGCCTTCCCGATGGGCGAAAATCAATACTTCGGGACCGGCATGGTCGCCCTGGCGCAATCGAATGATGTCCCCACGATTTACGTGGAAGCGATTTTCCCAGCGCCTAAAGAACAGCTTGCCGCGATGCAGCGAGTGTTGGCCACCGGGCTAGGCTTGGAGCTGCGACGCTCGTTCGATTTATCGGCAATTGCTCACGTCACGAACTTAGGCGGGGGACGCCTATTATTCACTTGTATGCCGCTCTTGTACGCCTCGTACGGCCAGAGCGGGAGTAGCTTTCAACTTGAACCTCCATCGGTTCTATTCGTAAAAGCCGGTCTGCCTTTAGTCAGTAATAACCAGTTTGAAGCAGCGGAGACTCGATTCGCGCAATATCGCAAAGCCGCCGGCCCACAATTGGCAACAACCAACACCCCGGGCCAGAAACTTCCTTCGGCAAATGGTTCGGCCACGCCAACGGTCTCCAGCAGTCCGACGCTGGTGGCTGCCTTGCGAGCCGAGGCGGTCTCGACGCCGACCGCATCTCCTCTGCTCAAGAATCAGAAAGGCACCCCTACACCTAAGCAGCAACTAGCAGCCGCGACGCCAACGGCTCGTCCCGTCGCATCGCCGACTCCGACTCCCACTCCAGTTGCTATGGCCGAAACCACCCCTCAACCTTTCCTGGCAGCTTCGCCCAGCCCGGGGACAAACAATCGGATCGGCAGCTGGCAACTGTATAAGCCCGGGTTGATGCCGAGAGGCCGGTTACTGGATGTTAACCAGACGTCAGAGTTAGCCGACAAAGGAATCGGCACCGACCCGATCTATCTGAAAGGCGAATTCACCGTAACCGCCGCTCGAGAAAATCGGGCAGTCTTACGACCAAAGGCTGAAGGCGGCGCTAGCGAAGGAGCCAGTATCAGAATTATTGTCGAGTTCCCGCGAGGCGCGAATGTCCCTAAAGAAAGCGAAGCCATCGCGAGGCTGAACGATCGACCCTTCCAAATCGAAGACGTCAGAAAGGGTGCGGACGGCCAAGTGAATATCTACGTCCGAGAAATCACGATCGAGTAAGGGGGGAGTCAGGATCCAGGATCCAGGAGGTCGTGGGTAGGTCACGCGCTGGACGGGATGACGGACGCGCTGGCCAACACCCTAACGGTTCAAGGGCGAAAAACTCGGCGCGCCCATGAACTCTTTAACTGGATCTGCTCGATCGCGCCGGTTTTGAGCCACATCCCTGATAGCCCGTAACCGAATCGTACTCGTCTTCCAAAAGGCGTGCCCCGCGGACGCACCGAAACGGTTCGGCACTACCTTGGGCGGGCACAATTTCAGGGGTCGCGGCTCAAAACCGGCGCGGGCGATTCTCGTGAAGAAATGCGCCATGGGCGCGCCGAGTTTTTCGCCCTACCTCGATGGGTTTTGCCAACGCCCAATTTGTCATCTTTTTTCGTTCGCGGCCTGGTCGGCATGATCATCGGCGGCTTGATTTTCTGCCATCTCCAACGTGTTCCCGACCCAGCGCCTCCTAGCTCCTTCTTCCAACCACCGAACGTATGTCTCCGTGACCAAACGCGCGCCCAACCTCGACCTCCTAGCTCCTAGCTCCTGGATTCTGGCCCCTAGTACACGTCCCTCTTATACCGTTTCTCTTTTCTCAACGTTTCAACATACTCGGCGGCTTGTTCCGGAGTTTTGCCGCCTTCGTTTGCAACGATCTGATGAAGAGCAACATCGACGTCTTTCGCCATGCGAGCGGCATCGCCGCACACGAAGAAATGGGCACCGGACTCGAGCCATTCAAAGATGCTGTTGCTCTGTTCCAGCATCCGATGTTGGACGTAGATCTTATGCGCTTGATCCCGGGAAAAAGCGGTATCGAACCGAGTTAGAACTCCGAACTTGGTCATTTCTTCAAGCTGGTCTTGGTAAAAGAAGTCGCTTCTGCAGCGTTGCTCGCCAAAGAAGAGCCAATTTTTACCTGGCGCTCCGACCGCACTTCGTTCCTCCAGATAGGCTCGAAAAGGGGCCAAGCCAGTGCCAGGGCCAATCATGATGATCGGAGTCGCCGGATCCTCCGGTAGGCGAAATCCTTTGGCCACGTGCACGAACATAGGTACCTCCGCCTCCATGGTGATGCGATCGGCCAGATAGGTAGTAGCGACGCCTTCCCGTTCTCTGCCATGACTCTCGTAACGCACTGAAGCAACCAGGAAATGCACCTCTTCCGGGTGAGCTTTGAGGCTGGACGCAATCGAATAGAGGCGCGGCTGCAACTTCCGCAGCGTCCGCACGAAATCCTCGACCGTGAAACGAACCGAAGGGTTATCCAGGATAAAATCGATGATCTCTAGTCCCCAAAGATAGTGTTCGAGATCTCGTTTTCGTTCTGGATCCAATAGCTCCTTGAGCTCACCCGCGGTGGCCGATTTTTCGGCAATCGCTTCCAAGAATTGTTTAGATGGTTGGGTGATTTGGAAATGCTGAATCAACCCCTGGCGCAACGGAAAGGTCTCGCCTTCTTTGGTCGTTACCATTTCGTCGCCGCTGAAATGGAGCGCTTCCAACAGCCCTTCCACGAGTTTGGGATTGTTCTTCACGAAGATCCCCATGGAGTCCCCGGGCTCATATTGCAGTCCGGAGCCGGCAAGCGAGAACTCGTAATGCCGCGTCTCTTTTTCTGACCCGGCAAGCGTCAACGTCCGGTCAACCAGAAGCTTGGCTGGAAATGGATTCTTTCTAGAGTAAGGCGACGGCTGTGCTGGTGCTGACATAAAAGGCCAGAATATTGGCGCGCCGTGGCTGAGGGCAAACGATTTTAAAAGGAGCTCTCCTACTTGGTAGGATCGGATTGTTAACGCCGGGATACGAAGAGCGTTCCACGATGGACCACCTCCATTCGGAGGGGCGCTGCAATCGGCGTTCGCGGGAGGCACACAGCGTTAACCAAATCAGACCGGGTCCAGAAACCCAGCGCGCGATAAAGGCGGCGCCCTGAACGCGTCACACAACCAAGGGGTTGTCACCATCCACAATATCGTACCACCCTGGGTTCGCAGGGCGTCGCATCTATCCAGACGCCGTTTGTATTCCGCGTTTCACCGCGTCGTCGAACTACAGCAGCTGCAACGCGGAATGCAACGCCCCTCCGACTGGGTTAATCAACGTTTCGACTGTTGCCAACGCGTTATTGCCAGCGTCGAAGCCCTCGCCACAGTTGACGCCCCAACGACATGACAAACGCGGCTCGGCGAACGAGTCAACATTGCCCACCCAGCCTCCGTAAAAGCGCAGCCCGGCGAGAGAGCCAAGGACAGTTCGGGAGCCTCGCCCTACCACTTCCTCAAGACACCGTCTTCACCAACGGACTCAACAGATTCTCAATTCCCACCACGCCGACGGTCTGACCTTCCGCGTTGGCCACGAGAGCCAGGGTTTGGGGGAATGCCGCCCGCAGCCGGTGCAACGCCATGGACGCGGGTTCATCTTCGCGCACCGTTAACATGCGGCGCAGGTAAGCCTGCGCGTTCTCGCCGGGCTGCTGATCCAGGATGACATCGAACACGTTGACCAGACCGACGATTTGCTTTTGCTCGTTAACCAGAGGCAGTGAATCGAAACGAGTTCTCAGAAACGTATTGATCACCTGGTCGACCGGCGCACTAAGCTTCAATTCTACCACTTGATCGCGCCTGACCATCACGTCTTTGACCCGCACCGCCCGGTAATCAACGACGTTATGAATCATTTGACGTTCGGTGCTGCTCAGCACCCCCATATTCTCGATTTGCCGAGTCACCGATTTGAGGTCTTCGCGCGCGACAAACATCTCCTGGGGCCGCTTCAGCCGGAAAATATGAAGCGCACACCAAGAGCCGACGGTCATCAGCGGCGTTAATATCAGCGAGGCTATTTCCAGCAACACCGCGATGGAGGCGAGCGCCTGATAAGGAAAACGCCGGAAAAATGATTTCGGCAATATTTCCGTCAGAATCAGAAAGATGGGGAACCCGACCAAAACCGTGCACAGATAACCCCAGCCTTTCAGAGCATGCACGAACCAGGAGAGCAGAATCAGGATGGCGATGATATTCGAAAGCCCGGTCACACAGAGGACGGTGGTAAAGAGTCGGGAAGGCTCAGCAACGAGCCGCCAGAGCCGAATGGCCGCCGAATCACCGCTTCGTGATAATTGCCTCAATCGTAGACGGTTCAGCGAGAGGAGTCCCGCTTCAGTCCCGGAAAAGATGAATGAAACGGCCAAACAAAGAACTAATAGGACCCCCGTCATGTCGGTTGCACCACCCCCTTCGGTTGCATTCGGCGCACATCGACCTCAACGACGCGTCTCCGGGTACTTTGACGTACCTCGAGCTCCAATGGCGCAACTTGTACCGTTTCACCTGAACGCGGCACGTAACCGAGCCGATTGAAAATCAGCCCATTGAGGGTGTCGAATTCCTCAGTCTCCAAGCCAACATTGAGCACTTCTTCGAGATCGTCGAGGCGAACACTGCCGCTGGCTCGCCAGGCTCCGTTACCCAATTCCTCGAGATAAAGCTCTTCGACGCCGCGCGGCGCCACATCCGCCAGGATCTCATCCAGAATGTCCCCCATCGTGACGACCCCCTCAGTCCCGCCAAATTCATCGACCACGATTGCGAGCCGTTGAGGATGCTTGAGAAATGCTCGCAAGATGTCCAAGGCGCGCATTGTTTCGGGCACAAACGACGGAACTCCAAGCTTTTCCGTATAATTTTCGGAAGGATCTGCCAGAAATGCTTTAACATCCAAGATACCGAGAATTTCGTCCGGGCTCTCACCAAATACCGGCACTCGCGCGCGACGCTTGATGCGCAATTCCTGAATGACCTCTTCATTGGTACGCGAATCGTCAATAAAAAAAGCGTCGACTCGAGGCGTCATGCAATCTTTGACCACTTTGTTCCCAAGCTTGATGATGGCCTCGATCATCTCCTGTTCATCGGCCCTAAGCTGCCCTTGCTCGGCGCTCAACTCCACCAGCGCGATGAGCTCTTCATCGTCGAATTGTTCCGTCTTCTCCGGCTTGGTCGGAAGAATAAAGCTAGCCATCAATTCTGACAGCCGTTGGGAAACTCGCGACAGTGGTCCGAAAACCGGAAGCAAAACTCGGAGGAGAATGATCGCCTGCCGGGCAAACCGAAATGGGTCCAGCAAAGCTAGCGTCTTCGGCAGCAGGTCGCAGACTACTACGATCAAGGCGAACAAGAACAAGGTCTTGATCCAATAAGGAAACGGAACGGGGATTGATCGCGCGATCGCCACCGTTAAGACGATCAAGAGTATATTTACAAAAGTGTCGACCAGCAGGATCACGCTGAGCACCTCGCGCGGCTTCTTCATCAGGCGCTCATATTGCTCAACCCCTTTAGGATCCTTTTTTCGCCATCGATGCAGCCGCCATTCCTTGATCGAGAAAAGCGCGGTCTCAATCCCGGATAGAAAAGCCGATATGACCGCAAGTATCAGAAGAACGAGAAAGGCGACCAGGGCTTGATTCAACGACATAAGCGAGCTGCTGCCGGGCTACACAGCAATCAATGGTCCCTTTTCCTTCGGAGCGTGATTTTTGCGGGGGGTGGAAGCATCCTCTCGCATTCTCAGTGTGAGCAATCGGGTTACAAGAAAAATTCGACCGTTTCTCGTCCGGCCGGGAGAAAATAAACAACTGTCGCGGCGGTTCATCCGGTCGGTGCAGACACCGGCATTCTGTAGCGGAAGCGCCCCGGCTTAAAATTTTCTAATCAAACTTTTCTTTCAATAGGCGCAGAAGCGTCTATTTAAAAATAGGCCGAACCCGCAATTTGACGCAGCCTTACGGGGCACGTGGCCTTTGCGAGCGACGCAGGATCGAGTTGCGCATGAAGAAGGGGGATCGAATCGAAGCCTTGGCCCGCGAACTTGCCACCGGGGATGAGGACGACATCTATTTCCGAGGCTATTTCCTCCTGTTTAACCGCCAGGACTATTATCAGGCTCACGACCTGCTTGAACATATTTGGCTGCAAACCGACGAGCCGAACGCCGCTTTCTACAAGGGGCTCATTCAATTAGCTGGAGCGTTTGTGCATCTGCAAAAACAGTTTCGCCGGCCTTTCCATCCGACTGACGGCCGCCGCCTCCATCCAGCGTGGAGACTGTTCAAGCTGGCTAGAAAAAACTTGAAGAAATTTACGCCCGAATACCTCGGCCTAAGAGTCGACGAAATTCTCGATCTCTGCGAGGGACAGATCGAGTCCCTCGAACAATCCCACTTTGAAACCAACCCCTGGCGTCCGGAATCTGCACCAAAGTTGGCGATTCCGGGTTAGTTCATCGATGGTATGGCCAAAAAAAGCCTGCCTGCCCGCCATAGCTTTAGCGACGGCTGACGCATTTTTGAACGGTCAGGCGAATGACCTATTGCCTAAATAGCGAACCGAAATAAACTGAGCGCGACTTCCACCATGGCAGCACTTGTTCGTACTTCCATTCTGTTGATTGCAGCCTTACTACCCCTCGGGGCTAAGGCTCAGTTTGCCGCGGCAGCCTACATCCTAGCGGACCACACCAGCGGCTACGTTCTGGAATCGTATAAGGCAGATCAAAAACGCCCGATTGCCAGTCTGACTAAAATCGCCACAGCTAAAGTGGTCTTGGATTGGGCAGCCAGCACGGGAACAGATCTCAGCCAGCTGATTTCTATCCCGCCGCAGGCAATCCGTGCGATAAGCACGAATCCGATAGGGTTACAGCCAGATGATCAAATGAGCTATCGGGATCTCATCTACTCCGCCATGATGGAATCCGATGGAACCGCTGCTGCGGCCTTGGCTTATACAGTTGGAAGCGCCTTGCGAGCGCGATCCGGCGGCTCATTAAGCGAACTCGGAGCCACCGAAGCTTTTGTGACTCAGATGAATGCCTTGGCTCGCCAACTCGGTTTGGAGCGGACGTTATTCGTGAATCCCGACGGCTTGGAACCGGAGAAAGGATCTCAACCCTATTCAACCGCCGCTGACGTGGTGAAGCTGGTCGCCTATGCCATGAACGACGCCGGTTTTCGTTTTTATGTCTCTCAAAAAGAGCGGAAGGTCTCCTTCGTTCGCGGCGGTCAGACCCTTCAATACCTGTTGCGTTCGACCAACGAATTATTGGGCACCAACGGCGTTGACGGAGTTAAAACTGGCACTACCGCGAGGGCTGGCCAATGTATTGCTTTGTCTTCGCAAAGAGATCCGGAGATCCGGAAAGATGGCGAAACCACTTATGTGACTCCGCGGCGAGTCGATGTCGTCGTTCTGGGCGCATCAGACCGGTTTGCCGTAGCGGATCAACTTTTGAACCGCGCCTGGGGTTTGTATGAACAATGGGCTAGCGCCGGCAGGCCAATGCAAGTTTCGAAACACTGATCGCTTATGTTCAAAAGGAGAATTGGCGTACTGACCAGCGGAGGGGATTGCCCCGGCTTAAACGCCGTCTTACGTGGGGTTACCAAAGCGGCAGAAAAACTGAGCTGGCAAGTCGTTGGTTTTCGTGACGGGTTCGAAGGGCTCTTACCACCTAGCCAATACACAATCTTGGACCGGGCTTCTACCGCTGGGATCATGCAGCTCGGTGGAACGATCCTCGGTACCACCAACAAGGGACATTTCGTCGCCAAAGTCGGGGGTGGGGAAAAAACGATGGTCCCGAAAGAGGTTATTGAGAGCGCCAGAGCGACTCTGGCTGAGCTTGGGATCGACGGGCTCATCGTGGTTGGCGGCGACGGTTCCTTAACCACAGCGCTTCAGCTCTACGAGCAGGGTTTTTCGGTCATCGGTGTCCCCAAGACGATCGACAACGATCTCGAAGCGACGGCGATGACATTCGGCTTTTATTCTGCGGTCAGTTGCGTAACGGATGCCCTCGATCGCCTGCATTCGACTGCTGCCAGTCATAAACGGGCGATGGTGCTCGAGGTGATGGGCCGGCACGCCGGTTGGATCGCGCTGCATGGCGGGATCAGCGGAGGCGCCGACATCGTTCTCTTACCGGAAATCCCGTTTGATTGGGAAAGGATTGCGGATGTCGTCCGGAGACGGGATGCTGAGGGTTACCAGAGCACGATGATCGTTGCGGCGGAGGGCGCTCGCCCGAGAGATGGGAGCCAGCATTACCAGGCCACTAAGGACGGAGAGCACCGCTTTGGTGGTGTCGGAGAGATTGTCGCTCGTGAGATAGCGGAACGAACCGGGAAAGAAACCCGGTATTGTATTCTCGGCCATTTACAGCGAGGCGGCCCCCCGGGTCCACTCGACCGTATTCTCGCGACTCGTTTTGGGGTAAAGGCGGTCAGCTTAATTCAGGAATCCAAGTTTGGCCGTATGGTGAGTTACCAACATTACGAGATAGCCGATGTCCCGATCGCAGATGCGGTCCATCAACTCCGTTTGGTCGATCCAACCAATCAGCTGGTGGAAATGGCTCGCGCCGTGGATATTAGCTTCGGCGATCAGTAACGGTAGGCAATGTCACCAACACCTCAACGCCGCGAGGGATCACGTCTTCGTGGAGCGCGCCTCGCTTGCGAGGCCGATTCGAGCGCGGGTGGAAAGACCATGTTCAGGTGAGAGGGAATCGGCGGTGACACCGATGGCAACGCCATGGGGTGTCGGCCTCGCAAGCGAGGCGCGCTCCACGAGGAGGCGATCCCTCCCCATGGGTATACCCTCGGAAACGTGCTTGAAGCGAAAAATCGATGGTTGATTGCAGTTCGGATGGCCGTTAAATAAGCGGTTCCGCCTCGATATTCGCGGTGATTTCATGGACCACCTGCTCGAACTACTCCAGCAAAACTCCAATCTGTCGCTCCCAGACCTCAGCAAGCTCCTCGGACTCCCAATCCCTGAGATTCAGCAAAAGATTGCCGACTACGAGAGAAACGGCGTCATCCTCGCCTATCAAGCGGTGGTCGACCCGGAGAAACTCGATGCAGACGCCGTTACGGCCTACATCGAAGTGCGGATTACTCCAGAGCGAGGCGGCGGCTTCGATCGGTTGGCCCAACGCATCGCCGGATTTCAGGAAGTAAAAAGCTGTTGGTTAATGAGCGGAGGCTACGATCTGGCGGTGATCGTCGAAGGACAAAACCTCAGGGAAATCGCCCACTTTGTCTCGGAAAAGTTAAGCACAGTGGAAGGGGTGATCGCAACGGCGACTCGTTTCCGATTGAAAACCTACAAACAGAACGGAGTGCTGCTGACCCAGCCGGCGCCGGTTGAAAGGCTGCCAGTCACGCCATGAATCCAGAAACCGATTTCTCCCGATTCATCGCTTTTAATGTTGCTGCCATACCCCGTTCCGGGATCAGAGACTTTTTTGAAGTGGTCCAGTCAATGACCGATGTCATCTCGCTGGGAATTGGCGAGCCCGACTATGTGACCCCATGGAGAATTCGCGAAGCGGCTATTTTCGCGCTTGAGAAAGGCAAAACCGGTTATACCTCGAATCTTGGGTTGCCTCGTTTGCGGAAGTCCATCGCGTCTTACCTCTCCCGGCGTTTCCAGGTTCTGTACAACCCTGACCGCGAGGTACTGGTTACCGTCGGAGTTTCCGAGGCGTTCGACCTAGCGCTGCGGGCGATTATCAACCCTGGCGACGAGATCATTTTTCATGAGCCTAGCTACGTTTCCTACAGCCCAAGTATCACCTTGGCAGGTGGAAAGCCGGTTTCGGTCTCAACCCGGGCAGACAACGGCTTCAGCCTATTAGCAGCCGATCTGGAATCTAAGATCACCCCGCGCACGAAAGCTTTGGTCCTAAGTTTTCCTACAAATCCGACTGGAGGCGTCCTATCGTTGGACGAACTGCGGGCCATCGCCGAGCTCTGCGTCCAGCACGATCTCATGGTTTTGTCAGACGAGATCTACTGCGAGCTGACCTACGACGGCGTCGAACATGTTTCCGTAGCCAGCCTGCCAGGGATGCGCGATCGAACGATCCTATTGAGCGGATGTTCCAAATCGTTCGCCATGACTGGGTTCCGCCTTGGATATGCCTGCGCGCCGGCGCCGATTATCGAGGCGATGATGAAGATCCATCAGTACGCGATCATGTGTGCGTCCATCGTGTCGCAAGAGGCTGCCATCGAGGCGCTCGATCATTGTGCCCGAGAAGTGGAAGAGATGCGGAATGATTATCAACGTCGCCGCAATTTTGTCGTTAGCCGTCTCAACGAGATCGGGCTGCCCTGCCATTCACCGAAAGGCACTTTCTACGTCTTCCCGGATATCCGCCCGACAAAGCGTTCCAGCCTTGAGTTTTGCTTAGGTCTACTAAAAGAAATGCGAGTTGCGGTCGTGCCCGGCAGCGCTTTTGGCGAATCCGGGGAAGGATTCGCCCGATGCTGTTTCGCCACGAGCTTAGTAAAGCTTCAGGAAGCAATGAACCGCATCGAAACCTACGTAAAAAGAGAACCTTTAACCGCGAATGGACGCGAATAGACACGAAGATTTCCCCTTCTGCGAGGATAGGCTACGTCCTTGCAGCGGTTAGCCCATGATCACTAGAGCCGTAATTCTGGCTGCTGGACGGGGAACGCGGATGCGGGAGCTCACCAATGAGGTCCCGAAACCGATGGTTGAGGTTCAGGGACGCCCAATCCTCCAGCATATTCTGGAGGGACTCGCCTCGGCCGGTCTTGAACAAGCCCTGATTGTCGTAGGTTACCGGAAAGAGGCGATCCAAGATTACTTCGGGGACGGCCACCAGGTGGGGTTGCAGGTACAATATATCGAGCAAGTCACTCAGGACGGGACCGGCCGGGTTGTTGGTCTGGCGGAAACCTATTCCCATAACCAGCCGTTTCTCCTCATCTACGGGGATATCCTAGTGGATCGGAGCGTTTACCAACGACTGCGCGATTTAGGCGAGGCGGAGATGTTGATCGCCGTTAAGTTTTTAACGGATGTTTCCAAAGGCGGCGCTGTCTATGTGGACGAAAATTTCTATCTCACTGATCTCCGCGAGAAACAGGATGCGGCCGGGATCGAAACCCATTGGTACAACGCCGGCCTTTACGCCTTTCGCTCCTCTATTTTTCCATTCATCGAGAAATTGGAAAGGTCGCCCCGGGGCGAGTATGAGCTGACGGACGCGATTCGAGCCATGGCCAAAGCAGGCCTAAAAATTAAAGCCATCGAGATAAAAGGCTCCTGGGCGGATGTGCGAGATCCGGAAATTCTTCAAGCATTGAACCAGGGGTCATAATATCTTTCGGATATGCAGGTCGGTTTTGCTCAAATCAATACGACCGTCGGAGCCCTAAAACAGAACTTCGAGAAGATACTCGAGGCCTACCATAAAGCGGTGGCTGCGGGGGCGAAATTGGTGCTCACGCCGGAACTCGCTTTGACCGGGTATCCTCCTCAAGATCTCGTTTTTAAATCCCGGTTTGTCCCTGAAACTTGGGAAGCGATTACCAATCTTCACGAAAGCGTAGGATCGGTTCCGCTCTTGGTCGGCTACGTTGACTTTAATCCTAGTGACACCGGAAAACCGTTTGTAAACGCCTGCGCGGTCCTGCAGGAAGGACAGCCGATCCGCAAAGTCTTTAAGACTCGATTGCCGACTTATGATGTCTTCGACGAGGCCCGCTACTTCGAACCAGCTGGCCGCCAAGAACCGATTGAGCTGGCCGGCCATCGCGTCGGTATCACCATCTGCGAAGATATCTGGACGGAGGAATATCTAAAAAGGGACCTTTACCATCAGGACCCGGTCGAAAACCTGGCCAATCAGGGAGCCGATATCATCGTTAATCTCAGCTCTTCGCCGTTCCATGTGGGTAAGCCAGCGCTCCGGATCGCCATGGTTGGCGATTTGGCCAGGGAATTCAAAGTCCCCTTCTATTACTGCAACGCTATTGGCGGAAATGATGAACTGATTTTCGACGGCAATTCATTCGTGATTGACCGCCATGGCCGTACGGTAGCCAGTTTGGCTGCCTTCGAAGAAGAGGTCGCGGTGATCAGTGCGGATCAGCCCAGCAAGCCGTTTGTAGAGCCGCCCCCAGAGGAAGAGATCTACCGGGGCTTGGTGTTAGGCGTTCGCGATTACTTTCAGAAATGCGGATTTAAGACCGCCGTTCTTGGCCTCAGCGGTGGGATCGACTCAGCAGTGACTGCGGTCATTGCCGCCGAAGCTCTCGGCGCCGCAAATGTCACGACGGTTTCTATGCCGAGCCAATATTCGTCGCAGGGTAGCCTGGATGATGCTGATGTTCTCGCCCAAAACCTCGGAATCCGTCGCCACGTCTTGCCGATCAAAGAGCCTTTTGAGGTTTTGAAAGGTCAATTTAAGGAGATATTTGCCGGTCAGCGCGAAGACACCACCGAGGAAAACATGCAGTCACGTCTGCGAGGTTTGATCCTGATGGCACTCTCAAACAAGTTCGGCCATTTGCTGCTGACTACCGGGAACAAAAGTGAACTTTCGGTCGGTTACTGCACGATCTACGGAGACATGTGCGGCGGGCTGGCCGTGATCAGTGATGTGCCGAAAACGATGATTTACCGGCTCGCTAAATGGATCAACCGGAAGCGCGAAATCATTCCTGAGAGCTCGATCACCAAAGCGCCGAGCGCGGAGCTAAAACTGAATCAGACGGATCAGGATACTTTGCCTGCCTATGACGTCTTAGATGCGGTTCTCCAGCTCTATGTCGAAGAACAGCTTAGCCCGGAAGACATTGTCCAAAAGGGTTACACTGCCGAAACCGTGCGGTGGATTCAGCGGCATGTCGATTCGAACGAATACAAGCGACGCCAAGCCGCCCCGGGATTAAAAGTCACGAGCTTGGCATTTGGAATGGGTTGGCGTATGCCTATCGCCCAGCGCTATCTCCGCTGATATTAAATGAAGGAATATCTCGCTGCTGGCCAGAAACTGGTCGATGAGGCGCTCGATCGATTATTGCCGAAAGCGACCGTCAAACCCAAAACCATCCACAAAGCGATGCGCTACAGCGTGTTCGCCGGTGGAAAACGGCTACGTCCTGTCCTTTTGCTAGCGGCGGCTGAATGCTGCGGGGGATCGATGGAGGCTGCCCTTCCATTGGCTTGCGCTGTGGAGTGCGTTCACACTTACTCGCTGATCCACGATGATTTACCCTGCATGGACGACGACGATTTCCGGCGAGGAGTTCCCACTTCTCACAAAGTCTTTGGAGAAGGAATCGCCGTGCTTGCCGGGGACGCCCTGCTGACTTTCGCTTTCGAATTGGTGACACTAGTCCCGGGATGGAAGCGCTATCCTCTCCGCGAGATTTTGAAAGAGCTGGCGGTCGCCGCCGGCAGCCGTCATCTGATCGCTGGTCAGGTTGTTGATCTCGAAAGTGAAGGGAAAAAAATATCGTTGCCGTTGCTGAATTTCATCCATGAGTCGAAGACCGCCGCGCTGCTGCAATCGTCGATCCGTCTCGGAGGAATGAGCGCCAACGCGACCCCTGCCCAGCTCCGTAACCTTTCTGATTTCGGCCGGGCGCTTGGACTCGCCTTTCAAGTCATCGACGACATCCTCGACGTTACTCAAACCACGGAAAAACTGGGAAAAAGCGCCGGCAAAGATATCGCCGCCGAAAAAGCCACGTTTCCTGCGGTAGTAGGGCTAGACCGATCCCGCCGAATCGCCCAACGGTTGACCAACGAAGCACGTGAGTCATTGCGCCCGTTCGGGAAAAAAGCCGAGATCCTGCTCGGAATGGCCGACTACCTTTTGCAACGGGATTATTAGGAAACGCGCGGGAGCCATTCGACGCCCCTTCAGCTTGCTCATGGCAGGCGTGCGGGAACGTGCGCTGTTCGACGCCCGTGACTGGTAGGGCGGCTCCCGAAGAACCGTACAATGCGGGCAGCGAGACAGGTGTTCACCGTCTTAAAACAGCAACGCCAGTGCGCCCGCCGAGCCGCTTGCCGCCGATTCCGGTGTCACCCGTTGGACACGGCTCGGCAAGTCAGGGACGCAAATCACCCGCGTCCTCCGCTAGATTAACCACCCTGCGAAGGTTCTTCGGCCATACGGGAGACTCGCCCTACCAATCATGCCTTGCACCCGCGCGCCACGGCGGTTCACGATGCCCGCCATGAGCAAGCTGAAAGCAGGTCGAATGGCTTTCGCTCGCCTGCCATGAGCAAGCGGAAAGCGCGTCGAATGGCTCACGCTCGTTTTTTAGTTGCGTCTATCCCCCCACCGTGCCACTTTCCGGGTCTTTACCAGCTCGTCGCCATGGCATACGCAATCATACGCACAGGGAATAAACAGTATCGGGTCAGTCCCGGCGAAACCGTAGCCGTCGAAAAGCTATCCGGCGATGTCGGAGAGAAGATCACGTTCGCTGAAGTTGTACTTCATTGTGATGGTGATAAAGTGACTTTGGGTGCTCCCACGATCGACGGGGCTAAAGTTTCAGGCGAAGTCGTGGAGCAGTTTAAGGATAAAAAGGTGATCGCATTCAAGTATCGGCGGCGTAAGGGTTATCACCGGACGGTGGGCCATCGACGCCAGATGACTCGGGTTAAGATCGGTTCGATTGATCTGTAGCGATCAAGAAGATTTTTAGCGTATGGCACATAAGAAAGGTCAAGGCAGCGTTAAGAACGGACGCGACAGCGTCAGCAAACGCTTGGGCGTGAAGAAGTTTGGTAGCCAACAAGTTGTCGCTGGGAACATCATCATTCGCCAGCGCGGCACGAAATTTTTGCCGGGAAAGAATGTGGGGCTTGGTCGGGATTATACGATCTTCGCCTTGGTAGATGGTATTGTAAGCTTCGATCGGAACGGTCGTCGCGTGAATGTCGAACCTACCTTGGCGCAAGTGAGCTCGAACTAACGACGGCAAAGGAATTCCCTCCCGACGGAAAAAGCGCCTCGATCCTTGAGGCGCTTTTTTTGTTTTATGTTTAATCTAGTTTTAGTCGAACCTGAGATTCCGCCGAACACCGGGAATGTCGCTCGTCTCGCCTTGGCGACCGGCAGCACGCTTCATCTCGTGAAACCGCTCGGGTTTTCGATAGACGACCGCCAGCTCCGCCGAGCCGGCATGGACTACTGGAAGAACGTCGAGGTAAAACTTTGGGAGAATTTCGAAGAGTTCGAACTAAGGCTCGCGTCATCGTCCCGCCGGTTCCTTTTCTCTACCAAGGCGCAAAACCCTTACTGGCAAATCCGCTTCCTCTCAGAAGATTACCTGATCTTCGGCCGGGAGACCAAAGGATTACCGGAAAGCCTGCTGGCTCGACACCCGGACAGCTCCTTTCGGATTCCGATGCGCCCGGAAGCTCGCAGTTTGAATCTGGCCACTGCCGTCGCCATTGTGGTATTTGAAGGGATGCGGCAACTCTTTAACAACGAGTGAATACACCAGCTCAACTCTCTGCCCGCAATATCTACCGATCGTTTAAAATCGGCAGTCGGAAGGTCGATGTCCTGCGCGGGATCAATCTCGACGTCAATAGAGGCGAGCTGGTGTTTTTGTGCGGCGCTTCCGGTGCAGGCAAGACCACGCTACTTTACACCTTGGCCGGACTCGAACGCCCGGAATCAGGGGAGGTCATGTTTGAGAATCACAAATTTTACAACGGCGGCGCTTCCCAAGATGCGCGGATTCGCAATCAGCGGATGGGTTTTGTCTTTCAAGGCTACTTTCTTTTGCCCGAGTTGACCGCCTTGGAGAACACACTGCTGCCTTCTCTGATCCGTCACCGGCCGAGTCCGGACGTCGCCATGCGGTATCTTGACAGGGTCGGGTTAGGTGATCGGATGCACCATCTTCCCAGCGAGCTGTCCGGCGGCGAGCAACAACGAGTCGCCATCGCCCGTTCTCTGGTCAACGATCCTGCGATTGTGTTTGCCGATGAACCGACTGGCAATCTCGACACCGTTAACGGCCAGGCAATTATGCAGCTTTTGGCCGAGCTAGTGCGCGAACAGCAAAAGACCTTGGTAGTCGTCACTCACGACGAACATCTGGCTGTGCGTGGCGATCGCCTCATCCATATTCGTGATGGTCTTTTTGTGAACTAAAGTCCCCCAACCCGTATGAACCTGAAAATCTACATTGATGGCGCGTTTCTCGAGCAGTCTGAGGCTAAGATCTCCGTTTTCGATCACGGCCTCCTTTATGGAGATGGGGTATTTGAAGGGATTCGGTTCTACCACGATCGAGTATTCCGTCTAGAGCAACACATCGATCGCCTCTGGGACTCAGCCAAGGCCATCGCGCTGGAGATCCCTCTTACGCGGTCCGCTTTAATCGAAGCGACGCTCGAAACGATCCGGCAAAATGACCTGCACGATGGTTACATCCGGCTAATCGTAACCCGAGGCGTCGGCTCGCTGGGTCTCAGCCCGGACAGTTGTCGCCGGCCCAGTGTTATCATCATCGCGGCCACGATCAGCCTCTACCCGGAATCGCTTTATCAAAAGGGCCTTACCATGGTAACGTGCTCGGTTCGCCGGGTCCCGCCGGCTGCCTTGAGTCCACGGATTAAATCGCTGAACTATTTGAACAACGTTTTAGGTAAGATCGAAGCTCAAAACGCCGGCGCTGCCGAAGGCGTTATGCTGAATGAGCAAGGTTACGTTGCCGAATGCACGGGTGATAATCTGTTTCTCGTCAAGAACGGCACGCTCTCGACCCCTTCCGTCAACGCCGGACTTCTCGCAGGCATCACTCGTGACGTGGTTTTTGAGCTCGCCAGAAAGAACAATATCCCGGTGAAGGAAGAAGATTTGACACGGTACGATATATTAGTGGCAGACGAATGTTTTCTGACCGGAACTGCGGCAGAGGTCATTGCAGCGGTTCAGCTGGATCGCCGGCTGATCGGCACCGGCCAACCGGGGCCGATAACCCTGAAACTAGTCGAAGAGTTCCGCGAGTTGACACGCTCGACGGGCACTCCGATTTATCATTAGTGTTTTGCGTACAGAAATTGCTGGGACCCGAGCCCTATCATAGGAAAGTAAAGGTATGATCTGCGACGTCTGCAAGACCCACACTGCAACAGTTTATCTGACCCAGATCGTGGATGGGAACATGAAGAAGATCAACCTGTGCGAGGCCTGCTCAAAAGAGAAAGGTGTGGCCGATCCGACCGGGTTCGCTCTGGCGGACTTGCTGTTAGGCTTGGGCGAGAACCAACAGGTCGAGCAGGCTGCCCAGACGGAGCATTGCCCGGTGTGCGGTTTCACTCAGGCTGACTTTAAAAAAACCGGCCGCTTGGGATGCAGTACCTGCTACGGCACTTTCTCTGATGCTCTTGGATCGTTGATCAAGGCAATGCACAAAGGGACGCAGCACACGGGAAAAATACCGGCACGGCTTTATCGCGATCTGGCGCGCACTGATCGGCTCAATGAGCTTCGCAAACACCTGGAAGATGCTGTTTCCAAGGAAGACTATGAAGCAGCTGCGAATCTGCGTGATGAGATTCGGCAACTGGAGGGAGGTAAAGCTCAATCGATATGAAGATTGATGCTATTTTGACCAGGCCCGGAGACTGGCTTTCGGGGGGTACTTGGCATCCTATCGTGATTAGCAGCCGGGTCCGGCTAGCCCGGAACCTGGCCAAACTTCCCTTCCCTGGTTGGGCGAAGAAATCCGAACGAGTTCGAATTCTGGAAGAAATAAAGCCGGAAGTCGAAACCCTCTCGGCCTTTAAGAACGGATTTTCGGAACAATTGAACGAGCTTTCGGCCACGGAGAGGCAAGTTCTGGTGGAGCGGCACTTGATCAGCCGGGAGCACGCCGCAAAAGGCATGGGGAGTGCTGTCGTAATTAACGGATCACAAACGATCTCCATCATGATCAATGAGGAAGACCATCTCCGCATGCAGGCGATCACCTGCGGCCTCGAGCTGGAAAAAACCTTCCAAATGATCGACGAAATCGATACTGCGCTGGAGGCACAGCTCGATTTTGCCTTCGACGAAGAGCTGGGCTATCTGACCGCTTGCCCGACGAATGTCGGCACCGGGATGCGTGCCTCAGCCATGGTACATCTTCCCGGATTGGTGCTCGGGGAGCAGATTAATCAAGTCATCAATTCGGTGAACAAGATCGGTCTAGCCGTTCGCGGCCTGTACGGTGAGGGCACCGAGGCGATGGGTAACCTTTTCCAGGTATCCAATCAGACGACACTGGGAGAGAAGGAAGACCAAATCATCGGAAGGTTGCATAAAGTCATCGAAACGTTGATCCAGCGCGAGACGCAGGCCCGAGAAAACTTGCTGGCGACGAAACGGACGACCCTGATGGATCAGATCGGCCGGGCGTACGGGATCTTGACCCACGCTTATTCGATTTCTTCCAAGGAGGCATTAAACCTGATCTCGATTTTGAGATTAGGGATCGATCTCGGCTTTTTCCCCGAAGAAGGCCGGGCGATTATCAACCAGCTGCTGATGGAAACGCAGCCTGCGCATTTGCAGAACGTTTCCCAGCAGAAACTGGCGGCTGAAGAACGGGACCACCTCAGAGCTGATATTGTCCGCGAGAGGTTGAAAAATTTCCCTAGACCGCCTAATACTAAAACGCCAGGTCAATAGCAAATTATTGCTGACCTGGCACGCGGAATTGAAATGATGAATAATTTTACTCCACGTGCGCAACAAGTGTTGGCGCTTGCGCGCAAGGAAGCCGATCGGTTTAACCATAACTACGTTGGCACCGAGCATCTTCTGCTCGGGCTCATCAAACTCGGCCAAGGCGTCGCAGTCAACGTTCTCCAAAAAATGGGATTGGATTTGGAGACGGTCCGCATGGAGGTCGAGAAGCACGTAGGATCTCACCCCGAGACGAAGATGGTGGGTAATATCCCTTACACACCTCGCGTCAAAAAAGTACTCGCTCTAGCCGGCAAGGAAGCGAAGGCCCTGAACCATTCTTATGTTGGTACGGAACATATCTTGCTAGGACTACTCCGGGAGGGAGAAGGGGTCGCGGCACGGGTACTGAAGAGCCTTGAAGTTGATATTGAACGAACTCGGAACGAAATTCTAAAAGAATTGGACCCAAATTTTACACCACCGGAAAGCGAGGCTGAGCCCCCGCAGGAAGGGAATAAGAAAGATGTTAAGACGCCAGCTCTCCGGGCGTTCGGACGCGATTTAACGGAGCTGGCTAAGAAAGCTGAACTCGACCCGGTTATTGGTCGAAAGAATGAGATCGAGCGTGTCATACAAATCCTTTGCCGACGGACCAAGAACAACCCCGTCCTTTTAGGCGAGGCTGGTGTGGGTAAGACGGCGATCGTCGAAGGACTCGCCCAAGAAATCGCGGCCGGGAATGTACCGGAACTCTTGAGAGACAAACGAGTTATTACGCTCGATTTGGCTCTGATGGTCGCCGGCACCAAATACCGCGGCCAATTCGAAGAACGCATTAAAGCGGTGATGGACGAGATTCGCCGTTCCAAGAACGTGATTCTCTTCATCGATGAGTTGCACACTATCGTTGGCGCCGGATCTGCAGAAGGCGCCATGGATGCGTCCAACATCATCAAACCGGCATTGAGCCGGGGTGAACTTCAATGTGTCGGCGCTACGACGCTGAATGAGTATCGCAAGTATATCGAAAAAGACGCTGCTCTTGAGCGACGTTTCCAGACCGTCAAGGTGGAAGCCCCTTCGGTCGACGAAGCGATTCAAATCCTGAGAGGTCTTCGCCCGAAATACGAGGCTCATCACAAAGCGAAGCTGACCGACGAAGCGTTGGATGCCGCGGTGAAGCTCTCTGATCGATATCTGACCGGACGGTTCTTGCCTGATAAAGCGATCGACGTCATGGACGAAGCCGGCGCTCGTGCCCGCATCAACGCCATGACCCGGCCACCGGATGTCAAAGAGATCGAAAAAGAAATCGATGCAATCCGAGCGGACAAAGAGGCTGCGATCAAAGCGCAAGATTTCGAAAAAGCCGCCGCGCTGAGAGACTCGGAGAAACAAGCTAAGGATAAGCTGGAACGGATTCTGGCCGACTGGCGGGAACAGCGAGAAGAACAGTCTGTGCTGGTTACCGGCGATGACATTATGCACATCGTGTCCAAATGGACCGGTGTCCCCTTGCACCGCATGGAAGAGCAAGAGACTCAGAAACTTCTCCGCATGGAAGAAGAGCTGAAACTGCAGGTGGTCGGCCAAAACGAGGCGGTCACGACGATCAGCAAGGCTCTTCGCCGGTCACGCGCGGATCTTAAAGATCCTCGGCGCCCGATCGGTTCTTTCATTTTCCTTGGACCAACCGGCGTCGGCAAGACGTTCCTGGCGCGCAGTCTGGCCGAGTTTATGTTCGGTGACGCGGACGCCTTGATCCAGATCGACATGTCTGAGTACATGGAGAAGTTTACCGCCTCGCGGCTGATCGGCTCACCTCCTGGGTATGTCGGATATGAGGAAGGCGGCCAGCTTTCTGAAGCGGTTCGCCGGCGTCCTTACTCGGTCGTGCTATTCGACGAAATCGAGAAGGCGCATCCGGATGTGATGCATCTGCTTCTGCAGATCTTGGAGGAAGGCAAGATAACCGATAGCCTTGGCCGAAAGATCGATTTCAGAAACACGATCATCATCATGACCTCCAACGTAGGAGCGGAGCTCATTAAGCGGCAAACGTCGCTCGGTTTCGGTGCTCAGACCGGGCAGGAGTCCTACGACAAGATGAAAGAGGTCATCCTCGAAGAGTCGAAGAAGGTCTTTAAGCCGGAATTTCTGAACCGTTTGGATGACATCATCGTCTTCCACACCTTGGAACGGGAAGATCTGGTTCGAATTGTTGATCTGGAGGTTGCGAAGGTTGTCCAACGAGTTCGTAACAAGTCCATTCACATTCATCTGGATCCGAGCGCCGTCGAGCTTTTGATCGAGAAAGGCTTTGATCCGATCTATGGCGCTCGCCCGATGCGTCGCGCAGTAGAACGGTATTTGGAGGATCCGCTGGCTGAGGAACTGTTGCGCGGCAATATCAAGCCCGGTGAAGCCGTCGAGGTTCATGCCGAGATCGAGAAACTGGCGTTCCGCGCCGTCCAACCGGCGGAGCCGGGTCAACCGGCTGCGGCGTCTTAGAGCGAAGCGAATACTCATTTAAATTAGAAAAGGCCGGCGTTTCGCCGGCCTTTTTGCTTGTGGGGAGCGTCGCCCAGCGCTTTCGTTGATGCCTTCCAGTCAAAGCCCACGCCGGAGACTGGCACAGATACGACTTATAGGACTGATATGAACTATAGGTTCTAGGGTTTCCTATAAGTCCTATCCGTTCATCCGCCCCTGATTCACTATCCCATGCTTTGGAAAACCCACCGCCGAACCTTCGACCTCACCCGTACCGCCAAGATCATGGCGATCCTCAACGTTACTCCGGACTCGTTTTCTGACGGCGGTCAGTTTTTCAGCTTGGAAGCGGCGCTAAAGCACGCCCGCCAGCTGGTGGCTGAGGGCGCCGAGATTATCGATGTCGGCGGTGAATCTACCCGGCCAGGAGCCGAGCCCGTCCCGCTCGAAGAAGAATTGCATCGCGTCATTCCGGTGATCCAAGAGATCCGGTCGGAGTTTCCCGAAGTGGCCATCTCAGTTGACACCTATAAGGCAGAGACCGCCCGCCAGGCGATTCTTGCCGGGGCCGATATCGTGAATGATATCACCGCCTTGCGTAACGACCCTAAGATGATCGATATCGTCTTGGAAACCGAGGTCGCCGTTGTCCTTATGCATATGCAGGGAATGCCGAAGACGATGCAAGTCGCGCCCTCCTACACAGAGGTCGTATCAGAAGTCGTGGGTTTTTTGAAAGAACGGCGAGATTGGCTGGTGAGCCGCGGAGTGCCCTCGGAAAGCATCGCTGTTGATCCAGGTTTCGGATTTGGCAAACGCCAGATCGATAACGTTCAACTGATACGGAACTTGGACGCTTTCCAAGCGTTAGAGCAACCACTGGTCGTGGGAATCTCGAGAAAATCTCCTTTGGCCCAGCTAGCCGGTCAACCGAGCTTGCCAGCCGCCGAAAGGATCTGGCCTACAGTGGCTTTGACTTGCCTTCTCCGCGAAAAAGGTGCTCACGTCTTGCGTGTCCACGATGTGAAGGCCAACATACAGGCTTTGCGGATGACAGAGGCTATCCTCGAACCATGTTAGATTCGGTTTTTCAATTCGTTGGGGAAAACTGGAATGCGGCGATCGAAATTCTCCTCCTCGCTATCGCCATCTATTATGGTTACCTCTATTTCCGGGGAACTCGAGGAGCCAAGGTCTTCACCGGCCTGGCTGTGCTGTTCATTTTCCTTACACTCCTTTCCCAAATTCTCAATTTGACTGTCCTCGGTTGGTTGCTTCGTAGTTTGACTGCTTTTGTGGCTTTCGGCCTGGTTGTCATTTTTCAGCCAGAATTGAGACGCGCCTTGGCTGAACTCGGCAGCAACCGGCTATTTTCGTCGACCACGCAAAAGAGGGAGACCATCGACATCTTAGCGGAATCCGTGTTTGAACTCGCCAGTAAACAGATCGGAGCGTTAATCGCGATCGAACGCGACACCGCCATTCGGAACTTTGCCGAGAGCGGAGTGAATCTCGATTGCGAAGTTTCTCAGGAAGTGCTGCTCACCATCTTTTTCCCGAAGACACCGCTACATGACGGCGGGGTTATCATCCGCGACGATCGGCTGATCGCCGCTGCCTGTATTTTCCCGGTGAGCCAGCGTGAAGATCTCGACCGAGCCCTCGGATTGAGACATCGAGCCGGCCTCGGCATTACCGAGGAGTCCGACGCCATAGCGATTGTCGTATCAGAAGAGACAGGCCATCTGTCGATATGTCATCGAGGCAGAATTGAACGGGGGTTCAAGCCGGACCAGTTCGAAAAGCGGCTTTCCGAGCTACTCCTCAAAGGGGATCAAGCGAACGGAGAAGTCCGATCTGAACCTCGCTAGAAAAAGATCGCGGTGAAAAACATTCTTAAGCGCTTTTTCCTCGAAAACTGGCGAGCAAAATTGATGTCTCTCATCGTCGCTAGCGCGGTCTGGTACGTGATCAAAAAGAACATCACTTCTGAACCCGACGTCTGGCGCCAGGAAGTCCGTCACGAGAGGCTCAATAAATAGCGGTAGGGCGAGGCTCCCGAAGAATCGAACGCTTTCGGCAAGGCGATCTGTGCTGCACCTTGTGAGGGCGCGGTTACGTCGATTACCTGCCGAGCCGTGGCCCGCGATGGGATTGCGTCCCGGCGTTGGCCACCTAATTTGCTATTTGCTATCTGCTATTTGCTATTTCCTATTCCCCCGGTGACACAACCATTGTTCGGTACGGATGGGATCCGAGGGATTGCAAACCAAGAACCTTTAACCGCCTCCTCGGTCATTCGGTTAGCTCAAACCGCTGCATCGGTCCTGGCGCCAGGGGAAAACCGGCAGGGGCAAAGAGTAATTGTTGGGCGAGACACGCGTGCCTCGGGCGACTTCTTGGAAGCAGCCTTCGCTGCCGGGCTCGCTTCGGCCGGGCTCGATGTTTTGCTCACCGGGCCGATTCCGACCCCGGCAGTTGCTTATCTCACCGCCTGTCACGAGGCGTCTTTCGGTGTCATTCTGTCAGCTTCGCATAACCCGTTCCGCGACAATGGAATAAAGTTTTTTGGTTCCGACGGATACAAACTGGCGGATGCGCTGGAAGAAGCGATCGAACAACGTTTCCTGAGCTTGACCGCTCCCGCAGCAGCGACTGTCGGCCGGATTCGTCCTCTTGGCGACGCGGTTGAGCGGTACGTCGCCTTCGCCTTGTCGACTCTTCCGAAGAAACTTTCCTTTAAAGGCATCAAGATCGTCCTCGATCTGGCCAACGGTGCGGCCTACCAAACGACGCCTCTCGCCCTTGAGCGCCTTGGCGCCACTCTCGAGATCCATTCCGCCGAGCCGGACGGCACGAATATCAACGAAAAATGTGGGAGCACCCATCCCGAGGTATTACGGGACCTCGTCCTAAGATCGGGTGCAGCCATTGGGATTTCCCATGACGGCGATGCGGATCGCCTTCTCCTAGCGGATGAAACCGGCGCCACCCTCGACGGAGACGATATTCTGGCGATCGCCGCTAAGCATCTGGTTACCCAAGGCGAACTTCGTTCGAAAACCGTTGCCGCCACTATCATGAGCAACTTTGGCCTGGACGCTATGCTCAACGAATTGGGAGCAACCCTCCTCCGCAGCAAGGTAGGGGATCGACATGTGGTCGAGATGATGCGCCAACACGATCTCAATTTGGGCGGCGAACAAAGCGGTCACATCATCTTTCGCGATTTCACAACTACCGGGGACGGTCTAGTCAGCGCCCTTCAGATTATCGCGATCGCCGCCCAAGCTAACCAACCGCTCAGCGAGCTCAGGAAGGTTCTCTCAAAGTTTCCTCAAGAACTCCGCAATATCATCGTGCGTGAAAAGCTTCCTTTCGGCCAGTTTCCGTCTCTTCGCACCCGCCTCGAGTCGGCCGAAGCAGCTTTGGCCGGCAAAGGCCGCGTCGTCTTGCGTTATTCGGGGACCGAGCCGAAAGCTCGCCTGCTTCTCGAAGGGCCTGACGCTGACGGGCTGCGGCGTTTAGCGGACGACATTCAGTCCGAGATTGAGCGAGCGCTCGGCAGCGGAGCCAATAGCCAATAGCCAATAGCCAATAGCCAATTCGATTTGCAGCCGCACTCCCACGGACCCCGCCAAAATGTTTAGCTGCCTCTAATGCTCAAACCGTCTGCCCCATGGTCAATCATTTGACGATTGGCTATCGGCTATTGGCTATTTCTATGAACTTCCTCGTTACTGGTACCGACACTGGCGTCGGCAAGACGTTCTGTGGCTGCGGACTAGTCAGGGCAGCACGGACAACCGGCATCGCTTGCACCGGGATGAAACCGTTTTGCACCGGCGACAGGACAGACGTCGATTTGCTTGCTGCAGCCGGCGACCACCAGACCCCTGATCATCTTCTGAATCCTGTCTGGTTGCGACCACCCCTGGCCCCATACGCTGCCGCCATGCTTGAAAATCGACCGATCGATTTATCAGCAGTCCGGCAGGCGTACCAGGAATTGTCCGCCAAACACGACTTGGTTCTGGTCGAGGGCGCCGGCGGTCTGCTTGTACCAATCATTCGCGACTACAACTTCCGCGACTTGGCCGTCGACCTGGGTCTGGCAGTTATTCTCGTTGCTGCCAACCGGCTTGGTGTGATCAATCACACCCTGCTAACCGCCGAATCAATTGGCAGAGCGGGCCTACGCTTGGCGTTGCTGATCCTCAACGAAGTCGATCCCGAGCCAACTCTGGCCAGCCAAACCAATCCCAGCATCCTCGAAGAACTGCTCACCGTGCCGATCTATTCCTCTCCGTATCAGAATTCCGATTTTTCCGGAGCACTGAAGTTCCTCCGGGGTTAAGCCCAACGACATCGTCCGCACAACGCTGGGAGGGGAGCCGATTTGTAAGGTGGCAGCAGGCGGCTCCCGAGAATGAGCGAGCGCTACGCAGTTCTATCGTCGGGTCACGAATTGGTCCCATCGGAACAGAGGCGCCGGGAGACAAGTATTACCCTGGGTCATTCTCGGGAGACGCCTGCTGCTATGCGACAGAACTGCCAACTTACAAAGCGGCTCCCCTCCCGGCGCTCGATCTCAGTGCCGTCCATAGCCCATACTCCCCGATTCGCCGCATTCGCCCTTTCGTCGCGTCGCTCTGTCGCCGAATCGCCTCGCCCTACGCCCTTCTAACCGCCCGAACACTCACGCAATCGGTATCCGGTAGCACAAACTTCTTTAGTTCGACTTCCAGATAAGCCAGCGGAAATTTCGCGACCAAGTGATCAGCTAGACGGGAAACCAGAGTTTCGATCAGGCAATACTTGCTCTCATCGACGAACCGCGCCATCTCACGCGAGAGTGCGGAATAGTCAACCGTCTTGGAAACATCGTCATCCAGATCCTTGAAGCGTCCAAAGATTCGGAACCGTAGCGTGATCGCCAACTTCTGAGGAGATGCTCGTTCTTCCTCCGGTACGCCAATGCGCCCAGAGACCTGTTGATTGGCGATCTCAAAGATCTCGTCCTCATCGTTCCGCGGCGTTCCGAGCAGCGGTTGCAGTTCCGGAAAGCTCCTAACAATCACGGCCGCGCCGGCAGCCGCCAATTTCTCCAGGGAGTCGAAACCGGTCAAAATGCCGATTGAGAGAACCCCACTTTTTTTGGCTGCCTCGATATCGTGGGCCATGTCGCCCACAAACGCGGTTTCAGACGGGACCAAATGGCTATCCGCGAGCACGCGCTTTATCTCCGCCGCCTTATCGATCACCTCAACGTACGCCTTGCGGCAGTAATCCTGGACGCCGAGTCGCTTGGCTTGCTCGTTAAAATGATGCCCGTACATCGTGCTCAGCACGTAGAGCGCGCGATTCGAACCCCGGCAAAATTGTAAGAAATCTTTTACCCCGGGGAGCAGATCAACTTCTTCGCGCCTGACTTGGAAACGGCGATGATAAACTTCATCAATCCGTTCCATGGGAACCCCCGGAAGAAAGCGTTCGTAGAAGCGAGCCAGCGGCAAGGCGAACTCCACCCGAAAAGCGTCCTTGGAAATCGTCGCTCGACCAAACTCGCGGAAGACGTCGTTAGTGGTTTCTAATACTGCGCCAAGGTCATCGACCACAGTTCCAGACCAATCGAGAATGATATTTCGGATCACTGAGAAAGCTAGAAAGCCAAAGAATCTTCAAAAGCAAGAGATCCTTGATGATAGAATTCTTGCTTTTGAAGATTCTTTGGTTTTCTAGCTTTCTACGTAGCCTGCATCGTTCCCAAATGCAGGCGCATTTGGGAGCGATGCAGGCTTAACCGACTGAAAACCGAATGTCTCTGACGAGCTTCGAACCGAATCGGACTCGAATCTTTTCCAAGATCATGCCCTTCCATCGACGGTCGAGCTCATACAGCACCGTGGGTTGGAGGACCAAGACGTAGAGAACGCCGTTAATCAAACGAGATGGGCGAGAATGCTGAGTAAAAAATTCACCGACGATTTCGCTCCAAGCGGCCAACATCTCCTCCTCACGTAAACGGTTTTGGAGGCCGAGTTTCGGTGCGAGCTGAGCGATGACTTCTTTTACTGTTACCGTACGGTCCGGGGCAGGCTCAACTTGCGAGAATCCTCTCCATTCCGCCAGAACCTGTTCACGCAATGTTCTTTTCAATGGAGTCCGCCAGGGCTGCTTGTGGATCAACTAGGTTCCGTCGCTCCCAATCGCCTCGACCGGACAGCCTTCCATTGCTTCTTTGCAAAGGCCTTCTTCCTCGGCGTTCTCGGGTTGTTTGAAGAGGTACGAATGGCCTCCATCATCGTCGCGGGTGAAGTTCGCCGGAGCGGTTTCACGGCAGAGATCACAATCAATGCATTGATCATCCACGTAAAATTTCCCTGCCACATTTTGTGGATATTTATTTGCCACGTCAGCCATAAACCAATCGCACTCTCTCCTTTCGGTTAAACCGGAAGGTCACACGCCAGGCGCCCTTCCGTCTCCGAAGCTCGCAATCTAACGATTGCCTCTAACACTGCAAGAAGAACTCATTGAGCTTTTTCTCCTTCAAGCTTGCGGCCCAGTTGGCTCTCGAGCAACCCTTTTTCGCTGCATGAGTCAATGCTGCCTGATGGCTGTTCCGGCTGGGTACGATCGTCATCCTCCTCCTAATCGTAATCGTCGTCGTCGTCGAAAGTGGCTTTCTTCCCAACATATCCGAATGTCTCGGGAGCTTTGCCTGGCTCGGGGCGATTGAGCCAGCGACGCATTCAGGGGTGGCTTCGATTTTGCGGACAGGAACAGGACCGATTTGTTATCGCAAAGGGACTAGCTCATGGTAGCCAGCCCCAAAACTACCGGAACGCGGCCAAACCCGGGAGGGGAGCCGTCCCGCGGCCGCGGGATAGCTCCCCTCCCGGCGTTGGGCGGGTGCCAGGCATTTCGTATTTGGGTTACCTTCTTTCAATCTCTCATGGACAGAAGACCTCCACACCTGTCCACATTTTCGAAGCCACCCCATTACCACCAAAGACTTTCGAGGACGAGGACGACGACGAGGACGATTACGATTAGGATTACGACTAGGATTACTATTGCGAGGGCAGGTTGACGCGTCTTCGCTGATATCGGACGGTCTAAGCCACATTAAAAAAGGAATGACCGCGACTACCCTCCGCCCAAAAGAAGGTTGGCATGTATTGCATCTGTTTTACCGCATCGATCATGCTTCATGGCATCTCCTGAGTAAGGAAGAACAGATCGAAGCCAAAACTGCGTTATCCTCGCTAGTCCAGCAGATCAGAGCCACGGAAGAAACCCAGCTTCTGACCTTCAGTATCGTCTCTCCTAAAGCAGATCTCGGGTTCATGTTGCTCACTCCAGATCTCCACTATGCTAACGCCGTCGAAAAGAGACTCTCGCTCTCTTTTGGCGATGACGTGTTAGCCCCGGTATTCAGCTTCTATTCTCTCACCGAACGAAGCGAATACACGATGTCGGACGAAGAGTACCGTGCCGGTCTCGAAAAGGAGAAATCACCGGAGGAGATCGACGCTTCGAGCAAGGAGTTCCGGGCTCGCATGGACAAATATTTGCACGATCGTCTTTATCCAAATTTGCCCGATTGGCCGGTGTTCTGTTTTTATCCCATGAGTAAACGGCGCGGCGAACAAGAAAATTGGTACCGCAGTCCGTTTGAGGACCGGAAACAATTGATGACCGGACATGGGCGGGTTGGACGCCAGTACGCCGGACGGGTCCGCCAACTGATCACCGGCGCAACCGGTTTGGACGACTGGGAATGGGGCGTCACACTGTTCGCCCAAGATGTCTTCGAGATAAAATCGATCGTCTACGAAATGCGTTTTGACGAAGTGAGCGCCCGTTTTGCCGAGTTCGGCGAGTTTTTCATAGGACTGCAATTGCCGCTGGATCAGCTATTTCAGCGCCTGCTTCTGTAGAAGGAGCTAGGAGCTAGAATCTAGGAGCTAGGAGGCCGTGGATCGGGCAAGACGCCGTGAGACGGCGGTGCGCGCTGGGAGGGGAGCCGCTTTGTAACATTGTAGTTCTGTCAGTTGGCAGCAGGCGGCTCCCCTCCCGGCGCGCACGGAGCCGTCGAAAGCATTAGGCGCTTCGCGCCCTTGGGAACGCCATCTCCCTGCGCCGCCTTACCCCTGTCCTCCTAGATCCTAGATTCTAGCTCCTAGCTCCTAGTCTGCCCGGCTAGCGTCCCTGCTCAACCCACGCTACTGTGATTCAAGGATGGCGAATACGATGGAAAAACTGGAGCAGTTAAGGGCAACGCTCCGGGTTCATTCACCTCTTTTGGTTGCGTATTCCGGCGGTGTAGACAGCACTTATTTGCTGGCGGAAGCAGTTGAAATCCTGGGCTCGCAAGTTTTGGCGGTCATCGCGGATAGCCCGTCGTTACCACGTAAAGCGCTACGGTCCGCCGTCGACGTTGCGGTGTCGTTGAATGCTCGACTACAAATTCTGAACACCACCGAGCTCGACCAACCGGAATACGCTTTGAACCCGGTGAATCGTTGCTATTTTTGTAAGGCCGAACTGTTTCGCTGTATGGCGGATCTCGCCCGTAGTCAGCGTTTCGCCGCTCTCGCTTACGGTGAGAATGCCGATGATGCCCTGGAGTTTCGACCCGGTGCGCAGGCGGCGACGGAGTTCAATGTTTTGGCTCCGTTGCGGATGGCTGGCCTCACAAAATCCGAGATCCGATCGCAATCTCGAAAACGCAATCTCCCAACAGCCGATCAGCCGGCTCAACCTTGCCTCAGCTCTAGAGTGCAGCATGGAACGCCAATCGACCGCGCGGTTCTTTCAATGGTGGAGCAAGCAGAAGAAACTGTTCGCGGCTATGGATTCCGGGTTTTTCGGGTGCGTTACCTTCACGACAACAATGGAGTACCTACGGCCAAACTACAGGTGGCGCCGGGCGAGCTCGATCGGCTGCCGGCACACTGGCCGCAAATTCGTCCGGCATTACTAGGAATCGGCTTCGGCGACGCGCTTTGGGATCCGGCCGGGTACCAGGCGCCGGCAAAGGTAGGGCGAGGCTCCTGAATGGACTTTTAGAATCCACGGAAGGTACCGTGATCCGGCACACCTCGTGATGTCAGGCCGAGCCGCGAGCGGCGCAGCGATCACGGCTCGGCCAGGGTTGAGAGGTAACCGTACGTTGGAACAATCCAAAATTAGTCGCCCGGTGAACAGGTTCCGACCATTCGGGAGCCTCGCCCTACCAACGCGCGGTTTATCTGCTATTTGCTATTCCTCATGAGCCTCCCCGATCTGTCTGCCTTCGACGAACAGCTCCCGCCTGAACCAGAGGTCGAGTCGTTGATTCTGGAGATCCGCCGTAGTCTGGAAGATCCTGCGGCTCGAGTCCTGGTGCTTGATGATGATCCTACCGGCGTCCAGACGATGCAGAACATCGAGATCCTGACGACGTGGGAACCCGAGCTCGTCGAGCGCACCTTACGGGAACAACCCCGCCTCCTTTACCTGCTCACGAACTCACGGGCACTCGACCAAGCGCGGGCCGTTGAGCTGACCGCTTCGGTCGTCTTGGTCCTTCGATCGGCTGCCGAGAAAAACCAGATCCGGTTCTTCCCGATCAGCAGAAGCGACTCCACACTGCGCGGCCATTATCCAGCCGAACTTCGCCCGCTAACTGAGCTGTTACCAAGCCCTCCGGACGGACACTTGATCGTACCGGCATACCCGGAAGCAGGCAGGATTGTCTTAAACGGTTGCCATTTCGTTTATGACCATTCCCGGCTCAAATATGTTCCGGTTACGGAAACCGATTTCTCCAAAGATCCAACGTTCGGTTTCTCTCATTATCGCCTGGCGGACTGGGTTGAAGAAAAATCGAAAGGCGAATGGAAGTCCAGCCAAGTGCTTTCCGTGCACCTGAAAATGATTCGGGAAGGTGGGCCGGACGAGATCGCGGCGCTACTGCGACGAGCCGAGCATAACGTTCCCATTGTAGTCGATACGGTCGCAGACTCAGACCTCATGGTTTTGACCGCCGGATTGTTGCGAGCGGAGGCAGCCGGCAAACGGTTTCTTTGCCGGACGGCAGCGCCGTTTGTCAGAAGTCGATTGGCTGAGCTGCCGGGGACCATCCTCGACCCCGGCATAATTGGTACCGGACCGGGTCTGGTACTGGTTGGGTCTTACGTCCAGCGGAGCAGCGAGCAATTGGCGGCGGCACGGGCACTCCCGAATGTCGATTCAATTGAGCTCGTGGTGGACCGCCTGTTCGAGCCCGTCGAAGCCGAGCAACATCTTAAAGATCTGGTTGCAGCTATCGACTCCAGTTTGGCCGCCCAGAGGACCGCTCTCGTGTTCACCAGTCGTGGGTTGATCTCCAAACGCGGACAGCTCCATCACGTCCAAATCTCTGCAATTATTTCGGACGCTTTGTCTGTTATCCCCACACGGCTCGACCGTCATCCTGCCTGGATCCTGGCCAAAGGAGGCATCACCTCTAACGATGTTTTGACCAAAGGCCTGAAAGCCAAGAGGGCGCGGGTGCTCGGCCAGGTGGCTTCCGGCGTCTCCGCCCTGCGCCTTGGACCGGAATCAGCGAGTCCAGGCCTGATCTTTATTGTGTTCCCGGGCAATGTGGGAACGCCAGCGACGTTGGCGGAATTGATTCGCAATCTCGGCCGTTCGGAATAGGCAGGGCGAGGCTCCCGAAGAACCCTAACGTTTTCGCCAAGAGATCGGTGAGCACCTAGCGAAAGACACGCCCTACCACTCCTTGTACGCCTATTCATTTGCCCCATCCGGACCTTGGACGAATGTACAAATTACCGAAAGCATGGAGAAGGACCACACTCCGACCGGGCAAGATCGACCTGACCCTGGCAGCGGGCAGGTTAGCAAGAAGAAAATCCTTTTGGTCGATGACCATCCGATTTTTCGTCACGGTTTGGCGGAGCTACTTGACCGGCAAGTCGATCTTGCTGTCTGTGGACACGCGGATTCGGCTCCGAACGCTCTGGAACAGATGCGCCGCCTCAAACCGGACTTGGCCATTCTGGATATCACCCTAAGAGGCACAAACGGCATCGAGCTGGTCAAGCTGATGAAAGCGGAATCACCCCAACTGCCAATTCTGGTTCTATCGATGCACGATGAATCCTTGTACGCTCTCCGGGCACTGAAAGCAGGAGCGCTGGGTTACGTGATGAAGGCGGACGGCGTACAGCCGGTCTTGGATGCAGTTCATCGTGTCCTACAGGGCAAACTCTTTGTGAGCCAACGCCTCGGTGAAAAGCTCATTTTTAAGGCCATCCACGCCTCCGAAAGCGACTCACCGTCACCGGTCGATCGTTTGTCGGATCGAGAACTCGAGGTGCTAGTCCTGCTTGGTCGCGGGCATAGCACCCGCTCAATTGCCAAAGAGATCAATCTCAGCGTCAAAACCGTTGAGACACATCGAGCCCACATTAAAGAAAAGCTCGGGTTCTCGGACGCCAACGAAATGGTGCGTTTCGCTATCGATTGGGTCGCTCATCAAGAGGTGAGCTAGGGCGCTTCGCGTTTCCCGGGAACGGACTGGCTGGACACCAGTTTCTCTCTCCATGTACTGGCGCCCAGCCGGCAGAAGCCCATCCATGGTTGAGTGACTCTAGTCACCAAAATCAGCCTCGCCACGCAAAAGGCATCAGATTTCACCCTGATTTGAGTATCAGGGCGATTCGGTTAGCAGTTGGCCGTTGGCGGTTGGCCGTTAGCGGTTGCGGTTAATCCGACGAGCACGACGCATAGGTCATATTGGTCCTATCCGTGGTACGCGCCCAAAGGACACATCCGGAACGGACGAGCCCAACCACTAACCACTAACCGCTAACTACGAACCGCCAACCCCTAGAGCATGGCTAGCGGCGCTTTGCCGTGGGGCGGAGGGAACAACGAGTCCAGCGCGGCCACGATCTCGCTGGGAATACGAATATCAAGCGCCTTCCTATTCTCGATAACGTGGACTTCCGATGCCGCTTTGGGGATCGTGACCACCCCATCTTGATGAAGGAGCCAAGCCAAAGCCAGCTGGAACCGGTTCGAGCCAAGACTCGCAGCGATCACGTCCATTTTCTGAGGAAGCCGTCCCTGTTCGACCGGGGAGTAAGCCATAATCGGTAGACTTCGGCTCCGGCACCATGGCAAAAGATCCCATTCAATGCCTCTCCGAGCGAGGTTGTACAGAACTTGATTGCTGAAGACCTTGTCCCCGCCCTGCAGTTGGACGAGTCCCTCCATGTCACTGCAATCGAAGTTGCTCACCCCGAACTCGCGGATCCGCCCCTGGTCCTTCAACTGCTGAAAGCCGGCCAGAGTCTCCCGTAGCGGAACCGAGCCCCGCCAATGGAGCAGGTAGAGATCCAAGTAATCCGTTTGCAAACGCTTTAGACTTTGCTCGCAAGCGGAAACGACTCCGTTCCTGCTTGCCCGATGAGGATAAACCTTACTCACAAGAAACACTTCCGATCGCCTTCCGGAAATTGCCTCGCCAACCAGGGTCTCCGCCCTGCCTTCGCCGTACATCTCGGCGGTGTCAATGAGTGTCATTCCAAGATCGAGCCCTAGCTGCAAAGCCCTCAACTCCGATCGACGTTCACTGGATTGCTCCCCCATTCGCCAAGTTCCCTGACCAAGTCGGGGGATCGATTTTCCGTCAGGCAACGTTAAGGACATAGAACTCATTGGGACTTAAGCAATCAGTGATCAGTGGTCAGCATCCATGGTTAACGGCCATTAATTGGTGATCAACGGCCACCTATCAATAACTGCCAGATAGTCCTGGGCAATCATGTATCGCTGAATCACTAAACACTGATTACTGATAGACTGATAACTGATTGCTCTTAGCAATTGCCTGCTTTTGCATTTCGTGGAAAATAGCGGCGCAAGCACTAACCGAATGAAAGACGCGATGCCTTTTCGTTCGCCAAAAATTACGATGCCTGACCGCATCGCGCCGCCATCGGCTCTTGCCATGCCGGCACCCGCTTGGCCCCCGGAGGTTCAGGGGATGGAAAGGCGTTCGCCGGGCGGCGCCAGGTTTTTCCGGCTCCTATGGTTATGGGCCAGTCTGATCGTTATCTTTTACACCGGGTCTTGCGGGTTCCCGCGGCTATTAGACCAAATTGATGGGCAGTATGCTGGAGCCGCTCGTGAGATGCTTGCGCGTCATGATTGGCTGGTTCCAACCCAGAATGGCATACCGCGCCTAAGAAAACCGCCATTGGCCTACTGGATGGAGATGCTTTCTCTTCAGACCTTCGGCCAAAATGAATTCGCCGCTCGCCTGCCGGTTTGCCTGGCAACGTTTGCTTGGTTGATCGCAACCGCGTTGTTGGCCTACGAATGCACGGGTGACCGAGTAACTAGTTTGGCCAGTGCGATCATCCTGGCCACTTTCTTTGGGACGTTCCAGTTCGCTCACCTCATAATGCCGGAGCCGGCATTCGGCTTTCTCATCATCTGCAGTTTTTGGCTGCTGGTGCGGCTAATCAGAAAGACGCCAGGGGAGGATCATCAGCCCGAGCTTCTTCTGCTGTGGGCTTCGATGGCGCTCGGAGTGCTCTGCAAGGGCGCGCACGGTCTTCTGATTCCGCTGGGAGTTCTAGCAGTGGCATCGATCTTTCAGCCCCAACTCCGGCCGGTCTGCCGCCGAGTCGCTTTCAGTCGGACAGGCTGGCTGCTTTTTGCCGCTCTCGTATTACCTTGGTATTTGGCAGTCGAACATCGCTACCCCGGGTTCATTTTCGACCAGTTCGGCAACGAACAGGCGAATATGTTAGTCGGGCATCGCTGGCCGGTCGATGGCGATCACTTGACCCGGCTTAACTTCTGGCTTGAGCAGTTAGGTGTTCTTTTCCCTTGGACCCTGTTAATCCCCGGCGCCGCCGTTACCTCTTTTCGGGTTTTATCCGTCAGCAAGCGGATCTCGTCGGGGCCGCTGCTGCTGCTGCTTTGGTTCTTTATTTATGCCGCTGCCATCACCTTTGCTAATCTCCAGGATTACTATCTTCTGGTCTGTTTCCCGATTATCGCCATTTGGTTGGCCTGGTCGCTTAAGCAGGGCCTCCCGGTCTTCTTCTCTTCTTGGGTTCCTGGTTTACTCTTGGTTTTACTCGGAGCAACCGGCATCATACTGAGCAACCAGCGGTTAACGCCGCTTCTCTCCTCCAACGAGACCGGGCGCGGCGAACAGCCTGCCATCAACAGCGTCACGAGTGCACTAGTGAACGTCGCCGGTGCCACCGGCCGTACGCTCAGCCTGATCTTATTGTTGTTCGGTATCTGCGCGATCGCCGCCGGCATCCTAACCATTCTCTTCCGCCGCCGGCCGCAAGCTTCCCTCGTCTTCCTGCCGCCCTTCGTACTCCTGATCTGTTTCCTTGGCTTAAAGGGAGAGGTCGCCCTACAAGACTATCTTTCCTCAGCGTCGATCGCCTCCGTAATTGACCACTATGCGGATGACCACACCTTGATCGTCAGCAAAGGCGACATCAGCGATCGCACCAGTCTCTACTTCTATCTTCATCGCCAGTTCTATTGGCTGGACGGCGATCCAGAACAGGAATACGCCACCCGCCGATACGCCCGTGGTGAAAATCTCTACCTCAAACCAGCCGACTTAGTCACCGCCTGGAACAGCCCCCGCAAAGTCTGTGTGATTGTCGATCACCCGTCGCTGACTTCCCTGGCCCAAATGCTGGGAATAGATCCGAGCGCCGTTCGGGTTTTAACGACCACGCCGACGGATGTGGTGATTGTGAATCGGGAGTAGGCGAAGAGGAGTTCGAGGAGTTCGAGGAGTTCGAGGAGTTCGAGGAGTTCAGGAGTTCAGGAGTTCAGGAGTTGCCGGAGTTCAGAATAAATAGAATCAGCGAAGCGTACTGATTTAAAACATAACTTGATTACGTTATTTCTTTATGATATAACCTGGCTCCATGAATAGACCAGCCAAGTCATTTCGAGATCTGATCGTCTGGCAGAAAGCGCACGAATTTGTCCTTTAGACCTACAAGCTTACAAAACGCTTTCCTTCCGAGGAACGGTATTGTCTGGTCCCTCAAATTGGGCGAGCAGCCATTTCGATCCCCGCAAACATTGCTGAGGGATTCAAAAAACGCGGGATATCCGACAAAAACCGATTCTTCAATATCTCTCAAGGATCAGTAGAAGAGTGCAAGTACTATCACATTCTAAGCCAAGACCTTGGTTACATTGACGCTCCCAACGAGGACTTGCTCGAAGAGGTATCCCGCCTACTGGTCGCCTATGCTAAAGCTGCATCCCGAAATGGCTCCAGCAAAACACTAAGCGCCCTCGACTAAGAAACTCCTTGAATTTCCTCAAACTCCCCGAATTGCCCTGAACTCCTTGTACCCCTTGTACTCCCTTCTCCTCCTCCTCGCCCTCCCTCATTCCCTCCACGCCTGGGGTCCTCTCGGCCATCGCACGATCGCTGCGATTGCGGAGAACCATCTTTCGCCCAGCGCTCGGGAACACGTAAGCGCGTTATTGGCGGAGGGACACGACGCGGATCTGGCTGCTATCGCCAACTGGGCCGATGACGTCCGGGCGGCGGCCGCGGGACGTGGCCCATTGCGTGATGACCCGGAGGCGCGCGCTTTTAATGACCATTTCCCGACGAATGCGATGTGGCACTTTGTCGATCTTCCATTGGGAACAAAAAACTATCGCGAATTCCCGAGCTTTACCTCGGTCAACGACGTCGTCCACGCCACTGAGCGCTGCATCGCCGTTCTAGAAAGTGCTCAAAGCCGGCCGGGCGATTTCACCAAGCCTCAAGCTCTCCGCCTGTTAGTTCATCTCATCGGCGATCTCCATCAGCCATTACATTGCGGAACCGGTTTCTACGATCTCGCAGATCTCAGTCATCCGGTTCTGATTACCGATCCAAAACAGTGCAGGGGCCAACCAAACGATCGGGGTGGAAATGATCTCTTCTTTGGTGCTGAGCCCGCTCAAGAACTTCATGCCCTCTGGGACGAATCCTTGGTTTTCGTGATTCACAACTCAGCGGACTACCGTTCGTTAGCGGACTTCCTTGAGTCTACCCAGTTTGTGAGCCCGACCGCGGGTGACTGCCATGCCTGGGTCGAACAATGGGCCATCGATTCAGTACAACAAGCCCGGAAAGCGTATGCCAATATTGAGTTCGACGCCGCAACCGTTGTCGGGCAGCGCCTTAGGATAACGATTCAATTGCCATCCGGCTACATTGACACCAATCAAGCCCTAGCGGCTGAACAACTCTCTAAAGCCGGCTTTCGTTTGGCCGAGCTGCTCAATGCGATCCGATGGCCGTAAACCAGCTCAACTCCTCGGCCCCATCGAAGTCACTCTAGTGCAACCAAGTCAGTGACTGGGGTAGTGGCGCTGCTGCGAATTTTGGTTGGATGCGCGAAGGTCCGAGCCGGACTGGCGTTTAGGGCAGAATACCCGCTGTGGTCTTTGACCGATGATTTTGATCGCAACGCCACTACCCCAGTCACTGACTTGGTGCACTAGGCGTCGGGTCTACCGGGAACACGAATACTGGCGACAGACTCCGTTGATGGCAGCGGTATCGCACTGAGCTCCCGGGATGCTACCCACTTGGTTCGCAGTCGTTCAAGCGGTTGATCAACGAAAACCAAGATGGCGGTAGCGCCGCCGATAGCGACAACCACATTTCCCAACAGCAAAAGGATTCTGATCAAGCCATGATCGTTAGTTTCGCAAAAATGATAGTACCACTCACGCGGTATCCAGTGAAAAAGGTAGACTGGATAAGCCAAATTCCCCAAGAACCGATCCCAGCGACCGGACCGCACACGAACATTTCTCGATACAAAAGGAATCATTAGCGCCGCTGCGATGACCCACCAGACCGAACCCCAATTGTCCGGCGACGAATTCCCATTACCCTCGACCCATATGCCGCCTCGGGTTTCCGGGAAGGCCAGCAAGACCGCAATGCCGATAAAAAGAGCCGCAATAGCCCAGAAAATAGTGGACCTACCGGCGACCCAATTGCCCAACGCCAAGACGATACCGGTGATAAAGAAACCGGCAAAAACTACGAAGTAGGGCGCTTCCGTCGGGAAGCCTAGCCCCACCAGAAGACCGAGCAGGACCAAAAGGACCGCCACGATTGGCCACCTTGTTTTGCTCGGAGCTTTTGACAGGAGGTAAACTGCTAGGGGTGCAACCAGGTAGAACTGCATCTCGACGTCTAGAGACCATGACGGCGCCAGAATTCGACCGCCATCACTGGACCCGGCGATCGGAATCTGGCACAACCACCACACCGGATTACCTAGAAGGGCGAGCCCTATTCGATCGTGAAGCAGCGCCGCTGACCAGAAACCAAGCCCGATGCAGATGAAGAAAACTGGGGCCAGCCGCCACCACCGGCTCACCAGAAACGTCAAATAACTGTTCCGGGTTTGACGATAGCGGCTGTGCCACATCTTCGTGATCCAGTAACCGCTAAGAATAAAAAAGACGTAGACCGCCCATGTGCCCGCTCGAAACGGGAACGAATGATGAACCACCACCACCAAGGCCAAGAAAAACCGAAAAACACCGGGCCCAAGAAAACCCGTTTTAGAAGAGCTACCCATTCCTTTTCACAACGGCTCACTCCTTCTTAACACGTCCCCTAGCACTTGGAAGTCAAATCTGGAGCCAATCCATTATTTGCTAGAATTTATGGCTCCGATCTGGCAGTCATGGGCACATGGTCATCCGGGCAGTCGACAGCGTCGGATCTGGGAGAGACGCTGCGAGCCTAGTCGGCATTAAGCGTCGTAGACGAAAGGGGCTAAGTTGAGAACGGCTTTAGTAACCGGTGTTTCCGGACAGGATGGCGCTTATCTAGCCAAATTGCTGTTGGACAAGGGCTATAAAGTTTATGGCACATCCCGAGACGCCCAAGTCGCCTCCTTTCGAAATCTACAACGCCTGAAGATTCGCGACGATCTGCACTTGGAATCGGTTGCTCTTAACGATTTCCGGAGCGTCATTCAGGTATTGTTCAAGGCTCAACCGGACGAAATCTACAATCTTGCCGGCCAGTCTTCGGTTGCTCTTTCTTTTGAGCAGCCCGTCGAGACGCAAGACAGCATCTACCTCGGAACATTGAACCTGCTCGAAGCCATCAGGTTCATGGGAAAGGGCATTCGGCTTTACAACGCCTGCTCGAGCGAGTGTTTTGGAGATCTTAAGGATCAAATCGCGGTCGAGGACACTCCTTTTCGGCCTCGGAGCCCGTACGCGGTCGCGAAAGCGGCCGCATTCTGGCAAGTGTCGAACTATCGGGAAGCTTACAAGATTTTTGCTTGTTCTGGTATTCTTTTCAATCATGAGTCGCCACTCAGGCCTGAGCGCTTCGTAACCAAGAAAATCGTGACCGCGGCACGCCGGATCGCTAAGGGAGAACTCAGTGAACTACGACTGGGCAACATTGAGATTCAGCGCGACTGGGGTTGGGCTCCAGAATACGTACAAGCCATGCATCTCATGCTCCAACAAGACAAACCTGACGATTATGTGATCGCGACCGGAGAAACCAGACCGTTACGCGACTTTGTCGAGCTTGCCTTTAAGCAAGTCGGCTTAGATTGGCACGAGCATACCGTTATCGACAGTTCCCTATTCCGGCCAACCGAGCTTTTGGTTGGTAGGGCAAACCCGGCTAAGGCCGCTGCCCAGCTTGGCTGGTCGGCTCAGTTCCACATGCATGATGTCGCTCGAATGATGGTTCAAGCCGAGGAAGGCCAATGAAAAGGTTCAATTGACCGAGTCGAGCCGCTTCGAAATGGAATTCAGACTGGAATCATGCATCTCTTGTGTTGTACCGCCTTTTGCATTCGAAGCGGCCTTTTAATCCTACTAATTGCCTTAACGGACTACCATGCCGCCGCCGCCGGCCTGACCGAGGTTTTCTATCTGGGTGATTCCTACTTAGACGATGGCAACTACAAGGCAATAACTAACAAGTCATTGGTTGACTATTTTTCCAACTCGCCACCATGGGGCACGTTGGCGAACCGCGCTCTCGGATTACCCAGTGTTGGCCGATGGACCCCGGCCGGCAGCCACTCTCCGCCAGGCAACAATTATGCCGTCTCCGGAGCCGGCATTAATCAATCTCCGACGACCACTAACACCTCGTTACATGGCCAGATCGCTCAACTACTGGCGGACTATCCCCACGGACTACCTAAAAATTCCTTAGTCGTGACCGCGATCGGGACTAATGATGTCATCGGGGTACTTGGTTTTGGCGGCGTCTGGTCAACTCGGTCTACAGAATGGAAACTCGGCAAAACCGGTTTCACCGTTCCTACCGTCGGCGCTACCGTTACCGTGCCGGTAACCAGCACATCCGATATTACTCCCGGCCCTACGAATTTGGTCGCTTTTCCTACGGTCTATGGACCGGTAATAATGATCTTGACCCAAGTTAACCCAATCGAAAGCACCATCACGCTAACTCACAAGTATGGCGCTCAAGGCATAAAGATCTCCGCAAATTCGGGTTTTGAAGTCTGTGGAAAATGGTTCCTCGACCAAGAGTTTCCGATTCTGGCCGCTGATATTAAATCGGTACTGGCGGACAATGGACGCGTGGTCCTAGTTCTTTTGCCGCCGACCGATCTGTTGCCGACCTTTAGCCGGCAAACTAACAAGGAACTTGTGCATGCGACCTGGAAGTATTGCTACGACAAAATGAGCACTTTGGCCTCCCAAGACACCGACCGATTGATGACGTTCGACCTTAGACCGGTCTTCCAAGAGATGTTCTCCGATCCAGCACATTACGGATTCAAATTTAACTATCCCGGATGGTTAGGTAGCGGATCTGCTTAGCCCGAAGCGATGAGATCACGGAGAGCGGCCGAATGAATACATGTTTTGGGATTCGGTACACCCGAGCGGATCCATGCACCGGTATATCTCAAACCGGTTTTTGCAGTTTCTCCACGCCAAAGAGTTAGACAAGTAGCACAGGCTAGAATCTCCGCAGCAAGCGCTGGCTTACTCCACTTGGCTCTACCTTTACAACCAGATGGCCGCGGTGATTTCCAAAAAATCGGCCTCTTATTTTGACCTGGCCGGCTTTTTTGAAACGGTTTTTTTAAAAACCTCAAAGTATGGGTTTCTCTACAACTATCCTGGCTGGGACGACAATCCTAGCGTCGGCGTAAATGCGTATATGTTCTGGGACGATCTCCACCCCAGTGGACCGATGCACCAGCTAATCGCCAACGATTTCATACAGTCCTTAAAACTAGCGGGTCTGGTGCCAACGCCCTAAATCGCCGGGACGATCGGATTCCGCGCGGCAGAGCGGATGGCGACACCTGGTCATCTAGTCGCCCTGACTTTCCAGTTCTTCGGGCAGACCACAGGTGAAATCTTGGTTAGAAATTCCATAGATATTGAAAATTACAGTAATTTCGTTAACTGCTTGACAAGGTTGGCCATCCCTCGCTATTTCCGGGGATCAAATGGTGAAGTGCTCCCCGCTTCTTTTAGGTCTCTTGCTCTGGTTGCCGGGTTTGGGTTCCGCTAGTGCCGACAACTCCCCGGTATCGTCGTTTTCACTCTCGAAACCGGTCAACGCTAAATCCTCCGGCAACGCCACACCGAGGCCAGGCGCCGCGTCGTGGAGAATGCCGCACGGTGTGCAGAACATCTTTTATCTCGGGGACTCTTATCTGGACGATGGCAACTTTGAGGCGATCACCGGATTGCCACCTGAATTCTATTCCGACGAACCACCCTGGGGCACAGATGTGAACGTTGCTTTAGGATTGACCGCGGTCGGTCGATGGACCCCCGCAGGAAGTCCCCCCAATCCACTAGGCAATAACTACGCCGTAGCTGGCGCCGGTATAGAGGGGTTTCTCACGCCGGTTGATACGTCTTTCCTGGGACAGGTCAATTTGATGCTGTCCGACTATCCGCACGGCTTACCGCACGATTCGCTCGTAGTGGTGGCAATTGGCACCAATGACATTACCGGGGCGATGGACCTCGGCGGAATTTGGTCGATAAATCTATTCGGCTGGCGATTAAGTGGCCCAGGGTTCAAGGTTCCCGCGGTCGGATCCACGGTGACCGTTAAGGTCGACAACGTCTTCGGGTTAGTGGCTGGATCTAATAATCTAGTGGCGTTTCCGAGCACCTCGGCCTTGATCGCGCTGTCGGTAACTGCGGTCGATCTCCAAGATTCAACGGTCACCTTGACTAATGTAACCGGCACACCCGGAACGGTCATCTCTGCAAATGCCAGTTTCGAAATGGCCGCCGGCTTTATCCTCGATCTTGAGGCCGCAGCTTTCGGGCAGGGAATCAAGGAATTGCTGGGTGACCGCGCCAATCTAGTTTTGACGCTCCCCTGGAGGACCGATTTCTTACCACTCTACGACCGCCAGACGAACCAGACGTTGGCCTACTCCACTTGGCTGTACCTTTACGCCAAAATGGCGACGGCGATTGCCGCCAAAACACCACAGACCCTCTATTTCGACGTGAGCGGCTTCCTTAACTCGGTCTTTTTCAATTTCACCCAGTACGGATTTCTCTACAACTATCCCGGATGGGACAACAATCCGAACGTGGCAGCAAACGAGTACGTCTTCTGGGATGATCTCCATCCAAGCGGACAGGTGCACCAGCTAATTGCAGACGATTTTATACAATTCCTAACGCAACTCTACCTCGTGCCAAAACAGTAAAATAGACGACCTCGACTGATTACGCGCCCCTGATGCCGGTCCGTTGTTCCGTGGTGCGCTGGCTCGCTTGCGAAGCCGTCGTAAACAGGGAAAGTGAGCGAGGCAACAAACCGCCATCGGATCCGCGCTGAACACCGCGGCGAATGGCAACGGGTATTTTTCTCGCAAGTCCGTAAGTAGGCGAAAAATGGAGTCTCGAAAGCAAATCCTGGACTGGTTGGAGTCGTCTCCCTCGAGTACGCGGTACATCGCCGCCGCTAGAAAGTTGGACGAGATCGTTGGCGAGACATTACCCGAGATCCGCATTGCCATCTTGCGCAACATCGTCATTGAGCCGATCGCACCCTATCTGAACGTCCATTGCAGCCGCTTTGGGATGCACCTCAACCTGCAATTGGGAAAGTACGACAATCTCCAAGAAGATGTTTTCCAAGCAGGGAGTCCTCTATTTGGGTTTAATCCTGATATTGTCGTGCTCGCTTTGCGTCTTCAGCTGCTGGAGCCCAAACTGGTGCTTGGCTACACTTCGTTGACAGCGGCTAAGGCTGAGGAACTCAGCGTAACCGTACTGGAACGAGTTCAAGATCTCGTCCGGGCCATTCGGAAGCGCTCTGCCGCGATGATTTTGGTGCATAATTTTGAGCTGCCCACTTGGCCGGCTTACGGTATTCTTGATGCAAAAGGGAGCCACGGGCAGCGGAATGCCGTCGCTCGGCTCAACCAGGGCTTGGCCGAACGTCTCCAGAGTGTCACCAGCGCTTTCGTCATCGATCTCGATGGCGCGTTATCCCGCCTGGGCTATGACCGTGCCATTGATGATCGCTATTGGCATGTTGGACGAGCACCTTTTCGTCCGCTGCTTTTAGAACAGTTGTCCCGAGAATACGCTCGTTTTGGAGCCGCTCTGAAAGGCATGAACAAGAAGTGCCTGGTGCTTGACTGCGACAACACGTTATGGGGCGGCACAATTGGCGAAGATGGAATCAACGGGATCCAGTTGGGCGCCGACCACCCAGGATCCGCCTACCTCGAGTTTCAGTATGCGATATTGGACTTGTACAATCGTGGGATTTTGCTGGCTCTTAATAGCAAGAACAATGAGGCCGACGTTTTGGATGTACTTGAGCGGCACCCAGCGTCTTTGCTGAAGCCAGCCCATTTCGTGGCCAAAAAAATCAATTGGAATGATAAGGCGACGAATCTGTGCGAGATCGCGTCTGAACTGCGGATTGGGACCGACAGCTTGGTGTTCCTGGATGATAACCCAGTAGAATGTGTCTACGTTCGGCGCGCATTGCCGGAAGTAGAGGTAATCCAACTGCCGCCCGATCCCACCAGCTATCGCCGGTTGCTCCAGAGCCTTGATTGGTTTGAGACGTTGGCGCTGACGGAAGAGGATAAGAAGCGAAGTGGCATGTACCAGCAGGAGGTTCAGCGCCAACGGTTACGGCAGGAAAATATTTGTATCGAGGATTATCTTCGCTCACTAGAAATGAGTGTGCGGATCGCGGTAGCCGACGATTTTTCGATCCCCCGCATCGCTCAGCTGACACAGAAGACGAACCAATTTAACGTAACCACTAGGCGCTATTCGGAACAAGATGTCCGTTTAATGAAGGATGATCCGATGACCGATGTTCTCTTTGCATCGGTGCAAGATCGCTTTAGCGATAACGGCATCATTGCGGTTGCTATTGTGCGTTACGAAAATGCTCTGGCTAGAATCGATACGTTTTTGATGAGCTGTCGCGTTATCGGACGGGGAATCGAGCAAACCCTGTTAGCGAAGGTTTTGCAGGCTGCCAGGGACCGGCACTGCCGATCCGTTCACGGCGAATACATTGCCACGGCGAAGAACGAGCTCGCCGAGAATCTGTTTGCCCAAAACGGCTTTACCTCGCTAGAGCATCCCGAGCGAAGTTTGTGGATCCGAGATTTGTCTTTACCGCTTTTACAAAAACCCGATTGGTTTCGAGAAGTTAATGTCGATTGGACGTAGACATGCACTCCAACTTAGAGGAACGACTAAAGAAAGTATTTGTTGAGATTTTCCAGTTATCGCCAGAAGAGATTACCGAAGATACTTCATCGAAGACAGTGCCCCGCTGGGACTCGATGAATTCGATGGTTTTAATGATGGCACTGGAAGAAGAATTCAATATTCAGTTCACGGATCAGGAACTCGTTAAAATGCATATGTTTGGCAAAATTCGGGAAGCAGTGGTTCTCAAAACTGCCGAAAAAACGATCGGTTAGTTCTCATGCTGCGTCCCGGACGGATCTGGTATTTGAGCTGTCGAGCTTATCAAAACCGAATGATCTTGGTGGCCAAGCTCTTAAAGCTTGTAAACTACGTTCTCTTCAGATGTTTGTTACCTTATGAGGCGGAACTGGCCGGCGAGGTAGATATGCGACACTGGGCGCTCGGGGTGGTGGTGCATCCGCAGGTCAGGATCGGTAAGAACGTAACCATCTTTCATGGGACTGCTCTGGCAGCGGAAACCTGGATCGGCTCCTCTCACCGAATAATTATTGAAGACGACGTGTTCATCGGGGTTGGAGCCATCCTATTAGGGAACAACCTAAGTAGTCTCAGGATTGGAAAAGGCGCTAAAATAGGAGCCGGCGCCGTCGTTGTCCGCGACGTCGAGCCGGGTCAAGTTGTCGTCGCGATTCCAGCGCGACCTGTCCCCAGGCCCTCTGGAGCGGAATAACCCAAGATGGGCGCACCAACCCTGCATCATATTGGATATGTGGTGCCCTCAATAGCGGCCGTTGGGACACGATTCGCTAAATCGTTGGGGGCCACCTGGGATGAACGGATCATACATGATCCGCTCCAGAAAGTGTCTGTCTCATTTCTCGCACCCTTCATTGAGTCCGCCGCCCAGATAGAGCTGGTTGAACCCGCTGGCGACGATTCGCCGGTCCTCGCGTTCTTGCAACGAGGTGGAGGGTTACATCACCTGTGCTATGAGGTGGATCATCTGGATTTGCATATGGAGCAAATGCGCGCCCAGGGAAGCAAACCCGTGAGGCTCCCGTTGCCGGCAGTTGCATTCGACGGCAGGCAAATAGCCTGGATGTTGACGCGAGATCGTCTACTATTGGAATTCCTGGAGCGTGCCGGTTAGCGGTAGCGAACCTAGGGTCGACAACAGGGAGATGGTCAAGTACTACGCAGCCGATTCTACCACGAAACGTTTAAGTAGCGGAGACCGCAGACGCTAGTTGGTCGCTCGTTCGCTTTGACCCCGCCTTAAGCAATCGTTTACCGAGGGCAATACCCGGCACCTCAACCCACCGGTACATCAAAGCGCTCAATGGGTATATGACGATCCAAGTGCTGAGAGTCACCGGGAAAACCACGAATGGTTGTTCCTTAATCCATGGGAACCAAGCTTCAATTAGTTCCATCAAAACGATGATGATCGGACCGTGGATTAGATAGATGCTGTAGCTATAGACTCCGGTTCTTCGTATAAATCGCCCAAGCAACGATCGCCGTTCTAACACTGGATCTTGAGCAAGGCAGCGCGAGACAATACTGGCGGTGGCCAACGCGAAAAAGGTGAAGCTAAATTCGTGCGACGGGAATGGGCTCGTTAGAATGCCCGGGATCAACCACACCAACGGGTGAATCTTCGCGAAACCAAGGGTCTTCCCGCTCAAAAATGCGTCCGCCATACCTGCCCCGATCGCCCAACTGAAGCAGAAAAAGAAAGGCGAGGCTCGGAGCCAGGCCGGCGGGAAATGACCCGGAGCATAACAAAAGAGCGCCGAAAAAGAATGCAGAGACATCTCGACTAACAACAGGCCAAACAGAAGCCAGTCGTAAGAAAAACGCCGGGCAAAAATTAATAAAATAGGAAATAGCAGGTAAAGCTGAACCTCAATCGCTATGGTCCAGTAAGAAGCGTTGACCGCATACAGTGAGGTTTCAAATAGATTATGGAACTGGAAAATGTGAGCGGCTAACTGAGCCCAGTGGGTTAGCTTGGTAAACGCGAGACGCGATTCGGGAAATACGGTAGCGAAAACCAGCAGAGCCAATAAGTAGGCCGGGTAAATCCGGAAAAATCTTCGGATATAGAACCCTTTAAGGCTTGGTTGCGAAGTCCCGCAATAGGTCAGGTGAATACAAAACCCGCTCACCACAAAAAAAATGGGCAATGCTACCCAGCCGAGATGTCCGGGAAATAGAACAATAAATGCGATGATCGTTTGCAGATCCACCTTCCCGGCAAAAACCTGAGAAGCAAACTCCCCTGGGTAGTCGAAAGCATGGTCTAACTGAGGTGGAAGGAAAACCTCACAATGCCGCAAGAAGACTAAGATAATCGCCAGGCCCCGGCAGTCGTCCAAGATCGGGACATGGAGTTTGCTCCGGGAAGGGGACAAAGCCGGCGTTGGCTCGGGCGGGTTCACCTTCTGAGGTGGAGTTATTGGACCCTGACCTGCCACTACGCCGCTCCTTGGTTAGCAAAGACCACCGGAGGTTCCGTTCGTTTTGACAATGAGCGCAGGACTTTCTTACCAAAAGCAATACTGGGCTTTTCCACCCAGTAGTACATAAGAGCGCCTATCGGGAAGACGAATGGCCAAACACAGAGTCCGATCGCAAAGAGCAGGAATGGGTTTTGCTCCAACCCGGGGATACGTGCTTCGAGCAATTGATATACCGCCATTAAAATTGGCGTGTGAATCAGGTAGATACTGTAGCTGTAGGTCCCGGTGATGCGAATGTATCGACGTAACGGAGACAGTCTCTCTCCCGTGACGTGCCTTTCAAAGCGACGAGAAAGATAGCTAACAGTGGCCAGCGCGAAAAACGGAAAAGCGTACGCTGTCGTCGGATACGGAGTGACTAGAAGTCCTATGACGAACCAAACCAGGGGATGCACCCTGGCGAAGGGGAGTCGCTTGCCCGTTAAATATGATTCGGCTAGGGCCGCGCCAATCGCCCAACTGAAAATGTAAAACAACGGTGACGCTCGAAGGAAAGCCGGCGCAAATGAACCCGGAATGTCGTAAACAATATTCGAAAATGCTCGCAGAAAGAATTCCACGATCGCTAGGACGATTAGGACCCGGACGTACGACCAACGCCGTACGAAGATCAACAAGAGCGGAAACAACGCATAACACTGTACCTCCACCGCCAGCGTCCAATAGGAGGAGTTGATCGCACAGACCGACAGCTCCGACACATTGTGACACATGAACAGGTGCGTCCCTAACTGTCCCCAGTAAGTGAGCTTGTTAAACGGCAACCGCGTCCAAGGAAAAATGAAGGCAAAAAAGAGGAGCGGTATCAGGTACGGAGGATAGATCCGGAAAAATCGGCGGACATAGTACCCTTTAAGGGAAGGCCGCTTCGGCTGAAAGTAGGTCAAATGGATACAGAAACCGCTCACAACGAAAAAGATCGGCAGCGCAATCCAGAACATGTGAACCGGGTAAAAAACGAAAAACGCCGCCAGGGTCTGCGGATCAATCTTACCGGAAAAAGCCGACCAAAGGAATTGCCACGGCTGCTCGAAAGCTCTGGAAAGGTTTGCCGGAAAACTCGACGCGCAATGGGCCATGAACACGAACATGACGCCCAGGCCGCGGCAATCGTCCAAAAGCCCCAGGCGCATGGCCTCCGTATCCTTGGAACTCGAGCTTCTGGCGGCACCGCCTTCGCCTTGGGCAGTGGCCTCCTTGCCCGATTTATCAATGATGTGCTCCCTCATTTAACAACGCGGCATAGGTTGCACCCTCGAATTTTCCAGTGACTCCTTGCTCAAAACCCATTTTTTAGTCAGAAAGCCAAGCCCGCGGCAATTAGAATCTTCACTATTTACTAGAATGCCCGTTAATGAACCCCAGTACCCCGATGAAAATCGCTTGCACCGGATTCGTCTCCGCGACCGCAGGAAGCGTGGCCGCCGCCAATGCTTTGCTGCTGGGCAAGCTGCTCGATCGCGGGTTCGAAATTGACTTTTTCTCTAAGCCCTCATTCGTGGATCCGCGCCCCATCGTCGGAGCGAAACCCGGTTTTCGTTTCGTTGCAGTAAACAATACGATCCTTAACTTCACCCGGGAGAAGGTAGAGCGGATTCCTCTTGTCTCCCTGGCAGCTGGCGTCGCGGATGCTTTCTCCTACAGCCGGCTGGTAGTGCGGCGGATTGCTGAAGAGAATCGACACCGAAACTACGACCTCTGCTTGTGGCTAGGCGATTACGCACGCGGCTCCGTTGATTTGCCGACGGTTAGCTACGCTCAAGGCCCGCCCGGAACTGATGCTCGGTCGATCCTGGCGCGATACGCTGAAATCCGCAGCTTAGCAGGAGCGAAGCAGGCTCTGAAGTGGCGCGTATTCGCCCGGTTGCGCCTCTCGCCGTTGGGCCGCCCGCCTTTGTCTCACACAGATCAGTTTATCATCGGCAGCCGCCAGTCAGCAAACACACTCGTGAAACTCTACTCCGTTGATCCCAATCGGATTTCCGTTCTTCCTTATCCCATCGATCTTGAGCTGTTCAGACCGCTTTCCCGCCCCTTTGCGACCGGTTCCTTAAGAGTGTTGTGGCTGGGTCGCATTGTTCCTCGTAAACGACTCGACATCTTCTTGAACGGCGCGTCCCTGGCGATAAGCAAGGGCGTTGACCTTAAACTGACCTTGATCGGTCCTTCAGGGTTCATTCCAGGTTACGAACTCATGATCCGTTCCTTTCCTTATCGAGATCGCTTGACGTATCACCAACGAGTCGAGCGAATTCAGGTTCCTGGCCTGTTGAGCCAGCACGACGTCTTAGCTCAGCCTAGCGATGAAGAAAATTTCGGATCCTCCGTCGCCGAGGCCCAAGCGTGCGGCCTTCCCGTGATCGTTGGTCAGACCAATGGCAACGCCGATTATTTGTCGGTCCGAGACATTCATCTGGCGGACGATCGTCCAGAGACCTTCGCGGAAGCCCTCGCGGAAATGGCTCAGCGGAAACTATCAGGCCAACTGAGCGAACAAAAAGTTTCTCGACAGGCAGCCGAACAAAACTTTCATATTGAGCGCGTAACCCGCGGCCTAATTCAAATCTTAGAATCGGTAGACCGGAAACGTTGACTTGCTGCCAAATACAGTGTTAAAGGGCCTGCGCGCTCCGGACTTAGCGTGATTCTTGCGGCATGTCGCAACTTAGTTTAGTCTCTTTTTTGGTAATTCGCTGCTGTCCAGCAGTCTCGAGCATACAGTACCTTCTCATTATCTTTTCCGTCCCGCATGTACATTGATGGGCAAAGCCCGGAACTCGTATCGGTGATTATTCCGGCGTTTAATGCCGCTGCGAATATTCGCCAAACCTTGGATTCGGTCCGCGCTCAGACCTACCAAAATTTCGAGGCGATCGTCATCGACGACGGTTCGTCAGACGGTACTACCGCGATAATCGAAGAGGTTGTTCGGAACGATTCCAGATTCCAGCTGGTTCGACAGGTGAATCGAGGAGTGGGCGATGCCCGGAATGCCGGGATCCGCAAGGCCAGCGGCAGATATATCGCCCCGTTAGACGCCGATGATCTTTGGTATCCAGAGAAGCTGGAGAAGCAGGTTGCTCGTATCCAGCAATGCGGCAGCGAAACCGGTCTGGTCTATTGCTGGTCCACATTCATTGATGGGCAAGGCAATTTCGTCGATAAAGCCCGTCACTTAAAAGTCCAAGGGCGCTTACGTCACGCCTTCGTCATGCGCAACATTGTAGAAAACGCCAGTATTCCGTTATTCCGTACTAACGTTTTCGAAAAGATCGGGCTTTATCTCACCCGCGACGAGCAAGGCGGAGCGCAGGGATGCGAAGATTGGGATCTCGCCCTCAGGATTGCCGAAATCTTTAGCGTTGGAGTTGTGCCGGAAAGGCTGGTGGCCTATCGGCTCAGACGCAACAGCATGAGCGCTAACGACGAAAGCATGGCGGCATCCTTCGGCACCGTCATAAGCCGTGCACGTGAGCGAAATCGCGATTTACCTTCGGACACCTTTCATTGGTCACGCGGACACTTCTACCGGTATCTCGCCGATCGATGCGAATACTGGGGAAACTACTCCCGTTTCTTTCGCTACTTCAAAGAAGCGATTGTCGCCAATCCGGTTTTGCTCTTGGATGCGGTGGTTTATATTACTCTTTTCAAAAGTGTGTTGCGATTGGTCGCTCGTTTGATCGGAATTCGTCCCGCCGAGCTCGCCCAGGAATCCCCCGAAAGGATGGGAGAAAGCGTAAACCTGCGTTATAGCAAGAGAAGGCAGATCGTAAATGTGATCTTTGACCACATTGAAGCGAAGCGCTGGTCCGCCGCGCTCAACGACCAAACTTAACTCTTCGTTCACGCTCGCTCCCGGGGTTCCCGCTGGTTTTTTCAGCCTGCCAGCGCAACGCGTGTTTGACCGTGGCCCGCAGATCGTATCTTTGCTGCCAGGCCAGCTGTGCTTTCAGGCTTCGATTGTCGGCCACGACCTGGTCAAGATCTCCAGGCCGCCGGGGGGCAAATACATGCGGAATCGGTCGTCCGGCTTCCTGGCCGACGACATCTAAGACCTCGAGTACAGAATGTCCCAGACCAGAGCCGCAGTTGAGCACATGGCTGAGGCTGGGCCGGGCGAATAATTCATTCAAGGCCAGTACATGTGCCCGAGCCAAGTCGCTGACATGGATATAGTCTCGAACCCCGGTTCCGTCAGGGGTCGCAAAATCATTACCGTAAACCGTGACTTCCGACCGCTTACCGATCGCGACCGCAACGGCGACATCGATGAGTTGAGTCGGATCAACACCTGAAGGCCCCGCTCGTCCCTGAGGATCGGCACCAGCGACATTGAAATACCGGAGTGTGCAATAGTTGAACGGATAGCTTTGAGCCAGGTGAGCCAGCATCTGCTCGGTCATGAGCTTGGACGATCCATAGGGTGTTGCCGGCTGCACCAGGGAATCCTCCGATACCGGATCGAGTCCTGAAGGGCGGTAGACCGCGGCCGTCGACGAAAATACAAAGTGGCGTACGCGCTCCCTGAGGGCGCTCTCGAGAAGCGATCGGCTGGCTGCCGTATTGTTTCGATAGTACTTTAGCGGATCGCGGATTGATTCTGCTACCACGGTCGAGCCAGCGACGTGGAGAATGCCGCGGATGTCGTGATCCCGAAGGAGGCCTCTCACCAGCACGTCATCTTCGACGGAACCTTCAACGAAATCGGCGCGCGGATCGACTACCCAGAGTGATCCCGTCACGAGATTGTCCAGAACCACCACCTGCAAACCTGAATCCAGCAAATCCAGCACAACGTGGCTTCCAATATAGCCTGCGCCGCCGGTAACAAGAATAGGAGGCCCTTTAACCCGAGCAGAACCATGCGCCGGTAGCGTCGGAGAACTCATCGAAGCGCGAAACCGCGTAAAAATGAACACCGCCGCTTGATCCCCGACCAAACCCGCCGAGGACTAGAAACGCGCCGGAGCAGCCTGCAGACGACCTCGATGAATCTGTGGAGCCGTGGATGCCGGTATTGCCAGTTCGCCAATCGGAGCTTTTTCCAAACCCGCGGTTCAGTGAAACCAACCTCAGTCAAATGCCGAGCGAACCACGCCAGAAACTGTTTGCGGACCATGTCGTATTGGCCCGCCTTGGCATTTTCCGCCACACAGGAGGAATCGTGCTGGCGATATTTGAACCAGATCCGATCGGAGAAGTAGACTGGCGTGCTGAGGTAGACCTTCGCCAGAAACGCTTGATCTTCGTACATTCCTGTAAAGTGTTCCTCGAATCCTCCAACCCGCTCGACCACCGAACGCCGAACTAATACTGAGCACATACCCGGCGCCTCTTCCATGTGCAGAGGATAGACCGACAGCAAGGCCTCCGGCGGACTAAGTACCCGATTCTGAATTTGTCCGACCAACTGGATCCGGTCTTCGCCACCCCGCCATGAATCCCAGTAGAGGGTTGCACCTGCGAGCAAGCCAACCTCGGGATGAGCATCCAGGATGGCAACCCGCTCTTCTAGACAGTTCGGCAACCAAACGTCATCGGAGTCGTTGAACGCGATCAGATCCCCGCGCGAGACGGAAACCCCAGCATTGCGGGAAGCACTCATCCCGCGGTTCGCGTGTTGTGGATGGTCGATGTAACGGACCCGGTCCGGATAAGTTTCCGCGTAACGGCGGGCAATGGCCGAACTTGCGTCGGTAGAGCCGTCGTCCACGAGAATAAGTTCAAGCGAGCGGTAGCTTTGGGACAAAACGCTATCGATCGCTTCCGTTATAAAGGCTTCGCTATTCAAGAAGATAGTGATGACCGAGATGCGACACACAAAAACTGGCTCAAGATCTTACCGATGCTTTGAGAAATAAAAAGCAGAACTCGCCCGAAGCGCGGTATCTCGAAGAATCAGAAATTCAGCGAGCACGCTTTCAACACGGGCTCGGTCACACCTATGTTTTAGACCCTGACGGCCCTCAAGTTAGCGAGCAGCGTCTGGCCGCTCCAATTGCCCACGGCGATCCGCGGCAAACTATGGAGAGTAAAACGCTGGTGATCGATCGCATTTTCGTTCGCAGCACAAGCCCACCGATAGCCGGCCCGACCCGCCATATCTACGGTCTCGGGATTGCAGGCCCCGTGCGGATAAGCGAATCCGGTCACGGGCAAACCTGACAGCGCCTCAGCCTCCTCACGGCTCCTCTCCATGTCGTCAAGGCGCGCTGCTGCCGGAAGGCTAATGAGTGGTTGGTGGAAGCGGCCGTGTGCGCCAATGGAAACCCAGTCCGAGACAAGTTTGCGAACATCTTCGACCGCCATCGGCAGGTCCTGAGGATTTGAGTGAACGGGGCCAAAGATCCGCCGCAATTGCTCGAATGCCGCTTTGCGGTTTCCCGGCGCACGAAGCCAAAGAGCTTGCCAAATCGCTTGGTAAGCCTGTTCCCGAGCCGTGACGGGCCGCTCCCACGCTCGCCAAGCCACGCGCGGCTTTTGGAGGGCGATGGACGGAAGCTCGATTTGGAGACAATCCGTTTCAACAGTCAGGGTGGTGGCAAGCGGCTCCACGCGAAGTAAAACCATTCGAGCAAGTTCGTCCCACCAAAATCCTTCTCCCGACCCGATCAGGCCAGTCGCAAGAAACACCGTTGCAGGAACGCCGACGGCCTCCAGGATTGGCTTAGCGCAACGAAGATTGTCGCTGTAACCGTCGTCAAGCGTGAGGGCCACCGCGTCGTGCGGCAAGTCACCCGATCGTAACCGAGCAACAAAGGAGTCCATGGATAGAGTCGTGCGGTACGTGTGCAATGCCTCGACCTGCTCGGCGAATCGTTCGGGCGACACTGCCAGCCCCCAGGGATCCACTTCAGGCGTCGCGATTCGATGATACATCAGGATCGCCGGTCCACCCCGCGGGCGAAACCAGCGACGGATGCGTCTCACCAGCCGTCGCATCTAACCCTCCTTCGGCTTGACGGCACGAACCGTAATAATAACAGGATACGCGGTATCAAGTACGGCTAGCTTCGCAGCGTCCACCTCTTCAAGCGCCAGGCCTTCAAGGAAACAAACCGCGGCATAGACGTTCCCACGCGCCTCTACTGCGACGTTGGTAGCGCCGAAAACCCCAGAAAACAGGCCCTCGGCAGCAGCGCGAGTGAGCGACCAGAACCAGTTTTCGCCCTCGTTTCCAGGGTAAATCTGGGTAATACCTGGGCAAGTAAGGAGCAAAACGCCGCCCGGCTTCAACGCGCGGTACATTTCCGTAACGGCTGCATGCAGGTCGTAGATCAATTGAAGAGTCTGCGTCACCACTAAACAGTCGAACGCCTCCTGCGGCAAGACGCCGGGAACCGATAGATCGCCCACGATTGTCGCCCGAGGATTGTCAGCCCTGATGTCTAGTACGTCCTGCTGCACGATGCCCGTCCCGAATTGGCGGCAGTACGATGCATCGTCAACCTCAAGGGCTCGACCCCGAATGTCCTTTCCATGCGCGCCGACGAACGCCTCGATGTAATAGCGGTCCACAGGGGTTCCGCGGTCGTAGCCAAAATTCCGGCTGATCGGCGTCGTGCGGTTGAAATGTCCGAATCGGACATGCTTGAGAGGCGGTGGCGGCCGCAGACCTCTGAGGCGTTTCAGCAGGTATTTCACCCCCGGCGGTAGAACCCGCTGCAGGAAACGTCTGCTGAATTGAAATAGTGCCACGGTCGGTGATTCCCGCATCGCATCCGCGACCCGATGCATCAGAGGACGACGTTCCTTTTGTGCCGCTTCCCCCCAAACGGTTTCCCAAAGGTAGTAAAAACGCCAGCCGGCCCGTCCTTTACGCCAGGCGGCGACCGCAGGTCCTGACCCGTTCGCCGGCCTGTATCGCTCCAGTACGCGCTGAGCCCAATGAAGCATTTCCAGGGAGTTGTAAGACATATTGTTTCCATGCCGGCGGTACTCCGCCACGATGCCGTGGTGATTCGCCACGGGATGAATTCGGCTCATCCGTAGATAGACGTCGTAGTCCTCACATCGTCGAAGTGTCACGTCAAAACCTCCCACATCCAGAAGGCGGCTCCGATCAAACAAGACGGTTCCATTCATCCCAATCACGTTGCCCCGTAGAAACGCGAGATGCGGATCAGGTCCGATATCCCGGATTATCGACTCACTCATTGTGCAGCCAGCGTCGAACTCGCGATAACCGCCATAGACGAGACCGGCGTCTGGATGAGCTAAGAAGCACTCAACGCCGGCTTCGATCGCACAACGGCAAAGCCGATCATCGGCGTCGAGAAAGATGATCTTGTCGCTGACCGCGGCTGTAAGTCCCGTGTTGCGCGCCGCCGAAAGCCCCTGGTTCTCTTGACGGATTAGACGGACCGGCGAATAGCGAGACACCACGGTTTCAGGATGGTCGGTCGAACCATCGTCGACCACAATGATCTCATGGGCCGGCACCGACTGACAAAGGACACTCTGAATCGCCTGGTCTAGGAATACGATATGATTGTAGGTCGTTATGACCACTGCGACAGACCCGGCCTGGTCCAGAGTTGCACGAGGGGAAGGCGTATTCATTAGAAGTCCCATCAACCGCATTCGAGCTTCTCTTCTAAAAGCAGCATTGATCTCGCCCTCGACTTACCTTTGCAAGAAAACTCTCAACTCTGTTGATCTTCAAACACCTAGCCGGTCACTCATTGCTGACTTGCCAATAGAGCGCTCTTACTCGTTTCGCGATCGTTGCCCAGGAAAAATTCGATTCTACATATTCACGGCACTGCTCAGAGGTAGGAACGGTAAGGGTTCCACCCAAGAAAGCACTAAGCTGATCGGTGATCGTGGCAGTGTCTTTGTTTTTTAGGACAAGCTTTGGATCCAATTGGTTCACCACCTCTGGCAACCCACCCACCGGAGTTACCAAGACAGGAGTACCACAGGCCAGCGATTCTAACGCCGTCAGTCCGAAGCCTTCCAAACTCTGGCTCGGAACGATGGAAAGATCTGCAGCTTGGTAAGCAAATGGCAAATTAGTTTCCGGGATAAATCCCGTGAAGAGAACCCGATCGGACAATCGGTGCTCTCTCGCCTTCGCGGCGAGCTCGTCCCGGAGCGGACCCGTTCCCCCGATCACGAGAATCGCGTCAGAGTGGTCGCCCGCTAGCGCAGCGAAAGCATCTAAAAGATTTTCTAACCCCATCCGGTGAACCAGGCGGCGAACACAAAACAGAATTCGCGTATCCTCCGGCCACCCGAGCAGCAGGCGGGCAGCCCTCCGGTCGCCCGGAGAAAAACGCTGAGCATCAACCGCTCCAGGAATAACGTGCACTCGCGCAGCATCAACTCGATATTCAGCCGTTAACAGGTCCTTGAATGCTTGAGATAAGGTAACGAAGGCCTTCGCTGAGGAATAGACCGCGCCCTCGACAGCTCGTTTCATCGCCACATTAAGCTGTAGCCGTCGCTCAGCCGCGGTTTCTGCCGCCCAAGGTCCGTGAAAATGAACCACGTGGTTCATCCGAGAGAGCTTCGGAAGCAGCGCGGCCGCGTAAAATGAGAAGTGCGACGCAACCACAACCGAACTTGAGCGGGAAGCTCGCAATTCGGTAAGAACCGCTTGACGCAAGTTCCAGAGACGGCGCCCAGCGAATTGAGACGTCGACCCCAAGCAGAACTCGCCGCTGCGCCTTTCGATGGGCGTGGAACGATGTCGGAAAAAAAATGGAGATACCGCGAGATCTGGAAGAACGGCTAACTGATCGACCAAATCCCAAAAGATCCGGTCCAGCCCACCGCCCGAACCTCGCTCGTGCATTCCGATTTGGAGGATTCTTAAGGAGTTCAAGATTGGTAGGGCGAGGCTCCCGAATGGCCGATTGATAATCGCAGGGTCTTTGGCCGTCCGCCGCTGCTTCGCGCGCATCCATGACTCACCCGCCGAGCCGATCGGGCCACCCCCCTGAACAATAAAACCGATACGTCCGTCCGCAGCAATACCTTGGACACGGCTCGGCAGTCAGTCGGCCTTGCAAAAACCCATCCTCGGCAACGATCGAAGACCCCGCTCTTACCCCCAGCCGTTCCAGAGCCTCGCCCTACCATTTTTGTTCTCCCTCCAAATACTCCAAATACGCCTCTTCCGTCTGCTGAGCGACCCGATCCCAGGTGTACGATTGTTCCACAACCCGACGCGCGTTTAGGCTGATCCGCCGTCTCTCGCCCTCATGCTCAATCAGCTTCGCTAAGGTAGATGCGATATGCTCGGCGTCGTGTCGAATAAAGAAACCCGTCTCACCTGGAACAATAAAATCTTCCGTGCCGTTAATCTCCGTGGCCACGATCGGTAACCCACAAGCTGCCGCTTCGATCGTCGCGAGACTGAAGGCTTCGTACCAGCTCGGGAATACAAAAATGTCCGAAGACCCGAGCGCCACTGGAACATCCCGACGAAAACCCAGGAAGAACACGCGCCGGTTGACGCCGCATTCCGCCGCCAAGCTTTGGAACTTAGCCTGCTCAGCGTCTCTACCCATTACCAGTAGCTTAACTCTTTCATCCCGAATTTGCTGCAAGGCTCGAATCGCCAAATCCAGTCCCTTCCTGTCCCATTCGCCTCCGACAAAAATCAGAAGCAGATCCTGCTCACCGAGACCATTCGTCTTACGCCAGGCGCTGCGCTCGGACGGAGTCAACGGCTTAAACACATCGGTATCAGCGGCATTCGGGATGATTTTAACCGGTGCATTTCCGATGTCGTAATATTGCCTCAATTCCCGTTCGACACCGCGAGACACCGGTAGGAAGAGCGGCGGCTTTCTACCAGGTCGAGTATTATAAACCGTCGCTTCGGCCCTAGTTGTGATATCCAGATAGAGCCGCCGAGTTAGTTTCCTAGCGGGCGACACTTTGGCCGACACGTTTTGTGCGTCCAGGAAAACCCTCTTGGCCGGCTGGATGTTTTGAATCGTGATCACATTCGCGGCCGATGCGTTCGCCCCGACCGCATGAACGATATCAAAGCTGCCGCCTCGAATCCGGAATTCCGCTAAAGAGTAATAGGTGACAAAATCGGCGACCGCCGGCCAAGGCAAGCCCGGCATTTTGCGCCAGCGAATCCTTGTTAAATCGATGTCCTCGGCTTTTCGAGCGAAAAGGTGGACCTCATGATGTTCCGCCAAACGCTCTGCCACCTCATTGACGGCTCGGGCACTCCCGTCCAGCCGATTACAATTAATCATTGCGAACGCGATTCGCAGGCGCCGGCGCATGTCAGTAATCAGTAATCAGTATCAGTGACCACTAAACAGTAACCAGTAACCAGTAATCAATGCCTTAAACAGGGTTGTCGCTTTAGAGAATAGGAAGGCGCCAAATTCGGGAGCGGCGTTTTGTACATCCAATCCATTTCTTTTCGGCACCGCTAAGAAGCAGACCCTTTTTGCATAGCGAGCTCAAGAGTGAGACCCCCATACCAATTCCCAGATTACTGATGGCTCTTGACTAGCAGATTAGGATGAAAGTGAACCTAAGATGCTCAAGGGCAGTAAGATAAGTCGATATCGGATTTTAAAATTGGTAGATTGTTACTGTTTGGATCTGCCAGCCAGCAAAACGGCG
>Ga0185299_10000665_pt1 | contig 84921 bp, 84 predicted proteins | sample PaiPotPPA55metaG_FD_128002 | JGI IMG/M metagenome (GOLD analysis project Ga0185299, IMG submission 128002) | Iron sulfur acid spring bacterial and archeal communities from Banff, Canada, to study Microbial Dark Matter (Phase II) - Paint Pots PPA... ...
ACCACGCTCATCTCGCGAATGCGAAAGCTTGGGATCTCGTGTAAGCCAGGCAGTCTTTTCGTCGCTCCTGTTGATCGGGGTGCCTTGACTCCGGGTCAATATGCGCCGCAGCTGTTAGCAAGCTAAGCAATAGCGCTGAAACATCTGCAGGCAACGCGTTCAACAGCACACATCCGTGCCGGAAAGGCGTGTTGTCGAGGGCATCGGCAGAGGGGAACCGAGGACGGCCAGCGCTCCATCCCCTGCAGAAAGATCATCATCCTTAGCCGGTCGACCTGGTGTAATTGGCGTAGCGAGCGGGAATAGCCTGTGCGTTGTATATTCCTGCCAGGTAGCGAAGGGTTGACGGTAGTTCGGCGCACCGGCGTAGAATATGACTACAAGACACACCTGATGCAGATGTCTAACTAACCTGTAGCGAGGGTGCCAGGCTCGGCACCCTCCACTTTTACGGACTCATTAAGAGCGCTCGCTAGGAGACGGCCATGAACATTCAGCAGCTTAGGACGAACGCGGTAAGTAGTGCGAATCCTCTCATAGCTTCCGGGGGTCGGCGATCTTCGGATGTTTGAGATCCCATAACTGAATGGAGCCAAGTTTCTTTAGCGCTATAGTATGGGATCCGCTGTAGGTCTGTGAAGGGACTTCTAACGGTGCATCCTCTTTGGCTAGTACCTTGCCACCGTCACGTAGTTCAACCTTCCATGAATAACGGTGCGGATCGATCGCCACGGAAGAGTCGAAGAAGCATTCCACTTCAAGCGAGGGGCGGTCGGTGAGTGGATCGACCGCTCGAGCGACCATGTTTTCGATCTAGAGCGCGGGAACAATACGGAGATTGAACTAGCGATAGATCCCGGCCGAAGGTCATGTAGTCGATCTCGTAGCCGAAGGGCGGAATATCGTTACGCTCGGTTGAGTCCACATGGACAGCGATAACATTATCGCCAGCCCAATCCACACGATCCGTCAGCTCAAAGGAGAACGGTGTGTAACCACCCTTGTACTCGCCGAGCTTCTGTCCGTTGATCCAGACCGTCGAAGCCGTCATCGCCGCTTCGAAATCGACAAAAACCCGCTGACCTCGCGGCGCGCGCGGCAGCTTGAAGTGGCGGCGATACGTCGAAATGAACTCGTACTCCTTGTCGTCGAAGGAGTGCCACGGCAGCACCTTATTGGTCTGAGGAATCACAATGCGCATGAAAGCCGTGTCGTCGAACTCTCGCCTGGTATCACCTTCAACAACCTTCGGGCTAAAGCGCCAGCCGCGGTTCATCGGCAACATGCGGAGGTCCTGTCCCTGTGCTGTGTGAGCCTGCGCAAGGGCGTTAGGTAAGAGCGTCGCTCCGGCCGTGAGAGTTGAGGCCCTGAGGAAGCTACGATCCAGAGATACTCCTTTGTTGCTGTGCCCTGCGGCGGCTATTTCTCATGACGATCCTGCGAGGTGTCCAACTTCGGTTTTGGTCCCATGTCAAAGGTGAGTATCGAGCCCCCAACAATATTGGAATGCGCGATCTCGCTTCCGATCACGGGCGCCCCATTGAGGAATACCGCCTGCACATAGCGGTTCTCTGCCGATGTCTTTGGCGCGACCATCGTGAAGTCTTTGCCATTTGACTGATGGATCACGACTCGCGAGAAGATGGGCGATCCAAGCGCGTAAGCAGGAGTGCCGGGGCAGACAGGATAGAATCCCATCGCACTCAGCACGTACCAGGCAGACATCTGCCCGGCATCGTCGTTGCCTGGCAGACCACCGGGACCGGTATGAAACTGGCTAGCTAAAATTTCACGAATGTGTGCCTGTGTCTTCCAAGGTGCGCCAACATAATTGTAGAGATAAGCGATGCTGTGGCTCGGCTCGTTGCCTTGGTCATATAGCTTCGCTGCGAAGAGACCGTCGAGTTTGGCGATAAAAGCTGCATTGCCACCGATTGCCTTGATTAGACCGGGCATGTCGTGCGGCACAAAAAAGGTGTACTGCCAGGGCACGCCTTCGGTGATGTAGGAGGCGGGCTTGGCTGGATCGAAAGGTTGAACCCAGGTGCCGTCCTTATACCGCCCACGAACAAAACCCACCGAGGGATCGAAGACATTCTTCCAATTACCGGAGCGCTTGCGAAATGTTTCGGCATCCGCGTGATGCCCGAGCGCTTCTGCAAACTGCGAGGTGACGAAGTCGTCGTAGGCATACTCCAGCGTTCGCGAGACCTGCTCATGATGATGGAACGCGTCGAGCACCTCGTCTTCGAGCGGAATAAATCCGTAGCGATCGTAAGAGTCGAGCGCGCGACGTCCCTTGCCCTCAACATAATCCATGTGGGGCGGCGTGATCGTTGCATTTTGTCGCACCAACCGATAGGCATCCTGCACATTGAAGCCGCGCAGACCCTTCGCATAGGCGTCATAGATCACCGCGACAGCGTGATCCCCGATCATCTCCGAGGTGTAACTGTTCCAGGTTGGAAAGATGGGTAGAAAGCCACCCTGATCTCCTTTGTCGATGAGTGACTGCACCATCTGCGCCTCACGCTTCGGGTCGAGAATAGTCAGCAACGGATGCAGCGCACGGAAGGTATCCCACAGAGAGAAGTCGTCGTAGTATGCGCCTCCGTTGGCAACCTGATACAGCTTCCCTTCCTGCGCAAACCCGTTGTACGTTCCGTCCGCATCGCTCACGACGCGAGGCGCAAGCGACGCATGAAACAGCGCCGTGTAGAACATCGTTTGCTCGGCAGGTGTGCCGCCTTCAATCTCGATGCGCCGCAGCAGCGTCCGCCATGCGGTCTCGGCGGCCCTCCGTGTGCCGTTGAAGTCCCATCCGTTGTTCTCCGCATCGAGGTTATTCTCGGCCTCTTCAATACTGGTGAAGGATGTGCCTATCTTCACCAATATCGGACGCGGCAATCCCGCCTTCAACGAGATATACGCACCAAGGCGATTGCATCCTTTACCCTGCTGCCTGGAGTCAGGCGTGATTGCCTCGCCGCACCATGTTCCGAAGTTCGCTGCCGAACCTGCCGAGCCTTGGAATCGAACAACGAAGTAGCCGCTGAAACCCGCAGACTGTCCCGCTCCCTGGTACAGCCGATGGATGGGGTTATAACCGACGATCTCATGCCGCTCCGGCCGTAGTTCGACGAACCCCTCGCCAGGCTTCGCGTTTGGTTCGACCAACAAATTCGCAACTTCATCCGCGGGAAAGGTGATTCTCAGCATCCCTGATCGCATTGTGCCAGTCAACTCCACCCTCGTCCGATAGTCGTCGAGCATCACCGAATAGTAGGCGGGACTCATCACCTCAGTTGTGTGTCGAAAGAGAGAGGCGCGCGCCAGTGGCGAGACCTTGAGCGCACCAACCGTTGGCATCACAGTGACCGTACCGTAGTCTTGGGTGCAGCTACCGCTCAGCCAATGGCTCCCGCGAAAGCCAGTCAACTTCCGATCCTTGTCATAGTACGGGGAAAGGCATTTGTCTTCTGTGGGCTGCGTCTCGGGCGCCCAGCCTGTCATGCCAAACGGCACTCCGACGACCGGGTACGTCTGGCCGTCATTCGCTGTGCCGATGCGGGGATCAACCAACCGATAAGGATCGATAGCCGCATACACACGTTGCGGCGAGACCGCACAAACCGCGGTGAGTGTCGCGAGCAGGCAGCAGCGCATGAGCCATCGAACTCCAAGGTCACGCGACACCAAGCCTTTATCCGGGGTCGCTATTCGTTGTGAAATAAAGCGAAAATTCCTGAACTGAGCCGGCACTGTGTCTTTCATTACCTTTCCATCGTGCTTCAAAAAACTCTGCCCGGTACTTTCGCTCACAATCCCTTCACCGCTCCACGCCAATCAATTTTCATACGAACTCGACAGTATTGTTTAGAAGGTAAATTCGCCTCCTACCAGAATCACCCTTGACATACCCGATGTATTGCCGGCGTTTAGTTGCCCAAAGCTCCCTGAGTTGTTTGGAGTAATGAGACCGGTGGCGGTATTTACAGTTACTGTGCTCTGTAGGTTTCTATTCGCGCCGTAGTAGACCGGGTGATTGAATGCGTTGATAAAGGTCGCATTCAGAGTCGCTTTGTATCTTTCTCTGATCGTGAAGCCTTTGCTCACACGAGCGTCAAACGTGGTCTCCCGTGGGCTTCGCGCTCCGGCGAGAGTTCGTGGAGCATTCCCCAAAGCTGGATTTCCTTGAGTTCCTGGTGTCGTAAATGCCGCTGGATTGAGGTACGGAGTGAAATTTGAATTCAATGCGTTTACTTTCCAGTTTTTGTTGATCAGCGGCACGCCCGGAGCAATATTAGGCCGAAGTGTGTAGCCAGACGGTAACGCTGTCGTAGCGCAGTATTTATTCGCGCCGGTAGCATTGCAATTATTCGTCCCAGTGGGGGTAAGCGAAGTAAAGTACCCGGTAGAACCGAGAACGGCCGAATTCGGGAAGCCTGACCCAACCGTCAAAATGCCTGCCGTTGAAATGTTACCGATAATCTGGTTCAGGACGCTACTGTGCGTGTCGAATGCCTGCCCCCTGCCGAGTGGAAGCTGATAGACATAACCGACCTTCAATCTGCTCGGCTGATCATAACTAGAGACCGACCATTCATTCGCTTGAGACAATGGATTCTGTTGTGCTGCCGCGCCAGCACCTCCTGAGTTTGCCCCCGTTCCGGTATCAGGAACGTTATCGAGCGACTTTGACCATACGTAGTTCGCTAACAGGGACAAGCCATGGCCAAACTGTTGATTTACGCTGGCGTAAAAGCCATTATAGGAGGCGCTTCCTTCACGTGGATAAATCTCGGTAAGCGGCCAATTGAAGAAATTCTGATATGGATTCTTCGTTTGAAGGTTCGTCTCACTAATTACCGCACCATTCTGGGTAACGCCAGATGTATTAAGTGACGGAGAGGAATAACCAAGATTTTCGTTATTGTGTATCGCAGTAACGATGGTGCTGACGCTCGGAATATTCAGCGCGCCACCAGTACTACCGCCAAAAGCTCCAATGAGATGTACTCCTTTGAGCCCCTGATAGGTCGCCTGAACTAGCGTTTTGCTGGTTAGCTGGTACTGGACGGTTGCTGACCATGTTTGCGTGTACGGCACCACATTCGATTGAGAGACAAATTCAGGACTTATTCCTGTTGAGAACAGAATCGGTCCTTTGTTTCCACCAAGAGTGGATAGTCCAGAGGTTAGTGGTCCCACTGGATTGGTGATGTAGTTGGTCATGATACCGGAAGTTATTCCGCCGGTATCTCTATTTACTGTTTGACCCGCGACGTTGAAATCAGGATCCGGAACATTCTCATATCCAGTGAGAGGTAGATGCGTGAGAACATAGGATGCCCGAAGCGTGCTACGCGATGTTGGGGAGTAGGAAATACCGATGCGCGGTTCAAGGCCATGGTAGTTGATTGGCCACAAGGTGCTTGGACTGCCGCATGCTGACGAAAAGCAAAACGCTGAAGTTGTGGCAGTTCCATTTGGCATCGTTCCCGGTGTATTGAGTCTCACGAAAGCCTGGTTATTGAATTTTTCCGATCGGGGTGTTTCTACGTTATATCGCAGGCCCAGGTTCAGTGTCAGGTTGGAAGTCAAGCGCCAATCATCCTGAAAATACCCGGCATAGTAGCGCCAGCGATAATACCCATTCACCAACTGTGGAGTATTCGAAAACGATGATATCTCGCCAAGAATAAAGGAAGCGAGGGGCGCGCCTCCAGAAGAACCATTGTTTGTTAGGGATCCTGCAAATGCGTATTTACCGCCTGTAGCTCCGCTCAGGTCATACTGGTTCGATTGAATCCAGCGAACATCCACGCCAAACTGGAAGAGATGGGTACCGTGAGTCCAGGTAATATCATCTCCAACAATGAAGTTCTGGTCTGCCTGAATCGCTGCCGTGGCAAGTCCCATCTGCATCGTATAAGCGATACCGTTCTGATTCAGGTTGCCAAGACTCGGGAAACCCTTCCCAAAGGTGGCTGGCGTCAGGCCATATTTAGCGGCGAAGTCCTGCGACTGGGCTCCGCCCGGCGAAAGGCGCTGCTGGTTCGCGCGCAAGAAACTATACCGGAAACTATTCACTAGTGCGTTTGAGAAGGAGTGGGTATAGCCTATCGCTATATCGTGATTTCGCGCTGCGTCCGTCGGGACAATAGTCAGCGGGTTACTTTGATCCACCGCAAAGAAACGGTTTGCGATAACTGGAATGACAGTATAGCGGACGTACATCTGATCGGAATTCCCAAACTGATGATCTATCCTGAACGAATAACGATTATCGCTGTTCACCACGCCGCGCTGGTAAACAGCATTCGTTCCATCGTTCTGTGAAGAACCGGTCGAATTGTCAAATTTCACATAGTGCCCAGGGTTAGTGGGCGTTGGAAATAACGATAGAACATATTGCGCGAACTGGTTCTGTGCTAACTGCGGGCCGACATCATCAGGGCAGGACCCAGCGGTTTGATAGGCTGGCGCACAATCCGCGGCAGGCCCTGTCACATGGCTGAACTGGGTACCGTAGGGGCCATTTTGAAAACCGTTTGCATTCACGGTCGTCTGATAGTTGATTGTCCCGATTCTAGGCGCGGCGAGAGCCGCAGCGTACCCCGATGACTTCAGAATGGACGTGTTCAAGAGCGCCAGGGAATTGTGCAGGTGGCCGGCCAACTCATCCGGTGTTTGGAAGGTGCTGCGGAAAGAGAATCGATTCCTCATTCGTGCCGGCTCTACGCCGACATAAAAAAATGTCTTGTCGCGTCCGTTGTAGAGTTTAGGAACACGGACAGGCCCGCCAACATAGAAGCCGTAGTAGTTCTCATGCAACGCATTCGACGCGCTTGAACCATCCGGATATGCATTGAAGAAGGGATCAGTGTGTAAATAGGTTACTGCGCCATGAAATGCATTCGTACCCGATGCGCTGCTCTGGACGATGATGCCGCTACTGCTGCGTCCGTATTTGGCCGACATTGCTGTCACGACAACTGTGGTTTCCTGAACGAGATGCCCAGAAAGGTTGATGCCTGCTCTCGCGTAACTTGCCTGGGTTACGTCCGACCCATCCACAAGAATAGAGCTCGTCCCAGGAGGAGCGCCGCCAATGGAGATGCTCGCGCCGGGCAACACATAGCTCGTATATGCTCCCGGATTCTCTGTGGAAATTCCTCCTGGCTGCAATGGATCGCCGTTTACGCCAGGCACCAAAAGAGTTGCTTCCAATGAACTACGCTCAGGATACGGAAGGTTCTCTACGACGGCATGATCGACAGTTGTCGTCACATTTGGATCGTCTTTGGAGAGAAGCGTATCCTGCGCTGTTACCGTAACAGTCGTGGTTTGAGAACCAACTGCCAATGTCACGTCTACCGTTGACAACTGCGCCGTGCTAACGGTGACGGCGCTTGTAACCGATTTCTCGAATCCACTCTTCGAAACGACGACGTTATAGCTCCCGGGGTTCAAGGAAACCACACTGAAGGCCCCAGCGCTATTCGTCCTTGTTGATTGCCGAACGCCCGTCGCCGTATTGAGCACTTCAACTGTCGCATTCTGGACGAGCGCTTCCTTTGCGTCTTTGACTGTTCCGGCGATTGAGCCCTGCGCCGTCTGAGCTTGTAGGGTGCTACAAAGAAACAGGCCCATGACCATGAGGGATCCAAGCACACCGCGAACGTTCACACAAGGCCCAGGTTTTGAACTTGCGACACCACTTCTTTTCGAAACCATATTGCGCAATAAGTACATCTTCACAATCGTCATCCTGGAGTCTCCTGGCGTACACCCTCGGTTCGCCCTCGCACGAGAGCGAATCCGCTGCAAATCAACAGCGAAAACACCGATCTCTGTGCGAGAGCTGTTCTTGAGTTCGGCATGAGTTGTAGTTTGCATCGAGAGGTAGTGTCAACACAGCATTTGGCTTTTCATGGGGAGGTAGTCCCCGTTTTATTTTTCGGTCAGTCGCGATTTTTACGGCAAGAGACTCCAGAAAACCCTTGAAAGCTCCGAGTCCCAGTTTTTGCGTTGAAAACGACAACTCTCCCCGATCTTTGATGACGTCTGATAGTCTCAGACGACTGCTTTTATACAAGTCGTCCCCTCAAAGATTCATGATGTTTGTTTTGTACAGCAAAATATATGACCCAATATGAGGTAGAGCTAGATCTGAGAATTTTCCGCGCGACGGAGGGGATCTCGTTACACCAAGTGACGTTTTGGTGCATTCTTCATCCACGCGTCGTTAGGGTAAATTTTGTTAACGTTCTCCGAAGTAAGGAGTTCGTGCTGGATAAAGATAGCTGGAGGCACAGGTCGGCGGTTAAGAATATCTAAGGCCAGTTGAATTATCCGGACACCATATGTTTCCGGAAAATAAGCCACCGAGCAGACCAATCTACTAAATTGCCTCCTCATCTCCTCCCGAGCTAGGACGCTACCATCCTGTCCTGCGATAGCACACTCCTTTTCAAGACCGACTTCTCGAAACGCCTGCAGAGCGGCCATTGCGGTTGTGTCATTTACTGCACCCACCAAAGCGCGGCCTGTCTTGCGCCGTCGCAGATGCTTCCTCACCAGGTCGAGCGTCGCTTCAAACTGACCACCCTTTGTGTCGTAATGATGATTGGGTATACCCGATGTGTTGGGCAGAAGTTCTCCAATTCCATCTACCATTCCAGTCAAACGGGCATTAAGAAGAGGCCCAGCTGCGTCGACCCCTAGCAGAATCACCTGTTCTGCATTGCCTTTCCAGTGTTTCATCGTCCAGCGTGCTAAATAACGACCAGCCATTCGACCAGCTTTATAGTTATCTGCTCCAAAATAGACAGCGCCGGGATGCGGAATGTCTAAAGCGATATAGGGTATCCGTGCATCTGAAAACTTCGCGGCAATCTGGGCCGCGACATTGATATTGATCTGGGAATCGATGACGAGGTCCACATTCTCTGTTACGAAGTTGTCCGCATTCTGGAGAGCGGTTCGTGCGCTGAATTTATTATTCAAGATCAGCAACTCAATGTTGGCCGCACTGGCCGCCGTAATCAGCCCATCGGTGACTGCCGAAGTGAATGGAAGGAGATTGCTCTGCGAGGCATAGCCGAGACGAAATCGTTTTGCCCTCGTGGTCTGAATGGATGACCGGTATCCTTGTTTTCCGGCACGCTCCAGCAAGCCAGTCTCAACCAGTGTCTCCAGTAGCCGGAACGTAGTCCCTTTGTTCAGGCGTACTCGTGCAGCCACGACACGCAAGTCAAGAACCTCAGATGTCGACGAAAATGCATTGAGGACCGCCACCGCCCGGACCACGGACTGAATGGTGTAGGAACGTTTGCGATCGGGATACTTTCCAGCAGTACCAGCAGTAGACGAAGCGTCAGGTTCCATCTCGCGAAACAGTCTAGCACTCCCTGCGGTCCGTATAAGAGACTGATTGGGACTTTACCTCGACTAGGTGCTAAAGAATTTCGTTAGAAGCAGCTCATCGCGTTTTATTGAGCGAAACGAATTGGCATCGGGCATTTCTTGATAGCCTGTCGTCCTTCTGCTGCTTACTCTTTTGTTTCTGTTCGACATTGGGCCTTGAAGAGTGCCGCTAACATGAAAGGGATGCTTGAAGCGATCCGAAATCAATCTTTTCATTACCAACGCAATCGATTTCTTTGAGGAGCATCATTTCTCCTTACCCCCATTTGCGCATTGGACTCTCGAAGCATGGCGCGAACGGGGACGCGAGGCGGATGAAATTCGGCAACGCCAATTAGGCTGGGATGTGACGGATTTCAACTCTGGTCTCTTTGCTTCGTGCGGGCTCACGCTCTTTACGCTTCGCAACGGGGGCTTCAGTGCTGTCAGCCAACAAAAGTCGTATGCAGAAAAGATCATGATGGTTCGCGAGAGACAGATCACTCCGTTACATCGCCATCATCGAAAAACAGAAGACATCATTAATCGCGGTAACTCAGCCACTGGCGACCTTGTTGTTCAGCTATACAATTCGACAGAAGGCGGAGAGCTCGCTAATACTCCAGTCACCGTTACTTGCGACGGCATCACACGTCAAACGGAGGCAGGCGGCTCCATCGTCTTGAGAGCGGGCGAATCGATTACACTGCCTCCCGGCCTTTATCATTCTTTCTATTCAACCAACGGTAGTGCGCTTATCGGCGAAGTTTCGTCGATGAACGATGATGCCACCGACAACCGCTTTTACCAACCCCTATCCCGATTTCCTGAGATCCAGGAAGACGAACCTCCCTTTCGGTTACTCTCTACGGAGTATCCAAGGCTGAGCGACTCTGCCGATCCAACTGGCGTATTCCAAAATATCTAAGGAAACATGCAGAAAACACTGGCAACCAAGCTCGCTTTATTAAGGGAGACGTCATCCAACCGCGCCTTCATCATCGCTGACGCCAAAGACGCCGACATGGCATTTGGCATTGCGGCGCCGGGCAAGACTCGTGACGGGAGCTATCGCTCTCTCGCCGATTTCCGAGACCAGATCCGCGAGATCGTCGGCCAAGGGCTCATCGACATCATGCTCATGTCGGCCAGCACGTCGGAGATCGTAACCATCCGCGAGAAAATCTTTGAACTTTCCACCGTTACGCCCGCAGTGCGTGCGAACGATACAACAGACATTCACATTATCCGAGGATCAGGTTATGCCGAGGCGCCATCCAGGCCCTTTTCATCGGCAACCATCGATCACATCCAGGCAGGAAAATCCCTTCGCTCCGGGGAAGCTCGTCAAATCCATGTGAACCTCGGTTTATATTCGATAACCTTCAACAACCATTCCGAACGCGACCTAGAGTCGTTGACTGCCTATAAATCGTTTCGTCTGGAAGCTGAAGAGAAGGGATTCCACCATTTTCTGGAGGTCTTCGGTCCAAACGTTCCTGCTGACGTGCATCGGATCCCGGAAGGGACCATTCCGTCCTTTCTGAACGACCATATCGTTCGTCTGCTTGCGGGCATTCCCTCCGTAGCCCGACCGCAGTTCCTCAAAATTCCCTACTATGGCCCCGCCGCCATGGAAGAGATCTGTACCTATGATCCGTCTCTGGTTGTAGGTGTTCTTGGGGGATCGGCAGGGACCACGCACGACGCGTTTGAACTTCTGCACTCAGCAAAGAGCCACGGAGCTCGTGTCGCCCTCTTCGGCCGGAAGATCAATGCCGCAGAGCATCAACTGTCGTTTGTCGAACATCTGCGCAGAGTCGCAGATGATGAAATCCTGCCTGCGGAGGCAGTGAAGTCTTACCATTCCACACTCGCCAAACTCCGAATCCCGCCTCATCGCTCAATCAACCAGGACCTGCAACTCACATCTGCCTATCTTCACTATGGCCGGTCAAAGAGCGAAATAGTAAAAGCGGTCTAGGCCAACGCATCATTGTTGAATGAAGAGTGTTGCATGAAGAACAGCACCAGGACTATCTGATGACCAAGCAGTACGATGTACTCGCGATAGGCGTCGCAGCGGTTGACGATCTGCTGTATGTCTCCTCCTACCCGCCGTCGAATGTGAAGGTTCCCGTCTTAGCACGAGAGCGCCATGGAGGCGGGCCTGCTTGCACCGCAATCGCCACCATTGGCACTCTTGAAGGACGATCGGCATTCTGTGCTCGCTTGGGCGACGATGATCTTTCCATCTACATCGAGCGCCGGCTCCAACAATGTCATGTAGACACCACCCACATCATTCGGGATTCCGAAGCAGCGCCATATCATAGCTCCATCGTCGTGGACCTGCATGGAAATCGAAACGTGTTTTATGACGCTTCGAGGTTCAAGCCGGTGACCTGTGAAAGACTCCCTGATTCGCTCATTCTCTCAGCGGAGTTAGTTCTACTCGACCATGTAGCGGAGCCCGCTCTAACGGAAGTCGCGGAAAAGATACGGAATCTCGGCGTCCCTATCCTGGGAGACATCGAAGGCCATTCCGAAGCCGCTCTCCGGCTGGCCGGCATGGTCGACCATCTGGTCGTCCCACTCGACTTTGCACGGTGGGCAAGTAATTCCGTTGACCCGGCGGATGCGTGTGCTTACCTCGCACAGACCAGACGCGCCACCACCGTCGTTACGGCAGGATCGGACGGCTGTTACTACACCAGCGCCACTGATAACTCCATCACTCATCTTCCAGCGTTCAAAGTTGAAACCTTCGACACAAATGGTTGCGGCGACGCCTTCCACGGTGCCTTTGCGCTTGCTGTGGCCCGCAATTTCTCGCTCGATCACGCTCTTACATTCGCATCGGCCGCAGCCGCCGTAAAGGCATCGGGAGGAGGCGGAAAAAAAAGAGGATGGAATGCCCTTCCCACCCTTGACGATGTCATTCTCTTACTACGCTCACCCCGGGGCAGCCGCACTGGATCAGAACTATTGGAACAAATCGCAAAAATGGCACTGGTGTAAAGCAGGAACATAAACTCCCTAAGGGCAACATAGAAAATGCCATTCCGACCGAAGCGGGAAGGAACCCGCATCATCGCTTTACGTTGCCTGCTCTGCGTTCCTGTGCGTTTATTTTTGCTGTTCCGAACAAGCCGGAGCGAGCCCAAAGCTCAACGCCACAAGCATCTGATTCTATTGCCGTTATCTAGACCATGATTTATTTTTCGCGTTTTCAACCCGAAATCGCATGTCAAGTCCCAAACCCATATAAATCTAACAAACCAAATAAGATCGACTCGGCATTTTAGTTAGGTCCAACCCGCTATACTGTATATATAGATCAAAAAGGAGCGAAGCCTCATGGGGATTTAGAGGTTTCCAGCTAAGTTGTTTGTTTGCTCATATTTGGCCGTAACTCCTTTACTATGACATTTTTGCAGCCCATCTTCATCCGTAAACTACTAAAAAGAAAGGATTTATCGCCGGGCAAGGGGGGTACCCCCCCCGGCAGATTGACCTACACAACGAATAGAGAATAGGCGGTGGAATCAAAAGCACCAACCTCCCTGATTCGACCCCGCCACGGTTATCCCCCTAAAGTTGGCCGCGTAAGGGCGAGCGACGAAAGCGAATCACGCCGGAACCCAGCAGGAGCGCTGTCCCCAGCAGGATAATGCTGGGTGGTTCGGGTGTAGCGGCAGAGGCGATGGTCACCGTGCCGGAACCCGAGCCCGGAGTGAGACCATCGGCCGTAGTGATGCCATCGTTCAACTCGATACTGGTTTGAAATACCCCACCCACGATGTTGAGATTGCTCCCGACATCGTTGGAAAACAGAAAACTGAGAACGCTGACGTTGGATGCATTGTTGATGGTGGGATAAAGGTCGAATCCTCCACCATCTGCGACTGAGTAGAAGAGAACTCCGCCGGGAAGAGATGTGGTGACGGTAGTTCCGTTCAGCGAGTAAGAGAAATCGGTGACCTGAGTCGTGGGATTGCTGGAGAGGATATCAGGAAGAAAGAACGAAAATTGCCATGTTGCCCCGGCCTCACTGTAAGCAGTTGTTGGAGTTCCCTGATCCCAGGTTCCTGATCCCGTGAAAGAAAATGAGCTTGCACTTGCAACCGGCGGCGGCACCAGGGCTGCGATAAAGGCAAAAACGGCAATAACGATTCGCGTCTGTTTGATTCTCATTTGTGATCCCTTTCCTTCTGGAGTAAGTCAGCTTTGTACTTCAAGCCACTTCAGTCGTGCTGTATGAAGCGGAACAGTAGGCTGGAGATTGCTATCACCGTCACCGTCGTCCGCCAAAGATGTCCAGGACACCGTTGACGAAGACGAAGTTGTAGTTAGTTGCCGCCAATGTTCCTTGCGCGGCGGTGATGGTATAGGCGCCTACGGGAGAGGTGCTCGTGGCGGTTGTGGTCAACGCAGCCGCTCCTGTCACCACACTTGCCGAGTCTCCACTGACGAAGCCGGCAGTGCTGGACAGGAGTGTAGGCAAGGCCGCTCCGTAAGCCATGCTCAGATTCTGCGCGGATATGGTCAGCACAGCGGGTGCCACGGCAAAGGTGCGTGCGACTGGGGATGCAGCAGCGTAGGAGCTATTACCGCTTTGATTTGCAGTAACGGTAACACTGCCCGCTCCGGTGATAGTGAGGTTCTGGCCGGATAAAACCGCTGGGCCGCTGACAGTGTAGGTAACAGGAAGGCTCGAACTCGCCGTCGCCTGCAAGGCGATGGGCGCAGTCCCGTAGACAACATTAGGCACAGATGGGAAGTTGATTGTCTGTGCGGTACCGGTAACTCCTGGAGTCCAGCGATAAATGATTATGCTAGTGCCATTGTAGTTATCCTTAGTCACCATGTACTCGCCGGTAGATCTACGGTATGCCCTTATGCCATACATCGAATCGACATCATTCCCTACATACACATTATCCGGATTGCTATTGATAAAAGTGGTCTCCAAAGCGCCGGTAGTGAGATTGAATGCGTCGATATTAGGCACGGTGTGTACGTATCCGACAAACAGATAGTTGCCGGCAGCTGCCATCGACTTAGGATTGGGGCTGCTAATAGTAATAACTTGGGTGGGTGTAGTGGTGTTTCCTGCCAGCCATCCTCGGTAAACCTCAACCGTCGTTCCAATCGAAGTCCAATCTATGCTTCCAACAATTCCCCGCCCCAGGATCATGGTATCGCTCTCAGGCAAATAGATGATGCGTGTCAATGCGGTACTACCGCTCGGCGTCGGAGTTCGAAGGGCTGCTCCCCATGTCGGCTTGCCGTTGCTATCGAAGCCGAGCAGAGGGTAGTGCCAGATTGCGTCTGTCTTGTCCAGACCAGCCCAGATATCTCCTTTGCTATCGAGGCAGAATCCATACCTGATCCTTGCCGTCGTATTGAATGCTGGACCCGGTAGTGTGCCATATGGTATTGCGATATATCCAGTGGCCGGATTGAAGTAGAAGAAGTCGAAACCATCCGAATTCTGACCAGCAGCCACAAGTATTCGATTTGAGCCGACAGTAGCTAGCATACCGAAGTGTTCCCCACGGCCCGGAACATTGATGGCGATCCTTGGATCCGATGGATAAGTAATTGGATCAACTGTGTTCGCTACGAAGCCTGCCCTGCCAGATCCGGTATAAACGTTCATCGCGCTATACATATAAGCGCCATCTGTTCCCGAATCCGGATCAGCAACTGCTTCGAAGTTGAGAGATTGGAGCGTCCATTGCAGCGTTCCCGCGCTATCGTAGGAGTGAATGTCCGTCCCACCGTTGCGCCCAAGGTCCCAGCTGCCGCCCCAAGGGTTGTTGAGTACGTACAAATTACCTGAGGTATCTTTGCCGATCCCGGTTACCCGAGTAAATCGCTTTGCGCCAACCTGACCTTTGATTCCGGTTGTTGTATCGAGATAGCCGCCCTGAACCCCGAAGGTGGCCGCCAGAAATGGAGGGCCAGTTATGTTGTATATCTTGATGTTCATATCGGGGCCTTGATCCCCGACCATAAGCTGCGAGTATGTCGCATCGAAATAAACTGCTGACGGACGAGCGCTGCTGCCCAGCGAAATAGTATTGAGAGGCGCGCCAGCTGGACTGAATTCGAGGACCGTACCCGCACTCATCTGCGCTACCCAGATATTTCCAGAACCGTCCACAGCAAGCGCACCAGGGCTTGAAACGCTAATATCTTTCTGCCAAATTCCATCAGTAGTAAAGATTCGGACCCGATTGCCAGGAAGGTCGCTCGCATAAAGCAGCGAGCCGGACGTCGCAAGTCCGGTGATTACATCTGCCCGCCGCTCAGTCGTTGTTGCGCTCACAGAGATGATGAGGTCGCGTGTCTTGGTGCTTCGGTTGTATCGCCCCACTTTGCCGCTGCCGAAAGTAGTAGTAAATTGCAGTGGAGTGAAGATTGAGGTTGAATTCCCAGTGATGGCGCCACCCTGCGAATCAGCATGCGCGCCAATGAAACCTATACTTTGACCATTTTGATAAATCGCAATACTGCCTGCGTTTTCGTCCCACATAGAAGCTGTGTAGACAACGCCCTCCGGTGCTACCCACATGGAACGAGCAACATTTCCCACACGGGTAGCATTAGTCCCAAACGTGTTAGCCACCCAGTCGGTGGTGTACTGTCCAAAGCAGGTTGGTGTGATCGTAGCGATCAGCGCTACGGCCAGAAACAGGGTATTGATTCGTTTCGTGATCATGAGCGGTGCTCTCCTAATTCACCTGCCGCACTCTGCAGGTCAGTATGTATTTTTTCAAACTGGATCTTCACTCTTCGGCATCGCGGACATCTGGACTTGCCAAAGTGGCAAATGCATTTGCCTCATTCCGAACGGTCTTATTGAACTCGACAAGGTTTCTAGTCTGGACCCCGAACGAGTGTCAATATGGTTCAAGGAATTTACGAGGGCAATGGATATCGTTTTACTTTTTAGAGCACACACTAGAGTCCCCCTGTGGCAGCAACTCAAAAAGGCAAGAACCACATTTTTCTTTGGAGGATGCTCTCTATAACCCTATGGTTCCGGCTAATAAGTGAGGGCTAAGTGCTGACTAGCGCCTGCCTAATGCCAGAAGGCACACGTGGAAGAGTATGCATTTTCATTTTGTGCCATGAAACTATTTTGGCTTCAGGTCCTCGAACGATCACGGTATGACATCGGCTATGTTCAGATATTCGAGAATCGCAAAGCGATTATTCTGCCGCAACGACATATGGGTTGATGCAAGAATATGACGGAGTTGAAGTCCCGGACTTTGCTGCCAACCTACCCGGAATGGCACACTTCGCTGGCAGCCAAACGCGTCCACTTGCCAAATGCTGGCACAGACGCTCTAAAGCCGAGGTCCATGGGCAACTGAGGCAGGTGTGGATCAACGAGGAACGCAGCGTGGACCGCGCTGATTCGAAACAGACTGAGGGGCACTGGTTCCTTGCGGCATGCCACGCTGGTCAAGATATCTCGCTACCTTACTGGGAGTAAGAGCCGTAAGGTGAAGCGCCGCGCTATTCCAACAGATCTGCGTCATGGGGTTTAAGGCGAAGCACGGTGTCGTAGGTCTGGCCGCTGAGGACGCCGTGCTTCTTGCCTTGGATCGTGATGGTCTTCTCGATTTCTGTGGTGTTGACGTAGAGTGTGCGGCCTTCGACGACGCGGGCGTAGACGCCGCTGGGAGTTTCGGGGCCGCGCTGTATGTCGAGCGTGGAATACAAGCTGCGCATAAGCGGCGCGAGCACGGGCACCTGCGCGGGGACGGCGACGTAAATCGCTCGGCCTTTGCCATAGGTGTTAATGGTGATCGCGGGCGACTTCTCGGGTGTATTGGTGAAACTGGCGAGCGGCTTCGCGTCGCGCGGTTCCAGGACTTCGTAGAAGTAAATGGCTGTCTTTACGGCGACGCCGCCGAGCAAGAACTCGGGGGTGGCAGAAGGTCGATAAAACTCTTCGGTGCGAATGCCGAAGACGTCGTTTAGACGGCCAGGAAGCGGGGTGTTAAACCATTGGCCGTGCTCGTCAACCTTGGCGGAGAAAGCAGTCATGACGACGGTGCCGCCATCGCGAACGTAGCTGCGGATAGCATCGGCGCTGGCAGCGTCCATGACAAAGTCGGCGGGAACGACAAGCAGTTTGTAGTCGAGCTTCGCGTGCGCGATGTTGATGAGCGCGACGTCGATGTTGTCTTCAAAGAAGGGTTGCAGCGAGCTGTCTACCTGCTCACGGTAACCGGTAGTGAAGTATCTGCGCACGCTGGTCGTGGGACCGGTGGGGTGTGACGCGATGAGGCTGTCAAAGGAGTAGGCGATAGCCACATCGGGCTTGTGATAACGCGGAAAGCCAAGGTGTTCGAGTTTCGCAAACTCGCTGGCGATCTGCGCAAGCTCGCGGTACTTCCACGACGGCATTCCATCGTGATCGAGTAGCCCGAAGAGCGCCTGCTCTTCCCCACCTAGATGCGTGTTGAAGGTCCAGGCGAGAAATGTCTGGCCGTAATCGATAAGGCCGACGTAAGCCCACATCCGGATCGTGCCCTTGGCGCCATAGTTGCCGGGACCGCCGGTGACAAACTCGTTGTACCAAGTGGGCGTGGGCAGGTCGCCTTTGGTAAGCAATACATCGACCGAGGCGCGCAGCGGGTCAGCAGGATAGAAACCTTCCGCCCCGTAGCTCACATACTTTTTGTAGGAGCTGAGATAGTCGAAACCCTTGCGCGGATTGGTGTCCCATAGATTTGAGACGGCAGGAAGGTTGGGCGTATTCCGCTCACGAATCTTTTCCAGATCTTCGAGAACGGAGATTGTGATGTCCGACCAGAAACGGTGGAGGTCGAGGTAGCGCTCGCCCGGGCCGGGGCCTTCGCCGTAGGGCAGCTCGACTTCGTCGAAGTTATTGAGGCGGCGCGACCAACGCTGCGTTGCCCACGCTTTATTGAGGTCCTCGATAGTCGGATACTTCACTTTGAGCCAGGCGATGAAGCGTTCACGGTCGCCGGCGGAGTAAGACATGAAGCCGCTGCCGATCTCGTTGTCGTAGCCAATGGCGGCTAGCGCTGGATTGTGCGCATAGTGCTTCGTAAGCTCGTCGGCGAAGTGGATGACGTGCGCACGGTAGATGGGGTCGGCAATGTTGACCATGTAGCGCTCGGCAGGATGGAGCACGATGCCGTCCTGATTGACGACATTCACCGACGGGTATTTATGGTGCAGCCAGATGGGCGCGGGGAGGCCGCCGATGTCGAGGATCACCTTGATGTTGGCCGCGTGCATCTCGTCGAGGATGCGGTCAAACCATGCGAAGTCGAATTGATTTTCTGCAGGCTCAAACGAGTCCCAGGAGAGATCACCCATGCGGACGAGGGAGAAACCGGCTTGCTTCATCAGAGCTATGTCGCGATGAATCTCTTCAGGCGAGCGGTCAATGGGCTGGTAGCAGCTGCCGACGAAGAGTTGGCCGTGGCCGGGCCAGTCAGAATGTTCGGCGGCGCTTGGGGACACGCTTTGGGCAGTAATGGGGGGGAGGAGGAGAGCACTACTCAGAAGCATCGAGGCTAAGGTGGCTAATCGTTTCAAGGTGGGTGCCTACTTCTAATGCATTGTGGTGGGACATTCAGGGGCAGAATCTCCAGTCAAAATGGAATACCAGAGGCAGCCATCTTGTTATACCCAGTCGCGCTGGGATGAACTTTGTCTCCCAAAGATCTGCTGGATCGGTGAAAACGGAGTGGATGTCGGCGAATTCTATTTTGTGGTTGAGTGCCTTTTCCTTCGCAACAATTCCGGGGAGCACAGCATTATGGCATTGACGTCCGCGTTCCTTGCCTCGATCTTTTTTAGAAATGGGAGGGATGCTGGCCAGAACCACGGTAGTGTTCGGATTTTGCTCGAAAATAGTACTTACAAGTTTCTCCATTGTCTGCTACATCCTATCCGTTGGCGTGATGCCAAAGATATCGTTGGTTCCAAGCAGAATCAGGACGACATCGGGATTGTTATTTGCAAGGGATGTTTTGATCGGAAGTGCTGCGTGATTCTCCGTGGTGCCGCCGTTCAAGAGCATGCCGATGCGGGCACTGCCATATCCCTCATGGTTCGGATCTTCCATATCCGTGGAGAATCCGGTGTCGTTGGCAGGATCCCCATTGTCTTCCTTGCCGACGAAGGTAATGGAATAGCCGTTGTCCTTTAGCATCTGATAAAGCGGCTTTCTATATCCCCCCTGCGTATATTTTCCCTCTGTAATTGAGTCGCCAACCGGCATGATCCTGACCGGTACGCCTTTATTGATAATGCCTGCATGGGCAAAACCATCAGCGCAAAATAACAGACCTATAAAAGCGCCTGCCAGGAGGTGTCTTGGTGAAGTCGACCATGACGATCTGTGTTGGTTGGGTTGATGTTGTTTCATATATTTGTTTTGAATTTAGAACTTGAAGAGACCCCATTGACCGGGATTCAGGCGAGCCTCGCTGGGAACATCCGCCGCCATGGAGTCCCATTTGTTGTGCCAGTAAATGCGTGCCCTCGCGCGAACGCCGTCGCTCAACACCAATCCGACATCTCCCCGAAAAGTCTTGCCGACAGGATCTTTTAGTCCCAGGACAGTCAAGGGCACGGAGAATTCATAGTTCGATCCGTTTGCAGCGACCTCTACGTACTTGCTGACGTCCTGCACATCATCGAAGATCACCTCTCCCACGGGCGAGGCAAACGTTTGTCGGTTTCCACTGCCCGTGGCTTTCTGCCGATAGAGCACTGCCAAGACCTTTCCGTTCTTTTTCGTAACGAAAAGCCGAATGTCGCCGACTTCGGGTTTCTTGTCATCACCGGCGCCGCTGGTTCGCAACATCAGATCGAGACCGCCGCCCTGGGTAAAGGCAAAAGGAAACTCTGTAGCTGAATTGAGAAGCATTTGTCTTTGGTCGGTCTTATACGCCACCACAAGTTTCTCTCCCTCCATGCCTAATTGGAAAGAACACTTGGGATTTATCATTGCCCAACCTTTTGCGGGCCATTCACTGAGATCGCCATCGATCCTGGCCTGGATTGGAGGCACGGATATCTCATCGCGCATGGCGTTCTTGGACGCCTCTTCCATTCGCGTGGGTGCAGCGGCCGCTATCAGCTCGGCTGTAGCGTTGACTGCGCCCAAGTCAATCCGTCGAACCGTGTCCAAACCGTCGAGGCGGACGATCGAGCTGTGCCACTTTCCCACGGAGAGGTACACGTTGCCATCATCCAGACCAAACAGGAACGGCCAGAATTGTTCCGCATCAAAACTCAGTCCCTCGATGGCCATACCTGGCTTTTGTTCCGTATATGGCCAAAACGGAGCCGATCGGACATCAGCTCCGAGCGTGGTGATCAGGATGCCATCCGTGGAATAGACATAGATCTCGCCCATGTAGGAATAACGTGCGATGAGGTAGCCCGCTTCGCCGCTGGTGTTCTTGACAGGATAGCCAAGCATGCGCTCAGGATTTTCAAGTTCTCCAAATCCCGCTGGAGGTGTCTTAATATCGCGGGTAGCCAGAGTCCAACGCGGCTGGCCGTCCTTGAAGCCTGTAAGACCAGCAACGAACCAACCGTCCGGACTCATCGCCACATCGCCCTTGGCAGCGGTATGGGAAAGAAGTTGAAGCCGTTTCAAGTTGTAACTCGGCACGCCCATCTCATCCACACTGGTCGCCGGCAGATGGTAGGGGCCTCCGCTGATAACTGAAAGATCCGGCTGGAATACGACTCCCTCGGAACCGGCCGTGCTCGGGCGAGTGAACTCGACTTCATCCGGCTGAACTGCATGGTCATGATTGCGATCCGTCCACACAAAGAAAATGCTGTTCGCAGGGCCAGCGGGCATCTTTTTCTTGATCTCCGGCTCATCCAGCGTTGTCCAGTGATGAGGGCCGCTTCCGACCCAGCCGGAAGAAGCAATCGGGCGACAGACGCCGTTTTCCAGTATCCACAAAGTGGTGACAGGCGACTGATTGTACCAATACGTGTTGTAGGAATCAGTGAAGTACTGATGTCCCTTGAAATAGAAGGTTTGCCCCGGCGTGGTGCCCCCATGAGACCCCACCGGAATCATGTCGCTGGGAAAGAAGATCGGCTTTGTCGGATAACCGCCATAACTGACAATATCGTTTAGAGGATCAGGATAACGGTAGCGCACCGCCGTCAGCTTCGACTCGCCGGTGTGCAGGTCGACCTTGAACTCGAGTAATCCCATGCTGCCAGGGTTGCCGATCGAGGGATAATAGGCGCGGCTTTTGTCCTTCGGATCGACGAACCCGCCGCCGCCATATTGTGTCGGGCCATACCACGCGTTGATAAAGCGGCCGGTCCTAGCGTCCCATCGGCTGATCCGTTTTGGGAGATAATCCTCTTCGGCCACCCAAAGCACTCCATTCGAATCCACGCATATGCCAAGCGGGTGAGCCATGCGCTGCTCGTCATAGTCGCCTACTTGCGGGCCACCCGCCTTGCCGATGACGCGAACCTCTTTGCCCGAGGCAGCGTTGAAAACTTTCACCTGGTGGCTTGTGCCCCAGTCGGTCACATAAATTTCCGTGTCCTGCTCGATGATCTGTTTAGGCGCTTGCAGATCTGAGGCCGCCACAACCGGATCTCCTCCCGAAATAGTGAAGGACTTCCAGTCATTCTCAATCGAATATCGTTTGATGGCGCCGTTCGTGGTAACAAGTAGTTTGCCATCGGGCTCAAAGGCGATGCCGCCAAGGTTTTCAACTTTGATCCTGGCGAAAGGTGCTTTGCTGGTGCTCCGGACATCGAAGGCAACGAGTTCATTCGCGGCTGGGTTGGACAGCAGGAGCAGCCCATTATAGGCGGCCATACCGACCAGCTCACGGAACGCATCATGGATTTGAATGCCGCCTGTAACTTTAGCCAGCGGTTCCAACCCACTTTTGGTAATGACATAAACTTCCAGCCCGCCCGGATCTTTTATGCCAAAGTCGCGACTCGGATTATCGACGAAGACCGTATAGGCCACATGATTCGGATTGCCTTGAGTGCCGATGTCGCGCGCGAGGGCGATACCGCCGTTCCACCCGCGGATCTTAGTACCACTCAATTTGCGGCCATCAAGATTGACCCAGATCAGGGCGTTTCCCGCCTCGGCCGAATCGGCGCCGAGAAGGACAATCGGTTTAGCGTCTTTGACCGGCCAAGGACTACCTTCCGGAAGAAACAAAGCGGAAGCCGGCGCGGTATGGTCGGCCAACCAGGCCCCAGTGCCATCCGCCGTGGGCCAGGGAGGACGGCCGGGCGAGTAAATTGAGTACTCCAAATGTGGCGTAATACCCTCATGGAAGATGCCACGCACCCCATAAGTCCCCGGGGCAGCGATTCCAGTTATCGAAGAACCGTCCCAATAAATGACGTTGTCCCCCACCTGAACCGGGTGATCGAAGACCAGATTTTTCAACCGATTGCCATCTTTGTCTTCCACTACCAAGGTGATAAAGCCAGGCTTCTCTGCTTTGAAATGAATTGGTATTCCGGTCTGTTGTCCGGTGCCATCATCATCTAGAGCAAGGGGACTCCCCTGCATGGCTAGGAGGCTGATCCCGCTTATCAAAGAACATAGAGACGGCAGGAGGGACTTTCTGTTCATGGATTTGATCAATATAACGATTACTCCAACCACACGGAATTACCGGAACTACGACATTTGAAACGACGGTAGTGGCGACACGTCAAATGAGAGTCAATTAACCGACGCTGCATTCCACACCGGACGAGTTGTCACCATAAGGGATGTTTCAAGGTGGATGCAAGAGACAATTTCAACAGTCGCCTCGTTTTAAAATCGTTACTTTTTTAATGGCGGTTACTCAACCTGTCATCAATCACTAGTGGCCCTTAATCACTTTTTTTTAGTCTTCATCTAGACAGGTGCTCGGAAAAGCACCGTGCCTGAGCCTCAGAATTGTTTTGCCATGTGAAATCCCAGATAGCTTATTCCTGCATAACGGGATTGGACGGAGTGGATGGAGGGTCGAATGAACCCAGGAGCTGCACTCTGTCAGCAAGACAACCGGCAATAGACGATCGAGTGTCATGGACTCCTAAAAACATCACTCTGAGGGGCCCGGAATACAATCTCCCGACAAACTAATGGAACCAGCGAAAACTCTGCGCGGCCTTCCAGGAGGTGGACCCAATCCCATAGGGTCCTCAAAGAGGGGCGCGGATGACCCTCCGAATGGTGCACATCAACATCATGGAAAGCAAAGTAAGGTTGGTCGACGCAACTCGCGCGGCGAAGGCTATTTGTCACGCGATCCGAGAAGCTTCAACTCACGCCATCGCAGCCACTATTTTCGAAGAGGAATGACCGCACACAAATTCGACCTTATCGAAGAGGATGATGATATGACGATGTTGTGGACGTAATCTGCGCGCAGGCAGGATCGCATCGCCTGTACTTTCAGCGGAGACCCGTCGCATCCGATCCGGACGTTGACAAGCTGGTGGCAATGCTTGCGAATGAGGGCATCGGCGATGGTGGAGGGGTGCAGGACCGCGGCGCGCGAGGTGAGGAGGTGGAAATTGTATCTTATTGATTACAAATGGACTAGAAATCATTCTTGAGCCGCTACAGCTCTTATAAAAGAGATAACTTGAGGCAGCATAGCCAAAGGCCACAGATTCAGATCTACTCTCAGGCAAGGAACAGCCCGACCAATGCATGACCATCGTACCGTCGAAACCAGCCCAAGCTATCCTAAACCATCCCAAATCTATTGGGCTATAACGCTAATCGCTTCAACCATATCCGCTGATTCCAGACCCCTTAGTTCGCTCGCTAGGCGGCCCTGAAAGGCTCTCGTGGACGGTTCGATCCCCGTCTTTGGGCCCGTTTTAGAGTTAATGATTACAGAATTCCAACAAAAAGCCCCCAAAATGCGGAGGCTTTTCTTATTTCTTCTAACTGACTTATTTTCAATTAATTACTGGTCGGACTAACAATGGCCGAAAAAAGCTGGCGCCGCTCATTGGAAATGAGCAAGGTGGGCCCGAAGCAGAAGTGAAAACTGCCAGTGAACGGCTCACTCACCTTCTGGAATTCGAACCTTTCGCTTGATCAGCCGCGCCAGGAAGAGTTACGGATCACACTGCAGAAGTTGCTGCGGCGGAAAGTAAAATCTTTGTCTGCCAGTACGTCTGCTTTCACGTTTCCGAAGGTAGTCTCAGGCTTGTGTTTGATGCCGTCGTAGAAGGCCTGCAGGATATCTTCTTTGAAATGGGCTGTACGCGGGAACGCCCGCACGACCGCGTTGCGATCGGACTCTGTGAAGCTTGTGTAGTCGATTCCGAGCACGTCCATTTCGACGCCTGCGGTTACGAGGGCAACGACCGGATGCATGTACTGAGGGATGCCGGGGGTCGTGTGAAGCGCAATCGCTGTCCATACGCGGTCGATGTCCTGTTCAGCGATGTTATGGCGGCGCAGGAAGTCGCGAGCGGCATTTGCTCCATCAACTTCAAAACGGTCTGCGTCGCTGCTGTAAGCAGGTACGAGACCGATGTCGTGGAACATAGCGCCGGCGTAGAGGAGTTCGGCGTCGAACTTGAAGCCACGGCGCTGGCCTGCAAGTGCCCCGAAGTAGTAGACGCGGCTGGAGTGATTAAAGAGCAGAGTCGATTCTGTATCGCGGATGAACTCCGTGATTTCGTTGGCGAGTTTACTGTCGGGAACGCTAATACCAGAGATGAGTGCTGCTTGAGAAGTCTGAGTTGATATGGTCATGAATGCCCTCCTGCGTGATTTGCTTACCTATCCACGCTAGAACCTGCGGCGTCTGAGCGCCACGACACGGTTACTGCAATTTAGGACATCGCAAGCCGGGACATCGTAATTCAGGAGACTGACGCACGCCCCAGCGTGCTCTTGAAGCGATTGGCATATTCCCCTGCAGTAACGCCGAGCACTCGGAGAAAGGTGCGCCGCATCGCATCTGCAGATTTGAAGCCGCAGGAGTCGGCGATTTCTTTCAGCCCGCGAAAGGAGCTGTCGATAATCTGCTGCGCCGCTTCGACGCGCATACGGTCAACGAACTGGCCGGGGTTCATTCCAGTCTCGCGGAGGCAGACGCGCGTGAAATGGCGGGCGCTCATACCAATGCGCTCGGCGAGCGAATCGACAGTGAGGTCTTCACGAAGGTGTTGCAGCATCCATACCTGAAGCTCGCGCAATGGCTGCGAGGTGATCGCCTGATGCGAGAGCATGTGGCTGTATTGCGCCTGCCCGCCCGGACGCACGAGAAACATGACGAGGAAGCGCGCGATCTTGAGAGCTGTTTCGTGTCCGTGATCTTCTTCGACCAGGGCGAGCGAGAGGTCGATGCCGGCTGTGATGCCAGCCGAAGTGTAGATAGAACCGTCGCGCAGATAGATCGGCTCGGGCCGCACAACGACATTTGGATATTCCCTGGCGAGACGGTCGCAGAAGTTCCAGTGGGTAACGGCTTGCTTCCCGTCGAGCAGACCTGCTTCTGCGAGAAGGAATGCGCCGGTACAGATGGAGGCGACGCGACGTGACTGCCTTGCGGCTTTCGCGATCCAGGCGATGAAGTTGGGATCGTAACTGCCGCTCTCTGCGCCGGGACCTCCAGCGATGACAAGGGTGTCGATGGGACCGTGGACATCCGCGATGGGAGTTGCGTCGGCGAGCACGATCCCGCGATTGGTTTGAAGAGTTCGTTCAATGCCGGGGTTCGCAAGTTGAATCTCGTAATCCGGCGCATTGGAAAAGACCTCTAATGGGCCAGTTACGTCGAGGACCTGAACGGGAGGCGGTCCGATGATGACTACTTTCCGCATAGGAGTAGTTTAGGTGAGCGGCCTACAAGCGCGTTATGGAGACCAATCCCGTCTGATTGCATTGGTACTAGCGAAACTTGTTGCGGAATTGCCCGTCTATTCAGATCAGAGTCTCGGTCAGATCAGTATCTCGGCTGGGACTACGTCGAGGAACCTCAAGGAGGTTGCTGTCCATGCGAGATCAACATTTCACTCTTGCTTATGCTGGATTGGTTGTTAGACATGATCTTAGGGCCGGATCGACCTTCAGTAGGGTGAAAATGATCGAAAGGGAAGACGGCTGGTCTTGCAATGACGCTGAAGCTTCCCTTTCACTAGGCCAAAAGCGAAAATGCAAACGAGTAATGCGTCCGCACCCAATTCGAAGCGCCGAACAATTATTCGGAAGAATGGAATGCCCGAAAGGCAAAGGAAGCCAAGCTGGGCTGATCCCCCGCGGACCGGCCCATGCCCACTCGGTTTTGTGCCATTGGCTTGTGGCATTTTTGTGGCAAGTACCGCCGATTAGGCCGGTTTTGCCGGTTTTACCGACTTATAACTGATTTCCGTCAATAACTTACGCGTGGATCGGCACCTTCACACGGTGGAAGTCGTAGGTTCGAATCCTGCTGTGCCCACCATCAAATCAACAACTTAGAGGGGCTGCCAAGAAGCGATTGGTAGCATTTGGTAGCAAATGCTCAATTCACTAATTTTGAGCCCTCTCCGCTGGTGAGCAGAGCGAATACTGTACCGACCATTTGCTGCACGCTCTCGGGCAGTTCCTGCATGTACTCGTTCGCGGTTGTGTCCGCTCGTGAGTGCCGCAAGTGCGACTGGATGTCCTTCACTGAACCCAAATTCTGCGCCCTGGTGGCGATGGTCCGCCGGATCACTTGGAAGTTCAGCTTCGGGATACCCAAGGAATCCGCGAGAGGCTTTAGGACCCTGCTGCGATAGTTGGAGGTGTCCATAAACCCGCCGTCAGCGTTCGGAAACATGAAAGCGTCAGGCTTGACGTTCTCTTCCGAAAGCTTCTTGCGCTCCAGCTTCCACAGCTTGAGCTCAGCGGCGAGGTCATCTGGAAGATGCATCTTGCCGAGACTCTTCGGTGTCTTGCCGAAGGGCCGAATTTGCCCGCGGTAGACGGATTCGGTTAGGTCGAGAGTGTTCTCGTCATCGAAGGCACGCCAGCGTAACGCGAACAGTTCACTCGGCCGAAGGGCATCGGTCATATCGAGCATGAGGAGGAGTCGGTCTCGGCGGGTCGCCTTCGCGAGGACCGCTCTCAACTGATCCCAGGTCAAAATCTGCTTGTCTTTGGGCCTTAGATTCTTGGGAATCCGCAGCTTCCGACAGGGGTCTTTTACCAGAAACTCTTGCTCAATTGCTTCGTCGAAGATGGACTTGAGGTAGGAGCGCGCCTGCTTGACTCTGTCCTGCGAGTAGATGCCGGCCAGATTGTTCACATGCGTTTGCAACTCAAACTTGTCAATCGACTCGATGGGTTCCGGGCCGAACTTTGAGATCAAATCGATCTCGATTTGAGCCTTCTTCTCCCTCGCCGTCTCGGGTCGCCAATCCCCCTCTCGAAGCGGGAAGTAGCGGTTCCGAACAAACCATTCGAAGGTGACAGTCCCATCTTTTAGGATTCTGCCGTCTGCGATCTTGCCGGTCTGTTTGGTGATCTCAGCTCGAAGTGCTTCACGCGCCGCGAGCTTCGTCATCTGCGATTTAAGGCCGAGGCGCACTGGAACGATGCTCACTCGGACATCTTCGGTTGTGGGGTCAATCACCTGCTTGCGGTAGTAGCCATACCACCGCTTTCCACGCAGGACGATCCATCCCGATTGGTGCGATTTACCCATTGGTTCCTCAAGTTCTGTGGGGGAGGACAGTGGGCTCCTCTATTTTACCGCCGTGCAACTCGGAAATGTGAGAGCCGTTCTCGCTCCGTAATGAAGGCTTCAATGGCGCTGGAGCGATAGCGAAGTGTGCCGTCCCCCATGCGTATGACCGGCAGGTGGGGGGTCTTTCGTGACGAGTGATCCCACACCCAATCCCTGCTGACGTTTAGCCTGCGTGCAACATCGTCGACCGTGAGGAGGGGGCCAGCCGCCTCTTCCGCCGTCACTCGCTGCGGTGGCTTGGGGCGGTGCGGGTCGGGGTGTGTCTCCGTTTCCGGGTGAGCTATTTCATTGTGACTAACGGCAGGCGTCAGGTGCGAATCTGTGGTGGGCATAGCACAACTCCGATGAGTTCTCGGAGGTGCTTCTGCGCTTCCAAGCTGTCAGCGCCTCCGAGCCTCTCTGGTCAGATACAGCCTGTGCCATACCATCGAAGACCGGAAGGGTGCTTGTCCAATTCCAATTTAAATGTTGCTTATTCCGAAACGGAATGAACGTGATGCCGTGTCGTGTTCGTGCATCTAAATTGCGTAACACCTAGAGGCGGAAGGACGCTCGACATCGACTTACCGCGCAGAGTTTCTATTGGAGTTGGGCCAATGAATCTTCCCGATATTCATCTCCTTCAAGCAGCAATTATGTTGGCGGAAGTTCGGAACTATTCGAGAGCAGCAAGGAAACTTGGCATACAGCAGCCGACGCTCACCAAACGAATACTCGAACTCGAACACTTTATCGGTTTCCCCTTGTTTCTCAGATCGACACAGTTCGTTGAACCAACCGACGCCTGCCGGCAGTTCCTCAAAGAAGCAGAGCAGAGCGTTTTCCATGCAGAGCGTGCGGTTCACGTGGCCCGCGTTGCCCAGCGGGGAGCGAAAGCTGTCCTTCACATTGGCAAGTCGCAGTACACGGACCCCTATCTCATTTCGATGCTAACCTCGGTGTCGTTGCCGCTGTTCCCAAACCTGGAAGTGTTGCTGTCAAGCATGTCGTTTGCTGAACTGGAAACCGAAGTTCTCTTGGGTAAGTTGGATCTGGCTGTAGCGACCGGCCATTTTGACAATCCCAAGATCACTCAACTTGAACTGATGCGCACTCCCTTCTATATAGCCGTTTCGGAACGAAGCCCGCTGGCCGACTTCAAAGAACTCACCCTCTCTCAACTCCACCATAAATCCTGGGTGCTGTTCGAACGTTATGTACATCCACCGCTCCACGACTCCATTTTGAGGGCGGCAGATCAAGAGAGGGTGCAAGCTCGCTCAGTCCATCTTGTGGTCACGGCGGAAGAGTCCGCTCAGGAGCTTTATTCGGGAACGGGCGAAGTCGCTTTCCTGACCCGCGCTGGTGCCTGGCGGATCGCACGCAACGGACTCACAATGCGGCCCTTGATTCACCCGGAACTGAATATCTCCTCCAAGCTAATTGCGAGGGCCGATGATTCATCGAGGACAGTCAGCGAGTTCGCGAAAGCTCTAAGAAGCAAACTGGACACGCACCGCCGCGCTCAACTCGAGTTGCCTCTAAATCCGAAGAAAGCATCATGATTGGCGCTCAATTTCGGAGCGAGTAACGATCTGGACATTGAGTGACTCGGACGAGTGACAGAACGGACACTCATAGAGCCCGCGTACCATATCCCGAGCGGAAAATTGCTCGGGGAGACTCAAGTGCCCACAGGAAGAACACTTGTGGACATGAACAAAGCCTGCCTTGACTTCTCCTTCCCGATTTGGCCTTACGTCTGACATAAGTTCGATCTCTAATGTTTACTTGGTGATGCAGAATCATGCGTCGCATTCTGCCGTCTGGCTTGGGTTACATCACTGGATTGCCTTCAATATGTCCCCGACTGCCACCAGAGAGTTTCGTACGGCAGGACCTCTGGCGTAGAACGTCAATTGAAGAATGGTTTCCACGATTTGCTCTTTGGTAGCTCCGAAACAGAGAGGCCTCAAGCACATCCCGAATCGACAACGCATCGGCGAACGTCGACTCCTGCCTCACATACCCGATGCGAGCCCGCTTGCGCATCGCAACATTGCCCGCATCCGCATCCTGTTCACCCGCCAGAATCTGCAGCAGCGTCGACTTGCCCGCACCATTCGGTCCAATCAAACCAATCCGGTCACCATCAGAGACAACAGACGAAATATCCCGAAACAAAGCATTCGTGCCAAAGGCCTTTGACAACCCTTGCGCATTCAAAATAGGAGGCATACCCCAGTCTGCCGCGATAGCTTCTGTGGTCCCGCGAGCGGCCGCCTACCAGATATCCTCATGTGGCCGCGCCGGGCATGCATTTACCGGCTGCGCTTGCGTCTCCTTGAACTCCGTCAGCCAGCACTCATGCAGCACCGAGCAGAAGCAGGAGGAGAGCTCTATATCCTTCCTCGCCTTGTCCACCGACTCCTGCAGCGGGAGCAGCATGCCAGGTTCAAACTCCAGAAAATTGACCGTCTCGCGGGCCGGAATCACTGTTCCCGAGATATTCGAGTACATCAGGCCATGGTGATCCTTGGGCAGCACATCGCCACAGCAGGCACGAAGGAGCGAGCCGAGATCCCCATAGGCGTTGCCTTTGTAACGCACTTCAAACCATTCGACGATCGCCGGCCCCACACCGCCGTTCTTCATTGTCAAATGCAGCGTTCTCTGTTTCGTCACCGGATCCAACTGTCCGACGTACGAGATGAGAAACGGCAGCGTGCTCGCGGTCACCATCTTCTCGTTCTGGTCGACCATCTTCTCCATCGTGCGGCCATGTTGTATCGAAACGACCAGCGAGACCACCGAGATGAACATCGCACTGAGACCAACGATGATGTCGAGCCAGCGCACACCTGTACCGTGATGATGACCATGTTCGTGTTCTGCGTGGGGAGCGAGCAAACACTTCTCCTGATCGTGCGTGATGGAATTCAAGGGGCTCGACCAGTATCAACCAAGCCTCCCAACGCTCCAACTTAGTCCAGATCGAACTCGCGCAACGGTTCCTACATGCAGCGGAAGCTGCGTGATCTAAACAGCTGCATAATGCATTTCTACGGCTAGTTTCGCGAAACATCGTGAGAAAGAGCGTTAAACTGCTCGCTTTCTAGCCTCTCTTTCAATCTCGCTAATTGGTTTGACCAGAACGCCTCGTAGCATTTATGCCACTGCGCGGCATCCATGCCATTGGCAGGCTGCATAAGTGGATTGAACGGTTCACACTTCATTTGATACCCCTCTCTTGTTTGCAATGCAAGACTGACATAGCTAGTGGGATCGAAGACTACTCACGGTTCGCTGCCGCTAGGACTCACGGCTTCGGTGGGAAGCGGTCGGGGATCGGCGGGATCGCGGTTATTTGGGTCTGGGTCGGTCCACCATTGGTCCGGTCGGGTATCGACGTACGCGTCGTGCCAGTTCCACCATTTGTACGGAGGAGTTTGAGGGTAGCCCGCCGGCGAGTCCTCCCAGTTCTCCTGCCGTCCGAGTGCGGTCATGTCGAGATAGCTCCAGACGGTGCCCAATGCCTCGTCGCCGCGCTTGTTGATGAAGTATGTGAGAAACACCTTGTCACCGTCGCGAATGAATGCGTTGGTACCGTGCCACTGGTCAACTCCAAAGTCGATGTCGAAGCTGCCGGTAAAGCTGTACCAAGGCATCTTCCAGTCCATGCGCTGTTTCAACCGCTCAATGTCTGGATGCGGTGCGCGAGAGACATAAGCCAAAGTCGTGTCCCGGACGTGCAAATGGGCCAAGTTGGAAACCTGGTCGGCTCCCAGGGAACAACCGCGGCATGCATGATCGGGCCAACCGAATACGCCGGGTTCGAAGAAAGCCCGGTAGACGATGAGCTGACGGCGGCCTTCGAACAGGTCCAGCAACTTCACTTTGCCATTGGGCCCATCAAACTCGTACTGCTTCTCCACTGCCACCCACGGCATCCGCCGACGCTCGGCGGCCAACGCGTCGCGCTCGCGAGTGAGCTGCTTCTCCTTAGCAAGGAGATTCGTGCGCGCCGCAATCCATTCATCCCGCGACACGATCTGCGGCTTCTCCACGATGCTTGTTGTCATCTTGATATCTCCTCAAAGAACTTTGGTACTACTCGGATTGAGTCGGTTCTTGTTGGAAGGGGCTCAAAGCAGCTCCAGCAGCCTCTTCCTTTGGGTGCCACCATCGGTTCGCCCAATATTTCCTCTAGTGGGTTAAACCGGGAGTAAGGGTTGAACTCATCGGTGCTGAGTGGATTTTTCTGATGAGTCTTCAATGTGCTAAAAAGTTTCTAACGATGACTAGATCGTGATTTGCATCCACACTGACTCCATGGCCTGGATAGTTGACTGGTCAGGCGAATCGGAGGAGAAGAACGCATTCGAAGTCCGGACTCGTCCATTCGTTGAAGGGCTCAGGAGAAAGCTGGGCGCATTGCTGTGTGTTTTCCAGAGGAGGTCTTGTCCGAGCAAATTGTCCAGCCCGGCGGAACCCGAAGGCCCTTTCGAAATGATTTTTGGCCACGAAGCGGCACGAAATGCATCATCGAGGTCAACTCACCGTAGTCGAATGAATACTCGGGAGTGTCCCACATCTCACGCGCCGCCCCATTTAGCCGCGCACGTTCTCCAGTTGCCGCTGCAAAAATCGCCTCTCCGGCTCCGCGCAATCACACTGCAGTGCCGCAGAGAATGCTGCCTCAGCTTCGCTCCACCGCCCCAGCTTCGACAGCACATATCCGCGCACAGCGGGCAGCAGATGATATCCTCGCATTGCTGCATGGCTTTCGATCGACGCCAGAGCCGTAAGCGCTGCCTCCGCGCCATGCACCTTTAGCACCGCCACCGCGCGATTGAGCGCCACCACGGGTGACCGGGTCATCGTCATCAATTGATCGTAGTGTTCAAGAATCACAGTCCAGTCAATCGACTCTGGACTCTCCGCATTGGCATAGGTCGCTGCAATCGCGGCCTGCACGTGCCATGCCGAGATCTCCTCACCCGCGATCGATCGGTCGAAGTAGGAAAATCCCACCGCGATTAACTCACTCTCCCAGAGACTGCGATCCTGCTCTTCGAGCAGAACTAAGTCACCAGCCGAATCCGTGCGCGCTGGCAGACGCGCCGCCTGCAGCGCCATCAGCGCGACCAGAGCATCGACGCGGGGCGCGGCCATCGAGGACGAAGCTACCAGACGCCCCAATCGCACCGCCTCCAGACAGACATCACGCCGAATTAGGTCTTCTCCGCTATGCGCCCCATAGCCTCCGCTGAACATGAGGTAGATCACCTCCAGCACAGAGTCGAGACGCGCCGGCAATTCCTTCTCCTCGGGCAGCGCCAACGACAGGCCGCGCTCACGGATCAACCGTTTCGCCCTCACCAGCCGCTGCGCGATCGTATTCTCCTCCACCATAAATATCCGCGCAATCTCAGCCACGCTAAAGCCTCCCACCAACTTCAAGCTCAAGCCCACACGCACATCCTGGCCCAACTCCGGATGGCAGCACATGAAGATCATCCGCAGCTCGTCGTCACGCAGGTGCAGCTCCAGGTCGATGTTCTCAACAGACTGCGTCCTGGCATCCAGCATGGCGCCCAGGTCACCCGCTTTGCCCTCAAACGATAAACTCCGTCGCAATACCGTAATCGCATAGTTATGCGCGACACTAAAGAGCCAAGCCTCCGGCTTCTCCGGAACACCCTGGAACGGCCATAGCTGCACGGCGCGCAGCATCGCCTCCTGCACCGCATCTTCCGCTAGCTGCAGATGCTGTAACCCGAGATGCCCAGCCAGGCAGGATACGGTTCTTCCTGCCTGGCTGCGAAACAGGTGTTCCAACAACACCGGGCTGGTTCTCTCGTTCATCGGCCGATCACTTGCTAATCGAGTAGGTGGGTACTTCGCGGACCTCAATCGTCCCGAAGTCCAGATGCGGGTTGTCCAGTGAGAGCGTGACTGCCTCGTCAAAGCTCTTCGCCTCAATCGTGAAGAAGCCGCCAATCACCTCTCTGGACTCGCCGAACGGTCCCTCTGTCACGCTCACATTGCCGTTTTTCTTCTCCACGACGCGCCCTGTCTTGTCAGTGAGCGCCCCGGAGCCTACGACAAACGGCTTGTTCCGCCAGGCAATGTACCGCTCAATCACCTTCTGCGTCTCCTCCGGGCCCTCGTGCCCCCGAACCTTCTCTTTATCACCGCGCAGCAAAAGATAATATTGTGGCATTGAACTCTCCTCTTTCCCTGTTGGGAATCTTTCTATGCCTATAACGAACGAGGATACAAAGAATCGACATGACAGCGAACTTTTCTTGAAATAACTCGCTTTTCTTTCGTTGAGTAGTCCGGCTTCTCATGACTTCGGGAGAATTAGAGGTTAAGAAATATCCGAGGCGGACCACCCTAACGAGGCACAAAAGCTGCATATCTTCGCCCTTCCGAGTGCTCCTTGGTGGCGTGTCCGACTTGCGGTGCGGCACCGGGCGTGTGGTGCTGCCAAGGGGCGCGCTGTGGCCAGCATCGACAGAATTCGCGAACAACTCCCTTTACAACGATGCAAGCAAACTGCTTCGATGCGAATTCGTGCCGGAATGCCACCGCCAGATCGCACAACCTGTGCAGAGATTCTCTAGACGTCAACCTTGTAGTTCAGCCCAATTTCATCACCCGACATTCCTCTGACACCCCAACTATGGCGTGGAGTTTCAAAGATGGTGATCTCGATATCCTGAGCAGAAATGCCGGAGAGTTGAGGAACGCGTTCATAAAGCAACCGAATAAGCATCTTCTTGGTTTCGCCAGAGCGCCCCTCGAACATGCTCACTTCGATGATGATGTAGCGCTCCGAGCGATCCGGCGGAAAGATAAAGTCTTCGTCCTCCAAGAGGATGAAACGATGAAACTTTTTCTCGGACGGATATACGAGAGCTTCAACGACAGAGCTGTGGATCGCTTGCGATATTAAAGCTCGACTATGCTGCAATGAACGTCGAAGGCCGAAGATTTTCACTTGTGCCACGTCATCGCACCCCATGAGCCGATTCGGCAACGGCAACGTCCGAAAGACTAAGAGGAAGCCCAAATGCCTGAAACAACTGTGGGCCAGTGGGGGGCACGAAGAGGGTTAGTGTAGAAATCCGATCTTCATCGAGCGTGAGTACATGGATGGAATGCGCGGACCACTGTGCGTTTGCGCCGGACCATTCGTAGATTGCAAAGGCGGGCTGTCCATTGGCTGCTGTTGAGACCAAGCGAAGGCCGGCACATGTCTTCCAGGCTATCGCAAAGAAGGCACCAATAGCCTCCCGCCCGGCATACCATTCGAGCCACGGCGGCATGGTGACGGTAGCGTCTTCTTTGAGCAGTGCCACGAAGCCGTCGAGGTCATGACCTTCCCAGGCCTGGAGGTACCGGCCGAGAAGCTGCTGCTGCGCAGGATTGGGCGGCAGTGTCGCCGCCCCTGCGCCGTCCGTACGGCTTTTGGCGAGCGTATCCCGCGCTCGCTGTAGTGCACTGTTGATCGATGCTGTGGACCCACCCAGCAGCGAAGCGGCTTCAGCCGCTGCCCAACCAAGCACATCACAAAGTAAAACGGCCGCACGTTGACGTGGGGGCAACTGCTGGATGACCGCGACAAAAGCTAGCTGGACGGTCTCGCGGGACGCATAGCGCGCTCCTGGATCTGGTGCGTTGTCAGCGATATTTTCCAAATATGAATCTGGATAGGGTTCGAGCCACGGCACGTCAATTGCCGGGCCGCCCTGCGGCATCCGGTGGGTGGGCTGAGATTTCTGGTCTGGCAGAAACCGCTGCATGTTCTTGCGACTAGCCAGTGCATTCAGGCAAGCGTTTGTCGCGATCCGGTAGAGCCACGCTCGGAACGCACCCCCTGCAAACGTGTTGAAACTACGCCAGGCACGCAGGTAGGTCTCCTGCACAAGATCATCCGCTTCGTGCAGAGAACCAAGCATCCGGTAACAATGCAATTTGATCTCGCGGCGAAACGGTTCGGCGAGCTGTTCAAACGTAAGGTTTGCATGCTCCGAGGAGGACTTGTGATGGGATGGCTTCAGCGATTCCATTGTGGTTCTTTCACCTCCGGCACTTCCGACCTCTCTATCAAAGAGTCACGGCTTCGAGTCCTTTCCCAGAAATGAGGAACACGTCTCCCAAAGAGCGATCCGGGTTCAGCAGCAACTCGATGATAGATGCGGCAACATTGCACGCCGTCGGCGGCGATGCCATGCCCTTAATGAAGTCAGATTCGGACATACCAAGATAACGGGAATAGCCTGCGACCGCGCGTCTTCCGAGCTCGGTTTCCGGGATAATGCGCGGGGCAACGGTCATGAAACGCAAGCCAAGCCCCAGACGATCCGATTCCTTCTGACTGTATTTTGCCATAAAGATTTGCGTGCGTTTGGCTCCTGCATACCCCCCTGTAAGCGGTGAGCCTGCGAGAGCGGCGCCGCTGGAGATCAGAACAACCGAAGCACCTGCGGACAAGGGTCGAGACAGTGCTGCCTTGCAGAAGTGAAAGGAGGTTTTGACATCAGTCTCCCAGTTTACAGCGAACTCCTGCCAACTCTGCTCATGCAGAGGCGCGAAAGGCGGAAACTCTCCACCACCAACAACCAGAATATCTGGCAGAAGTGCGTCGAATACTCTTGCCGGGGAATCATCGCCTTTTGAGTCGAGCGCCAGCACCTTCGTGCCGGGTACCTCCTTAGCCAATTGCAGCAGGGGCTTCTCCTGACGCGCTACTGCAAGCACCTGCGCGCCTGCGCGGACTCCGGCTTCAACGACCCGTCGTCCCACTCCCCGGCTCCCACCTATGACGACCAGATTCTTGTCTCGTAATGAAAGCATCTTGTCTCCTGCGCCCTGTTAGCCGACTGCATAGATCAGACTGAGTAATCCATCTGGAAGCTGCTGCACCTTCCTTAGTTCGAGCTTGTGACGATGTTTCATCATTGCAAAGAGCGTTTTCCCTTCTCCTGCGAGTAGCGGATAAAGGATCAATCGGACTTCATCCACCAGCCCGGCATCGATACAACTTGCCGTAAGTTGAGCGCCACCCATCAAGTAGATGTCTTTGCCTGGCTGCTCCTTGAGAGCGGCGATCTCTTCGAGGCCTCGCATGATTTTGGTGTTCGGCCAGTTAACCGAAGTCAAGGTGCGCGATAGGACATAGTGAGGTGTGGTTTTGGCGAATTGCGCCCACGCGACCTCAGCCGCCGTTGGCGCGTTGCCGGTAATCCAGGCGGGCTTGCCCGGCTCATTCTGTATCCCTGTCCAATACCCCTCGTAGCCCCGGTACATAAGTCCCCCAAGCACGCACGCGTCTATCTGCGGCGTCAGGCCGTAGTCGTCGGACCAGGCGTGTACCCAATCCGCAGTCCCCTCAGGCCCTTCCATTTTTCCATCAATTGAAATCTTCATTGCCGCGATCAACTTCCGCATAATTGTCCTGTTCCTTTCTCTGTTCACAACATGAATGACTCGGCGCTGGTCGGCCTCACAATGTAACGATTAGGCCGCAGATGGCGGCAGGAAACCTGCATATTGGCGCTCAAACGCCTTCGCGACGCCAGCGCCCCAACCATCCGCAATCGACAGAGATGCGGGATCGGGGAAGATATCCTCCTCACCCTTATCCAATCCGTCGAAGATGCCAACCGCGGCCGATTCAGGTGAAGCCTTCGGTATGTCGAGACCTCGATTCATGTCCGTGTCAACGGGACCAAGGAAGACACCGTGCACCGTCACGCCCTCGCGCGATAGCAGCGCTCTCTGGGACTGCGTCATGTTGAGAGCGGCCGCCTTTGAAATGCAATAGGCGGGGATAATCGGCAACGGACCGAGCGCCAGCAGCGAGAGGTTGTTGATTACGGCTCCTTTGGAGCGCTTGAGGAGCGGCAAGAAAGCGCGGGTCACGTTAAACGATCCGAAGAGGTTGACGGCTAGGCTCTGCTCGATCGCGCGAGAATCGCTCAAGTCGTCGTATAGAGCGATGCCCGCGTTGTTGATCAGAACGTCGAGCGCATCGACTGTGTCGACGGCTCTCTGGATCTGCTCAATGTTTGTCACATCGAGCGTCAGTGGCGTCACACGTTCATCGGCGATAATGGGTGCGCCCCGTGTTCCTGCATAAACTCTCTTGGCCCCGCGCCGAAGCGCCTCATTCACAAGTGCTTGACCTATACCGCGGTTGGCGCCGGTAATCAAAACTGTCTTATTTTCAATGTTCATCGTGTTCTCCTTTTCGGGGTGCCGTTGATCTGCAAATAGCTCACTAATATCTAGAACCGTAACTAAGAGCAAAATTCATCGGTGCCAATCCAATTTTCCGCTGGGGACTCACATCTCAAGCCGCTGACTAATAGCGCACTCGGTGCAATGGCTCCTTGCCTTCTGTTGTCAACGTTGGCCCTGAGTCCGGTTCCAAGACCCGATCGCTCCTTGGGAAGGACCATAGCATTCCTTCTACTATCTGAAACATGAACGGTTACTGCGCGATCGATCACTTTCATTCCAGATATGGTGAGTACACAAAATACGCCACGGCGACCGAATTCATCGAACCTCCGCGAAGCTGGTCGTTGCGATTTGTCATTGCGCCTGGCGCGTTATGGCGAACCGTTTTCTGAACGCGAATATGCGCGTCAAGTGGTCGCGTTGCTTTCTGACGAGCCTTTTAAGGAAGGCACCGCATTCGGGTTCAAAAGCCAATCCGATACCGTCCAATTGGATTAGGTGCGCTGACGCAAGCCAATTCCCCAGTCGATCAGAGAATCTGAGCTCCCATTGCAGCAAGTTGAAGAAGCGCGGTCCTACGCACTTCCTCAGCAGATTGTTGGCCCATTGTGTCGTGGGTCAGATCGCACGCCCCGGTCGCTCGTGGATCAACCAAGACGCCAAATCCTCGAATCAGGGCTTCCCGAACTGAAGTAGAAAGGCACATATGCGTATAAAAGCCGGCGATTAAAACGGTGTCGACCCCTTGTGCGCGAAGCCATGGTTCCAGTTCGGTAGCAGTAAATGCACCAAAGACATCCTTTGCAAACAGTCGCTCGTTGTTTCGGCCCGAATCTGGACCGCAACCCGTAGACAATTCGGAGCCCCATGTGCCTGGAACAAATGCTTTGGATTCATCGGGACGGTTGTAGTGCCGAATCCAGGCGATGGGTTGATTCTGTTTGCGGGCAAGCGCCACCTGACCCAAGATGGCAGAGAGGGCGTGCTGATGATGCGGGACAGGACGCTTTCCTCCGGGCGAGAATTCATTTTGCGCATCGACAATGATAAGAGCAATCATGTAACCTCCATGCGTATTAGATACGGTATGGTGGATTACGATCAATGTTATTTTCGGTAATGTGCGCTACAGCCGAAAAATATTCGGCCCGAGGTGAGCTTGGACAACAATGACATTCGTATTCTTGAGGCGCTGCAGGAAGACGCTTCAAGAAAGTTGGAGGATCTTGCCCGGATCGTGCATCTCGCTCCGTCCTCCATTCATGACCGATTGAGACGGCTCCAGCAAGAGGGGGTTATAAGACGGTGGACCGTGGATGTAGAGTATTCGGCACTCGGGCTTAATGTAGAGGCGTTCATCGGGATCAACGCCTCCTCACCGTGCTCCGAGGTTGTCAGGCAACTCGCTGCCATCCCGGCGATTGAAACTTGTCACTCTGTTGCGGGGACGCTGAGCCTCCTTCTACAGGTGCGGGTGGCAAATCCTAGCGACTTGATGACCCTTACCGAAACGTTACGAGCAATTCCGGGGATTGAAAGCACGGAAACGACTATCGTGTTGAAGACGCATCTCGATCGCCCGGTCAAGTCCCCCCCATTGACTTCAACCTCAAAACCAGGGCGCCGTAATGGGAAGTAATATCATGAAAAATTCGCGAACGCACTTATGGTCGGTGACGGCTTTGGGAATCTCCGCCCTATTTTGCAACATCTCTGATTTACCAGGACAAGCAGCGAAAGAACACCCGGTTTTGAGCAGCGACCGATGCGAAATGTCAGCGAGCGATCGCGATTGGATAAATCGGGCATTAAGGAACTGGCGGTTTGCGGAGGTACGTGAGTTGCACCTCCATCCCAAACCGCTCCCACCCATCGAGACCTTCGACGAACACTGCCAATATGTCTCTGCCTCAAACGCGCCGACACCCAAATGGACGGGCTCGTCACATGGTGCGACGATCGCTCTCCCGGACGGAAGCAAGACTCCTTTCGGCGTCGTTTCGTTCGCCGCGCCCGTTGCCGGTCAAGCGGATGCGGGATTCTTTGTGATGAGTTTGCCTTCGGTCTGGCGCGCCAACCATGTACAAAGTGGGCTTGGGCTGGAACGACTGATGGACGGCGTACTACTGCATGAAATGACCCATACTAGACAGTTCTACTTCGTCAATCCGAGTATGGACCGGTTGACGAAAGAGAATCATCTGACGGAAGACTTTGGCGACGACTCACTTCAGGACGCTTATTCCAAGAATCCTGGATATGTAGCCGATTACGAACGAGAACGAGATCTCCTGTACGAAGCTGCATCCGCATCAGACGATAACCACGCAAGGCAACTTGCAAAAGAGGCCCTAGCGCAAATGCGAGCCAGGCGAGCGAAGTGGTTTACCAGCAATTTGGCTTACTGGAGTGAGGTCGATGAAGTGTTTCTTACGATGGAAGGCCTCGGACAATGGGTCGCGTATGCATGGCTCACGGACTCCAAAGGAGCTCATCTGGCGCCGGCAGTGGCACTGCCAGAGGTGCGACGAAAGCGCAATCGTTGGACCCAGGACGAGGGGCTCGCTCTATTTCTGGTGATCAACCGCCTCGTGCCGAACTGGCAGGGCTTTGCCTTTGCGCAGCACCCTGAATTGGCCGAAAGATTGCTTGAGCGAGCAGTCTCTTCGCAATGGTAGCGCAAATACGCCAGCTTCTTGACGATATCGCATCCGTTGGTCTTCGAACGATATCCGACCCTCTCACAGACTCCGACAAATCCGCAAGAGAATTCGCTTCGCTCCGATGAGTTTGGGCCGCCCACATGGTTTTACGTAGTAGGTAGTCAAATACGTCTGACTGGAGACTTGCCTGAAGCTCTTGTGTGAAGGATTGCGACGAAACAGCGCAAACCGTTGTCAACCGCTCGTCAGTGAGATCACCGATTCGTGGGAAACATGAATGGACCGAGGGTTAGCTAATGACAGAATCGAGCGTTGAAAGAGTATCGCGCAGATTGTGCTGTTGTGAGCGGTTGGTGCCGCACGACCGCCACAGTACCCTAATCGCGTTTACCGCTGGAAAGAGAATCCATCACCATATCTCCCGTATCCTTTTCCGATCGACCGCAACCCTCTTAGCTGTGCTTGGTGCTTGCCTGACCTCTACGGCGCAACAAACAGCTCCAGCTAAATCGACATCGTCCCCGACGATGGCCTCGATGATGGAAGCGCAGTTGGGCATCATCGAGCGTCAATTCGTTGCGGCAGCTGAGGCTATGCCGGAAAACAAATACTCATTTGCACCGACTGGTGCCAACTTTGTCGGTGTCAGGACGTTTGCGCTTGAAGTTCGCCACACAGCCACGGCCAATTTCGTCATTTACAGTTCGATCCTTGGGCAAGACCCTCCCCCGGGCGTCACAGTGGACGGGACCGCGAACGGCCCGGAGAGCCTGCTGACGAAAGAGCAGATCGTGCAGTATCTCAAAGATTCCTTCAGTCTTGGACATAGAGCGATGGCGGCGCTGAACGACAGGAATGCGCTCGCGCCGCTGGACAAGCTGCCCATCGCAATCGCATCGCTAAACACTCGTTTGGCAGTGGCCATTTTCAGTTTCACGCACGCCTCGGACCACTATGGACAGATCGTGGAGTACCTCCGCATGAACGGCATAGTGCCGCCTCCCAGCGTGGGCCAGCCACCAGCAAATCCCTCGGCGAGTTCGACCCGGCCTGGCTCGGAGCCCAATGGATTATGGGCTTTTGCAAACCTGCCCGCAAGCCAATATTCTCCCGACTTTCATCCGCAGCTAGTGTCCGTAACCAAACTGCGATGAAGGGCGGCCCCCAACTAAGTCAGACTGAAAGGATCCCGGTATGAAGAGATGCTAAACCCTACCCGCAAGATCAGAACACTGCTACTTCCGAGTTTGCTCGTTGTTTGCATATCCTCAATAGGCGCAATTGCCCAAACTGTGGCAGCTGCGCCAATGCAGCCACCGTCCAGCGAGTTGCGGGACGGGCAACACGATTTCGATTTCAACATAGGGACATGGAAAACCCATATCCGCCGCCTCGTGCATCCACTCACGGGCTCCAACGATTGGGTAGAACTGAATGGAAAGGTCCACGTCCGGAAAGTTTGGAATGGCCGCGCACAACTAGAGGAGATTGAGGCCGATGGTTCGACAGGACATTTCGAAGGCCTCACATTGTTTCTCTATAATCCGCAGGCGCATCAGTGGGGACAGTACTTTGCCGACAGCGCAACAGGTGTACTAGCGCCACCTCAGATCGGCGCGTTCAAGAACGGCCGCGGCGAACTCTTCGATCAGGAATTATTCAACGGGCGGAGTATCTTTGTTCGATTCGTCTGGTCGGACATCACTCCAAACTCCCACCACGTTGAACAATCGTTTTCCGATGACGGCGGCAAAACCTGGGAACCGAATTTCGTCGCGACACTCACGCGTGATCAAGATACTGCGGATGTTGACGAAACGCCCTTACGAGCGGCCTCAAGCGCACCCGATGGCGCACTCGATTTCGACTTCAATTTCGGCGTCTGGAAGACGCACATACGACGTTTGCAAAAGCCTCTCACGGGCTCCAGCACTTGGACAGACTACGACGGCACTTCTGTAGTCAGCAAAGTTTGGGGAGGGCGCGCGAGTATTTTCGAGCTCGAAGCTAGCGGCCCTATGGGTCACATCGAGGGTGTAGGATTGCGACTCTTAAACCAGCAATCGCATCAATGGAGCCTGAACTGGGCAAACAGTGCAGACTCCGTCATGACAACGCCTATGGTTGGCGGGTTTCTCCACGGACAGGGGCACTTCTACGACCAGGAAGAATTCAAAGGGAGAATCATCATGGCCCGCAATGGCTTTTCCGCCATTACCTTAAATTCCAGCCGCTTTGAACAGGCGTTTTCCGACGATGCCGGCAAGACGTGGGAGACAAACTGGGTTATGACTTTCAACCGATAGTCTTCGTCTCCTTCAAGTTGCTCAGTAAACGGGTTGCCATCTCGGAGGAACTCGGGGAACCGACTTGCCCGCAACGGCGCACCCAGTTTGAATCTCCGTTCCGTAATCCAGATCCACAAACCCAAAGGAGAAATAATGATGACCACCGAACACAGCTTGGAAGATTTGACGCTAATGATCACCCGGGAGTTCCATGTCCAGGCACCCATGGACGTCACCTTTGCCGGAATTCTCGAACAATTGGGGCCCGGCAATCAGACACCTGACGGCAAATCCCTCAACATGAAGATCGAGGCGTGGCCAGGTGGACGGTGGTACCGCGATATGGGCGACGGCAATGGACACTTCTGGGCCAATGTGAAGGCAATCATGCAACCCACTCTATTGGAATTTAGCGGTCCCCTGTTCGCTTCGTTCCCGCTCTTCTCCAACGTCCAATATCGTCTGAAGGAGATCGATGGCGGCACGCTGGTGGTTTTCCGTCATACTGCGCTCGGTTTCATCCCCGCAGCGCAAAAGACAGGGATAGAGGAAGGATGGGATTCGGTGAACGAACGGGTTCGCCAGTATGCAGAAGCCAGCCGCTGATGGCTTTATCGCGCTTAACGAGTCGCAAGTAAGGAGGAATCATGTGTCCTGTGTGTTCAGCAAACGCAGTCCTGAGTGCTGGAAGCATCACTTCTGCACTCGGGTTTGCGGCTCTCTCAATTAGTAAGATCGGCGTGAAGAACGCCGTGGATGGAATGGCTTGCGGCTCACACAAGTCTACTGACCAAAGGGAAGCAGCTTGCTTATCAGCGCGGGTGTGTGCCCAGACGGCCAGCACGATCGCTGGGGTTAGCAAACCTACGAGGTAATTGTTATGCCAGTGAACGCAATCGGAGTCCGACGTTTTATGTGCTGGACAACGCGCATAAGTCTTCCTCTCACACAAACGTACCGAAGCTATTTGACTGCAATGATCGTGCTCGCAGGTATTACCGTCTGTTCTATGGCACAGGTGCCTGCCTTGAAGAGTGTATCCATGCTTGACTGCTCCGGTCTACCTTGCGTAGACATAACCCTGGCCAACGGCAAGCATTTGAAGATGCTGGTGGACACGGGAAATGCGAGTTCCATGTTGGACCTTACGAAGGCCAAGGAACTCGGTCTTGATCTGAAGCCGCTAGTCGGGCCGGATGGCAAACCGTACCCTAATTACTTAGTCACAACAATTGGTACGAGACTGGGCGAGACAAACCTGGGCGATCTCAAGATGCTGGTAGTGGAGCTCCTGCCCAGTATTGAAAAAGGCAACCTGCCCTCAGCAGACGGCCTGCTCTCTTACAGGGTGTTCAAAGATCGTATCCTCAAATTGGACTACAAGGTTCAGCAGGTCAGCCTCTCCGATGTGTTGACCAAAGACGTACCATGCCCTGGATTTTGCGGAACAATCACGTTCCCTACCTTCGGGAAACAGGGTCCCCCCATCGTAGTGGCGACAGGCTTTCAACTAAATGGCAAACCGCTTACCGTGCAGATCGACACGCTGTACACCGGAACCATGTTGATCTATCCCACGTCCGTTAAAAAGTTCGGCTTGACCGCTCAACAGAGCTCTACCAAGACTCGTCTCTTTCGGTTTACGGACGGCGGCGTCGAGATGATAGAAGGCGCAGCCCTCAAAGAGAGCTTTGGCACGAATGATTTGAAGGAAAATGCTACCCTCTACTTCGCCACACCTAAGGTACATACGCCGGACGGCATGTTTGATGGCACCGTGGGCCACGAGCTTCTCACAGGTCATGTTGTGACGCTGGACTTCCACACTCATCACTTCTGGATTATGTAAACCAAGGAACCAAACATCTCTGTCGGCTATCCTTCCCCCATCCGGTCTTTCTCTCTACTCTGTAAAACCGCAAAACCGCCAGGACGGCTCAAAGTTATCGGTCGATGACATGTTTTTTTGTTATTCGTGAATTTCTACGCCCGACCGATCCGTTTCAACTGGCGAAATCGTCTTCATGGTACGAGGGTCAGCAATGCACAACGGCTTACTTCGTTTGGATCCAACAACAGATCCAGGTCTGAGAACCAACAGAATGACGGCTACCAAACTCGCTCTAGAAAACCCAACTCCGGAGGACGGAAAGATGATGATGATGAAGAAGATGTTGAAAAGAGCTCGGCAGGCTGAAAGAATTTTGCTATCAAGCCTGCTCGTCGGCTGTTTCCTTTCGATGAGCGCACTCGCCCAGGCCGTGGCTGGAGCTCCCGCGCAGCCACCGTCGGGCGAGTTGAGGGATGGGCAGCATGATTTCGATTTCAACATTGGGACATGGAAGACCCATACCCGCATCCTGCTGCATCCGCTTACGGGCTCCAACGAATGGGTGGAGGTGAATGAGCCGGTGCATATCCGGAAGGTTTGGGATGGCCGAGCGCAGCTGGAGGAGATCGAGGGTGAACATTTCAAAGGCGGCTCACTGCTTCTTTACAACCCGAAGGCGCATAAGTGGAGTCAATACTTTGTCGACAGCGCAGTGGGTGTACCGAGTCAACCTCGGATCGGCGAGTTCAAGAATGGCCGCGTCGAACTCTTCGGCCAGCAATCATTCAATGGCCGGACGATCTCTGTTCGACTCGTATATTCGGACATTACTCCAAATTCACATCACGTTGAACAAGCGTTTTCCGATGACGGCGGTAAGACCTGGCAACCGAATTTTGTCGCAACACTGACGCGTGATGTAGCTTCGCCGGAGACGTCGTCTACAACCACGACGCCTGACGCCCAGGTGAATACGCAAGTAGGTTTGCTTCACACAAAGTAACAAAGGACAAAAGCAATGGCTAGGTGGTAGTGATTTACCGGACACCTACGAGTGCGGACACTTCGTAGGTGTCGATCCATGAACACGGACGAATTCGGGAAAGGAGAACGAACATGCAGAACCTCAACGGAAAGCGCGTAATCATCACCGGCGGCAGCCAGGGGCTGGGGCTCGCCATGGTGGAGTCGCTCACCGCCTGCGGGGCGAACGTGACCGCAATTGGCCGCGATCGAGCGAAGCTCTCGGCGGCTGAGCGGGCCGGTGCTACGGTGGTCGCGGGTGACGCAACCGACGCCACGCTGATGAACTCGGTTGTCCGCAAAGAGATGCCCGACGTGCTCATCCTCAACGCGGGCGCGCGGCTGCCCATGAAGCCGATCGACCATCAGAACTGGGACGAGTTCTCGAGCATCTGGAACACAGACGTGAAGGCCGGGCTGGTCGGCATTCAGGCCTCGCTCAACACTCCGATGAAGCCAGGTGGTCGCGTTCTGGTCATGTCTAGCGGCGCGGCAATGGTGCTTGCTGTGCCATTCATCGCGCCCGAAGATCTGAGACTCTCTGGAGGCTATGTAGGCGCCAAACGGATGCTGTGGTTCATGGCCCACAGTGCAAACGCGGTATCGCGCGAGCGCAACCTCGGGATCCACTTCCAGGTGCTGGTCCCGTGCCAGATGATTCCCGGTACAGAGCTCGGCCATCAGGCTGCCGCCGCCTACGCGACGATCGAGGGTATCAGCGTCGACGAGCTTGTCGTGCAACGTTATGGCTCGATCCTGCGCCCGGAGCAGATTGGAGAACAGGTCGCCGAGCTACTCTGCGATCCACGTTATGGGAACGGCGTCGCCTACGGCTTTCGCAACGAGAGCGACATCCTGCCGCTCGACGTATGATTTGATATCAACCTGCCATCCTGAGGACACGAGGTGCAATGACTGAACCTGTCCGTGATCAGTTCGAACAGTTGGCCAGTGAGCTTCGCCCAAAGCTCCATCGCTATTGCGCGCGCATGACCGGCTCCGCCGTCGATGGCGAGGACATTGTGCAGGACGCGCTCATCAAAGCTCTTACCACGCTGCCGAACGTCGGTGTCCTCGATAACCCTGAAGGCTGGCTGTTCCGTATCGCCCACAATACGGCGCTCGATTTCCTGCGCCGCCGCGCGCGTAGTCTGACGATCCAGAGTGACGAGGACCTTGACATGATTGCCGCTGCCGATTCCCCAAGTCACGATCATGAGACTGTCACGATGAGTCTCCGCGCCTTCATGCGGCTTCCGGCGCTGCAGCGGAGTGCGGTGATCCTGAAGGACGTTTTGGGCCACTCGCTGGAGGAGATCGCCTCAATTACTGGCGCGAGCGAGGCCGCCGCGAAATCCGCGCTCCAGCGGGGACGTGTCCGCTTGCGCGAGTTTGCCAAGGATCCCGACGTCTTGCTGCCGATCATGTCGGATGGAATGCGCGCACGCCTGATCAAGTACGTCGAGGGATTCAAGACCGGAGACTTCGACATGGTCCGCGCGATGCTGGCCGAAGACGTGAAACTCGACCTTGTCGCGAAGTTCCACAAGCAAGGTAAGAGCGAGGTCGGGCAGTACTACGCTGCCTATGCAGCTGCTAAACAGTGGGCTTACTCGGCGGCCGTTGTCGATGGCCGGCCCGCGATGCTCGTATACGACCGCGAGGTTTCTCTCAAAACGCCTGCCTACTTCGTCGCGCTGGATTTCGATGGGGATCGCGTAGTCTCGATCCATGACTTCCTGTTTGCGCGCTATGCAATGGACGGCGTCGACTTGTCACTACTCGATCCCGCACCACCAAAGTCACTTCAGAAGTGAAGCCGGGAATCACGGCGTTCGATGCCGTTGGCCCGATGGATGCATTTGCAACGGCGCGCATCGAAGACAATGGTGGCCGACCGCGCAGTTGCTACAAACTCATCACGATTGGCGTGACGAGTGAAGAAGTCGTTGCGGAGTCCGGGTTGATCCTGAGGCCGATGACTACCCTTGCGCAGTGCCCGCGGCTCGACACACTCCTTATTCCTGCGGACAGGGTCTGCGTGATGCCGGAACGAATGCCGCAAAGCGTACACCGTGTAAACAGAAGTCTCCAAACACTCGTTTTCAAGAGGCTCATTTTCGGATGTGCGGCTGCTGCCGTATGTGTAGCACTCGTTCTGGTTTTGCCAAAGGTTCCGGCATGCCAAGCGATGGAGAACCTCCTTGCCGTGAAGCACAACGTCTTCTGGCACGAGTCTGAGGTCATCGTGGCGGCCCAGCGCATCGGTGGGTATTGAACTCGATGCGCTGCCTCCGGTTGCCGGACAAAAGAGGTGCCAACTCCCGCGAGCACCATGGTGGTCGTTAGATTTCCAGATCAAAACGAGAACGAAATTCCCGTTGCCCGAGACGAGTGATACTTAACACCCGGCTGTCCAGGTCCTGAACGGCCCATCTCCTCTCGAACAGCATCTTTAGAATGGCAGCGCCGAGTGCGCCGCCGATGTGGGGTTTTCGTTCACTCCAATCGAGGCAAGCAAAGGCGAACCGTCGGCGGAGTCTCCGCGCTTGTTCAACGTCGATGCCGAGCGATTTTAACCCTTTAGCTCCCGAGTCCGTTACATCGTAAGTAGTACTCGCTTCGTGACCAGTAGCCTGCAGCCATCTGATCGTCATGAGGCGGTCATGGAGCAACACGCTGACTGTGCCCGCCATGTGATCGTAACAAGTCCGAGCACTACGAAGACGGAGCGGTGTGCTCGGCTGAAAACTACGTCGAGGACCACCGACAATTATTGCCAAGGCTTCAAGAGCGCTCGCAACATGGGAATTATGGAGGCTGTAGTAGCGGCATTTCCCTTGTACGAGCACGCTTACTAGATCTTCCTGTCTCAAACGGGCGAGATGAACGCTGGCTGTGGAAGGATTGACTCCCGCAACTATAGCGAGTTCTGTGCCAGTACGCGCATGACCGTCCATCAAGCAGAAGAGTATTCGAGACCGGGCATGTTCGCCGATAGCCGATGCGACTTTCGCGACCGCCAGATCAGTGGAATCGTCGACATTCATTGTTTGATTGTAAGCGAAGCGTTCCTGAAGAAGCATCGGTAATACTACGTGGAATGCATGTTACGGCTCAGTCGCAAACCTTGATGAATCGCCGCGAATTGCTCATGGGTATTACGACCGCATGCGCTGTGCTGACCTTGGACGGCGACTGTCGAACCCTCACCAAAGAGAGGACTACGTTTATGACGATCACCTGTGTGATCCGCTATCAAATCGATCCCTATCAGCGAGAGGTGTTTAAGAAGTACGCAGAGGCGTGGGGCCGAATCATTCCTCGCTGCGGTGGAAGCCTCGTTGGTTATTTCTTGCCCTATGAGGGCACAAACGATGTTGCCTGGGGCTTAATCGCTTTCAATAGCCTCGCCGCATATGAAAAGTATAGGGAGCGATTGAAGGACGATGCAGAGGCACGGGCAAACTTTGCGCTGGCACAGTCCAGTAGGCTCATCATCCGCGAGGAGCGAAATTTCGTTGAAGTGGTCGATGGGACATTCGAGCTTCAGTCGTCGACTTTGGGAAGGACATAAGCAATATGGCGACGCAGGCTGAGAAGGGACGGAGTTTCCGGGCACTTCATGAGCGTGACACGCCGTTCATCATCCCGAATCCCTGGGATAGAGGAACTGCTCGGCTACTAGCTTGCTTGGGATATGAGGCGCTAGCGACCACAAGTGCCGGATATGCATTCTCAATGGGACAGAAGGACAACACCATCCTTCGAGACGAAATGCTTGAGCACATATCGCAGCTCGTTGGAGCGACAGATCTTCCGGTTAGCGGCGATCTCGAAAATGGCTTCGGCGAAGAACCCGAGACGGTTGCGCAAACCATCTTGCTTGCTGCACAAGCAGGATTGGTGGGCGCCTCGATCGAGGATGCAACAGGAGACAAGGATCGCCCACTTTACGATCACGGTTTGGCCGTTGAACGGATTCATGCCGCAGTTGAAGCCGTGCGGGCACTTCCATTCGAATTCACGCTCACGGCACGGGCCGAGAACTATTTGGTAGGCAGACCTGATCTGGAAGATACTCTCAAGCGACTTCAGGCTTATCAACGTGCCGGTGCTGATGTCCTCTACGCACCAGGCCTCTCCAGTGAGGCCGCGATTGCCACAGTCGTCAAATCGGTTGATAGACCGGTGAATGTGCTGATGGGATTGCAAAGTGCGCAGCTTGACTTGGCATCATTGAAAGCAATCGGGGTGAAGCGAATCAGTGTTGGCAGCGCATTGTCCCGCGCCGCTCTCGGAGCATTTCTCCGCGGGGCGCGTGAGATGAAACAGCATGGAACGTTCATGTTCGCAAATGAGGCTGTTGGATTTCGTGATATCAGTGCGATGTTTGAGCACCCTCAAGAACAGAGGGGGGCCTAAGGACAACGGACAAGATCGGAATAGTAGGAGGGGATCGCGTGGAGATCAACGGTTGATTACTACTCCGAGCTGTGTCGTCTCAGCGAACAGCTTCATCTGAACGATGGTGGCTCAGGACCGCCTTTTACTTCATAGTCGGATTGGGTTTGACTTGTGCGTTCCGAACAGGAACTGAACGGCGTAATCCATAAACTCCAAAACGGGGGCCCGGCAACTTCGGGGAAGGTGCAGGAGGAGGAACTCGACTCCTGCCGCGCAGCCGACGAGCGGAGGTCGGCTTAGCGGGATGAGGGTACGGGAGAAACCGAAGGGGGTTCTCCCGCGCGCTTTTGTATAGAGGAATGCGGGAGCCAGTTTCGGCTCCCGCTCTCGTCTACGCAGCGATCTGTTTCTTGGTGACCGCTGCCTTCTTTGCGGTCTTCTTCGGTGCGGCTTCGGGCTGGACCGCTGTCGGCTTCGTTGTCTCCGCTTTCTTTACTGCGGGTTTCTTCTTGGGTTGGTGAGGAACGAAGACGCTCTCGGCTTCCGCAAGGAAATCGAAGTCGTTCTCGCGTGGGATGGCGGTGTGTCCGGTGAGGGCGAGACGAAGTGCGAAGCCGGTTAGCTTTTCGTCTGGAAGGCTGCTGAGGGTTGATGCCAGAACCTCCTCTGGGGTCTGCTGGTTGTTCTCGTCGTCGCCAACGAAGTAGGCTGCGACATCTTCGGCGAAGTCGTAAGGGTCTAAGTTGATGAGAGCGCGTAGAAATACTCTCAGTTGGGCGGCGGTGAACATCGCCGGGGCATGGCCGATGATGCGCTCGAAGGTGACAACCCTCGCCTTGCGCTGTTTCTCGCGGCGGGTTTGCTCGGCCTCGTACTCTTTCTGTTCGCGCTCGAACTGCCGCTTGCGCTCCTCCTCGCGGCGCTGTTGCTCGGCCTCGTGTTCCTTTGCGCTGCCGTTCGTACTCGGCTTGACGCTCGGCGGCTTCCTCTTCGGTTTCGCCTTGGGGCGCGGGTGCCATCACAGGTTCGGGATGGGCGGCTTGCTCCTCGGCGCGACGTGCCACGACGTGCGGATTATGCACCGGGCAGTTTGTCTCGGTGCAAACGGTGATGCTTCTTCCTGCGCCCTTGCCAAAGACGACGATTGCAGCCTTCGTGTGGTCGCACGGCGGTTCGGCGTCCATGTTGTCCGGTGTGTCGAGTTCGCGGTACTGGTGTTTCTGCAACGCGCCGGGGTGCTGTTCTTTGGGGCTGCGCCACGCCGTCTCAATCGATACAAGATGAGGCCGCGCAGCAAGTTCGCGGTCGATGTGGGCCGTGACTTTGATTTGGTAGCACGGCGCATCTAGGCACTGGTCGCCTTGCACGTCGCAAAAGAGGCTTGTGTTGTATCCACTGCGGCGAGGGCAAGTGACGCAAGCTCCGGCAGTGGGGTTGAGGGTCGGGTCTTCGCGGTCGAACGGAGCCTCCGCAAGAGACAGGTAGAGGTTGGCTTGTATCCACGCGCTCAGGTGCTTCGCGGGTAGCAGGTGAGGCTCCTTGTCCTGCCAGTCCTTCCGCCAGCACTGCTCGAACGCTCCCGCCTGGCTCTCCTGCGGCAGACGCGCAATCAGGTTGGCATGACTGGCGGTGATGCGCTCATGAGTAAACGCCTCGGCCACTGCCGGAATGAGTTGCAGAAGCGAGAGACGCGCGTAGATATGCGATGCGCTCTTGCCCGACTTCTCGACCAAGGCGCCTACGTCGTAGCCGGGAAGGTCTAGCAGCCGTTGGAAGCCCTGCGCCTCTTCGTATGGGTGAACGTCCACGCGCTGCGAGTTCTCGACCAACTGCCACTCCATCGCGGCGGCGTCGGTCAGCTCGACGATGCGGGCGGGAAGCGAAAACAGTTCGGCAAGTTGAGCGGCGCGGAAACGTCTTGCACCCGCGACGATCTCAAAGCCGTTTGCGTTGGGGCGAACGGTGATGGGTTGGATGAGGCCGTGCTGCCGGATGCTCTGGGCAAGCTCTTCCAACTTCGACTGCTCGAACGTGGCGCGGGGGTTGGTGGTGGATTCGTGGATGGTGTCGATGGCTAGGTATTGGAATGCGCTGCTGTCTTGCATGGTGCCCTCCTTTGGGCTGGGTCGGTGTGAGGTTGTGGAGCGTCCGCGCTGCCTTGTCGTCCGCTCCGTGGGCGGTGAACTTGGGCTAACTGCGTCGGTGCTTCTGCGGGTCGAACGCCTTGGCGAATCCCTGCGCTCGAAGGTTCCTGTCCCACGTCTTGGCGAAGGCTTCGTGCTGCTCGTGAAGTTGCGAATGAAAACAGAAGTGGTCATCTTTGATGAAGCGACTCCACTGCTCGACGGCTACATAGTCGTTGCGCCAGTAGAAGGGATTGAGGTGCGGCCCTCCCGCAAAGCCAAGCTCGAAACACATCTCCGGGTCTCGCATGGCGTCCCCGTTCTGCTCTCCGTAGTGGCAGACAGAGATTGCGGGGAGTCCACACGGCCCCGACTCGTCTACCGCTTCGATAACGAGCGGCATATAAGGCGGGTTATCGATGTGAAGGTGTAGGCCGTGGTGCCAACCGCCGGCCTTGGTAAGGATGGCGAGAATGGTTTTCATTACGCCACCCGCGCCAGTTCTGCATCGGGGATGGCTTCGGCCTCGGTGTTGTTATTACTGGCCTTGTCCTCGACGGGTGGGTCCAACGCGGCAAGAATGACAGCGGAGGTCTGCTGCACCACTTCCAAGCTCTCCGCCAGAAGCGAAGCGTTGCCGTGGTAAAGCTGGATGTAGTCGGCGGATGCGCTGCCCGTCTCCAAGCCAACGGCCTTGCCCACCACAAAGGCGACGGCCTCGGCCTCTGTCTCCTTCACGACCTTGGTTGTGGTGGTGCGCCGTTCGGCCTTGTGCAACATCTCGTGTGCCAGTTCGTGAACGAGGGTGCTGAACTCCTCAGCCTTCGATTGTCCCGGCAGGATGGCAATGCGTCCCCCGTAGCTGATGCCGAGCGCGGGTGCGATCTTCTCCGACCACACAAGCTCAATGCCGTGGCTCTTGATGAAGGCGACAATGCGCTCGTGGTTCTCTCCGACATCGCCTGAGACTTCGCGCATGTTCGGCAGGTCTGGCCCTTCGGTCTGCGACACGTCGAAAACGTAGGCAGAGCGGAAGCCGACAAGCATCGGTTTATTGATGGCTGCGGGGTCTTTGCTCTTGGCTGCTTCATCGTCCTTCTTGCGGCGAAAGCCGATGATGGGAGCAAGGATGCGGATACCCTTCTGTCCCTTCATCACCCTGCGGCCAAGCTGGTTCCATGCGTACAGTCCAGCCACACGGGTTGCATCGGGCTTCTGCCGCGCAATCTCCAAGATGTTTCCGAAGCTGTAATTGTGGAATCGGCTCATCGCGTTCAGGTAAGCGGTGAGGGCGTCAGACTTTCCGGCCTCCAACTGCTCGATAAGGCTCTGGACGTTGGCGGCGATAAGCTCTTTGGCTGTTTGCCGTTGCTGCGGCTGGTTAGGGTTTTCGTTGATGGGGGCTACGGTGCTTGTGGTGTTCATGGCTGCTTCTCCTTGGGGTTGTGGGGCGTGGTCTTAAGCAGGGCGCGGATGGTGCTTTGCGCGGTGCCAATCGAGCACGGGGGTTATGTGGGTTGTGGTGGGGTCTTCCATCCCATCGCTGAGCAGTTCCACGGGGACATTCCCAAGAACCTCTCCGCAAATGGGGCAAGAGACAGTGACCGTATCGCCGCAAAAGCCCAAGCTGGCGAGGTCTACGGTGTCCTCGCCGAGGAGGTAGTCACCCATTCGCACGTTGGCGAAACGCCGCCATGTAAAGGGGTTGGGTGTGGCTGGTGTTGTGGTTCGCATTTGGCCTCCCGCATTTGCTTTTGCTCTTCATGCCCTGCGGCATGTGCGTACATGCCGCAATAAGCGGAAAGGGTTAAGCAGGGCGGCAAGGCGCAATGGGGAGGGGTATCGCCCACCCCTCAGGGCGAGCGAAGCGAGTGATTTTTCGCAGAAAAATTATGGGGAGACCCCTTGCGCCGCGCCAGGGCGCAGCCCTCAGCGTTTTTGCCTTTGCGGTTGCTTCCCAAGGTCGGGTGCGCGTGGGCGCACCGGCTTTTCAGGGTCGGCGTTGCGGGCAGGAACAGGCGTGCGACTTGAAGTCGTTTGAATGATTGTTCAACACGAAAGGAGTGAGCTGAACCTGCGGTTCCGTCCGCAGTAGCCTATCGACATCGGCGTAGCTGGTAACGGCTGGGTCGAAAGCTGTCGAGACAACGTACCTCTGTCTTCGGACAAGGAAGAATGCCGTGAGGTGTTCTCTGCCATTGCCAGCGTCAAGGCGGTGGGAGGGCCAGGCTGAGTGATATGTCCAACATAAGTGAACCGCCGAAGGCACCGTAACTGCCGAGGAGCCAAAGACGCTGACAGGCTCTAGCCAAAAGGCACGCAGCCGGATGCTCCAACGCCTGTTTGGGGCACACGGACATAAGAGCTGCCGGTGTAGAGGTGGGGACTACGTCACTCGTGTCATTCAAACGGAACAAGGTAAGCCCGATGCCCCACCTCTTCGGAGGCAGGTGTTGCCGCAAGGCACGCTGCTGGGGCAGAGGGTAAAGGATGCTGGAGAAAGCGAATGCCGCTCTGTAATGGAGTGGATAGGAGTTGCGACATCACTCCGCTGCGAAAGCAGGCAGACTTCCAGTTGGTCGTGGCTGACGAAAGAACTTACAGAATCTTCGTAGGAGGAAATCGCAAATGAACGTGGAGCAATCTATGTGTGCAGCCTCCGGCCCGGCGGCTCAATGGGAACTGATCGATTGGTCTCAATGTGAGCAGAAGGTCAGGAGACTGCAAGCGCGTATCGTCAAGGCAACACAGGAAGGCCGCTATGGCAAGGTGAAAGCCCTGCAATGGCTGCTGACCCACTCGCTCTACGGTCGAGCGTTGGCCGTGAAACGAGTGACGCACAATCAGGGCAAGAACACGCCGGGAGTGGACGGAGCAATCTGGAGCACACCGGCGTCCAGATACAAGGCCATCGACACACTGCGACGGCGCGGGTATTTTCCGCAACCGTTGCGGCGTGTCTATATCCCGAAGGCCAACGGGAAGCGGAGACCGCTGGGAATCCCCACGATGAAGGACCGTGCCATGCAGGCGCTCTACCTGCTGGCGCTGCTTCCAGTCGCGGAGACTACCGCCGATCCTCACTCCTATGGTTTTCGACCGAAACGCTCTACTGCCGACGCCATCGAGCAGTGCTTCAGTGTGCTGGCTCGCAAGGTCAGCCCGCAGTGGGTACTTGAAGGCGATATCCGTGGCTGTTTTGACAACATCAGTCACGAATGGATGCTCACTCATGTCCCCACCGACAAAGAGGTGCTGAGGAAATGGTTGAAGGCGGGCTTCATGGAAAACCGAACGCTGTTTCCTACGGAGGCAGGCACACCACAGGGCGGAATCATCTCGCCCACGCTGGCAAACCTGACACTGGATGGATTGGAGCGGCTGCTTAAGGAGACCTTCCGTAAGAAGGAAATCCGAGGTAAGTGCTACAGGCCGAAAGTGAACTTCGTACGCTATGCCGATGACTTCATCATCACTGGCTGCTCGAAAGAGCTACTGGAGGATGAGGTCAAGCCCTTGGTCGAACAGTTTATGTCCGAACGAGGCTTGCAGCTCTCACCGGAGAAAACCTGCATCACGCATATCGAACAGGGCTTCGACTTCCTGGGGCAGAACCTGCGTAAGTATGGCGGCAAACTCTTGATTACACCTTCCAAGAAGAACATGCACGCCTTCCTGGAGAAGGTGCGTGGTGAAATTCGCTCGAATCGCGCCACGAAACAGGAGCAAATGATAAGGCTGCTCAACCCGATCATCCTTGGTTGGGCATACTATCACCGCCACATCGAAGCAGGCTCAGCGTATCGGAAAGTGAGAATGGCACTCTGGTACTCGCTCTGGCGATGGGCAACGCGGAGACATCCGAACAAGTCTTCTAGCTGGGTTCTATCTCGGTACTGGGACTGTCTCGGGCAACGCAAGTGGTACTTTACAACGCTTGCTAGTTCTCACGCGCAACGGTCGCGTTCGGATGTCGTTCGGTTGGCTGATCCCACCGATATCGCCATCCGGCGCTATGCGAAGGTGAAGTCGGACGCCAACCCGTTCGACCCACTGTGGTGTGGCTACTTCGAGTCTCGAACGAGACACAAGGGAGCCCGCCTCCGTCGCCAGCCCCTTGTGTGATGTGTTCTGCCGGCTCCGTTCACGCGGGGCTTACACACGGCTTGAGCCGGATGACGGGAAACTGTCACGTCCGGTTCTTAGGGGAGGGAGCGGCAGCAATGCCGCTTCCTTACCCGACCCGCAGAGGTGGGTGGCGGAGGACGCGCCTTTGCGGCCGCAGTCAGGGAGGACCCCCTCCTCCCGAAAACTGGATTAGGGTTGCAGGTGGTTTTGACGACGATTGTTTGATGGTCTTGAGCGAACTAGAATGAAGGTGTTGAGGGGGCTGTCACGTTTTGCGATGGCTTCCGTTGCGGAGAGGCGAATGACATTTCAGTGCGGGGACGATACCGACAAGACGCTGTGCGAAGCGATCACGCACGAGTTTTTGCGATGCCACGATGCGTTCAAAGAGTTCGAGATGTTCGCCACGCTGACCGTTACGAAAGGGCCGGATCGACGCTTGTCCTATTTGGCGTACAACAGCTACTCGCGATTCATCCACTATCTCTACGAGTTCATGTTGGGTGCCTATTGCCGGGAGCATGAGAATACAAAGGCAACGAGAGGTCGCAACAGTTTTCTGCGGACGGATGCCTACATCAACCATCACGCACAACGCATCTTGACGAACAAACGAACTGCCATTCTGAACGGAACCGCACCCGATTGGGAGAATTCGATCTCAGCGTACCCGGAAAACATCCCGTTAGATTTTGCAGCGACTTTACGGGGCTGGCGCAATAGCAGCTCCGGTCACGTTGACGCCGAGAGACCAGCGAAGAAGCTGTCGGTCTTCTTTCGGGACTACCATATGTTTCTGCACATGCTGTACCGGGACTGCATGTATCAGTGGGGTCCAAAAGAGGGGCCGTTCCCGGACTTGCAAGAGATCACCGACTTCTCGATCCAGCTCACGGAAACGTTCATCCCGTGACTGTCGCTTGAGAGGGCGTTTTATCTTATTCACTTTATGAAGAAGACCAAACTCAATCCGTTGCGTCCCGATGAACTCCTCAAGGATGTTCGCGAGCTCATTAAGAGCGCGCAAGGCCAAACCGCTGTTTTGGTCAACATGAGTCTGACCGTTCTTTACTGGCGGATCGGGAAGCGAATCTCCGAGGAGGTCCTAGGCAGCGAGCGCGCGGCCTACGGCGAGAAGATTGTCGCCACACTGTCGCGACAATTGGAGGCTGAACACGGTCCCGGTTACACGGAGAAGAATCTGCGTCGAATGATTCAGTTTGCGGAGGCTTTTCCCGAAGAGCAAATTGTCGCCACGCTGTGGCGACAATTGAGTTGGTCTCATTTTCGCGAGTTGCTGCCGCTGAACAAGCCCTTTCAGCGGGATTTCTACGCGGAGATGTGCCGCATTGAGGGTTGGAGCGTGCGAACCCTACAGCAACGCATCGACTCGATGCTGTACGAACGCACCGCGCTCTCAAAACAGCCCGATGCGTTGATCCGTCAAGAATTGGCGGTACTCCGCAGCCAGGGCGAAGTTGCGCCTTCGTTTTTGCTCAAAGATCCCTACGTGCTGGACTTCCTGGGCCTGACCGATCGCTTTCTGGAGCGAGACTTGGAAGACGCAATCCTGCGCGAATTGGAAACCTTCATCCTGGAACTGGGTGCCGGCTTCTCGTTTATTGCGCGGCAAAAGCGTATCCAGCTCGACGGTGACGATTTCTTCATGGACTTGCTGTTTTACAACCGCAAGCTGAAGCGGCTGGTGGTCGTGGAACTCAAGCAGGGGCGATTCAAGCCCGAATACAAGGGGCAAATGGAACTGTATTTGCGATGGCTGGCTGAGCACGAGAGGGAACCCGACGAAAATATGCCGCTTGGGATCATTCTCTGTGCCGGCAAGAACTCGGAACAAATTGAACTGCTGGAACTAGGTGCCGCCGGCATCCATGTGGCAGAGTACCTTACGGTATTACCGCCTCCAGAGATCATGCGTGCCAAACTGCACAAAGCGATTGAGACCGCACGGATGCGGATAGAGGCGAAGCCTGAAGGATGATCCGCGGAACAGCCAAGGCAGCCAACCGCCGGACTCGGCCTGTTCGGAGCCGAGCCATTCGTCTCACCAGTGGTGCGACGAACGGGCTACACACTCAACCCCTGGTCATTGCTTTGAACAGCCTTGCTAAGGGTCTGGGTCTGAGCAATATCGTTTAGGGAGTGATGGGAAGGGTGTCCCGCGTGATCCAGTGCGTTCTCCCGTGATATGGGTTGTGCGTGACGGTCATGAAACTGGCCCTGTGGATCGATATGCAGCCATCCCCCGTTTTGGCTGTGCTGGTAGCTCTGGATATCGCCTGTCTCTCGCTTCCATTCGTAGCCAGTGGCTTCATTGGGTAGCGCAAGCTGAATGGGTGCGTAATGGCGATGGTCGGTTTCGATGACTGTTTGGGCCGATGCTGGACTGTGAAGCTCGTGTTGAAACTGCCGCCGTTGCTCTTCCGGGGTCTGCTCTTTCGTATTGGTCATGGTCTGCTCCTTGGGTTGGGACTGGTGGGGGTTGGCTTCGCTGTTATGCTTTGCGAACTCGACAGCGGAGGTCTTGCTGATGTCGGTGCTGAGCCGTTCGGCAAGGGTTGAAACGTCGTTGGTATAGATTCGCGCGTCCTGGGAGGCGCGGGAGACGGACACATAGGCGAATCGGGTGTTGATGAGTTCCGGGTGCGCTGTGGTGTCCATGTTGACGAGGACACGTTCCGTGGTGAGTCCCTGAGAGCTGTGCGACGTGACGGCGTAGCCGTGGTCGAAGTGCCGCATTTGCGATGGGTCGAACGTGAGGGTTCGGTCCTTCTCGCCGTCCATGCGAACGCTCACGTTGGTGCCTTCAATTCGTTCGATGGTTCCTAAATCCCGGTTCTTCACGTCCATATCCGGCTTGCTCACGGTGAACTGAATCCGGTCGCCCTCCGAGAACTCGCGGACGATTTCGCGGTAGGCTGCGATGCCGTGTAGCCTTTCGGGGTTATAGGTGACGTGCTGGCCGTCCTGCCGCTCGACCGTAAGCTGGTTGTCCTTCGAGTTGGTGGCAGCGACGGTGGCGTAGCTGCCACGCTCAATTCCAAGTTCCTTGCTGCCTCGGGTGTAGTACAGAACGTCGGCTTGCTGGTACAGGGCAGCCCAATTCCGGTCGGCGCTTGTGAGTTCCGACCGCTGCGTGAGAACGGTCATCGGGTGGTTCTCTTTTGAGAGAGCGCCGCTGCTCTGCAATTCCGCGCGGACGGCATCGTTGATGTCGCGGCGGCTGGCGTTATCGGGAGAAACGATGAGCGTATTTTCAGGATTGGCAACGTAGTCTTTCGCAATAGCCTCGATGCGCTGCTGCCGGTCGGGAATCTCAGTGATGCGTCCTTGTTGTTGGAGAAGCTGAACCCCTGTGCTCGTCTCGTTACGTGAAAGGCGCTCAACGGCGCGGAGGAGTTCCGGGTCTTTCTGACGAACGATCTGGTCAAGCTGGGAGGTGCGCATTCCTGCTTCCTGCATCTGCTCGAAGGGCTTTCCGGCGTCTACGCCTTGGTGTTGCCGCGTGTCGCCGATCAGCAGTACCCGGTCTTGCGGGCCGATCTTTTCGAGGAAGGATTGCATCTGGCGGGTACTGGCGAGACTGGACTCGTCAAGCATGTAGAGGTGCCGAGCGTTCGGGTCTCCCGCGTTCCGTTCGACGCCTCCGCGTGCAAGGAAACCTTGCAATGTGTCGGCGGGAATGCCAGCGTCACGGAGTTGTCCGGCTGCGCGGCTGGTCGGCGCAAAGCCCTCTACGGCATAGCCGTTCTGCTCCGCACCCTCGCGAATACTGGATAGAGCCGAGGTCTTGCCTGAACCGGCCAAGCCCTGCAGCCCATGGATTCGGTCTTGCGAAGTGAGCACCTCCTCAATGGCTCTTTGCTGCGCTGTATTTAGGAAGTCGCGGGAGCGGGCATGAGCTGAGGCATCGTCCTGACGCATCATCGGCTCGGCGGCCTGTTGCCCCCTTTGCATCTGCTTAATGGTCGAAAGCTCCTCCGCAATCGCCTCACGGGTCGTGAACTGGCGGCCCGTTTCATGCTTCTGGCCGGGTGTGAGTTGGAACTCGCCCGAGGTGACTCGCTGCTCGAAGTGTCCGCGCACATGGCTGTACGTCAGGTCGCCCATGCCACGCCGGAGGGCATCGCGCATGATGTCCCGCTCATCGGTGACGGCCTCGCGCTCGAAGTTGCGGCTTTTGGCGAAAGTAACGGCTTCCTGAACCCGTTCCGGTGCCGTTGCCAGCGGCTTCCGTTCGATGCTGTTCGCGCGATCTCTCGCCTCCTGGACGACTCGATCTGCCTGATTGCCGAACTCTGCTGCAACCTGCCTGTGAGCCGCCAGCACTTCGGACGGGGTATGAATTTCCTTCTTGTCGCGGGTGGTGTGGGCGGCGATCTGTGCGGCCTCTGGCCCCGCAAAGCCGCTCTTTTCGAGGTATTCCCGAATCTGCTGGCTGCGGGGGCTAGAGGCGTCAAGGTACTCCTGCGTGTAGCCTTTGATCTCGGGCGCGCCGCTTCTTCCCGGCGCGATCTCGTAGCCCAACTGAGAGAGCCGGTACATCAGCTCCGATTGGTAGACAGCGGTCGCAAACTGCTGGCTGTCGAAGTAACTTTGGGGCTGGACGGCGCGGGTGGAGCCGTCCGCGCGTTCGGTCATATTAAAGATGACGGCGTGAGTATGGAGCTGCGGCGCGGCGTAGCCATCGACGGGGCGGGCGGTGTCATGCTCGAACTTGGCGGCAACAAACTTCCCGGTTGTCTCGGCTGCGTGGTTCCCGCCGATGCGTGCCTGGGTGTACCGCTCCAACTCAGTGAGAGCGGTCGTGACGGCTTCCCGGTGCGCCTCGCGCACCCGGTCATCCCCGCCGACAAGGGCGGTCAGCGACACAGACTTTGGCGCTGAGAAGGTAGCATCCCAACCGGCCCGATGCTCGACGGGTTTCACTGTGGTTCCGTCGGCGGTCGTGTACTCCTGGCCGTTACGATGCCGAACCAACTGCTCGCCAGTGAGGGGATTCTGCCCCTCACTAAGGCGAGCGAAGTGCTGCGCGTCGATGCCCCCGGCAAGGCCGTACTGCTCGGCCATCCGTCCTTGCCACTCTCCAAGGATGGTGTCGCCCTGTTTCCAATAGTTCTGCTCGGCAGACGTGAATTCCTTGGCGTGGTAGGTCTGCGCCTGACTGGAACTGAGCGGCTTGGAGATGGTGAGCATGGGAGGTCTCAGACACGAATCGTTTCATCGGCTGCTATCGGTACATCCTCTTCCTGATCGCCGTCCGGGCTGTCGGTATTGGCTCCGCTGGAAGCGATCTCTTCTGCGGTTGGCTCGTCAGCCTCCGCGTCGTCTTCGTCATCTGTTGCAGCAACCGGAGGTGTTGAAGGTTGTGGCGGTGTGGGTGTCGCGGCCTCTAGGTCGATACTCGGCGCAACGGGTGCCGACGCCTTCGGTACGAGCGTCTTTGGATCGAAGGGCAACTCGTCATCCTCCACCTTGCGCGGCACAAATCCGGGCGTGGTCTGCGCCACGTCCATGTACTCGAAGTGGAACCGAGCGACGTTGTTGCCCAGCTTGAGGAACGCATGGCGGTTCTCCAAGCCGGAGATTTCAGAGTCCATGACGAGGGGTTCAACCTGACGGTCTATGGTGAAGTTCTTGCCGGAACGGGAGCCGTCAAAGTGCGTCTCCTTCATGCGCTCGATCTCGATCTTGCCGATGGCGTTCGATACCCATTCGGCTGCTTTCGGCTCCGTCGTCTTCAGGAATATCTTGGTCGCGGGTTGCGAGAGCATGACCTCGGCAAGATGTCCGTAGATGACTTCCAACTGAGCCTTGCCCTGGAATCCGAGAACGAGAGGGTTCTTGGATTTCCGGTTTTCGGTGATGGCCGTATGGAGTTGCGGGAGACGCTGCAAGCTGGCGAGTTCGTCCAAGACGAACCAAACGGGCGTCTGATTTTCTTGTGGCGCGGTCAACAGACGCATTACGAGCAGGTCGATCCATAGGCTGTGCAACGGCCTCAACGCCTCGCGTTCCGTGGCACTCGACGTAATGAAGATCCAACCCTTTCGCTCGACTGCCCATTCGGTCGCGCTCCACGTTTTGTCCTTGGCTTGCTCTTTGGTCGGGAGCATCCGCAAGCTGTCCGCTACCAATCCCAGTGAGGCCAGAACGCCGTTCCGCTGCTGCTGTGCGCCCTTCGCGATCATGGCCTCCATCTCAGTGCCGCGTACCCGCTGGTCGATCTCGGCGGGATTGGAAAGCCACTCCACAAGCTGCTGCGGGTTAGGGCCGTAGGTCAGCAGATGGGCGAATATCTTCTGAGGCGTCTCGGTGAAAAACTCACCCTTCTTGTCGCTGGTCGGCTGGTAAAGCGACGCTGCAATGGCCTTGGCTTCGGCCTTGCGGCGTAGCTCTTCGGACGGTCCCCAATAGGGGCACCGTTCATCCAAAGGATTGAGCACCAGGTCGCCCCGCTTCTGGTCGTAGAACCTCTGAATGAACTCGCAGGCCGGGTCGTAGACGATGGCGGAATGTCCCCGGCTCTGTATCTGCCGCAGGACTTGCATGATTAAAGTTGTCTTGCCCGCCCCCGTGTCGCCCATGAGTTCGATATGCTGCGCCTCGGCCTGCAGCGGGATACGCATCATCTCTTTCGCTTCGGTCGTCACGAAGCCAATACCGTCTCCATTGACAGTCTTGTTGAACTCTTTCGGAGTGAGCAAGAGAGGTCCTTTGAGCCGCCGTCCATACTTCAATTCCTTGCGGCGGCGGATGTCCTTCCGAATGGCGAAAGGGAGTTGCGCGAGCAGTGAAAGGAAACCGAAGAGGAGCGGCGGAGCGTAGATGGTGCGTAGTTGATCGCCGCCGAAGATCGCAGTGCGGAGGTAGGCATGGAGCGGGCCATCGAAGAATGTTTGTTCCGGGCCTCGATAGAGAATGCGAAGCCCCTGGGCGGCAGCTTGGCCCGCTACGGCAAGCGGGATGTGCTTGCCGTTAGGAGCGGCGGTTACGCCCACCTGCACGTCGGCCTCAGTTGCGAGTCGGGCCAACTTCGCTCCGTCCCCGACGTAGAGAAGCTGGTACTTGCCCTTCCGGTTGAGGGCTCCGCCCGCCGCGCTCTTGGCATAAATCGGCGTGTAGAACTGCTGCAACGGCGTCTGTCCGTAGCTGAAGCGAAGGTAGACGAAGATGCTCGTCAGTATCAGCGCAAAGAAGATCGAGGCGTAGCTGTATATGGGCGAATGCGGTGGGAAGATGATGGTCTCTTTGCGGCCCCATTGTGTCGTATTCATCATGCACGCTCCAGGTCTTGCATCGCGTCCTCGGCGACGCTGCGTTTGCGCTTCTTGACCTCGGCAATCATGTTGTCGAAGGCTTCCGGTGTGAGCTTTTGGCCCGTGGCGAGCGGGCGAAAGAGGTTGGTGAGCATGAGACGAATGCCCATAATTTCTGTCAGCTCAGTGCTGGCAATCGAGGGGCCAGTAGCTTTCGCCAGTTCCTCGCGGATGAGCTGGCGGATGAGTTCGCCACGCTGCACACCGCGACTCTTTGCAAGGTCATCCAAGTTCCGAGTCTCGCTGCGCGTCAACCGAGTCGAGACGCTAATCTCGCGGAACACCTCGCGCCGCTGCACCGCGTCTGCGATTCCGTCATCCTTGAGTAGCGACATTCCAGCCTCCAAACCCCGTATTCGCGTGAATACGTCTGTCTCCATGCGTATTCACCGCGTCTCTAAATGCCTGGTTCGATTGCCTCGGCTTCATGAATCCGTGTGGCACCGCTACACGACCCTCGGAGGGGTGGAGTGTCAATATCCTTCCGGTGCGTAGCACCGTTTCCACCCTGCCGAGATGTTGGAGGACAACCACTACTTGTCTTTCGGAGTGGCTACAGGTGTCGGGGCAGGAGTTGATGGTGGAGTCGAGCGCCGTCCGCGCTTGGCTCTTTCGGCTGCTTCCATCGGCTTTCGAATACGGAGTGGATATTCTGGTTTCTTACCATCCGCTGACTGAGCAAAAGATAGGAAGTCTTTGTCTTTGGAAAAGACATAGTCGAGCGCCTTCGACACGACTTCATCGGAAGGCGCATTGATGAAGAGTGCGTACTGGTCGACTTTCTGCGCTATCGACTCGTCTAGGGCGATGGTGGCGGTGACCTTGTTCACGGTTTGGACGTCGAGCAACGGCATGGCTGGTTCTCCTTATTGATGAAGGGACGTGGGTGAGTCGAAGCGAGCCCATTCGGCAGGCAGCATAAGCTGCGCCGAAGGGTGTTCGTCGGCCCGGTTGAACATGGTTTTGAACTCAAAGGTTTTCAGTACGCGGTCGTAGCCGAGGACCTGGACAACTTCGCTGATCTTGCGGCCATGCGCGTAACGCTGAACTTGGACGACGTACTGTACGGAGTCTGCGATCTCCGCCGCAATGTCGTCCCGGTTAGCTTGCTGGTGCGAACGCATCGCCAACTCGCCAAAGCGACGCAGTGCCTTTACTGCGGAGCTGGCGTGGATCGTTGCCATAGAACCGGCGTGACCGGTGTTGAATGAGTCGAGTAGCGTGCGGGCCTCGTCGCCGCGTACCTCGCCCAGGATGATCCGGTCCGGTCTCCACCTGAGGGCGGCCTTCAATAGGTCGTTGAAACTGACTTGACCTGTGTGTCCGTCCGTCTGGCACTCGGCCGGTAGCAGGTTCGGCTTCGCGATGCGAAGCTCGGAAGTGTCCTCGATAACGACGATGCGTTCCGACTCGGGAATGAAATCAGTCAAGGCATTTAGCAGTGTCGTCTTTCCACTGCCTGTTCCACCGCTGATGAGGATGGTCTTGCCAGAGGCGATCAGCTCACTTAAGAAGTCTGCGAGCGGTGGAGTGAGGGCGCCTTCCTGAATAAGCAGCGGGAGCGTGTAGCGAACGCGAGCGAACTTACGGATGGTGACTGACGGGAACGGGCGGACAACCGGAGGAATGACCGCCGCGAGGCGGCTACCATCCGGGAGTTGTGCGTTCAGTAGCGGCTTGTCCGGCCCCAGTTTTCGTCCGAGCTTGTTGGCGATCACGTCTAGGCTGGTGAGGAGCTGTCGCATCTCGAAACGAACTTCAGGTGCAGCACGAAGTTCGCCGCGCCGTTCGTACCACCACAAGCCGTCAGGGTTGCCCATGATCTCGCTCACGCTGTCATCCAATAGCAGCGACTCGATGGGGCGAAGGAACGGAAGTATCAACTCGAAGCTCATGGTGGCCTTTGCAGTGGTTGGGCGGCCCGTCACGATGACGGACCGCCGCAGTGGTGAAACGTGGCCTAAGCGGCCACGTCCTCGGTTGCGAACTCCTCAGTCTCGTCGAACTCCGCCTCATCCGCAGCGGCCTGCTCAGCGCGGTCGAGCTTGAGGATGGACTTGACCTTGATCTCCCACACGCGCGTTGTCGCGTTGGTCTTCTTGCTGACGTATTCCCGGCTCCGCAACTCGCCGTCGATCTCAACGTGCGCGCCCTTCTTCAGGCTGCCGGCGAAGGTGGCTAGCTTGCCGAAGACGACACAGTTGTGCCACTCGGTGTGCGAGACGTACTCGCCGCTCTTCTTGTCCTTGTAGGAGCTCTTGGTGGCGAGTGAGAGGGTGGTGAAGCTGCGGTTGTTGCCGGTGTGGGTGGTTGCGTCGTTGCCGAGGAAGCCGATGAGGTTGACTGAGTTCTTGTACATGGTGTGTCTCCGTGTGTTTCGATCTCCCGATCTGGTCGGGGCACCATTAAGCGAAGGGGCCCGGCTCCCAAGTGCCAAGCTCTGCATTCGCGGAGGGGCCCGGGAGAAAGTTGTGCGGCGTTCTGTGCCGCGGCTTACAACTTTGTCTTGGGACAGCCGTGACCCGCAGGGCGACGAAGTCGAAGCAGAAGAGCGCCGAGCCGCAGGGCGCCGGAATTGTCCCCAAAGCGGTGCCTGAACAGAAGCGGGATAACGCGCGGCAAGACCCAACAGTGCGGAGTCAATCCTCATCTCTGACTCGGCTGCAACCGTCCGCACGGGCCGCTGCTCCACCCTCTGCCACCGGCCTGCAAGGACTGGAGCGGCAGTCTCGCCTTGTGGCCTGTGGATGAGGCTTGGACACTCCCGCAGCCAAGCGCACAGCGACAGAGAGGGCGTACCAGCCGGGATGGCCGTGAGAAGCGACATCGTGATGCTCCGTGTGGGAAGGTCTAGTCCGTCTACTCGAACGCCTGGTCGGTGCGGAATCGGATGATCGTGAGACCGAGTGGGTCAACCGTGGTCTTCTCGTTCAACACCTGAGGATTGAAGACGTAAGTGACGGTCGCCGTCCACTTCTCCCGCTTGATGATCGATTGGTCGCCGGGGTTCGTGAATACTTTCTCGAACTCAATCCGTGCCGAGTAAGGAGACTGTCGAAGGTCGTCCAGGATGACGTTCTTCACCTCGACATCAACGTAGGGCAGCGTGGAGTCTTTTAGGTAGTTCGAAATGAGGTTTGTCTTGCGCTCGTTCTCGATCACCGCACGTTGAACGTCGGAGTTGAGGAAGTAGAGCGCCTGAGTTTGGTCGCGCTCTAAGGTGTAGCGGTTCCGCCCGAAGTAGAGATTCGCCCAGCGAGTCAGGTAGTACTTGTCCTCCGCTTCCTGCGGCCGGTAATCAAAGTTCCGATAGTCAATCGCTTCGGCGTGTCCTACGTCGTTGATGCGGATGATGAACGGCTTGGCGGAGGCGAGCGCCTTCTGGCTTTTGTAGACGAGGCCGCCCATCATCGCGGCGAGTGCCGCGAGGCACAGCACCGCGAGTTTGAGGTAAGTGTTGGTGACGAGTGGATCGCCGTATTGCTCCAGATAGCGGTCCGCCGCGCGAGTGATGGGAGACGGCGGTGCGGGTTGTGTTGAGCTTGCCATATCGATCTCCTTATCCAAGTGCCATGATTGCGGTTGTTACCATTCCCATGCCGCCGTCGTGTCCGCTGCTCGAACCTGAGAAGATTGAGGCGGTCAATGCCGGGATTTTGAGCAGAATGAAGATGTTGGTGATGATGAGTAACAACAACAGCGGGAAGTTCTGGACCATGGTGACTGGATCGTTCGCATTCACGAAGTTCGTGTAGTAAGCCGTGATGACATGGCCGAGTACGCTCAGGCAAGCTGCCGCGACGACTTTGTAAAAGGCGAAGCTCAGGTACGCTTTCAGCCATCCCCAGAAAAGGAAGTCGAGTTTGTCGAAGACTAGGAATGGAATGAAGACCGGTCCGAGCAGGCCAATGATAGTGCTGGCGACTGCGCCGTACCCGATGATCGCGGCGGTGAGCGCAGAGAACAAGCCGAGCAGCACTTGCGTGATCGCGTAGACGAGCACAAGGTATGGCTGTGTGAAGCTCGACACCATCCCTGGCCCTGCGTTCTGTTGTGCTTGGGAAAGCGTGTTCATAATCGAGTCGGTACTGTCGGTGCCGATTAGACCGACAAGGTTCTGCGCTCCGCCGTTAATGAAGCCTTTGAGCGAAGATCCGACTCCTGGAATTGCGGAGTCGTAATACTTCACCATCGTGTAAGCGAACGTGATGAGGATGAAGAAGCTCACGAAGCGGGCCATGCTAAAGCCTGCGCCGCCCTGGGCGGATGCAAGGGCCTCCTGCACTCCGAACCAGACGAGCATGATCGTGGCGAGCGCGATGCACATGCGCAGGCCCATCGCGGTAATGGAAGGTGCGGCCGTTGAGGCCAACTGGTCGCACCCTTGAGTAATGAAATTCAGCAGTCCCATACGGCAACCCCCGCCTTTGTTGCGGTTAGTACCTCAATGCGGATGACGCGCCGGTGTAAGCCGGCGCAACGGTGGAGTGGAAGTTGTTCTGATAGCCGGCGGCGTTCTGGAACGTCGTCTTGAGCGCATCCTGCTGCTGTTTGGCAGCCATCATCTGCTGAAGCGTCTGCGCCTGGTTGATTTGGTTGGTCTCTTGCTGCGTGCGAAGCTCTAGCAAAAGCGCTTGGTTGATGCGCTGCAGAGTCGCAAGTTCGGTCTGCTGCGCTGGGTCTGCGGAGTGACTCGCCGCTTCCAGGGCGGAGATGTCGGCTTCGCGTTGCTGTGCATTTGCCCGAATGGTGCCGAGCGTCTGCAAGCTAGTGGCGTTGACAGCGTCGTTTAGGTCGCTGGTCGCGCCCTGCGCGGCAATCTGTTGTTGCGAGGCGACCGACATGCCCCCGTAGCCCGGCAGTTGCGAGCTGCGCGAGACAGAAGCCTGTTGGACGGCCAGCGAAGCACCGTTGCCAGTGTTAGCCGCGTTCATCCACGGCTGGGTGTTGCCGTAGGTGTTGGCGGAGGGGGTGAGCGCCGTCCAATAGGTATTGGGCGACATGTAGGGGCGGTACAGCGTTTGCGGGGCCGTCATCATCTGCCGAGTGAAGTTGTAGGCGGTGATGGCAGTCCGCATCTCTTGCAGGGTGTTCGCACTGATCCCGGTTTCCTGCACGAGCTGCTGAATCGCGTGGGCTGACTGCGTTGGGTCGAAGACCACGCCGCCGAACTGCGCGTGCCCAGTGGAGGCGAGGGTCGTAGATAGGAGTGCTGCAAGCAAGACAAGACGTATCATGGTCTGTCCTCCTTTATTGCTTCTTCGGTTGTTGCTGCGGTTGCGGTTTGGCCGGTGGCTTCTGAGTCGCGTTGTTCGGGTCGTAGTTCAGGGCCGAACCGGCTCCGGTATAGGCGGGGGCAATGTTCTTCTGGAAGTTCTGTTCGTACTCGCGCTGGTCGGCCTCAAGCTGACGGCAGGCGGGGGCCTTTTCCCCGCGCTGGAAGCATTGCGTAAGCACTTCGCATGTCTTCGCTGAATCTGCTGGTTGGCAAGTCTTGTCGGTGCAGCCGGCGAGCGTGAGCGTAGCGAGCGAGAGGACGGCGCAAAGGTGGACGCGCATAGCTTCTCCTAGAAGGTCTGAGGAATGGTGTGGTTGGTGTACGAAGGCACGAGCATGTCTTGGCTGAAATACACCTTGACCCTGTGGCCTTCGTGGATCGTGATGGTGGGTGGAATCTGGATGAACTTGTCGAGGATGGTCGTCGCGGTGCCGGAGATTGAACCTGCCGCTCCGCTTGTGAAAGCCTGGGAGCCGGATGTAGTGATGGTTCCGCCGCCCGCTTCGATCTCTCCGGCTCCCGCGATTACCCCCAAGGCAATCGAAGTTCCGAAGATTTGCAGGTAATGGTTGTTGACCTTGTCTTTCAGTCCTTCTTGGCCGATCTGGTCGAGCCCGTGGAATTGGTCAAGATCAACGCTGAAACCATCCGGCATGATGAGCCGATGGAAGACTACGGCCATGCGGCGTTGCTGGCCGAACCCTGTGGCACCAATCTTTTTCGCTTCTCCCAATACAATCGAGCCGTCTGGAATGAGAACGTGTTGGTGGTCGTGCGAGTAAAGCGGGTTAGAGACGAGCACCTTCACGGGTCCCGGCGCGTCACCGTCCAAACGATTCATCAAGACGGTGTCGAGGGTCGTTCCCTCGAAGACGACATATGGCTGTCCCACGGCGGCATCGACGTTTACCTCAGGGCCACGCTTCGTCGCCGTAGTCTCGGTCGCTGTTGTAGGTTTCTCACCTGCGGCGCGAGCTGCCGTTAGGCTGGAACTCGGAGCTCCGCCCATGGCCGCAGCGTAGGGGTTGGCGTCGGCCATCGACGTTGTTTGACCAGTGGGCTGTCCCGGATGAACCTCAGCGCCCTTGTCCTCCTCTTTCGTGCTGAAGGCGAGGTTCGACGCGAAGCGTGAGTTAAAAGCCAGCTCTCGTTCCTTACCGGCTAGCTGTTGAGCCTGTTGCTGCTCGGGCGAGAGCTGTGCCTGCCCGTTCGGCTGCCCTGGCTGCCCGTAGGGCTGCGGGGGCGGTAGCGTGGGTTGACCGTTCGGTGCGTACTGTGTCGCCGCCTGTTGCTGGGCCGGCGTTTGCGCTGCTGCCAGAGCAGCGGCCATCTGCTGATCCTGCATCTGCTTCTGCCGCTCAGCCGAAAGCTGGTTCTGTAGATCGGCTACATTGTTCGCCGTGTTGTCCTGCACAAACGGCTGTGGGGGCGTTCCCTTCGCCGGCACATTGCCCGGCGTCTTCTTCTTGGAACTGAAAAGGCTCGCGACAATCAGCAGTACGATCGCGCCCAGGTAAACAAACATCTTGATGTTCTTGCGGATGACGCCCTTCGGTTCAGTGGCGCGTTGCGTGAGCTGCGGGTCATCCTGCGGTGTTGCTCCGATTTGGTCCGGCATGGCGTTACCCCTTTCGCGAAAAGTCCATGTGCTTCTTGCCCAATTCCACGTACCCCTTGTCGACGATTTTCGGGATGATGTATGTGCCGTCGCGCAGGTCGTAGTTGATGAGGTCAGGCTTGCCGTCCTTCATCTCGTACACGGAGAACTTTTCCTGCGCGTTCGTCTTGATGTAGGTGAACTTGTCGTCGTGATAAATCGACTGGATGGCGAAGGGCTCTTCGCTCTTGAACGTGTAGTCGAACTTCAGCGCGAGCGGGTAGGCGCTCTTGTACTCGTCCACCGCTTGGGCGACATGACTCTGGAGAGCGGTAAGCTGCTCGCGTGTTTGTGCCAACTGCGCAGCAGGCACGTACTGTGCGGGGCCAGTCGAAGCGGTGATAGAGGACTGGTCGGCAGGCTGGATGATGACCTTCAGGTCTGGGTCGCCGCCCTGGGCCGTGATGTCCTGGAGCGTAAAGCTGTAGATGTTGCCTTTGTCGGTGATGAGGTTGAGGTTCGAGCTGATATTCGGCTTCGCCGGGTGGACGAAGCAGAAGCTGCCCACCACATCCACAATCCAGAAATCCTTGTCCCCGGTGGCGGCCTCCATAATCTTCTCGGTAGAGGGCACGACGATGAGCGTGGTGTACTTCACCTTGGCGCGAATCGGAACGATGTCCTGTGAGTGGTACCGAACGGTTCGCGCCTGCTCCGCGGGCGCGGTCTGCGCGAGAGCTGCGGTCGAAGACGCAGCCAACGCGAGGGCGAGTGAAAGGATGATGTTCTTCATGCGACAGCTCCTTGGCGGTTGTTGGTGCGTTGGGTGGGCGCTGCGGGTTTCTTCGCGGCGCGTGGATCAAGCGAGAACGGGTGCTCTTCGGCGAGGCGGCGAACGCCTTCAGCGACGCCATACTGGGCGAAGTATTCGCGCTTCAGTTGGTTGTCGCGAGCGTTGTTCGTAGCAATCCAGTACGAGACCGAATCGACGTTAAGCCGAACCTTCTTCGAGCTTTGAGCTTTGCGGATGAGCATTTGCCCGCGCGTTAAGTCGCCGATGATGCTGAGTTCGGTGTCGTTCAGGTGAAAGGCTTCGCGATACACCTCGCGGTCCATCTCTGGGTTCGCAAGGAAAATCTTTGTTGGGCAGCTCTCAGCGACGATCTGGAGCATCCCGCTTTCTTCAAGTTCCTTGATGGATTGCGTAGCGAGAATCATCGCGGCGTTCAGCTTGCGCCATGTTTTCTGCGCCTGGACAACGTAATTGCGGATGGTCTCGTTCTTGATGAACAGCCATGCTTCATCAAGTAGGAAGACTTTGAATGTCCCCAACCGTTCGGGGCGGCCAATTTCGAGCGAGGCGCGATGAAGGACGTAGAAAAGCAACGGTTCCAGTACATCCGGCGCATCGCCCCAGCCGCCGAAGTTGAAGGTCTGAAAGTTGGAGAACGTAAGCGTGTCTTCGGCGTTGTCGAACAGGAACCCATATTGGCCTTCGCGGGTCCACCGATGCAGCCGTTCCTTCATCTCGCCAATGATCTCAGCGAAGGTCGATAGAGTCCGCTGGCTCGGCTCGACAACGTACATGTTCTCGATGGCAGCCCATAGCTTGCGTTCCTCTTTGAAGTCGAGCCGATACCGTTGGCCCTGGCCTTCAATCAACACGCGGAAGAAAGAGAACAAGAATTGGAGGTTCTCTTTGGTTGGCTCCAGCGAAAACGGATTGATGCGAAAGTCGCGCGACTCCTGGCCGACGTTGAGATAACTGCCGCCGAAGATTTCGGTGAGTGACTGGAACGATCCGCCGATGTCGAAGATGTAGGTGAGGGGCTTGTACTTCTGTGCGTTCGTTAGCAGGAAGTTGCACAGGAAGCTTTTGCCACTGCCGGTCATGCCGAGAATCAGTGTGTGTGCAACTTCGCCATTGTGCAGGTTTAGGTAGTACGGCGTGGCGTTGTCGGTCTCCAGAACGGCAAGGTACTCCGTGCCGAGATGGTGATTCCGTTTCTCGCCCTGCAACACCGTAAAGAAGAATGACAGGTCGGCATAGTTGCTCAGCAGTAGGTACATCTTGCGGAGGTTCTGTGCGTAGTTGCCGGGAACTACGGCAAACAGCGCATTGAGCTGGTTATAGGTTTCCGGGAAGAGTAGGCCGTCCTGATTGGTAAAAATGCTGGCGAAGTCGGCGACCTCGTGCTCGACCGTTGCGCGGTCGCGGTCGTAGAGAACAATAGTCAGCGACAAGTCGCCAAGCACCTGCCCGTCCGCAAGGGCGCGGAGGCAATCGCCGAGCGCTTCGATGTCGGCCTGCTTTCCCTCGTCGATCAACACGTCGCGCTGGTTGACCTTGCTCTCATCCTTCATCGAGGAGATGAAACCCGACTTGGAGACGTTCGCGTGGCGGCGGCGTTTGACGACTTCCTTCTTCGCCGCGTCCGTGGCGAGCGGTGTCCATTCAGTTACCGCGTAGAAATTGGCTTCGATCTTGAGCAGGCGGTCTAGAACGAGCGGGCGGGTCACGCTGATGGCCTCTCGCATCGTGAGCAGGCGAACAAAGTGGTCGCCGATGCGGAGATGGTCGCGGTCTGCCGTGATGTCAGAGTTGACGACTTGGTAGTCGAGATATTGGGTCGCCTGTGGTGCTCCGGCAACGCGCCAGTCATCGAAGTTCAGGAGCCGGCGAAAGAAGTGGAACTGTTCAGGTTGCGGAAGCTCCGCGATCTCGACAAGGTCTCCCATTTGCTGGCGGAAAGCTCCAATACGCTGTTTCAGGCGGGCGACATCGCGCTCTATCTGAGCGCGGAGCAGGATCTTCATGCTGTCGCCGGTAAACTGCGCCTTCAACTCGCGCCACGCCCCGCTCGGGTCGCTGGGAAAGCGGCCTATTGCCGCGCCGATGCCCGTCTTGGAGCGAGCGCCCTCCACCACGACTGCGTAGAAAATCTCTATGCAGTAGAGGCGGTCACGTTTCGCCTCGAAGAATTCGCGCCGTTGTTCCACTGCGGCGTCGATCAGGGGGTCGCCATACTTGGCGAATGGAATATCGGGCCGGTTGGTCTTGAAGAGGTATTGATAGACGTGGAATCCTGGCCCGAATGACTTCAGCGCCGCTTCCAAGCGTCGGACGGCGAACTCTTGTCCAGCTTGATCCAGGCTTTCAAAGTCCACTCCGCAGACTTTCAGGACAACTCCAAGATCGCCGCTCTTGGTCAGAAAAGTGGTTTCATCCCAGAAACCATAGAGGTTGACGTTCGCGTTGAGCGAATCCGCGTCCTTCCAGGGCTTGATGATCTTGTCGAGTCGCATCATCACCGTATCTCCACGTTTGGAACCTGTTGTTTGGCAGCGTCATAGCGCGTCTTGAAGCGTTCCGACTTGCCCATGATCTTGAGAAACGCCGGGTCGGTCGTCGTGATCCAACGGCCGAAGATGTATCCGCCGATGAACACGGCTAGTCCAGCAAGAAGCGAGTTCAGCAGGTTGAAGGCACCCACCGCGCCGACGCAGACGAAGTAGAAGACCGTCCGCTCGACACCGAGGTACGTGAGGGGCTTATGCAGAGCCTTGTAGACCCGATTGCGGCGTCTTGGTGTGAGTTCTTGCATACAGCCCCTCGCGGGTGAGTGCGGCGTGAGTTGGGAGACGAGGCGGACAGGGCTATACGCCCCAGAGCCAAGTCAGGACGTTCACGGCGAGCACCGCAATGCCGGTGCCTGCCGCTACTCCGGCGAGCGTCTTCTTCGCACCGGGTTCCCCATGCGCGAAGGAGTAGCCGCCGATCACGATGGCGATCAGGCTCGACACCTTAGCGATGGTGCCGGTGAAGAGGGTCTGGATCGCAGTCATGCCGGAGTCGAACGGGGAACTGCCCTGCGCGTGCGCCGCGAGTGGCATCACGAGCAAAGCGAGCAACAGAAAGCCCGAGACAGAAAGCCTGGGGAGAGGCTTCTTGACTCGGGCTGCACTGTGATTCTTCTTCATGTTTGCACCTCCATCCGACTGAACCTCATCGGGTATGGCGCAAACGTATGGGCAGAGGGCGGTACTCGTCCAATGCCAAATCAAAAACTGTTTATTCCAAAAAAGAATAGCGGGGATTGATAGCGGTTTACTCGACGGCTAGATCTCGTATGACTTCGGGCTCGCCCACTCCTCCGCGATAGACGGAAATCTCAGATTTAACCTTGCTGCTGCAACAGAACGAGAATGACGTGCCATCGCTGAACTCGAGGGCCACTTCCTGTTCGTGAACTGATGGCCGGGTTATCTTTGCTGACGAGATAATCTTCCCCGCCAACTCGGGTAGTGCTATGTCATCCACGGGAAGCCTCTTTTGGCGCCGTTGCTCTAGATAGCGGTGTGTGATTCAGAGTAATGGTTTGCTGGCGTGGTGAGTTCGCTTGTCGGTTCGCCGAGCGTCAATGTTGTTCATGCACAACATGGCATGATGATGCTAACGCCACGCTTGAGTAGTGGCAAATGATATCTGCGTAAAATTCGGTAGAAGGCTCCACCACCTGCGGACGGAACGTGGCTGGCATCAGGACTACCTGGCCGAGGTGTCAGGGATCGGGCGCACTCACATCTCTCAACTGGAGAACGGTCGTCGCGAAGCTGGTTTGCGGATCCTTGAAACGCTGGCTAGCACCTTCGGGATCACGGTCGCACAACTGCTTGATGGTGTGTGAGGCGCAAACTCGGCAGCCCGTTTTTCATACGTCATGAAGCGAAAAGTGTTGGGCTGATCCCCCACGGCCAGCCCATGCCCACTCGTTGGAAAGTTGGTAGCATTTTGGTAGCAAATAGCGCCCATTATGCCGGTTTTTAGCCACTGAACCGGCTTATAACCCCTTTAGAATATTCAGCCGGCACCTATCGCCACACCTTCACACGGTGGAAGTCGTAGGTTCGAATCCTGCTGTGCCCACCATAAAATCAACAACTTACGAAGACCCGGCATCTCAATTTGGTGCCATTTGGTGCCAAAGTTTAAACAACTGGAACCAACTGTTCCGGTTTTTTCCGCCGCAAACCCTACATGATCTGCTGCGGAGTCTTCGTTGCGGTGAGCATCGCATAGACTGTCCCCACCATTTGCTGCACGCTCTCTGGGAGTTCCTGCATGTACTCGTTTGCGGTGGTGTCCGCTCGTGAGTGCCGCAGGTGCGATTGAATGTCCTTCACTGAACCCAAACCCTGTGCCCTGGTGGCGATGGTCCGCCGGATCACCTGGAAGTTCAGCTTCGGGATACCCAAGGAATCCGCGAGAGGCTGTAGAACCCGGTTGCGGTAGTTGGTTGCGTCCATGAACCCGCCATCAGCGTTGGGGAACATGAAGGCATCGGGCAAGACACTTTTCGCCGATACCTTTTGGCACTCCAGCTTCCACAGCCTGAGCTCGGCGGCGAGGTCATCCGGAAGATGCATCTTGCCGAGACTCTTGGGTGTCTTGCCGTAGGGTCTGATCTCCCCACGGTAGACGGTTTCGGTTAGGTCGAGCGTGTTCTCGTCGTCGAACGTTCGCCAACGGATCGCGAACAACTCACTCGGCCGAAGGGCATCGGTCATATCGAGCATGAGCAGAATCCGGTCTCGGCGGGGTCGCCTTGGCCAGTACTGCCCTCAACTGATCCCAAGTCAAAATCTGCTTATCCTTCGGCCGAAGATTTTTGGGACTCTTCAGCTTCCGTGTCGGATCTTTGACCAGGAACTCCTGCTCAATCGCTTCATCGAAGATTGACTTGAGATAGGAGCGTGCCTGCTTCACTCTGTCCTGCGAGTATCTGCCGGCCAGCTCATTCAGGTGTGTTTGCAGCGCAAACTTGTCGATCGGATCCAAACCTGCCAATGAGGTCGATCTCGATCTGCGCTGTCTTCTCCTTCGCCGTTTCTGGCCGCCAGTCTCCCTGTCTTAGCGGAAGGTAGCGGTTGCGTACAAACCATTCGAAGGTGACAGTGCCGTCTTTCAACATCCTGCCGTCTGCGATATGGCCTGTCTGCTTGGCGATCTCTCCTCGAAGCGCTTCACGCGCACCGGGCTTCGTCATCTGCGATTTTAGGCCGAGTCGAACTACAATCCTTACGACTCGGGTGTCCTCTGTTGTGGGGTCGATCACTTCCTTGCGGTAGTAACCGTACCATCGGTTTCCGCGAAGGACAATCGATCCCGTTTGGTGCGATTTACCCATTGATCTCTCGATTTCTGTGGCGGAAAGCAGTGGGCTCTCTCATTTTACCGTCGCCGGAAGCGAAGTGTGGATAGTCTTTCCCTTTCGCTGATGAAGTCCTCGATTGCACTGGAACGGTATCGAAGCGCCCCATCGCCCATCTGGATAACAGGCAAGCGGGGCGTCTTCCGCGAAGAATGATCCCAGACCCAGTCCTTGCTGACCCTGAGCCGCCTGGCTACGTCATCGACCGTAAGCAGTGGGTCGCTCGCTAACGGAGAGTAAGTGGACGTTGATTGAGGGGGTTTGCGAACAGAGATATCGGCAACGTCTGCCCTATCTGTGGGGGCGGCGGGAGCCTCTCTCAAACGAAGGGCCGAAGGCAGGTCTGTCGATGGCATATCGTCTCCGTCGAAGCATCGGATAGAACTTTAGCGAGAAGCATCGGCGAACTAACGAGCCTGAGTCCAATTCCAAACGGATTCAGCACTATTCCTGCAAGGAATAACGAGGTAGAGGAACTACTTGGGCCGTGGCATCGTTCGGGCGCTCGACCCGCATCCAAGTGGATGCGTCAGCAGTCGAAACCTCCCACGCGGAGCAGTTAATGGGGGCTGGAGATGGGGCAAAACGACATTAAATTGATGGAAGCGGCGATTGCGCTTGCGGAAGAGCTAAATTTTTCGAGAGCCGCGCAGAAGCTACACATCACTCAACCGGCATTAACGAAGAGAATTGCAGAGCTAGAAGACCGTCTCGGTGTTCCACTCTTTGCCCGGGATCATCAGATGGTCGAAGTAAATGATTCCGCCAGAGCCTTCGTTGAGGAAGCCAGACTTTCGGTGCTTCATGGCGAGCGAGCATTCCAGGCGGCTAGACGAGCCGCGCGCGGCGTGGATGTCGTACTAAATATCGGCAAGTCGCCTTATACCGATCCGTTCCTGGTTTCCACGCTCCTGTCAATCCGATTGCCACTATTTCCGCACTTGAGAGTTGAGCTTACAAGTCAGTTTTCATGCGAACTCGTTCATCAAGTATTAGGCGGTAGCCTCGATCTCGCGATCGCGACAGAACCACCTGAATCTTCCCTTATGACCACGGTGAAGATCGACGAAAGTCCTTTTTATATAGCGATGTCAGAACGGGACAAATTGGCTTCTTGCCATTCTGTAAATTTTGAGGACCTAGCTGGGCGTTGCTGGATTCTATTTGAGCGAAGGCTGCATCCGCCGTTGTATGACACGATTATGCGGCGCGCTGAAAGTCGAGGAGTTCGTCCGACCCGAGTGAAACACTTTACATCTCCCGAGGAGGCATTCCCTTCACTAGCCGACGGTTCGTGCGTGGCTTTTCTCGTAAAGGTGGGAGCCTTATTGGTGGCGCGGAATGGGGTGACCGTCCGCCCGCTCGCCGAAGACACTTTGGTCTTGAAGACATTCCTGGCATCTCGCGCTGACAACAGCTCCAAGGTGGCGAGCGAGTTAGTGAGAGCTTTTATGCGAAAGCTATCGCATCTAGAAGACAGCAAGCAGCTGTCTCTGCCAATCTCGGCATGATCTCAACTTGAAATGGCTCTAAGTCTCACTTTAGTGGTGACTTTGCATCGACGATTTGGATACGAATAGGGCCCGACCAATCGCACCGTGGACACGACAAGATTCCGGTTGTGATCGCATTGAACTCAATCTCGGCCAAATTCATAATATGTCCGCATTTGGGACAAATATGCACACTCACGAGTTGCTTTTCAGAGTTCATACAAGGCATTAAGTTCCAATTTTGGAATCAGTTAGTCAGTGACTCAACACGATGCTCTTCTTGAGCTCCGAATTCAGAAATCACCCAAAAGTTGCAGTCCGCGTCCGCCCAACGTGGCCGAGTGAGCCAAGTCCCGAATCGAGCTGCGAGCACGTGGTCTGAAGCCACCCGTCTGGGGTGCGGCTGTAAGATTTACCAAAGGACTCGCGGGCGAGGTACGCATATGGAAACTTACACGAAGAGCGCAGAGGCCATTTCTCGCCTCTCTCCTGAGGAGTTTCAAGTCACCCAGCAGAACGGAACCGAACGTCCTTTCGAGAATGCATATTGGGATCATGATGAGCCGGGAATCTATGTGGACATCGTATCGGGTGAGCCATTGTTCTCTTCACTCGACAAGTTCGACAGCAACTGCGGTTGGCCGAGCTTTACCAAGCCGGTCGAGGCGGACAACGTCGACGAACGTGTTGATGGCAGTCATGGCATGAGTCGAACGGAAGTACGATCGAGCCACGGTGACAGCCATCTTGGCCATGTTTTTGACGATGGCCCCGAAGAGGCCGGTGGACTGCGCTATTGCATAAACTCCGCATCGCTGCGCTTCATTCCTCTCGATGAGCTTGAGAGTGAAGGGTATGGTCAATATCTCAAACTGTTTGAACAGCAGATACAGGAGTAACGACATGGTTGGATCGAACGAACGCGCGATTCTTGCTGGCGGCTGCTTTTGGGGAATGCAGGATCTATTGCGTAGTTTCCCAGGCGTGATTAAGACGAGAGTCGGATACACGGGCGGCAAAATTGCAAACGCAACCTACCGTAATCACGAGGGGCACGCTGAAGCGATCGAAATTACCTTCGATCCTCAGCAAGTCACGTATCGTCGGCTCTTGGAATTTTTCTTCCAGATACATGACCCTACGACCCTGAATCGTCAGGGAAATGATGTTGGGACAAGCTACCGTTCGGCGGTCTTTTTCACGACCGAAGAACAAAAACGGATTGCGGAAGACACGATCGCCGACGTCAATGCCTCCGGGTTATGGCCTAGGAACGCTGTGACCGAAGTGATTCCGGCAAGTGTTTTCTGGGAAGCCGAGCCCGAACACCAGGATTACCTGGAACGTATTCCCAACGGATACACCTGCCATTTCATCAGGCCGAATTGGATCCTTCCAAAACGAGCTGCTTAGGTAGAACCCGAGCCGCAGTCGGTGCAAGTCGCGTGGTCTAACCACGGCAAGAATGGGGGAGTGGCGGCAGGCCGGCCTACGAGGACTAACACGCACCTCGCAACCAGGTTGGCTTGCGGGCGCGACCGCTACCTAATGGGCGGTGCGCACCAGGCGGCGAAGTTGAAAAAGGATGAATAATGTCGTCTTTTAGGCGGCTGAGTTCGTCAATTACATCGACCAGGTAGCGGAATGGAAAATCGTAGGGAACCCTTCTTTCCTCATAGGCGCAATCCAGATGGGTCTTTCGATTCCATCTGCCTAGACTGCCTTCTGACGATCGCTTCCCGTCAGACCGAAGATGAATTAATCGCTGCCGAGAGAGCCCATGTCTGCAAAACCTCGCTTCTCTCCAAGAGGGACCACAGCATCCCTTGGATAGAGACCAAGTAGAGTAACGGTCTAACGTTCGTGCCCAAGTGCGGGCACATTGCCGTGCACCTTAGCGCCGAGCACATCAAACAAGAGTGCCTTGAGTCCGAGCACCCACAGCGCAGTCAGGAAGATTCGCCGAAGCCATTTGTTGCCTATCCTGATCGCCAGCCGCGCCCCCACAAACGCGCCCACAAACATAGCGGCTCCGAGAATCAGACCGAGGCGGTAGTCAACCAGTCGGTGCCAAACAAACACGCCCGTTGAAATGGCGGAGGAAAAGATGTTGAGCAGCTTTGTGGTGGCGACCGCTTCAACGAACGACAGTCGAAACAGCGCCACGTAGATCGCTGTCAGAATTGTCACATATCCTCCGCTGAAAAAGCCCCCGTAAATCCCTAAGACAAAGGTCAAAACATATCCTGCGAGTTCCGCCCGGACAGATGGCGGTATAGGGGACGATTCAACGCCGAACTTTCGATAAATCAAAGCAAGGATTGCGACTGCGATGACCGACGCCGAAACGATCGTTGAGACCGCACGCGGGGGAATCAAAAGCAACATGAATGCACCAACCAGGGAACCAAACAGAGTGAGGGCGATTAGCGCGGGCACTCTTTTGCGATTGACATCCTGCCGCTTCAAGAATGGCAGCGTCCCACCTATGCTCATGAGCGTCAGGGCGAACATGTTGGTTGCTATCGCGATTCGCGGGTCGATATGAAATTGGAACATCGCCGGGACGGTGATCAGCGAAGTGCCGCCTGTGACTACGCTGATTGAGCTGGTCACGAAAAAGATGACTGTTAGCCAAAGTGTTTGGACGCTCGACATAAGTAGATACTACGACCGTTGCGGCCATGCCTCTTAGGCGGGTGACTTCACGGTGTTTGAATCGCCCGTTCGATGGTCTTCTATCTGGAAGGTTAGAAACTGATGCACTGCGTTCAGTGCGTCTGGGTCAGATGTTTTGATTCGTACTCTGCCGCCCGTGGGTGTGCTCTCGAATGCATAAGTAATTGCAGTGCTTTTTGACTTCATTACAGGAACGCCCGGAGGCACAATGTCATGTATGAACATCGGAAGTTGAAAGTCTCCCGCAGTGAACATCTGTGCGATGTGGGAAAGATGGCCTCTTATCTCATCAACCGTAGCCGTGTCGGTCATGTCATTCGTGCTCACTTCGATGATGCCGCCGGTAGCTAGTAGCTGGAAGTGATGAGTCGATTTCTCATGTGAGAATCCCATCGCCTTATCTCCCCGTTCATCCACTTCGGTGGCATGATGAGTCGAGCCTTTTTGCTGGTCGTGCATGGGACATGAATTCGCGGTTTGCCCGTGAACGAAAATGGGAAACAGAAAGGCGAGTACGATCGGTAATGCTTTCATGGTGCTCTCCTCGTTGTTGAGGGTGTTTTATGGTTTTTCCTTTGAGGCAACGATTCGAGCAGTCCGGCTCGATTGCCCGGTGGTGTTCTCTTCAGACGCCGTTCCCACTCCTTCACTGTCAGTTTCAGCGAATCTCTGAGTTCGACAAGCTTTGATATTTGCGAATCAAGTTGGCAGACTTTTTCGTGTGCTAATTTCGCAACCTCCTCGCATGGCGTACCCCCCGAATCCCGCACTCGCAAGATGCTACAGAGTTCGTCCAATGTGAAGCTGACGGCAAGAGCATTTCGGATCAGGAGAACGCGGCTGAGGGCATCGGCTGGATATACGCGATAGCCAGCGTCCGTTCGAGGTGGCTCTTTGAGGACTCCCAATCGCTCGTAGTGTCGCAGCGTATCGGTACTCACCCCCGCCAGTCGAGCGAGATCGCCAGATTGAAGAGGTCGTGTTGTGTTGCTGTCTGCCATCCACACAAGTATCGACCCCCGAATGGGTTCCGGGGTCAAGTAACTTTCTATCTATCGATTCGCTCAGAATCAACTCTGGCAAGTAAGCGACAAAGCAGCCGCACGACTATGAAGGCTGAACCCAAAAGGATGGCTCGGCCAACCTTGCTGGAAGACAGCGCAGAGCAGATGAGAGGACTCGACGAACGGAAGGGGGCCAAGCTGTCCATCAGAATCTCTATAGATGCACTCCTTCGCTGTTTAGCAGCGCCTGCACCCGGCCCTTGATATCTTCGCGTATCCCCCTGACTTCCTCAATCGGCAATCCCTTCGGGTCCCTCAATGGCCAATCGTCTCGTCGCAGACCCGGAACATAGGGGCACTTGTCGCCGCACCCCATGGTGATGAGGAGTTGCGCTTCGCGAGCCAGGTCATCCGTCAACTTCTGTGGCTTGGCATTGCTGAGGTCGATTCCGACCTCCTGCATCACAGCCAACACCTCTGGATGCACCCGTAGGCCGGGCTCGGTGCCTGCGGAAACGGCCTCTGCCTTTTGCGGATCAGCAAACTGATTGAAAAATGCCGCCGCCATCTGTGAGCAGCCAGCGTTATGTACGCAGGCGAAAATTACCTTATGCATCATGTCTCCCGGTGTTAATCGTGTTGGAATCGCAGCGCCGAGATCTACCGCTTCCCAATGTTGTCGATCTCCTTCTGCAAAGAGAACGAGTCGAGCGTCGCAAGCGGAAGACAGAGAAAAAGGCTGATCCGTCGGTCGAGCATGGTGAATGCCTGACTAAAAGCATGCTCGATCTCTTCCGGCGTTCCTTGGACGGCGGCGGGGTCAGGAATTCCCCAATGCGCCGTCATGGGCTGGCCAGGCCACAAAGGACAAACCTCATTCGCTGCGTTATCGCAGACGGTGAAGACGAAATCAAGCGAAGGAGAATCCGGTTTGGAGAACTCATCCCAGGATTTGCTCCGGAAGTTCTCCGTGCTCAAACCCGTGTTCTCGATCTGGCTGAGGGCCTCAGGTCGCACTGAACCGAAAGGGTGACTTCCCGCACTGTAGGCGTTGAAGGTCGGCATTCCTTTCCGGTTCATGATCGCCTCGGCCATGATCGAGCGGGCGGAATTTCCTGTGCAGAGGAACAAGACGTTGTAATGTGGCATTGTTCAAATTCCCTTCGGCAACCAGCGAAGCGCAAGCATTCTGCGGTCATCGCTGGGTTGCGGACCATTGGTGACGCCAATGGCTCAATTTGCGACATTAGTGCTGGGCAAAGCAGATTTCCATCTGCTCTTGCAATCCGGCGTCGAGTTGAAGGGCGATGGTCACTGTGCCGCCGTTGGAGCGCAGCAGGTCGGGCCACAGCAAGCCGTTTGAGCAGCCTTGACTGGCTTTACGGCGTAAACCTTGACGCTGGCTGCCGCGGTGTTCACGTCATATTGCGAGAGAAGCGTCGTCAACTCTTCGTGCAACGATGGCTCGCTGGACGCTTGTGTGCAGCAAGCCGCCTCGATTACCTGGAACGGACTGTCAGCTTCCATGCTGGGAGAGCAGCAAGCCGACTGATTTTCAACCTTGGCGTATGCGTTTAGGTCCGCCCCACTATCCACGATCTCGACGTGCTGAAATCCTGCTGCGAGCAACCCTGCGCGATAGTCGTCTATGAGGATGGCTCCTGCGATGCAGCCGACGTACGCCGCCATGCTTTGAGCAACGGCTTCCGGCAACTCGTGTTTCAGTGCAATATCACTGAGGGCTACCCGGCCACCTGGCTTTAGGACGCGCGCGATCTCCCGGAAGACAGCAGGTTTGTCCGGCGCCAGATTCACGACGCAGTTCGAAATGACGCAATCGACGGAAGCATCCGGGAGCGGAATCTGGTCGATAGTGGACTGGTAGAACTCCACATTGGTGTAGCCGCCCTGCCGAGCGTTTTCACGCGAGCGCTCGATCATTGCAGTGGTCATATCGATGCCGATCGCGCGACCCTCTGGCCCAACCATCTTCGACGCGAGGAATACGTCCAATCCGCCGCCTGAGCCAAGATCGACCACAACCTCTCCGGCTCTCAGATGGGCTGTAGCTGTGGGATTGCCGCAGGAGAGGCCCATGTTAGCCCCTGCCGGAATTGAAGTGAGCTCTTCAGCGCTGTAACCAAACGCCTCTGCAACCGCCTTCACACCCGCGTGGTCGCTCGATAGTGTGCTCTCCGCAACCACGCTGTACTTCGACTTCACCGAATCCAATAACTGCTCTGACATATCGCCTCCAAACATTCGCTTAGGCGACTATATGTCTTGCTTTCGCATACGTCAAGGCGTATACATAAATATATGACAGCGAAGCAGACCTTCAACATGGAACGGTTCTTTCAGGCTCTCGGGGATAACACTCGGCTCCGGATACTCAATCTCATTGGCGACCAGGAGATTTGTGTTTGTTACTTTGTTGAGATTCTTGGCGG
>Ga0185299_10000666_pt1 | contig 84855 bp, 70 predicted proteins | sample PaiPotPPA55metaG_FD_128002 | JGI IMG/M metagenome (GOLD analysis project Ga0185299, IMG submission 128002) | Iron sulfur acid spring bacterial and archeal communities from Banff, Canada, to study Microbial Dark Matter (Phase II) - Paint Pots PPA... ...
CAGGAGGAACCCGATGGTCTCGGCGGAAGGCGCCAGCCTTCCACGGGTGGCACGAGCCGTGTGACCGGAGACGGTCAAGCACGGATCTGTGAGAGGCTCGGGGCGAAATTCCCCGGGCCTACTCGGCGGTGTGGAAACGTGGCATGGCGAGGCTATTGAGGCACCGGCAAACGAAAGGGCCGGACTCGGCTAGGCCGCACCTAAACCGTCGCGCCACCCCTCGACTTCACCTAACGACTGGACTTCCAGTGGTGGTAGGTTTGCGTTATGACTAGGGAAGAGATCATCCGAGAATACGAAGAACTGTCGAACGATTCCCCGCAAGACCGCAACCTCCACGAAGAATGCGTGAAGCTAATTCTGTCCAAGATTGAAAAATTCCCGCCACCGGAACAGAAGGAAATCATGATGAACTGACCAGGGTGCGTATTTTGCAGCAATCGGACTTCCGTAATCAAGCGGCGAATTGTTGTAACATCCCGGCTACACTCACTGACCCTGTGAAGGGGATTTTGAGCGTTATCTGATTACGACAGTTACCTTTCGGAGTGCTGATCTGCGCTCCAGAATAGGGCGAACGCTAGCGAATCGCTGGCGCGCGTTTGCTTGTGTCTCAATCTGACAGCATTTCTCAAGAACAATGTTGACCCATTCTCATTCGCCATCCGGTCCGAGCGGGCGCCCGCCCGTTTCGTTGCATGGACTCCGGACCAGCCTCTGCCTGGCATTCCTCGCGATTTGCGCCTTTTTCTTTTTTTTCTTGGGTGCCCTGCAGCAGGATCGCGCACACGACCCCGCCGCATTGCCTACGGGGATGATTTTGCTTTATGCCGTTTTCTTCTTGTTGCCTTTCGCGATCTGCTTCGTCTTACTTTCGAGCCGCAAAGTGGAGTTCATTGCGGCCGGGGCCGGCGTTGCGTGTGGTTTCTTCGGCGCATTTCTGGTTGTCTCACCATATGTTTTAAGCGTGATGGCTTTGCTCTTGGCTATGTCGGCCGCCTGGGGGAAACCTAGCGCAGAGCATGCATTGATCGCAGCCGGGGTGGCTTTGGTCGCGTTCCTGGCAGCCAACCTTGCGATTGTTTGGTTGGGGGCGCGGATCGGAAAGACTCAGTGGACTACATTCGGAATGGCGATTGGTTTGACGGCACTGTACGTGCTTTTCAGTTTCAGTTTTCTCGATTCTGCGGGATACAGCATGGTCCGTCAGGCCCAGCGGGACAAAGAGCAGTCTGACCTTAACTTGAACATGCCAGGTATGCTTGCGAGCCAAAGAATCGTCGCGCTCGCGGCCTGTCTGTTCCAGAATCACATGCGAAATCCCGAAGCGGGGTATCCGGAAGCCCTTGAACCGCCCGCCAAGGATTGGAATTGCGATACCGAATTCGCCGCTGATGTGGTTCCAGAACACACATTAGCCTACGTTCCTGAGCCCGATGCCTCTGGTCGCGTTATTGACTTCGAGTTGACTGCAATCCCTAAAGCAAAGGGCGTCAACAATCGCGACCCGATCATGATCGACAATCGCGGACTCGTCTTTGTGTATTACCCATGGTCGCGCGAGGATGTTGTCGCGAAGGCCATGGTGAGATCGAACGACCTGATGTATTCGCAGATCGATGTTCTGAGAAGGAATGTCGAGCAGTATATAAAAGACAAGAATGAGGGGCTAGCGCCAACGGCGCTTAACGCGTACGCAGTCGGAAGTCTTGGACATGAGGTGCCGAGCATCGAAGACGATGGGATGCGTCTGGAGACTAGAGATTACGAGACTCGTTATTTCCCGCCTCATAGTGGCAACGTAAAAGAGTTCGCTCTCTCGGCACAATGCAAAAGCTACGGATCGAACTGTCTTCGCAGCTATTTTGCAGATTACGATGGGAGTATTCATGCGACATCGGAGCCGCGGCAGGCCACGGCAGGCGATTCTCTTGCAGTGCGATGCGAATTTGCCTTTGGGGAATGCCCAGATGTAAATTGGTTCCCTTAGAAATTACCCCTCGTTGGCGAGCACGGTTTGGCGAAACATCCCCATTACGCTCACTGACCACGGGGCCAATTCTCAAAGAGTGACGCCTGATTTCAACAGGCACCCGTTCAAATCTTCGTAAATGCCTCTACTCTCAATCGCTTGTCGCGGCGAGTCACAACTCACTGGACACCTCTGGCGATTTTAAGCGCAAGAAACTGTACGGATAGCGATCAGAGGTTATGGGGAAGTCTTGCTTAGCATCCGCGTACGGCGTAGCGCTGGGTCTATGGTTCGTTGTGGCTTGCGCCAACACCAACGCGCAGACGACAACGACTGGTGGCTCTAATGTCCGAGCCTCCCATAACGTCGCGAGTTGCAAAAAAGACTCGGAGTGCCCTTCCGGTCGGCGCTGCGGCTTTACAGGCGGCTGTGAAAGTAGAGGCAAATGCATCGTCCCAAGCCGCGACAGTCATTGCATCGATCCGGGTGGCCGCTGCGGTTGCGATGGTCGACCCGTCGATATTTTTTGTGCAGTGGGTTCGCGTACCGAATTCACATCGGCTCCTGCAGATGCCGTGGGGCCGTGTCCACGACCTTGCACCAAGGAGTTAGGGTGTGGATCTCGTCTCGTTTGTCAGAACGGCTTCTGCACTAAGCCGTAATGCATAGTTGTTGCAAAAATCGCGATAACGCTCAAAACCCCAATCGGGGGCGAACAAACAGCGCACGCTTGCGAGAATGCCTGACTGATTACGCTACTGCCTCCTGTCCGGATCTACCGTAGTCTCTGCTTTCACCTGCTGTTCGGCCTGGTCGGCGGTTGCCTGCTGATCGGTCAGATCCTTGGCTGCGTTCGTATCCGGCGGTGGAAGCGGCACATCGGACGCCGTCGTGCCCGTGTCCGGAGCCTTCGGTAAGCCGCCCGTGCCCTGCTTCTCCGCCAGCGCCTTCATACCGTTGTTCAGTTGTTCCTCGAAGTGATTGTGCATTTCCTGCAAGTATTCCACGGAAATCGATACTTGCTTGCCCGCGCTGCAGTCTGTTTTCTTGCTAGCCGAGACACTCGCCGCAACGTTTTGATCGGCATCGGGAGTATCGGTGAGCCGCGTGATGACGTCCCCACCGGTAAGTTCACATTCCTGACCATCGGATACCACCGCGATGTTGTGGTCCACGACAAAAGTGCGCCGCGCTGGATCCAGTGCCGGCGGCACTTCACCGTTGGCGGGCGCCGGAACCAGCGCCTGACCATCCGGGGAAGCGCCCTGTCCGCCAGAAGACTGTTGTTGGTCGGCCGCAAGTTGCGCCTTTACTTCTTCAGCGATCGCCTGCTTGACCTCCGGAGTCAGCATCACCGGACCAGAGTTCGCCGCCTGCCCACCTCCGTTTCCGTAGTTTGACGCCCCCTGATCGTAGCTAGCCGCAGCATTGGCATTGGCTTCGGCTCGGTCCGCGTACGCAGTTTGCAGATTCGCTGCAATCAGATAGTCCGTGAGCCAGAATGCCGCCGACGAATACATCGGATAGGGTGCAAAATATCCACCGTAGAAGCCATACCACGGGGATCCACCCCAACCCCAGCTACCAATCCCCACGCCCCAGTACACCGGCGCAGCCCACGGATTGTACGCCCATCCATAAAAGCCGGGGCCGTACCAGTAACCGGGATAGTAGCCATAGTAGTGATAGCCGCCATAGTTATAGCCGCGATAGATCCCGACCCGGTAGGCGCCGTGCTCATAAAAAGTGCGCGAATAATAGGAACGACCACCACGCGTGACATAGGCACGCTGCACGTAGCCGTTTCCTCTGCCCGTGGTCACTATGCGCGCTCCGCTGCGTTCGCTCACCACCGTGCGCCCACCGTGGAGGTTGCGCTGAATCTGCATTCCGTTCCGGTTAATGGAGAGAATCTGCCCATTCGGTCGAAGGCTCGCCGACCCGCCGCCCTTCAGAGATACCGTGCGCGCTGGAGTTGGGTGGCGGCCCGCATTTTCGCGATTGCCCGCCATGTTTTCGCCACGATTGCCGCCGGGAGACTGCGATTGTTGCTGGCCACGCGGTTGCTGCTGGCCACGCGATTGCTGCTGGCCACGCGGTTGTTGCTGGCCACGCGGTTGCTGCTGGCCACGTGGTTGCTGCTGGCCACGTGGTTGCTGCTGGCCACGCGATTGTTGCTGGCCACGTGGTTGCTGCTGGCCACGCGATTGCTGCTGGCCACGTGGTTGCTGCTGGCCACGCGATTGCTGCTGAGCATGCGGTTGCTGCTGAGTACGCGGTTGTTGCTGGGTATGCTCTTGCTTTTGTTCGGGCTTAGCCTGCTCGTGGCCCTGTTGAGCATAAGCAGGAGCAGCGACTCCGACTAGACAAAACAGAACTGCCGTACCGATAACTGCAAATGGTTTCATGACGGTTGTCTCACGGTTCAGCCTAAGCGTGACAGATGTTAGTTGACTGTCTCGTTTTGACCAGTTTAAGAACAGACGATGTTGCAGCGTTTGCTGCAATTTGGTTAGTCGCTTCCACGCATGTAAGATGAACCTCTTTTTGGCGCAGCACTGAGATCAAAAGTGAGACTAGGAAGGACTGCGCAGCAGAAGGTCTTCTCACGATCGACTGAGGCTTTAGATTACTGTCGCAAGATCCCGATCTCACCAACAATCCGGTCATGCGTCATTGCTGGCCCGCGAACAACTTCAGCCCCAGGGTTCCCGCCCAGGACGCTCCGCTTTGCGCGCATTGTTTGCCGGTTCTTGGCAGTTCTCCCGCAAACCTGCAAGTAGTTCAAACGCCACATGTGCGCCGAGATGCCGAATTACGCTGGAACTGATAACCGGTCCTGTGGAATACGAAAAATTCACGCTGCAACAGGTTTTTCAGGCTCGCACGTGAAGCAGGCGAAGACGCCGAGGCAGAGAATTGCGACGCAGCAAAACAAATCGGTGACGTCAGAGATCGGAAGCTCTTACCTGGACCTAGCCTTTCAAATCAGTGTGCCGCAAATGTGCCGCAGGATTTGCAGACTCGTGAGTTTTTCGAGGCTTTTGAGGGCACCTCGGAACCTTCCGTGCGAGCTCTTGTTGTGGGTAAGAAATTGATTCGCATAGGTGGACAGCACTTTCTCTAGGGCCACGGGATCTGCCATTTAAGCAAATGACAGGACACGGTTTACTGGCTTTACTGGTTTCCTCTTTCCACGATAGCTTCGACCTTTTTATTCCACCCTCTACCCCTGTCCGTTTTTGACCAGCTTTTTGCATTGACGGGCACCTATCATGCCCATAGGAGGTTTTTATGCCCTGCTCCGCTCATCAATCTCTATTCGAGTCTGACAAAAGAATATGGGGATCGTGGAATTGTTTGAACGATAAGACAAACAGAAGTGCTTCGGAAACCGACGGGATGCACAGACTTGCCGGGGCTGGTCGCGATAGCAGCCACGCAGTCACGAAACACATTGATGACTGTCCTGAAGGCAGTAAAGAAATGGATGTGACAGCCAGCTAGACTTTCAGCAAGATTCGGTGTCGAATCCCAACCTCCGTGGGATTGGACGCGGAAGCTAGTCGTGCAGAACAACACCAAGCAGCGAGCTGTGGACCTGCAAACCGCCTTCCGAACCGCCGGAGTAATCGAAAAACCCAGTTTCCTGAATCTGTTCATGAAAAAGCTCACCCGCGACCGCGTTGTGCCCACCATCTCTGCGAGAGTCTCTTGACTCATCTTGGGGATTAGAGTCTCGGGCTTACCTTCCTTGCCGAAATGAGCCAGCAATAGCAATATCCGGGCCAGTCTTTTTTCGCTGGAATTGAAAAGCTGGTCAACCAAATCCTCTTCGTATCGAATATTCCGTGTCAGCAAGTACGCCACGAACATGTCGGAAAACGCGTGTTCCCGGTGAAGCACTTCGATCACGGACTTTTTCCCGATTTTCATCACGGAGCAATCGGTCATTGCGGTTGCGGAGCCCAAGCGGAGAGGCTGGCCTGTAAGGCACTCCCCGAAGAAATCGCCCTCGTTCAGAATGCCTATCGTGGCTTCCTTGCCGATGTTCGATACGACGGTGAGTTTCACCTTTCCTTTTTGAATATAAAAAACAGAGTCGGACGAGTCGCCTTGAGCAAAGATCGTGTGCCTTTTGGGAAAGGCTTCAATCTTTCTTCCGCCGTTGATGGTCGAAAGGAACGTCTTGGTATCGAACTGCCTGAGTTTCTTGGACGCTTTGACGGGTGTCATGATTGGCCCCCTCTCAAGAGTTCCGAATGCGCGGAAGGTATTTTCCAAATGCAAGGCAACTCCTTAGGATGAGGTATGAATAAATGCGCAAGAAGGCGCGAACCACATCAAGCTTGCGGGCAAAACTGCAATGTGCTTGACGAAAATAATGATTTTACCACTGGGCATCGAAAGTCAAGCGTTTCCGCTAATGTCTACTCGTGAGACACTGACTATTCCTAAGTGTGCTCACTCGGAAGGTATGTACTTGTTTAGAGGGGACTTGCAGTAGTAGTGTATTGATTGTTGGCGAAAACAGGCTCCTCGTGCGACCCCGCCGCTGTCGCGTGCAGTGGAGGACCGAGGTTCTGTGTTTTCTGAGACAGAACTAGATTCATTTCGGTTGCGAGTTCCGTCAACCTCGCAGGATCTTGTTCCTGGGAGGTCAGGGTTGCTAACTCTTTCCACCGCTCAAAGTTTTTCGACATATGATCCTCATTTCTAAACTAAGGTCAAAAATATTCATAAACATAAGGTTGCTAGTTCTGTTTTTGTTCTGAGGAGTCAGGGCCTAGGAAGAATGCCTGACGCTCTTTGGGCGTCATCTCTCGGCCAAAAAGCTTCTTGAATCTCATCAGAATTTCCTGGTGGGACATCGTCGCTTTCCGGAGATGTGCTTCCTCTAGTTCATCCACACCCATACGATAGCCAAAGTACAACCCAAATACTGAGCTAAAGTGAACGGGTAGCACTGCTCCACAACTAATGTCCGGAGATCCGACTGCGTGATAACCTTTCGGGTCGCAACTGCGAGCCGAGGGGCAGAATGAGTCCCCCATCAAATCTCTCGCCGTGCTGCCTTTGCAGAACCTCTCGGGTGATCCCCAGCAGGACTACTTTGCGGATGGGATTACGGATGAGTTAACGACCGACCTCGCCCAGATCAGCGCCCTGCGCGTCACTTCGAGGACTTCGGCCATGCAGTTCCGCGAAACCAAGGAACCGCTGCCGCAAATCGGGAAGCAACTGTCCGGCCGGAAAGGCGTCCTGGCAAAGGATGTGAAGGATACCCTGGCAAGCTGGGAGAAGGACCATTGGCATAACGATGCCTATAACCTGGTGTGGGCTACGCCGCGCTCGGCGACAACGATCGTGCCTTCATCTGGATGAATAAAGCCGCCGAGGTTCGCTCCACGATGCTATTTTGGACTTACGTCTACCAGCGGCAACTTGTATCGGATCCTAGGTTCGCCGAAGTGAAACGAAAGATGAGCACCCACCCATAGAAGTACTTGTCTGCGTCATCAGTTTCACAAGGACGCTGCCAGATGGGGATGCCGGAGTCGCCATGGTGGACCTAAACGCGCACGAAGCCGGAAACGGTGGACAGCAGCCAAGGGAAGCCTACAGCCCACCAAGTCTCCTCTACTCGGAGTGGATAGCGGGGATGCCTGAAGGGAAGCTCATGGAAATCGCGTCGTCTGAGAAAAATGAAATGACGATACTGGTTTCCGTCGGGACGGGCTGGCCATCTTTGAGGTAGGGGCGATAGCGCCATTGGCGAACGGCGCGGACTGCGGCCGGGGCGAGCGCACGGTTGCCAGAGACGACTCTCACGGTGCGCACGGCGCCATCAGAACCCAACCCCGCTGTCAGAGAGACTACACAGCGGGCGCGGACATCCGGATAGACCGGATATACGAAACGCAACGGCGGTCTCGATGCCTGGATACCTCTGTCTTGGCCGGAGAGTGGGAATTTCGGAGTCGAAGCCGCATCGTGGACGCGGATCGCCCGCCTCGCAGTTGGGATGACTGCGGCGAACGATGCCGGCATGACGGCAACTCCCGGGGCAGCGAGAAGCTGAGCGGTGGCTGCCGACGGGCCGATGGCGGTGGGGCTCTCGGCAATGGTCGCTGGCTTTGCGGAGTGCGGAGAATTCGGCACGGCGATCCCGTTGATCTGCTGGAGCCGAGGCTGATTGTGGGCTTGGGAGGCTGGTATTGCCTCGATTCGATGCCATACGACCGCGGAAATGATGCAGAGGGACAGCGCACCGACTGTCGATGCAAGCGTGGACCAGGCGAATCTGGGCGAAGACGAGGGAACCGGGTTAGGCCTGGGCGCGACTTCGGTGCGTTGCGCTACCACCTTTTCTTGCCGTTCCTTTTTCTGTGCCGGCGAAGCATCGATCCGCACCGTCGGCGGCACGAAATTTTCAACAACACCGATCACAGGCAACGGGTTGTGCGAATGCGACACGACGCCTGCGTTACTGCGAAAGAGGGCGTTGACCAGTGTGCGCTGGCGCTGGTTCAGAAGTGGGATGGAGAGCTGGCGAAAATTACGGAACGTCCAGAGAAGATAAAGGCGTTGCCAGAGAGAAAGTTCAACCCGCACCAACCCATGCTGTGTTTCAAACAGCAAGAAGCCGGATTGGAGCCTATTTAGAAACACGGGTACCACCCACGACCGGACCCTTAGATGTGCACCTTGGGTGCCACAGAGTCGGATTGTAACCTATAGATAACAGACTTGTTATTCGTTCCCGGAGGGACACTTGGGGGTGAGCTACTGCAAAGGGTTTCATGCGCACGCCCCTGTAGCATGCATACCGCCACCCATCAAATACCCATTCGCTCCGATTCGGCCTCGCGGCAACCCGCTCTTGAGATTTGCGACGGTATCAAATCGCAGGCGGACGAGGGTTGCTGCTGTAATCGTTTGCGCTCACGAGGCGGTCAGTGAGCGCTACGGCGATCTTTCAACAGCTATAGTTCCCAGTGCGCCGGGCACCTGCAAAGTGAGCAATATTAGACAGACAGTGGCCGTGCGCCTTCGCTAAGCTGCGTACTGCATAGGGAACGGTTGAAAAGGGACTAACGGACAAGACACTCGCATATGAGCACTTGACGGCACATTCCCTCTGGCGGTGCAGATTGGGTTTCTCTCTCGGAGAGCTGAAGCCTGCACCGCTTCACTAACAATTCCACGCTACAGTACCCACTTCGATTTGAGGTGGGCATTTTTGTGTCACATGATGTGCTTGGGACCCTCCTTGCTGTTCTTGCGCACGAGGTCGAGATTTACTGTATCGCCGACATCTGGTGGTCTCGGGCCGATTCTGACGGGGGATGGAGTGATGTAAATACGTTGAAGCATCCCGCACGAGGATGTCAAGGTCACTCGATCAGCATGCGAAGCCCTATCGAGCGCCCACACGTACCTTCCATTGTCCGATGGTCCGTACCTCACCACCGCCGGCGAAACCAAGTTGTTTCTTGGAGTTTTTTAAGCGTGCGGTAGCTCTGACTTCGGCCTCTGCCATTTGTTGATGAGACATTGTCTGGCTGATGTTTTTCTTGCCTTCCTCGATTTGTTCAAGCATCGGGGCAGCCGTTTTTTCTGCGAGCAGGTACCACATGTACGCGGAAACGGAGGCGGATTGGAGTCCCGTGTTTTGCGGGCCGTCGTGGCCCTGAGCATCTTTGATCTGAGAAAAATGCTCGGCCAGGCGAAGTTGTGCCCAAGGATCGCCGCCTTCGGCGTCTTCAATCATTGCAGAGAATGCGTTTTTCTCTCTGCTGGCGGCGCCTAGTCGCTGGGCTTGCGAGTTGTTCATGGTCAGGTAGAGCAACTCGGTGCGGCTGGAGACTCCCAGCTTGTCAAAAATACGAAACAAGTAGTTCTTGATCGTATGCGGGCTGAGATCGAGAGCCTGAGCAATTTCGCGGTTGGTCATACCCCCGGCCAGGTGCTGAACGACCTGGCGTTCGCGCTCGGAAAGCAGGTCGATCCCCTTGTGATTGGTGGCATGGACGCGCGGCGAATTGGCAAGAACTTCGAGCGCCTGATCCAGATCGACGCTCCTCGCCCAGATTTGTCCTTCATGGACGCTGCGAATGCACTTGCAAAGGCTTTCGAGTCGCTCTTGCTTGGAAAAAATACCCTTCGCGCCAGCGCGAAAGCACTCCAGAACATCCTGTGGCTTGGACGAGTCCAGCAAGATGACGCCCTTGATCTGGGGCCGGAGCGCACGCATCTCCCGCAACACACGGACACCGTGACCAGGCTGGTCGTCCAAATTATGACTGATGACCACGACATCGATCGGCACGCGAGTGATGGCCTCCAACAACTCCTCGGAATTCGAGGTCTCGGCTACGACCTGCAGACCGCGATCGTTGCGCAGAGCGTCGGCCAAGAGCTGGGTATGTATTCGCGTGCTGTCGGCAACCACGATACTGACAAAGTCCGAGCCCAATCCTTCATGGGATGGCATCGGCCCTCCTGATATTTAGTTGTACGAACCGTTAGAGGGGGGATTTAAAAACACTGCGTAGTTAATGCCATGGCCTCGGGGGAGAGGAGAAGACTAAGGCAAAGCCCACCACAGTCTCTTGCTACAGTCGAGAATGTACCACTAATCTTACGAACCGGCAAGCAAGGGGCTTGCAACCTATGCAGAAAAATGCGCTAGTGGTCCCGGCCTCCGGTGCAGCTTGATCGGCTGCACAACGATGCAACAATCAGCTTCAGGTCCGGTGTTGACATAATCATTGGTCGAAAAGAAACAGATATAGAGTAACGTTAATAATATCAACAAGATAGAGACTACCCCCTCAATTGATCAATTTGAATCCCCGGAGGGATTGTACGGGCCCGCAAGGTGCGTATACCACGGCTGTGCCATAGAATAATGTCTCCAAGCCGTGTAGCTTGGTCATGAGAAGATCGGCCCGTACAGAATAGGGACGATATGTCCTAGGAAGTTCTACCACTTGCACGTTCTTGCAAGTGCCTTTACCGTGTGCCTACTAAGTAACTCCCCCCGTAGTCGTTCCTGATTTACTTTCCTTCCCCGAAGTCGTCGAGGTGTCTCCCGTTCGATTTAGCGGACCCAGTTCCAATTGGGACCCAGAGGGCGAAGCTATGAGTACTCCGAGTCAGAGCTACGAAGTCGGCGGCGATCCGAGCCAATTGATCGCGCAGGAAGAGCTGCGCTGGTACGCGCTCCACACCAGAGCGCGCCACGAGAAAGCAATCGAGCGGCGTTTGCGTGATCAGGGCATGGAAACGTTCGTGCCCACCACGATTCAGGTGCATCGCTGGAGCGATCGCAAGAAGAAAGTCGAAGTGCCGCTGTTCAGTTGCTATGTGTTCATCTGCTGCGCTTTGAGCGCGGAAGACCGGTCGCGCGTCTACCAGGTGGACGGTGTGCACGGTTTTGTGGGTACTCGCGGAACGAGCCTGCCGATTCCCGACGAAGAGATCGAAAGCATCCAGAAGGTTCTGACGCAGACGGCACCCTGGCGCTCGTACCCCTTTCTCAAGGTGGGGCAGCGAGTCCGGGTACGGGGTGGGGCGATGGACGGAGTGGAAGGCGTGTTCTTGTCGGAGAATGGCGACCACAGCCTGATTATTTCCGTCGATGCGATCCAACGATCGATGGCCGTGCGGATTGATGGCTACGACGTAGAGCCGGTCTGAAGAAAAAAGCTGCGGCACGAAGCTCGCAGCGCAAAGCCTTTCTCGCAGAGCGATCCACTCTCTTACATCATGTATCAACCTGAAATCGAGCGCATCAGCGAAGAGCTGTATTTCATTGCGGCTAGCCCGGCTACGCGCCGGCTGCGCACGCAAGCGGAATTGCTATCGCAGACGGACGTGCCGGTGCTGATTACCGGAGAAGCGGGTAGCGGAAAGACGACCGCTGCCCGGCTTATCCATTCGCTCTCGATTCGGTCCAGCTTCCCGTTCATGCGGGTCAAATGCGCGATGCTCACCTCCGACCTGCTGGAGAACGACCTGTTCGGTTATGAGCACGCTTCGGCAAACGGTCGGCCGGAATCGACTTTAGGGAAGTTTGAACAGTGCGCCAAGGGAAGTATCTTGCTGGACGAATTCGATGCCATGCCGGGCGAAGTGCAGCGGCGGCTTCTGAAACTGCTGGAGAAGGGCGAGTTTGTCAGGTGTGGCGGGCAGAATCCGATTCGCGCTGACGTGCGCATCATTGCCGCCACCTGCTGCGATCTGGAGTTGGCGGCGGCGGAGAAGAGAGTTCAGGAAGAGTTGTTCTATCGCCTGAGCGTCTTCGAACTGCGCGTGCCACCCTTGCGGGAGCGGCACGAGGAAATCCCATTGCTGCTCGGGCACTTGATGAACCGGCTGACCCGCCGCTATGGCGTCCCGGCTCCGCGCTTTTCGAGCGTTTTGCTGGATGCATGTCAGCAGTATCCGTGGCCCGGCAACCTGCGCGAACTGGAGAATTTTGCCAAGCGCTTCCTGGCGCACGGCGATGAAGACGCGGCGTTGCAGGAATTGCATTCGCGTCCCGATCACGGATTTGCACCCAGGGGCGAGAATGGAAACGGGCACGAGAAGACCAGCGTTGACTCGTCGAACGGTCACCGTTTGAATATGCAGTCGGCAGATGTAAGGTCGTCTCTGAAGTCGCTCGTAAGAAACGCCAAGGAAGAGGCCGAACGCGGCGCAATTGCCCAGGCGCTCGAGCAGACGCACTGGAACCGGAAAGCGGCGGCCCGTTTGCTGAATGTCAGTTATCGTGCGTTGCTTTACAAGATCCAGGAATACCACCTGGCTCCGCCGTCAGAGCCTGCGCGACTTCTTGATGCCGGCGGTGTGCGGCAAGCGAAATGATTGAAACACGCAGCATTGAAAGACTACGATTGAACCGGAAAATCGCTGACAGGCAATTGCTTATGACGGAAACCCTGACCGGCCGTCGAATCATGTCAATCCTGACGCTTCTGGCACTCGTCTCCATCGGAGCGTACGCGCAATCCGATTCCGCAGCGCGACCCCCGGCGCCCGCTGCTGCCGCCGCCGATAAACGTGCCGGCGAGAAGCCGGCGGAGGGCGCGCAGGCCACCCATTCGGACAGTTCTTATGTGATTGGCGCCAATGACGTTCTGGCTATCAATGTGTGGAAAGAACCTGACATTTCGCGTTCCGTTCCGGTTCGTTCGGATGGAAAGATATCGTTGCCCTTAGTCGGGGAGTTGCAGGCAAGCGGTCAAACGCCGCGGCAACTGGAGCAAGAGATCAGCACGCGGCTGAAGAATTATATTTCCGAGCCTGAAGTCACCGTCATCGTTACCGACAGCAAGAGCCAGAAAATCAACATTATGGGCATGGTAACTCGACCTGGCGCTTATTTGCTTACGAGCTCGACCACCGTGCTCGATTCGATCGCGATGGCGGGCGGGTTCAAAGACTTCGCGAAGCAGAAGTCGATTTACGTTTTGCGACAGAGCGCCGACGGGAAACAAGAACGGCTTTCGTTTAACTATAAAGAAGTGATTAAGGGCAAGAATCCGGAACAGAACATTCGCCTGCAGGCTGGCGATACGGTCGTGGTTCCGTAGCTTGGCGATGAGCATGCGACGCTGGTTGATTCTCGTGTTGGCGGGTGGTGGGATGCAGTTGTTCGCAATAGGTCAAAATCCACCGTCCCAGAACCCGCCGGGCCAGAATTCGGGTGAAGGTAGCGGGAGTGAAAGAACGGCTCCTGCTCCCGCCCTTACGGGAATAGTAGGAATGCAGTCCGAAGGAGAAGCGGAGGACGCGAGTAGTACTCTGCCACAGATTCCGTCGTTTCTGGGAGGGAAGGGAATTAACACGACAGTGCTCTCCAAGATGGACCGATCGAATTACCTGCGAGCCGAACTGAATGTGGGGTCGGCCTATGATGACAACCCCTACCTAGTGTCCAGTGGGGCGACGAGCAACACGAGCGTTTCAATTTTTCCGAGCATACAAATTGAAGAAACATCCTCGCGAATTCGGTGGGATCTTGGGTACGCCGCGGGTCTGACTATCAATCAGAATTTCACGAATCAGAACGATTCATCCCAAAACCTCACCCTCGACTCCCAGTTCCGGCTGAGTCCGCATGTGAATTTGCGAGTGGCCGAAAACTTTTCCAGGACCAGCGGGTTTTTCGATTCAGGCACCGGCACCGGCGTTGTTGGGTCGGGTGGTCCGAATGCCAGCCTGGTGGCTCCGCTCTCAACACAACGCTCAAGCATGACGACCGTCGAGACGAACTATCATTTTGCGCTAAGCGATCTGGTTGGAGCCAGCGGGACATTCTATGACCTGCATTTCACCAATACGCCGCAAGGAACTGTGTTAGCGGATTCTCAAACCGCCACTGGAACGGCCTTTTGGATCCACCGGTTGGTTGGCGAGGATTGGGGTGGAATCAGCTATCATTTTGAGCGCATTACGTTCAACCCCGTGGGAGAGACGCGCGTTCACAGCTTTTTGTTTATGGACTCACTGGGTATTTCCAAGCGGTTCACCCTGACCTGCTTTATCGGTCCCCAATATTCAGAGAATAACGGCCTGGTTCCCGGCGTTGGGGGTCAGTCGGTGCAATCCAACGGGTGGTCGCTCGCCGGCGGAGTGGAAGGTGGCTGGAAGAATCAGCACAACAGCGTGTCCGCCGGGTACTCGAGAAGCATCAGCGACGGTGGCGGACTGCTGGGTTCCGTGCGCCTGCAGACGGTGCACGGTACGTTCCGCCATCAGCTGACACCAGGGTGGGCGGCGGCCCTCACTGGAAGCTACGGGAAAAACGACTCACTCTTGGTGCCGTCGGCAACGACTGCAAGTTCGATTAATTTTACTTCCGTAGGGGTCTCTGCGGAGCGCAGCGTCGGGAAGAGTTTGGGTTTTCGAATTGGTTACTCCCATGATTTCCAGCAGCAGGTTGGCCTGCCTGCTCCTAGCCCAACATTGGATGCGAACCGCAATCGTTTCTTTGTGACGCTTTCGTATCAGTGGGCCAAACCTTTAGGAATGTGAGCATGGAAGAAGAACTACAAGAATCAAGCCAGCTGCCAGATGTTGCCCAGATCAAGGGAATGGTCCGCCGTCGACGGTGGCAATTTCTTGTGCCCTTTTTTTGCGGCTGGTTGCTGGTGTGGGGAGCAAGCTGGGTGATCCCTTCGACCTACCGGTCGGGCACTCTGATTCTGGTGGAACAGCCTTCGGTGCCGGCGAAGTATGTTGAGTCGAACATCGACAGTGACATTCAGCATCAGCTGGATAGCATTACACAGCAAATCCTGAGTCGCACGCGCCTTCTCCGAATCATTGACAGCCTTGATCTCTACGCTGAGGAGCGGAAGCACAAGGGCCCGGACGAACTGGTCGAGAAGATGCGCAAGGACATCGAAATCGAACTGATGCGCAGCGACGACAGGAAGCTTTCTTCCTTCAATATTTATTATGCGAGTCGCGATCCGAAGATGGCGCAACAGGCAACGAGCGAACTGGCGAACCTGTTCATCACGGAGAATCTCGAAGAGCGGCAAAAGCGCTCGGAGAATACGACCAGCTTTCTCGAAGATCAGCTCGATCAGGCGCGCGCAAAACTGGCCGCCCAGGAAGCGAAATTACGCGTGTTTAAAGATCAGCATCTGGGCGAGCTGCCAACCCAGACGCAGAGTAATCTACAGATTCTAACTGGCCTGCAGAGTCAGCTGCAGGCGAACCAGGATTCGCTGAACCGGGCCAAGCAGCAAAACACCTATCTGGAATCGCTGATCAATCAGTATCGCGCTATGGGCACCGGTTCCAAGCCAGGCGAGGCCGCTCCATTAGGCTTGACCGACATCGACAAACAGCTGGATCAACTAAAAGCGCAGCTCGCGGATTTGACGTCCCACTATACCGATAAACATCCAGACGTGCGCAAGACCAAAGAGCAGATTTCACGGATGGAGGCCACGCGCGCCCGGATCGTCGCCGACATGAACAGTCGACCGAGGAGCTCCAGTTCAGATCCGGCCCCGGTTGCGTCGCTCGATCCGAAAACCGCGCCGATGCTGGAGATGGAAAGTCAGCTAAAGGCCAATCGCCTCGAGATCGCGAACCGGGAGGCGGAGATTAAAGACGAGCAAGGCAAAATCAACCAATATCAGGCACGGCTGAATATGGCCCCGGTCATGGAACAACAGTATGCGGATATCACGCGGGACTATGATCAGTCGAAGACCGACTACGAAGCGCTACTGGCCAAGAAGAACCAGTCGGAAATGTCGACTGACCTGGAGAAGACCCAACAGGGCGAACGATTCCGTATGTTGGATCCGCCGAATCTTCCGGTAAGGCCCTACAAACCGAACCGTTTAATGTTGTGCGGCGCGGGACTGGCAGTGGGCCTTGTTCTTGGCGGGGGCTTCGCCATCGGCCAGGAAAAGCTCAGCGGCAGACTCTACAGCGAGGACGAGATCAAGAGAGTGATTCCGTTCGATGTGATCGCGGAGATTCCGCCGATCGAAAGTGTTGATGAAGAGTTTTCTCACCGGCGCGATGCCTGGATCGCGGGCGCTGCGGCAGTGGTAGTGGTTGGATTTATCCTGTTAGGATCGGCAGTAACGTATTTGTTCGGCTAGAGATCATGTACAAGAGTTTCTACAATCTGCAGCGAAACCCGTTCGAGATTACACCGGACCCGTCGTTCTTATTTCCCACGACGCGGCACAACGAAGCCCTCGCCTCGTTGTACTACGGAGTGACGGCGCATCGCGGGTTCGTGGTTTTGACGGGTGAGGTGGGCACGGGCAAAACTCTCATTCTGCACTCATTGCTGGGTTTGCTGCAGCGTCGCGATGTAGCCTTCGCTCTGATCTTCAATCCGACACTGTCAGCGCTGGAATTCATGCGCTATCTCGCGCGCGATTTTGGGCTGCCGGTCGGAGACAAGGCCAAAGACGAACTAATCCACATGCTGAACGGCTTTCTGTTGCAGAGACATCAGAAGGGTCTGACAACGATTCTGGTAGTGGACGAGGCTCATCACTTATCGCCGGAGATACTCGAAGAAATCCGGCTTTTAACCAACCTGGAAACGTCACAACAGAAGCTGCTGCAGATCGTGCTGGCGGGTCAGCCGGAACTAGATCTGAAGCTCGATTCCCATGAACTCCGGCAACTGAAACAGCGAATTGCTTTGCGCTGCCATCTCGACCCGCTTAGTCTGAACGAGACCCGGGAGTACATTGGCCGCCGTCTTCGGATTGCGGGGGCGACTGGAGTTGTCCAGATTTTTTCCGGACCCGCGATCGAGGCTGTGTTCCGGCACTCGCGGGGAATTCCGCGGCTCGTCAACACCATCTGCGACAACGCTCTACTCGCGGGCTATGCCAAGCATGCCGCCACAATCACCTCGGAAATCATTGACGACGTCGCGCGCGATTTGCGACTCGGGGTGGTGGCGGTAGATCCGAGGAACAGTCCCGCTGCGCGGCTGACGAAAGAACAAGAGCAAAACGAGCTTCTGCAAGCGGTGAAGACATTGCTCGACGTGCGTGAACGCATGTACCAGACTGAGACGAAGGGCCGGTTGCAGTAAGCGCAGGTTGTTCTCATGAGCTATATATTTGAGGCGTTGCAGCGAGCAGAGGCGGAGCGGTCAGGCGGAAGCGTGCCGAAGGACGCCGACTCGGTCGCGGGACTGCTGCAAAAGGTCGAACAAGAAATCGATCGCAGACAAGCTCTGTCCGAATTACCGCCGGCGGCGAGACCGGAGTCACTGGGGGCAGGGACGTTTACTTCCGCGAAGACGCTGTTGCCGGCCCTGGCTGCAGATTCCCGGCTGGTATGTCTGACCGATCAGGGCGGCTTGGCGGCGGAAAAGTTTCGTGTGTTGGGGCTGAAGTTGCGGCACCTGCGCGAACGGCGCAAGCTCAAACGCATCGTGATTACGAGCAGCATTCCAGAAGAAGGCAAGAGTCTGATTGCAGCCAACCTCGCGCTCAATCAATCGCGAAGCAAGGTCCTCAATGCTGTCCTTATTGATGGCGACTTGAGGCGGCCCGAGTTAGGACACCGTTTCGGTTTTAATCGGAACCTGCCAGGACTCAGCGAGATTCTCCGCGGCGAACGCGAGCTCTCTGAAGTCGTGTACAAGCTCGAAGGCTCCGGCCTCTGGTTCATCCCCGCGGGCGTGACCCCGGAGAATCCGATTGAAATCATGCAATCGGGTCGCTTGCAGCAGTTACTCGAACAACTCGAAACATTTTTCGATTGGATCATCATCGACACCCCTCCCGTTCTTCCGCTGGCGGATACGCCGCTCTGGATGAAGCTGGCGGATGGAGTGCTTCTTGTAGCTCGTGAGGGTGTGTGCGAAAAGAAACAGCTGGAGCGGGCGGTGGAGGTTATTGACCGTTCCACGATGCTGGGCGTGATTGTAAATAGTTGTAGCAGCAACGAGCAGAAGTATTATTATTCACGGTACGGCCCGGTAGCGGCGAATCCTGAGGAAGCCTCCCCACCCGCAGGCGAGCGCTGAAAACCGGTTTTACCTTTCCCTTCAAAACGTAGTCTCCCCCTCGAATTCAAATCGTATCCGCGACTACGAGGCACTTGTTGCTACCCGTAGCGCGCGAGGAGATGCACCGTGGCGTCAATATCGGCAAACCCTCAATCCATTAATAGGAAGTCTCAACCTCAGAACCTGCTCGACTCCAACGAAATCCTCTCGGAGGAAGCCTTCCGCCGAATGATCTCGATCGAGCGCAAGCGCAGCGAGCGTTCGCAGCGGCCATTCGTACTGTTGCTCATCGACACCGGGCGCAGTCAGTCGGGTGACAAGCAAGCTCGCGTCCTGCTGGACTTGCTTTCCATGCTGCAAGGAGCGACCCGAGAAACTGACATTACCGGCTGGTACACGACAAACTCGGTGGCGGGAGTGATGTTCACCGAAATCGTTCTGGACAACGACAACAAGGAAGTGCTCGGCACGATCCTTTCCCGGATCGGCACGCTCCTGCGCGAAAAGCTCGACACCGATCAGTTCAGCCGCGTAAAGTTTTCCTTTCACGTGTTTCCCGATGATTGGGATTCGCAGGACCGCGAGCGTCCCAGCAACCCAACGCTTTATCCGGATCTCGAAAAACGCCAGGAGTCGAACCGGCTGGGCCGCGCCACCAAACGAATGATCGATGTGCTGGGAAGCCTCTCTTTGCTCGCGTTGTTGTCGCCCGTGTTTCTGGCCATCGTGGTGGCAGTCAAGCTGACGTCCGAGGGGCCGGTTCTGTTCCGTCAGAAGCGCATCGGCGAGTACGGGACACCGTTTACGTTTCTGAAATTCCGTTCGATGTACACGGATAACGATTCCAGCCAACACAAGGAATACGTCCGTCAACTCATTGCCGGACAGGCCGCCAAACAACCGACGGATGGCAACGGGGAAGGAGTCTTCAAGCTCACGAATGATCCCCGAATCACTCCGGTAGGGAGTTTCCTGCGACGCACGAGCCTGGATGAATTGCCACAATTTCTCAATGTGTTGCGAGGCGAAATGTCATTGGTTGGACCGCGTCCACCGGTGCCGTACGAGGTGGAAGCCTACGCGACCTGGCATCGACGCCGCCTGCTCGAAGCCAAACCGGGAATTACCGGACTCTGGCAGATTCAGGGACGGAGTCGCGTCGGATTTGATGACATGGTTCGACTCGATCTGCGCTACGCGCGCAACTGTTCTCCGTGGCTCGATCTGAAGATTCTGATGCAGACTCCGAAGGCAGTGATCGCGGGGAACGGCGCGTGTTAGCTAAGACAATCCGCTTCTCGACTCTCCAAACGCGGTTGCCGTCCTTAGACAATCTACTTTTCTCTTTGGTTCGACACAGCAACTCATCGGGTGGGATCTCATGATTAAGTTTGGCGTCATCGGCTACGGTTATTGGGGGCCGAATATTGTGCGCAATCTGCGCGCTTTGGAAGGCTGCGAGGTCGTCGGGATCTGCGATCAAAGTCCCGCTGCCCGCAAGCGTATACAGGCGGCGCACCCCGGGATTCGTGTCCATAGCGACTCCAACGAACTGGTAAAGTCGCCTGATGTGGATGCCATCGCGGTGATCACCCCGGTGTGGACGCATTATGAACTGGCCAAGGCTTCGCTTGAAAACGGTAAGCATGTATTCGTGGAGAAGCCGTTCACCAGCAATGCAGCCCAAGCGGAAGAACTGATCAACCTAGCGGAGCAGAAAAACCTCCGGATCATGATTGACCACACCTTCCTGTTCACCGGCGCGGTCCGCAAAATACAGAAACTGCTCAAGGACGGAACGCTGGGCAAGCTCTACTACTACGATTCGACCCGAGTGAACCTGGGGCTTTTTCAGCATGATTGCAACGTGATTTGGGATCTCGCGCCGCACGACCTCTCGATTATGAACCACCTGTTGCACAAAGAGGCGGAAGCCATATCCGCCACCGGGCAAGGTCACCTCAATGGGCACGAAGATATCGCATTCATGACAGTGTACTTTCCCGATAATGTGATTGCACACATCAACGTGAACTGGCTCTCGCCCGTAAAAATTCGAACCACACTGATCGGCGGCGAAAAGAAAATGCTGGTCTGGAACGATCTTGAGGCCGACGAGAAGCTGAAGATTTACGACAAAGGCGTGGATGTAAAGAGCCAGGAAGGCGTCTACAACCTTCTGGTCAGCTACCGCTCGGGCGATATGTGGGCGCCACAGGTCGAACAGGTGGAGGCGCTCAAACTGGAGCTTGGATACTTCGTCGAATGTATCTCCAAGAACGAAACGCCCTTTAACGACGGGCGTGCGGGATTGAAGGTGGTTCGAATGTTGGAAGCAGCCAGTGATTCTCTCGCAAAACGTGGAGCGCTCGTCCCCCTGTAAATTCCTTTGAGTGTACTGAGGCTGACCGTGTCGGAAGACTTTTATCTGCGTCCCAACGTCGTCGTGGAACCCCTGGTACACCACTGGTATGCCTGGTCGCACCTGATTCCGCCCGCGACGGCCGCACGCAATGCAACTGATCGTCACTTGCGGATCATGGATTCATTCATTCAATCTCCGGCGGCGCATGCAGCTGCAGTGCGGAACCCCAAAATGCTGGGCGGGCCCTTCATGGATCTGCCAGAGAGACGGCTGGAGGATGTGAAACATCTGGCGGTCGAGACCAGCAAGATGCCTTGGTTCGAATTATCCCGCGCGATCTGCGAATTGGACGCCATGCTGTGCAGCCACGCCGAGGGGTACTCGCTGGAACCGCTCTACCAGCAAATTCCGGGACCATTGCAGGGTTATGTTGAGCTTGTCTACGACATGCACAACCATCCGTCGTTCCGCTTAATTGAGCCCCTGCTGTACAAGAGTCCCTACTATGATCCTTCGGTTCAATCCTTGATGCTGTCGCTCATCACTGGGGATGATCGTCCCTTTGTTTTGAGTACACCCCGCTTCAAAGAACCAGGCAACGTTCATCTACAGATTCCTTTTGCCAGCGAACAAGTCGATTTCTTGTTCCGACTGAAGGAGAATCCTGCGACCTATTCGGCTATCAAGAGCACGCTCAGAGTGGCCGATGAGGATGACGAGGCATTCCGATCCTTCTTGACTACCACCCCCGCGCATCCCTACCAGACCTACAAGGGTCAGGGTGCCCGATGGCGCTATTTTGGACATGCTTGCATCCTTCTTGAATCGGGCGGTACCAGTATCCTTACGGACCCCGTGCTGAGTTACACGTACGAAAACAACATCTCCCGCTATACGTACAAAGACCTGCCTGAAGTCATCGACTGTGTTCTCATCACCCACAACCACCAGGACCATCTTCTGTTTGAAACCATGCTGCAACTGCGCAGCCGAATCAAAACCATCGTGGTGCCGAGAAATGCCGGCGGATCGCTCCAGGATCCCTCGATGAAACTGATTCTCAAACAATGCGGCTTCAACAATGTGGTGGAAGTAGAAGAAATGGAAGACCTGCAGTTCGGGCCCTTGGCCATCAAGGCGATTCCGTTCCTGGGCGAGCACGGTGATCTGGATATCCGCACCAAGATGGCTTACCTGACGCGGGTGAATGGTCACTCCATTCTGTTCGCGGCGGATTCTTGCAACATTAGCCCGCCGATGTACAAGCACGTGCACGCTGAGGTGGGCGATGTGGACGTACTCTTCGTCGGGATGGAATGCGACGGCGCCCCGATGTCATGGTTATACGGTCCGCTGTTGACTGAAAAGTTGGAAAGAAACAAGGACCATTCACGGCGGCTTGCAGGTTCCCATTTCAAGCGTGCCAAGGCTATCGTCGATCAGTTCCGCAGTAAAGAGGTCTACGTTTACGCCATGGGTCAAGAGCCCTGGCTCAATTACGTAATGAGCGTGAAATACACACCGGAGTCGAATCCGATCATCCAGTCCAACCAATTGATTGAAGCCTGCCGAGGCGAAGGCATCGTCGCCGAACGCCTCTTCGGAGAAAGGGAAATCCTACTCCCCTAAGCAGCAATCACAGGCGAAATCAACATGGCAACAATTCTTAACAACGCCGCGACATTGAGCCCGGAACAATGGCAAGAGCTACTGGTCGATTGGAATGACACGGCTACGGATTATCCGCGCCATCTGTGCATCCATCAGCTTTTCGAACAGCAAGTGGAGCGGTGTCCACAGGCCACAGCTCTGCGATTTCGGGATCAGCAGATGACTTATGAGCAGCTCAACCGGAAGGCCAATCAAGTGGCGCATTGCTTGCGAAGACTTGGGGTTGGGCCCGACGTAATGGTCGGTACGCTGTTGGAGCGTTCTCTGGAAATGGTGGTCGGTTTGTTGGGAATTCTGAAGGCCGGTGGAGCGTTCGTCCCCCTCGATGCGAACTATCCCGCCGAGCGACTGGCCTTTATGGCGTCTGACACCAACTCTCCAGTAATGCTGGTGCAGAGTTCGGTGATTCAAAAAATGGCGGGACAGAATTGGTCTGCGGCGACCCTGGTGCGCTTAGACGCCGATGCGCCCGACCTCAGCCCGGAATGCAGCGACAATCCGGCTCCTGTCAATACCGCAGAAAACCTAGCCTATGTCATGTACACGTCTGGCTCCACGGGTCGACCCAAGGGGGTAATGGTCAACCATCGGGCAGTAGTTCGGTTGGTAAAGAACACCAACTATGTTGATTTGAGCGAAAAAGAGGTCTTTCTTCAGTTTTCTCCGATCTCGTTCGATGCCTCGACATTTGAAATCTGGGCACCACTACTGAACGGTGGCTGCCTTGCAATCATGCCCCCGGAAACACAATCGCTGGATGAAATAGGTACGGCGATTCGAAAATACGGCGTGACCATCATGTGGCTGACCGCAGGGTTGTTCAATGTGATGGTGGATCAATATCTCAACAACTTACGTCCTTTGCGGCAGTTGCTCGTTGGAGGAGATGCGCTCTCGCCGTCGCACATTCGCAAGGCCATGGATGGTCTTCCGGGATGCCGTTTGATCAACGGCTACGGTCCCACCGAGGGGACAACCTTTAGTTGCTGCCACACGATCACGCGAGACGATGCGCAAAGTGCATCGATACCGATCGGCAAACCGATTTCCAACACCACGGTTTACTTGCTCGATCCCACTTATCAACCTGTACCGTTAGGGGAAGCCGGTGAACTTTGCGTGGGGGGTGATGGTTTGGCGCGTGGCTATCTGAACGAACCTGAACCGACGGCGGAAAAATTCGTTCCCCATCCGTTCAGCGACGAACCAGGGTCTCGTATTTACAGAACTGGTGACCTTGCCCGTTACCGGAATAATGGCACGATTGAGTTCCTGGGTCGAGTCGACCATCAAGTAAAAGTCAGCGGCTTCCGCATCGAACTCGGTGAAATCGAGACCGTGTTGATGGAACATCCGAACGTGCAATCCGCGGTGGTAATGGCCCGGCAAGATGCGCCCGGCGAGAAGAAGTTAGCTGCCTACGTTGTTCTTCGTCGGCCAGACGGTGACAGCGGTGAACTACGCGCATTCCTGCAGCAAAAATTGCCGGCTTACATGGTGCCTTGTGAGCTCATATTTCTGAATGCCCTGCCTCTCTCGCCGAACGGAAAGGTTGACCGCGCTGCGTTGCCTGGACCGAAAACGATCCAAAGGGAAGTCGGTGATCTCGCAGTGTCGCCGCAAACAGATCTCGAGCAGAAGATTGCCGGGATTTGGCAGCGAGTGCTTTGCCTCGAACAGGTCGGGACCAACGACAATTTCTTCGATCTGGGCGGCGATTCACTGCAGTTGCTGGATGCACACGCGGAACTGAAAAAAATGGTCAGCTCCGAGCTCACGATCACCGATTTGTTTGAATACACAACGATCAGTGCCTTAGCCCGGTACCTAGCGGGGAATGGCAGCACGTCTTACCTTCTTGAGGCCCGCGAAAGGGCTCGAAAACAACAATCGGCGTGGGCGCAGCACAGGCAATCGCAGAATTTGCCAGTCTGACGGCTCGGAAGCACGGACCCGGGGTGAGTTCTAGATCTCGAGTGTCCGCGGAGGCTAAAAGGATGATGACCAACAAACAACCTTCGATGACAGAGCAGTGGCAGTCTAAACCCCGGTGGCAAGGGGTGACCCGTCCGTACAGCGAAAAAGATGTAGTCCAGCTTGCCGGTTCGGTTCAAATCGAGCACACGCTGGCTCGACTGGGTGCCGAACGCTTGTGGGACCTTCTGTGTTCGGACGACTACGTGCCAGCTCTGGGAGCGATGACGGGTAACCAGGCAATTCAGCAGGTGAAGGCAGGCCTTAAGGCAATTTATGTCAGCGGCTGGCAGGTTGCGGCGGATGCGAACGATGCTGGGCAAATGTACCCCGACCTCAATCTCTATCCTGCCGACAGCGTTCCCAATCTTGTGCGTCGGATCAATCTGGCACTCATGCGCACCGACCAGATTCACCACCAGGAAGGCAAGAACGGAGCTTACTGGTTCGCACCGTTGGTTGCCGATGGCGACACCGGGTTTGGCGGAAATTTGAATGCCTTCGAGCTGATGAAGGCGATGATTGAAGCTGGAGCAGCGTGCGTTCACTTTGAAGATCAGTCATCCTCGGCCAAGAAGTGTGGTCATCTAGGTGGTAAGGTGCTCGTGCCCACGTCCGAAGCGATCCAGAAATTGGTGGCGGCAAGACTGGCTGCTGATGTCATGGGCGTACCCACGTTAATCATGGCGCGTACCGACGCGGAGAGCGCAAACCTTCTAACCAGCGACATCGATCCTCGGGATCGCGAATTCCTAGTTGGAACGCGAACGGCGGAGGGTCTCTTTGCCATACGCAGCGGCCTGGAGTCGGCAATCGCCCGGGCTGTGTCGTATGCACCGTATGCCGACCTGATCTGGTGCGAGACTTCGCGTCCCGATCTCGCTGAAGCACGGCGGTTCGCGGAAGGCGTTCTAGCAATGCATCCCAAGAAAATGCTGGCATACAATTGCTCGCCGTCGTTCAATTGGAGAAAGCATCTTGACGATGTGACCATCGCCAAGTTCCAGCGCGAACTTGCCGCCATGGGATACAAGTTCCAGTTTGTCACCCTGGCAGGTTTCCACACCCTAAACCTGGCGATGTTCGAGCTGGCCCGTGCCTACAAGGTCAGTGCCATGGCAGCGTACTCCCGTTTGCAGGAGAAGGAATTCGCTCGTGAACGGGAGCACGGATACGAAGCTGTAAAACACCAGCGCTTTGCCGGCACAGGATATTTCGATGCTGTGCAGCAGGTCATCACCGGTGGGACGGCGTCGACCACAGCACTCCGGGGTTCCACGGAAGCCGAGCAGTTTACACCTACGAGTCCTGAGCCTTACTCGGGCAATGGTCCAGACGCGGGTTGTCAACCTGTGCTGGGTGAGTGTCCGTTACTTGTCGTGCCGGCGAATGCGGCAAGTAGGGCCGCAGCCCACGTACATCCGTCTCCTGAGATATCGGTGGTCTAGGTCGAGCAATACCTCTTCCGGTTGTTCCGCAGCTTGTCCGCAAACAAAACCCTAGAGAGAGAAAAGAGAATTGCGCCATATATGAATCCATTGGTGTGCGTTGCCCCCGATGTCAAGCTGGGGAAAGACGTCAAGCTTTCCAAGTTCATCAACCTCTACGGATGCGAAATCGGCGACGAGACGAAGATCGGAGCATTCGTGGAAATTCAGAAAAATGCCAGTGTGGGCAAACGCTGCAAGATCTCCAGCCACACCTTCATCTGTGAAGGCGTCACGATCGAAGACAACGTGTTCATCGGCCACGGTGTGATGTTCATCAACGACTTGTATCCGCGGGCGACCACGGCCACGGGCGGCTTGCAGACCGAAGCCGACTGGCGCGTTGAACAAACGGTAGTAAAAAAGGGAGCCTCGATCGGCTCCGGCGCGACCATCCTCGCCAACACCTGCATAGGAGAGAACGCAATCATAGGGGCGGGCGCCGTCGTCACCAAAGATGTTGCGGCCAACACCGTTGTAGCCGGAAACCCGGCAAGAATTCTGCGTCAAATCGAAACGGGGGTTGCTCAGTGAATCATTCGCAAAATATTCCTTTTCTTGATCTGGTCACACCGCACGCCGAACTCGAGCAGGAACTGACAACGGTCTTTCAACAGGCGATTCGTTCCGGCAGCTTTATAGGTGGTCCAATGGTCGAGAACTTCGAAAAAGAGTTTGCCTCCTTCTGCCACACAGAACGTGCGGTAGCAGTCAACAGCGGCACAGACGCTCTCCGTTTCGCGCTGATGGCGGCCGGTGTGAAGCCGGGCGATGTAGTAGTAACGGTGCCGCACACCTTCATCGCGACGACCGAAGCCATATCCCAGGCAGGAGCGATGCCAGAGTTCGTCGACATCGACGAGCGCACCTACAACATGGATCCCGAAAAACTCCATGAGTATCTGGACACGCAGTGCACTGTGTCCGAAGAAGGCAAGCTCATCAGCAAAAGGACGGAGCGACCGGTAACAGCCGTTGTCCCAGTTCATCTCTACGGCCAGATGGCGGACATGGATGCGATTCTCGAACTAGCAAATCGATATCAGTTGGTGGTGGTGGAAGACGCCTGCCAGGCTCACGGGGCCGAGTGCTTCTCGCGCAGGCAGGATCGGTGGTTTCAGGCAGGTTCGATGGGACGCGCGGGCGCCTTCAGCTTCTATCCTGGGAAAAATCTGGGAGCTTGCGGCGAAGGTGGCGCGATCACTACGAATGACGTGAAGCTGGCCGATACCTGCAAAATGATCCGGGATCATGGCCAAGCAAAAAAGTATTATCACGATATCGAGGGGTATAACGGCCGTCTCGATTCGATTCAGACCGGAATCCTGAGCGTGAAGTTGAAACGCCTGGCCGGTTGGAACGCAAAGCGACGGGAAAGGGCAGCTGAGTACCACCGTCTGTTCGCTACTTCCGAAGCGGTAGTTCAGACGCCGTATGAACCGTCCTGGTCGCGCGCCGTCTATCACCTGTATGTGGTTCGCACCGAGGATCGCGAAGGCCTCATGGCGCATCTCGGGAAAGCCGGCATCGGCACGGGTATTCACTATCCGATTCCGTTGCACCGTCAGCGGGCATACGAAGCGCTGGGATACAAAGCTGGAGACTTCCCGGTCTGCGAAAAGATCGCCGCCGAAATCATCTCCTTGCCGATGTTCCCAACCCTCACCGCGGAGCAGCAGGCGAAAGTGGCGCGTGACCTTTTGCATTTCGTGAAGAAGCCCAGCGAGACCGCAAAACTGGCACTCGAGAAATTGGCTCCTGGCGAACTAGAAACGACTGGGCGGACGGCGTAGATGTCGCTCCGAATCGACAGATTAGCAACGCTCTATGTTGTCGATCCTCTGCGGCGGCATACATCCGCCAACAAGGCGTCCGTTTCCATTTTGATGTACCACAGCATTGCTGACGAAGAGGAGGCGGGAGTACAGCCTTACTACCGCACGGCCACAACTCCCCACGTTTTTGCCGCTCAAATGGAGAGTCTGCATCAAGCTGGTTTCTCGGTCATCGGACTCGCCGAGGCCATCCGTCGCTCGACCGATCAGGAACGTTCCAAAAGTAGTGTGGTCATCACTTTTGATGACGGATTCCGGAATTTCTACACCGACGCATTTTCCGTCTTGAGTCGTTATGGTTTCACTGCCACAATGTTTCTGCCCACGGCGCACATTGGGGAGAATCATCTGAGTTTCAAGGGAAAAGCCTGTCTAAGTTGGGACGAGGTTCGCGAGCTGCACAAACACGGAATCTCATTTGGCTCACATACCGTTACTCATCCCCAGCTTCATGATTGCGATGCCGAGTCTATCAAGAAGGAGATCGCTGACTCCAAGCAGACGATCGAGCAAAAGCTCGGATGCGCCGTCCAATCCTTCTCGTATCCCTACGCCTTCCCTGAAGCCGATACCAGCTTCAAGCGCCGGCTTCGCCACGAACTCAGCCAGGCCGGATACGAAAACGGCGTCTGCACCACCGTCGGACGGCCCGGCCCAGCCAGCGACCCGTTCTTCCTGAAACGTCTACCCGTCAACTCCGATGACGATTCGCGGCTATTTCAAGCCAAGCTTGCCGGATCCTATGATTGGCTGGAAAAACCGCAATATCTGGTGAAAATGGCGAAACAGTGGGTAAACTCGCGAGCTCACGCAGTAGCTTAAGTCGCATACCTGCAATGAGTTTGGAATACGCCCTTCATTGAAATTGGGCATGTACTAGTGAGACCTACTCCACCGGGCCTCGACTGGGTATAAGGATAAGAGACAGGTCCAGTAGATCGTGTGCAACTCCCCTACTGGTAACAGTTGCTTGACCAGCATGGTTGGCGAGTTTCGCCAGCCCAGTATCACGATTTGATGGAGGAAGTGTGAAAAGACCCCCGAACCCGTTCCTGGCAATCATTTTTGTGCTCGCATTCTCCGCTCTGGGCTTCTCCTCAGCCACCAACGTTTATATTACTCCTGACGGCAGCAGCCAAGGAGCCTGCACTAGCAGCCCGCAAAATCCTGCCTGGTTCAACAGTGCTTCCAACTGGGGAAGCGGCGCAAGCCAGATCGGGCCAGGAACGACGGTGACTATTTGCGGAACGTTCACCGGGGTGGCCGGTTCGACGGAGTTTACGTTCCAGGGAAACGGAACCAGCGGGAGTCCGATCACTCTCTTATTCGATAGCGGCGCAGTTGTTCAAGCTCCATATTTTGCCCCCTCTGGTGGCGGCACCCAATGCGGCGGAGCAATCTGCATCCTCAACCGCAGCTACGTGACCATCGACGGCGGCACGAGTGGGATTATCCAGAACACCGCCAATGGCCAAACCCTCACCTATCAGAAGAGTAGCGAGGCCATCGAGGGGTTCTCGTGCTCGAGCTGCACGGTACGGAATCTCAACATCGTGAACATGTATATCCATCCGACGAATAACGGTGGCGGAGGAAGCATCGACCAGACCCAGGTGAGGGCGATTTCGATGTCTGGCTCGAACTGGACGGTGAACAACAATACGATCCACGATTGCGGGTGGTGCTTGTTTCAAGCCTACGGCAACAACGACACCAATACTCAGATTTACAACAATAATATTTACAACATGGATCACGGCTGGATGCTGGCGACGGGCTCATCGAACTCGTTCACCAATGCATTTTTCCACGACAACCAGGTTCACGACACCGGCAACTGGGATGCGAGCGGCTGCCCCTTTCACCACGATGGAATTCATACCTTCGGAACGAACGGCAGCAAGATGTCAGGAGTCTACATCTACAATAACTATTTCTACGGAAGCTGGGGATCGTGCCAGACCGGATTTATCTTTATAGAAGGCGGCGGATCAAGCACTCCGTCACACATGCAGAGCTTCGCAGTTTGGAACAACGTAGGAATCGTGGGAGCGGGCTCGGGACTGGACACGAATGGCTGGTTTGGGCTGTTTTCCGGCGAGAGTGGTACCCAGCAGGTTTTTAACAACACGATCTTGGGCCCGAACAACTCCGACAATTCACTGTGCTATAGCATGTATGGCCTGTCGAATTTGTCTTTCCAGAATAACGTGGTCACCAATTGCGGAGATCCAGTGGAAATCAACAGTTCGACCTTCCTCGCCGCGAACGTAGATCACAATTTCTATGGAACTTCGTGCGGAAACGGAAATAACTGCTTTGTCTGGAATAATAACTTTAAAGGCTCGTTTCCAAACTGGAAACCTGCTTGCTTGTGCGATTCCCATGGCCTTCAGAGCAATAGTGCCCTGCTCAACTCAGATGGCTCGCCACAGACTGGTTCTCCCGTCATTGGAGCCGGAATGAACCTTACTAGTATCGCTACCGGCATTCTCGCCAGTTTGAAAGATGACACAAGTCAAGGCGACAAGCGCACTCCGGCGGCGCGGCCCCCTTCAGGTAATTGGGACGCCGGCGCGTTTCTATTCGGAAGCGGTGGCGGCGCCCCGAATCCTCCCACCGGGCTCGCAGCGGTCGTACACTAGATCAGCCACGATTCGATGGCGCTAGGTATCTCTACCAGGGGTTGCGCAGGCAGCTACATCCTTCTCCTAAACACGGAAACAGCGAACTTCTTCCGCTACCTCAGTTAGAGCACTCGCAGAGACCTTTTCGGGCCGCTTGATAGCATTGCGGCTGTTAGCCCATCCGATGTCGATCAGCTCCAGAATAGATTTCATGAAGAAACACGTTAGCGATCCGGCCTTGCCGCGTCTGAATCTCGCAGCATCCATTGGCAAGAACACCCTATTTGGTATGGTGTGCAATGTGACGCAGGTGGGAACGCGGTTGGTAACCGTTCCGATTGTGATTCACCACTTGGGCCTTGGTGGATACGGAATCTGGAACATCATCATGATGACCGCGACCTACATGCGGTTTGGAAGCGTCGGCGTAAAGACAGCTTTCCAGAAGTATGTGGCCGAGGCCACCGGCAATGGCGATTACGAAAAGGCGAATAAACTCCTGAGCACAGGCTGTGCCGCCATGCTCGTGCTCTCCGTCGGCGGATTGATTCCGATCGCTTTCTTCTCTCACCAGATCGCGAACTCGGCGGGTGTTCCGCCCGAATTTCTGACGTCCGCAGCCGGCGCAATCTCGTTACTTGCGTTGATTATGGTGATGGCGAACGGGGGGGCGGCCTTCGAGGCGATTGTTATGGGTGGCCATCGTATCGACCTTGTCAGAAAGTTTGGAACAGTCATGACCATCGCGGAAGCGGTGACCATCGTGATTCTCCTCCATTTTGGATACGGCCTATTTGCGATGGCCGGCGTTATGGGGGCATCTGAGCTGGTTTACATATTGTGTTGTTACATCGCCTCCCACAGCGTGGTTCCACAAATTCGGGTAGGAATTAAGTTCGTGAGCAAGGATGTTCTGTACGAATTGTTTCGCTTTGCTGGGAGTTACCAGTTGGTTAACCTGTTGGAAGTCCTGTACGGCTCGTTGTTGCCATTTGCCATCCTGAGAACGTTTGGGGCGAATTCGGCGGGAGTGTATGCGGTGGTGACCAGGGTGGTTGTCTCTGCCACGGTATTGCAGGAGGCATTCCTGCCGTCGATTTTGTCGGGTGGAACAATGGTGTTTGCTTCGGGATCGGCGGAGAGAATGCAGGCTTTGCTGACCAAAGCATTCAAAGTGACCCTGGCCCTATCCTTGTTTCCACTGGGATTTATTGCAGTATTCGGAACGACGATGGCATTCGCGTGGACCGGCCAAAGCGACCCTTTTTTTCGGGTGGCTTTTTGGCTGGTCTGCCTGAGGGCGATCTTCCAGTCATTCTCGCTGCTCGCTCTCGTCCTTTATAGGGTTTCAGGAAAGGCTTTATTGGATAATATCCGCCAGATTCTGCGAATCTTGGTCATACTGGTGATCATTGCTTTTGCCCACCAATTGGGTTTCTACGCCGTTTTGGCCGGGATGGCGCTGGCGGAATTGGTTGGCATGCTGTTCATGTTGTTTGCCCTTACCCACACCTTTCACCTGTTTCGCGCAAAGTCCTTATTGCCCGACGCAGTCCGGTTGACCCTTGCGGCGGCGTTGATTCTTGGAGTCGGAGCGATCGCCTCGTACATACCCCTTCCCGGTGACCTGGGAGGGCGTCTATCGGCAACGCTTAAACTGGTAGAAATAGGTCTGGCATGTGTGCTGGTAGCCTGGCCGTCACTTCTGCGAACGGGTGCTGTCACACGGGCCGAAGGGCAAGCGCTTTTTGGTGCCTTTCTGCCTCACCGCGGTAGCTAAAGGAAGCCCGCTGTAAAGGACTGACAAGGAAAATGTCTATGGCTGACTCCCACATCAATACTAGTGTTCCCGTCGAAACGTGGAAACAGGCTCAGGTCTGGGAACGTGAATTCTGGTTTCGCGAACAGCGCAACCTGAAAAAACTGGGCAAGAACCACATCTGGAAATTGCTTGCTCTCCTGGGCCGCGTCGAGAAGTATCGCGGCGACGATAACAATCAGTGGTGGGCGAAGCAGTTTGGGAACTACTCATTCCTGCCGTCAGCTGCCGAGAACGTGATCGAAGTCGGTTGCGGTCCTTACACAAACGTGCGCCTAGTCCGCAAGGCTTGCCAGCCGAAACATCTATTTCTTTCCGATCCGCTGATTCGTACCTACGTCGATTTCCCGATGACGATGGTGCGAGAACTCCACCAAAGTGCCGGGGCGTACTTCGACGATCATCCGCTAGAAGACTTGCCATTCCGCGATTCCTACTTTGATGTTGCTGTCATGATTAACGTACTCGATCATGTGCAGGACGCGCACGCCTGTATGCGATCGCTACTACGTATTCTGAAATCTGGTGGCTACGTGATCGTCGGCCAGGACTTGACCAACGAAGAGGATTTTCGGACTCACCCTGACGGCATGCGAACTGGACATCCGATTACGCTGGACTCGGAGTGGTTCGAGCCGTACACGGCTCAGTTCAAACCACTTGTCAAGAAGGTTCTGTCGCGCGAAGAGGGTAGAACACCGCAATGGCACCACGCCACCTTGCTTTTCGCCGGCGTGAAGCTATAGCTAGCTGTCAATGATCAGCCGCCAACAATGCGAAAGCTAACTACTGACGATCCATTAGGCCTCTTTGGACGGATGGCAACGCGGTTGAACACAGCGTGGCTCAAGACAACATATCCCTTTGCAAAATTTGGACTCCAGGTATCTGTTCATCATTCGTGCGAGATATATCGCGGCGGGTCGAAATATATTGAGTTGGCTGACCAGGTCTATCTGGCTCCGGACGTTTGGCTGAATGTTGTGTTCGGAGCAGAGAGTCCCGGACCCAAGATCGTCCTTGGGCGGGGATGCAGAATCGGACGGAGATCGACCATTTCATCGAGCAACTACGTTGAGCTCGGAGATGATGTGCTGCTGGCGCCGTCCGTATTAATCATGGATCACAACCACCAGTATTCTGACCCGAATGTTCCTATTCATGCTCAGGGAGTCACGGATGGGGGACGCATCATCATTGAGCGGAATTGCTGGCTCGGGCAGGGAAGTGTCATCTCTTGTGGCAGAGGAGAACTATCCCTCGGACGAAACAGTGTGGTGGGAGCGAACTGCGTCGTCACGAAAAGCTTTCCTCCATTCAGCGTGATTGCGGGGAATCCAGCGAGGCTCATGAGGAGATATGACCCGGATTCAAAGAAGTGGATCCGAGTGGATCAAGGTGCACTTGAAGAAGAGCCTGTGAGGACCATCAATGCAGACTGAAGCCGTTGAAAGATACTCCTCGGTCGAGAATGTCCCTTGCAACCCGGAGCACTGCCCCGCTTGCGGGTACATCGGCGGGGAGCAATGGCTGCAAGCACCCGACCGGTTTCATGGCCGACCGCCGCTCTATCAACTGTTGCGCTGCAGGGAGTGTTCGCTAGTCTGGTTGAAGAATCCGCCATCGCCTGAGGAAATGGGATACCACTACGGTCCAGACTACGACCGGGCAATTGCGGGCGCGGGCGAGGATCCGAAGCACTGGCGCGGCCGACGCGACACGTTGTTGCGCTATACATCCGGCGGCGCGGTCCTGGACTTGGGATGCAGTTCGGGCGGATTTCTTACTTCGCTGAAGAGTCCGTTGTGGAAGCTCTATGGGATTGAGATGTCCGATTCAGTGGCCAAGAAGGCCGAGGCGAAGTGTGGCGCCCAGGTTTTTGTTGGAGATATTCTCGATGCGCCTTTCGCGCCGGCCAGCTTTGACGCCATCACTTGCTTCCACGTTTTCGAACATCTGTATCAGCCGCGAGAGGTGCTGGCGAAGGTCGCGGAATGGCTGAAGCCGGGTGGCGTGTTCTACACCATGATGCCGAACATCGATTCGGCCGGGCGGCGCATTTTTGGATCCTACTGGTATGCCTTGGAGCTGCCGCGGCATCTTTACCATTTTTCGCCGACTTCACTCCGAAAGATGGCGACTTCGGTCGGCCTTGAGGAAGTTTCGCTGACCACGGACCGCGAAGTCTTCATTGAGTACAGTACTCGGTATATGCTGGATGATGCGTTCCAAAAACTCGGAGTCTCGCGGGTCCCGCTCGCGCAAGCCAAGCCTTTGAGTCTGCTGCGGAAGGTGGTTCGAAAGGCGTTCCGTTTGACCGCGCTTCCCATTCTGCACGGCATGGCATCCTTCGCAGGAGATGGAGAGAGCATTCATGTAGTCTTAAGGAAATCCCCGAACGCTGCGGTGGGGAACTGATGAGCACAGCTGACTAATGCCAGAGGGACCAGAGCAGAGTCACTTTTTCGGCGGCGGGAGCACAGCGACCGTGCTCAACCCAATCGTGCTGGTTGCGCTGCTGATCGCGATCGTGTTGATCTTTGTGTTGCCGCGAAAGCACGTAATAGTCCCTGTCCTGTTGATTTCGTTTCTGGTGCCGCTTGGCCAGTCCGTGTATGCGGTCGGCGTTCACTGGCTGGTGATACGGATTATTATTCTGGCCGGATTGGCACGGTTCGCAGCGACGTATCTCGGCGCGAAGAAGTCTCTCTTTGCAGGTGGATTTAACAATATTGACAAGGCTTTTCTCATTTGCGTCGTGGCTCAGGCGATTGCTACCGCCCTCCTGTACATGGACTCACAAGCTCTGATTAATCAATTCGGGATGCTTATCGACGTTCTGGGCGCCTATTTTCTCTTGCGAGTCTTGATCCAGGATGAGGCAGATGCCTACCGAACATTGAAATGTCTAGCCCTGCTCACAGTAATTCTGGGGATTTGCATGGTCCGGGAACAAGTGGCTTTGCAAAATATTTTCGGCCAAATAGGCTTAAACCGGACCATTCCCGAGATCCGTGAAGGCAAGATTCGTTCGCAGGCCGTTTTTCAGCATTCGCTTACGGCAGGTACATTCGGTGCAACCCTGTTGCCGCTGTTTTTTCTGTTATGGAAGAACGGGAAAGCCAAGCTCATGGCGGCCGCTGGAGTGCTCGGCTGCACGATCATGACGATATGCTCCAATTCCAGCACTCCATTGCTTGCGTATGTCGCCGGGATCGTGGGCATGCTCCTCTGGCCGATCCGCAAGAAAATGAAAGCGGTGCGCTGGGGAATTGTGATTGGGCTGCTGGCATTGCAGATGGTGATGAAAGCGCCCTTCTGGTTCATCATCGCCCACATCGATTTGACCGGTGGATCTTCGGGATACCACCGTGCTGAACTCGTCGACCAATTCATCTGGCACTTCCGCGATTGGTGGATGATCGGCACAAAGGACGCGGGGACCTGGGCCTATGACTTGTGGGACCAGCAAAATCAGTACGTCAGTGTTGGTGAGGGCGGTGGATTGATCGCGCTGGTCTTCTTTATCGCCATGATTTCTCGTAGCTATGCCAAGATTGGAGTCGCGAGAAGGGCGGCTGAGGGCCTAAAGAAAGAGTGGCTCATGTGGCTCCTTGGTGCCGCTGTCTTTTCCAATCTGGTGGCCTTCTTCGGCGTCAACTATTTTGATCAGGTCAAGATGATCTGGTTTGCGTTGCTGGCAATGATTTGTGCGACCACGGCTTCGACGATTCAGGCACAAAGATTGAAGATCGCTTCGACCCAAACTGGATCGCCTGATCGGCAGTTCTCTGCATCAGTGGAAGATGTCGGCAGTGAAGAACCGGTGCTGCAAACCCCTGACTACAATTCGACTCGCAACCTCGGTGTCTAGTAACCTCACGGCTGCTCAAATGAATGCTGGACAGACAAAATACGTCATCGTCACTCCGGTCCGTGACGAAGAAGCATATTTGAGATCGACGGTAGAGAGCGTCATCAAGCAAACCATCCGGCCGGCGGAGTACGTCATTGTTAATGATGGTTCCAAGGACAGAACGGGAGATATTATCGACGAGTACGCCCAGCAATATCCGTGGATTCGAGCGGTTCACCGCCACGATCGGGGATTTCGCAAGTGGGGTGCGGGGATTATCGAAGCGTTCTACGACGGGTTCCATGCGCTTGCCTGCCGGGACTGGGAATTCATGTGCAAGCTCGACGGAGACCTGTCTTTCGAGCCCGAATATTTTGAAGGCACATTTGAGAAGTTTGAGCAGAGCCCGCGACTCGGCATTGGCGGCGGGTTTCTGTATCACGTTAAAGACGGCCAGAAGATATTGGAACGTCACCCGACGTTTCACGTTCGAGGTGGCGCAAAGATCTATCGTCGCGCGTGCTGGGACGCAATCGACGGCCTGTGGGTGGGGCCCGGCTCGGACACCGTGGATGAAGTCAAGGCTAATATGCTCGGCTGGAGTACATCCAGCTTTCTCGATTTGCAAATCAACCACCATCGCTGGACAGGAGCGGCTTACGGACGTTGGGGAGGAATCGTCAAAAATGGCAAAACCGACTACGTATCCGGCTATCATCCCCTTTTTGTCTTAGCTAAGTCGGTTGCGCGTTCGGTCCAGCGTCCTTACGTCCTGGGTTCCTTCGCGCTGATCTACGGATACCTGGCGGCGTACCTGGAAAAGATACCCCAGGTGAACGATTCGGAATTGATTCAATATTTGCGACGTCAGCAACTCGCGAAGCTAGTTGGTAAAGAAACAATATGGAAGTGAACAAGCGTCAGCCTCGTGCTGCCGCGTCTGCAACTCGAGACCGGTTGTACATCGAAAGGACAATTACTGATGGCAAAACGAATTATTAACCTGACAATCAGCATATTAGTCGGGATATGCGATTGGCTTCGGGACGGGAGCAGCCGGTTAGTCGGACGGAAACCAAGGAAAAGATGTATCGTTTTAGCGTACCACTCTGTAAGTGATGCACAGCGTGCGCAGTTCGCGTCCCAGATGGACGTGTTGGTTCGAATCGCTAAGCCCGTCCGGGCGGACATGGACGCCTTCCCGGCCCAGGGTGAGCGCTATGCGGCTGTCACGTTTGATGACGGATTCCAGAACATCGTCGACAATGCGTTGCCCGAACTCAGCAAACGGGGCATTCCCGCAACGTTGTTTGTGGTCACCGAATCGCTCGGCGGCAACCGCGGTTGGGAACATCTGGGGGGAGACGATACAAGACAGGAAAGGGTTATGTCGGTGGAGCAGTTACGGGAACTCTCGCCCGAATTAGTGACGATTGGATCACACACCATGACGCACCCTCTCCTTCCTTCGATTGAGAAGAGCCAGTTGAGGCAAGAGCTTTCGGGTTCGCGCCGGAAGCTTGAGCAGATGTTGAATCGCGAAATAAACCTGTTGAGTTTTCCCTACGGGGGCTTCAACGACGCGGTCATCGAGGGTTGTCGTGAAGCTGGATATGAGCGCGTCTTCACGGCATTGCCGGTCTTTGCTTTTTCACTGCCTGGAGAGTTCGTATCCGGGCGGGTCGGTGCGGCTCCGACGGATTGGCCGCTTGAATTTCGTCTGAAATTGGCGGGAGCTTTTCGCTGGCTTCCTTACGCTTATGATCTGAAGCGCCACATCCGGTCGGTCCTACGAGGGCGTATCGTAAAACCGGTTCAAATTAAGACAGGAGAGAAGAAAATCGCATGATTGCCACTGATAGTCAGAGTCGGGTCATCGAAGTGCTGTTGGAAATATTCAAGGAGAAGGGACTTGGTGCGCCTAAGTTGAACTCGGAGACCGTACTGGATGAATTGGGTCTTGAGTCGCTGGATTTTGCACAGGCCGTGATCCGAATGGAAGAAATTACGGGAAAGGATCCCTTCGCCACCGGCGCCGAATATCAGATTAAGACCCTCTCCGACCTTGCCGTCCTCTATGACTAACAAGCAACAAACTCACTCATGTTGAACCATCTTCTTTTCGAAGAGTCCTTGCCGGATGCTCTGCCAGCGGTCGTCACATGCGACCAGATTACTGACTGGGCTGCTCTGCGGGAAGTAGCTCAGAGCTTCTTCGAGACACAGGGGGCGTTGGGGAAGCGCCGCGTGGGACTGTCGTTCCAGCCCGCGGCTGGCAGTTATGCCGCGTTGGCGGCTCTTGATCGACTCGCTTGCGACGTCTTTCTGTTGGACGCGAACCTTCCCTTCGAGGAGGCCCTCAGGCTTTCTGAGAAGATGAGGCTTGGTGCTCTCCTTACTATCGAGCACCCTTCGGAATTCGGAGTCCGCGAACTATCCGATGAAGCGAAATGGAGCGGCAACAGCACGGTAACGATTCTTACATCGGGAAGTACTGGAGAACCCAAAGCAGCGCGGCACTCTTGGGAAAGTATGGCTCGTCCAGTCAGGAAAGGGACAGGAATCCGCGCGCCGAAATGGCTTCTGACTTACCGCCCCCACCTGTACGCTGGCTTACAGGTCATGCTGCAGTGTTTTGCCGATCGGGGCACGTTGATCATTCCTGACTCCCACATGGACCCTCAGTCCACGGTTAGATTCATGTCCGACAACGGGGCGCAATTCGTATCAGCGACACCTTCCTACTGGAGGCGTTTGTTGATGTTTTCTGACGCAGAGCTTTTGAAACGGATTCCGCTGGTCCAAATTACTCTGGGTGGCGAGACGATTGATCAACCGACATTGGATAGGCTCCAGTATCATTTTCCAAACGCTCGGCTGGTGCATATTTATGCGACGACCGAGCTCGGACGCTGCTTTTCGGTCAACGATGGCAAGGCAGGGTTTCCAGCGAGTTATCTCGATACAGCGCCACCGGGTTCCGCCGAATTGAGAGTGCAGGAGGGAGAACTGCTGATTCGATCTCCGAATTCGATGCGAATGTACGACCCTCTATCTTTGCACCAATCGGTTGTTTCGGATTGGTTCCCGACCGACGACATGGTGGAAGTCCAAGACGGTCGAGTGCACTTCATAGGCCGTAAGTCAGACATGATCAACGTGGCCGGCAGCAAAGTGTTCCCGATAGAGGTGGAGAGGGTGATCCGAGTTATTCCCGGCGTGTCCGACGTGCGGGTATTCGGAAAGTCTTCGTCCATCGCGGGGGAGCTGGTCGCATGTGAAATCGTGGCAACGCAAGGTCAAGATCGAGAAGCGCTGAAACAAACCGTGGTTCGAACTTGCCGGGCTCAGCTCAACAGTCAGCAGCAACCGCGACTGATCAAACTGGTCGACCGAATTGACCTTTCCTCTGCAGGCAAGACTCTTAGGACAAGAACTTCATGAGCGGTGCGCCGCCGACCCATGCTCGGCATATCATCGTCAGTGGCGGCAGCCGGGGACTAGGGAAGGCAATTGTTACGAGCCTGCTCGGCGCCGGCTACCGCGTGAGCACGTTCAGCCGTGGATCGTCGGAATTCACCCGGCGGATGGCCGGGAATGACAAGTTCTTGTTTGCGCCAGCCGATCTTTGCGAGAAGACTTCGGTCTCGGCATTTCTCAAGTCGGCAGAGACTCTGTTTGGCTTGCCCTATGGCCTCATTAACTGCGCGGCCATAGCGGCCGATGGTGTTTTGGCGACTATGCCAGAGGACAAAATTAGCAAGCTGGTGTCGGTAAATGTGAACGGCACTCTTCAATTTACTAGGCTCGTCGTGCGACGAATGTTGCGCGCGCAAACCGGTGGGGTCATTTTGAATATCTCTTCAATCAGTTCGTTGAGAGGCTTCAGGGGAATGTCGGCGTATGCCTTTACAAAAGGCGGGATCGATGCCTTTACCCGCGCGTTGGCGCGAGAATTGGGCGGGCGAAATATTCGAGTGAACTCCATCGCTCCGGGGTACTACGATACAGAAATGAGCCATAAGTTGACGGACGCGCAGAAGGAGCAGATTCTCCGCCGCACACCGCTTGGGCGCCTGGGCCTCCCGGAGGATGTGGTTGGAAGCATCTTATTTTTCCTATCAGATCAGGCCAGCTACATCACTGGACAGACTCTCGTAATTGATGGCGGCGGTACAGTTTAAGCCCACAGCTAGCGTCGCTCTTCGGAATCGCAGAGCGAAATCAAGAGGAGAAGGTAAAGCCAAAGGTATGGGAGGTTTGAGGCCATTCGTTGAAGATGACATCTCGTCTGTCGCGGATCTGATTTGGAAAGTCTTGCACGAACGGAAAGGGCCGGCACCCTCCAGCCTGCGAACCCACCTTCAAGATCTTTTTTTTCGCAATCCCTGGATGGACGATGGCATTGTTTCGCGTGTTTTCGAAAATACGGAAGGAAAACTCTTAGGTTTTTTTGGGGCTGTGCCCCGACGGATGTCGATTCAGGGGGAAACCATTCGCCTGGCTTTTGGCAGCAACCTAGTGGTCGATCCAGAAAGCCGCGCCTCCGTCACCGCTATGCAACTGGTGCGGGCCTTTATGAAGGGCACGCAGGATATCTCGATAACGGACTCGGCAAATGAGATGAGCCGGCCGCTTTTGAAGAGCCTCGGATTCAATGTGGTACCGATATACAGCCTGCAATGGGCGCGTCCTCTTCGGCCCTCTCAATACGCTCTCAATGGATTGTCGCGCCTGAACAAAAATAGTCGTGCGGTGGCGACGATCGCATCCGTCGCAAGACCGTTTGGTGGGGTTGTCGATGCGGTGGTCACACGTGCAAGGATGAGTCCTCTTCGTCAATCGCAACCTGCCACTAACGACGAAGATCTCGACACTGAAACGCTGCTTGAGTGTTTGGCAACGATACCTGCCAAACATTGGATTCTTCCTGAATACGACCGGGAATCCCTGAGTTGGGTGCTCGACTTTATCGTCAAGCGGAGAGTCTTCGGAGATCTACGAAAGGCGATCGTACGCGACAAGGACGGGAAGATCGCCGGCTGGTACATCTACTCGATAGCGCCGGGGGCGGTTGGCGAAGTGCTCCAACTTGGTGCTGCGAGCCCGTCGATGGGGATTGTCCTCGATCACCTGTTTTACGATGGCTGGAAGCATGGCCTGGTGGGCATCCACGGCAGGATGGAACCTCAGTTCATGCAGGAGTTAACTAGCAAATCCTGCTTTTTCTTGCGCCACGGAAGCTGGACATTGGTCAACTCGAATAGGCCACAGTTGTTAAACCTCTTCCAAAGCGGCAGCGCCTTCTTCTCTCGCTTAGACGGCGAATGGTCATTGCGACACGGCGGCGGTGGGGAGACTTAAGCTGTCTATGGAACTCTCAATCATCTGCGTGAACTGGAACTCCGCGGATTATCTGCGCGAGTGCATCGCTAGCGTGTACGAATACACGCGGGAGATTTCGTTCGAAATAATCGTAGTGGACAATGCGTCTTCACAAGAGGGTGTCGATACCCTCAGGGAGCGGTTTCCCGAAGTCACGATTATCAAGAGTGCCAAAAACCTTGGATTTGCTGGAGCGAACAATGTCGGTTTTCGGCATTCAACCGGCGCATACGTGCTTCTCCTTAATCCTGATACCAAGCTGATTAGTGCGGCGATCAACATCATGCTCGCGCACATGAAATCCTTGCCGGATGCGGGTATCGTGGGATGCAGACTATTGAACACAGACCTTTCGGTGCAGCTTACGGCGATTCAAAAATTTCCTACTATCCTGAATCAGGTGTTGGACCTGGAATATTTGCAGTTGCGCTGGCCGCATTGTCCCCTTTGGGAAATTGCTCCGCTTTTTTCTACTGATGTCAAGCTGCTCAAGGTCGAGGTTATTTCCGGTGCCTGCATGCTGCTTAGGCGCCAGGTGTTTGAGCAGGTCGGTATGTTCAGCGAAGACTATTTCATGTACGCCGAAGATATCGACCTGAACTACAAAGTCAAAAGCGCCGGATTCACCAATTACTATGTTGGGGAAGCAGCCATGATACATCACGGGAGCAAGAGCAGTTCCCGGCAGGAGATCAGCTTTTGGGCGACGATCATGAAGTACAGGGCGATGCGGAAACTGTTTCAAAAGACGCGGGGACGATTATATGGATCGATGTACCGCGTGGCTATGGGTTGCGCCGCCGCAGGACGCCTGATCGTCCTGGCTCTCGCGTATCCGTTGGGAAACATTGTTTGGGACCGAGAGGCTCTTAAGTTCGCAACGAGAAAGTGGAGAGTGATCCTGAGATGGGCGCTGGGGCGGCAGAGTATGGTGCTCCAGGACCGGTAAGAGACGATTGCTGGAAGTGAGGTCATTGTGTGCGGCATTTGCGGAAAACTGAACTTTGATCGTACGAGGAGCGTAGCCCCTTCACTCTTGAAGGCGATGGCGGATACGATTCACCATCGAGGGCCCGACGACGAGGGATACTACGTCTCGGGTCCGGTCGGCTTCGGCTTCCGTCGATTGTCGATCATTGACCTGAATACGGGACACCAACCTATTTCCAATGAGGATGGCACGGCCTGGATCGTGTTCAATGGGGAGATCTATAACTACCAGGAACTCCGGCGACATTTGCAGACCAAAGGACATACTTTCAAGACGCAGACGGACACGGAGGTAATCGTCCATCTCTATGAGGAGTTCGGTGAGTCTTGCGTAGAGAAGCTCCGCGGCATGTTTGCGTTCGCCATCTGGGATGAACGTCGCAAAGTGCTGTTCATGGCCAGGGACCGGGTTGGAATTAAACCTCTTTACTATTGGCTGACGGATAAATGTCTGGTATTTGGTTCAGAGATTAAGGCTATCTTGGCGGATGTGGAAGTGAAACCCGAAGTCGTCCCGCAAATGGTGGACCGGTTTCTGACTTACTACTACGTCCCTGGCGAGGAGACCCTGTTTCGAAATATTCACAAATTGGCGCCCGGGTCCTACATCTTGGTCAAGGACGGCAAGGTTCAGATCAAGCAGTATTGGGACCTACGTTTTGGGCCAACAGAGCAAAGCATCGAGAAGGCCGAGCAGAAGCTGCTGGATTTGTTGGAAGAGTCCGTGCGGTTGCACATGATCAGCGATGTGCCCGTTGGATTTCTTCTCAGTGGTGGAGTGGATTCTACAGCGATGCTCGGTTTCGCGGTTGGAAAGACCGATCGTCCCCTCAGTAGCTTTACTCTAGGATTTTCGGCTGCAGGCGTCGTTGATGAGAGGCCCTATGCGACCCTCGCCGCGCGGCGCTATGGATCCGAGCATCACGAGATGACCATCAGCGCCCAGGAATTTGCGGATTTTCTGCCGAAGTATGCTTGGCACATGGAAGAGCCAGTCTGTGAGCCTACGGCAATTGCTCTCTATTACGTGTCCCAGCTCGCGAGCAAGTTCGTGAAGGTGCTGATCTCGGGAGAGGGGGGGGACGAAGCATTTGCGGGCTACCCCAACTACCGCAACTTGCTTTGGTTGGAGCGGCTAAAGTCGGCCGCTGGGCCGCTTAAAGGTGCGTTGTCCTCGATTTTGTTTCTTCTCAATGGCGTTCTAAGGTCCAGGCATCTGCAAAAGTACACGCCGCTGATGAACATGCCTCTCGAATCGTATTACTACAGTCGGATCTCAAGTCCAAACACATTCTTTAACAGCCATTCGAGCGACTTGTATTCAAGCGACTTCGCTCATCTGGTGAACAGAGCGTATTCCGTTGCCGCAACGAAGAGGTACCTCGCCGACGGAACCCCAAGAGGCCTTGTCAATCAGATGCTGTACGTAGATACCAAGACCGCGCTTCCCGATGACCTGCTATTGAAGGCAGACAAGATGACGATGGCTAATTCCGTCGAACTCCGGGTTCCACTCCTTGATCACAAGTTGCTCGAGTTTGCAGCTTCCTTACCGGAGAGATTCAAAGTTCGGGGTTTCACTACAAAATATATCGCTAAGAAAGCGCTGCGACAACGAGTTCCACGAGAGATCCTGGATCGCAAGAAGGTAGGATTCCCCGTTCCGTATGGGGCGTGGCTAAAAACGGAGTTGAAGGACATGGTCCACGACGTTCTCCTCGACCGGGAAACTTTGGCACGCGGATATTTCAACAGAAGGTGCGTCGAAAACCTGATCAAAGAGCACTCAGAGTCTGAACGTTTCCCCAAGGAGATACTGTCCCTAATGTCACTTGAACTGTGGCATCGCGCCTTCTTAGGCAAAGGAGACGCTGTCGATGATTCTGCGGCAATGATTTCCTCCGGTGCAGTAGGACGCCTATAAGTCTCGTTAGCTAGAGATCTTATCCCTAGACCATGAAGACTATTGTCGAGGACAAAACGCGCGGCCTTGTAGAAGTTCAGGCCGGCCAAACGCGTACGGGGGGCTCTGCAATCCGCTGCCACGAGCCCGTTCGGGTTCTGTACAGCTATCCACTTAAGGTTGGGGCGGGTAGGATCTGTCACACAGCGTGGCAACAGGTGAACGGACTCGCGGCGGCCGGAGCAGACGTGCTGCTGTATCCTGGAGTGCTTCATAAGCCAGTTGCCGCGACCGTAAAGGTTCGTCCCACTCTGTCTCGGGGGAAGGTCCGAATTTCCTACAAGCTCATCGGAAATATGCGTGCTCTGGCCCTTCACGACTATATTGTGGCCCGTCGGATCGAGGAACTGGTGGGCCAGATCGACATCATTCATACTTGGCCAGACGCCGCCTTGCGGACCCTCAAGACAGCCGCCCGCTTGGGAATTCCAACAGTGTTGGAAAGACCGAACACTCATACGCGATATGCTTACGAGACCGTACAGCGAGAGTCAAAGCGACTGGGCGTGCTCTTGCCGCCCGATAATGAGTACGCAAATAAGACCGATGTTCTTCGCAAGGAGGAAGAGGAGTATCAGCTCGCCGATTACCTGTTGTGCCCTTCCGATTTCGTCCTCCAGACATTCCTCGACCAAGGATTCTCGAGCGGCAGGTTGATGAGACATCAGTATGGGTACGATGAGAAAGCGTACTATCCCGCCACTAATCCGGCTGCACCAACAGAGCGCGGGCTGACCGTGCTGTTTGCCGGCGATTGCGCCGTCAGGAAGGGCGTTCATTTTGCTCTTGAGGCATGGTTGAAATCACCAGCGCATCACGACGGAACCTTCATGATTGCAGGAGGTTTTCTTCCTGCCTATGCTGAAAGGCTTTCTGGAATGCTGTCCCACCCCAGCGTTCAAGTCCTCGGTTTTCGGAACGACATTCCCGAGCTTATGCGGAAGAGTGACATCCTCGTGCTACCCAGCATTGAGGAAGGGAGCGCTCTAGTGACCTCGGAGGCCCGCGGAAGTGGGTGCGTCTTACTCGTGTCGGAAGCTACGGGTGCCATCTGCAAGCACATGGAGAATGCACTTGTCCACCGAGTGGGGGATGTGGATACCCTCAGCCGCCAAATCACCTTATTGCACGAAGATCGAGCGCTCCTTGGTCGTTTGCGGTCTAGTTCTTTGAGTTCAGTGCACGAGATTACCTGGGTTGCGGCCGGACTACGACTGCTTCAAGTCTATCGTGACGTCATAGCGGCAAAAAAGGAAGCCGTCTCACATCCACAGGTGAGTTTGTGTTCATAGTGTGTACGAAGTCGATCCTCTGGGGGACCCGCGCCGGAATGAACCAGTCTAGAGGCACTCTTATGGGTCCGTATTCATACTCCTAAGGTTGCTCAAAGCATTGTGCGCTACTTGTGGCTTCGATCCGGTGCGTGAACTTTTACAATTCTAGAATGATAGCTTTGGCAAAACAAAGGTTCTTCTAATGCTGGTAGACAGAGCTTATTACCTTCTGAAGCCGATCATGCCCTGGCGCTTGCGCCTAGCGTTGCGGCGATGGCGGGCCGATGGCCGGCGTCGAGCCTTCGCCGACGTGTGGCCGATCGACTTCAAGGCGGCCCGTCCTCCTTCTGGATGGCCGGGTTGGCCGGACGGCAAACGGTTCGCATTTGTTCTTACGCATGACGTGGAGGGTCGCAAAGGGGTGTCCCGCGTCGAGCGATTGATGAACCTAGAATTGGCGTACGGATTCAACTCGTCGTTTAACTTCGTGCCAGAGGGAGAATACCGTGTTCCCGATGCAACGCGAGGGATGCTGGATCGGGCGGGATTCGAAGTCGGGGCACACGGTTTGGAGCATGACGGCAAGCTTTACAGCTCCAGAGCGAAGTTCACCGCAAAGGTCCTTCGGATCAACGACTATCTGCGGCAGTGGAATTGCTCTGGGTTTCGCTCACCATTGATGCAGCACAAGTTGGAGTGGTTGCACACATTGGACATCGAGTATGACGCTTCCACGTTCGACACGGATCCATTTGAACCTCAACCGGACGGCATGGGCACTATCTTTCCATTCTGGGTGCCAGGTCCGAATGGCACTGGCTATGTCGAACTTCCTTACACGCTGGTTCAGGATTTCACGTTGTTTGGCGTTCTTCGCGAACGGAACATAGACATTTGGAAGCGCAAGGTTGATTGGGTTGCTGAGCACGGCGGCATGGTGTTGCTGAACACGCATCCAGATTACATGTTTTTTGATGGCCAGCAGGATCGGGATGAATTTCCGATCTCATACTATGAAGAGCTTCTCGACTATGTGCGTGAGAGACATCGGGGATGTTATTGGCCTGCTCTTCCGCGGGAAGTTGCACGGTATTACCGAGAGCAAATTCCGCTTCCTTTGCGGAATACACGCAAGAAGATCTGCATGGTGGCCTATACGCCATACGAGGCTGACAATCGTGTGCGGCGTTACGCAGAGACACTTGCGAAGCGTGGCGATCAGGTGGATGTAATCGCCATAAGCGGAGCGGATGTTGGACAGTCGGGGAAGGAAATCAATGGCGTAACGGTTTATCGAGTTCAACACCGTGAGCACAACGAACGTTCCAAATGGACCTATGCATGGCGCTTGTTACGTTTTCTTTTGAAATCTTCGAGGACGCTAACGAGACTGCATAGGCGGACTCGGTACGATGTAATTCATGTTCATAACATGCCAGATTTTCTGGTGTTTGCGGCGTGGTATCCAAAGTTGGCCGGGGCGAAATTGATCCTCGACATTCATGACGTCGTTCCTGAGTTGTTCGCGAATAAGTTTCGAACGAAATTCAAATCGACTTATATCGGAATGTTGAAAGCAATCGAAAGAGTATCGGCGAGATTTGTCGACCACGTGATTGTGTCGAACCACCTCTGGCATAAGACGGTAATTGCGCGCTCGGTTCCAGAAGGCCGATGTTCGGTACTCATTAATCATGTCGATCCTGCGATGTTTGCGCGGCATGCCAGAACAAGAACTGACAACAGATTTATCGTTTTGTTCCCGGGGAGCCTGCAGTGGCATCAGGGGTTGGATATCGCAATCTCAGCCTTTGCCGAGGTCAAGCGCAAGGCTCCGAATGCGGAGTTCCACATCTACGCCGGAGCGGGCGGCGATATGGAGGTATCTCTAAGACTCTTGGTGCAACGACTTGGTCTCGAGGACAGCGTGAAGTTCTACCGAGGCGTGTCGCTCGACAGAATGGCTGCAGTGATCGCCAATGCCGACCTTGGAGTCGTCCCCAAAAGGGCTGACTCATTTGGAAACGAAGCTTACAGCACCAAGATCATGGAATTCATGTCACAAGGGGTGCCTGTGGTCGTGTCTCGTACGAAGATCGACACCTTCTATTTTGAGAAAGAAGATGTTCATTTCTTTCGCTCGGGTGACAGTGAAGCCATGGCCGAGGCCATGCTCGAAGTTATCAACAACCAGAAGCTGCGTGAGTCTCTGATCGCACGAGGCTATGAGTATGTCGAGCGCAATGGCTGGGACCGGAAAAAGAAAGAGTATCTGGATCTTATAGATTCGCTTTCGACAGAGTGCTTCGAGGATATTGAGCCGGCGCTATCGGCAGCGTTGCAATTCCAAAAGAGGCGCAATCGGCAGGCGAGCACAGCCCCCACCAATGGGCAGGTCGGCAGGCTGGCCATGAAGCTCAGTGATCCCGCGTCGGTCTCGTCCTGTGAAGGAAAACTGGCGCAGCGGCAGCGCCAATAGGCGACAGGAGTGGCCCGCAATGTCCGGGCAGGAATCAGTATGGCTAAGATCGTGAATCGCAAATCATCGGAGTGTTATGTAGCTATTGTTGGGGCAGGTCCCTATGGACTTTCCGCAGCGACGTACCTTCGAGCGGCGCACATAGAAACACGGGTCTTTGGTGAGCCGATGGCATTTTGGCAGAACCAGATGCCGGCCGGAATGTGTTTGCGGTCGAATTGGGGAGCTTCGCACATTGCCGATCCAAAGCGCGCGCTGACGCTTGACGGATATTGTAGTCAAAACGGCAATCACCTGCCAAAGCTCATTCCTCTGGAGCGTTTTGTTGATTACGGCCGTTGGTACCAGAACTGCGCTGTCCCGGATCTGGACAAGCGCAATGTTTGTAGCGTCGAAATCGATGCGCGCGGGTTTAAGCTGGTCATGACGGATGGCGAGGAATTCACCTCGCGGCACGTAGTGGTAGCAGCGGGAATCGGTGCGTTTGCTACTCGGCCTTCGGAATTCGCGGACATTCCTTCCGCGCTGGCTTCGCATACGAGTGAGCACAACAATCTCAGGAAATTTAAGGGCCAGCGAGTGGTTGTCGTCGGTGCGGGGCAAAGTGCATTGGAGTCCGCCGCATTGTTAAAAGATGCTGATATTCAGGTCGAGGTGATTGCGCGGACAAAGACCCTCAACTGGGTGGGGCTACATCCGAGATTGCATCATCTAGGGTTGATTTCGAAAATGCTGTATTCGACGAGAGATGTTGGGCCGGCGGGGATTAGCCGGCTGGTTGCAATGCCGCGTTTGTTTCGTCGTTTCCCCCGACGTTTCCAGGCTCGTACCGCCTACCGCGCGATCCGGCCGGCTGGCGCTGGCTGGCTGCAATCGCGGATTGTGGGACTGCCCATCACACTGGGGTGTAAGGTGGTTTCAGCTACTGTTGCTGGGAGCCACCTTCGCCTTCGACTTGACGACGGTACGGAGCGCCTTGTCGATCATGCGCTTCTCGCGACGGGATTCCGGGTCGACGTTTCACGCTATCCTTTCCTTGCTCCGTCACTATTGAAGCGACTGGAAACAGCGGACGGCTTCCCTGTGCTCAATCGTGGACTGGAGTCTTCGATTCCTGGATTGCATTTTCTTGGTAAGCCTGCGGCATGGAGCTTCGGACCACTGCTCGGATTTGTTTCGGGAGCGGAATTTGCCTCGAACGAATTGATTCGTTTCATTATTCGCAAAAACGGAAGGAACTGATCCGTGAGCGCTTTAACCCAAGCCGTCCCAAGGCCCGGCATTGTGCATTCTGCGCGCCATACCGTCGGGGTGGTCGTGATCGGCGGCGACTACCAGGGGCTAGGCATTGTTCGCAGTCTCGGCCGGCGAGGCGTGCCGGTTTGCGTCGTGGACGATGAATATTCAATCTCCAGATACTCGCGATACTCGAAGCGGTTTGTGAGCTTGCCGGACCTGCGCGATCAGCGTAAGGCGGTGGATAGCCTGCTCGAGATCGGGAAGCGGCTAGGCTTAGAGGGCTGGGTCCTTTACCCAACGCGGGAGGAACTCGTCGCTGCCTTTTCGCACCGCCGTTCAGAACTCGGCGAAGTGTTCCGAGTTCCTACACCAGGTTGGGAAAGCGTGAAGTGGGCTTGGGACAAGAGGAACACTTATCGACTTGCCCTGGAGCTCGATATTCCGGCGCCCGTCACACACTATCCCGAGAATGTTGACCAATTGGCTCAACTGGATAGCCTCGAAGCTCCATTTGTGGTTAAGCCCGCAATCAAGGAACACTTTTTCTACGCCACCAAAGCCAAAGCATGGTGTGCGAACAGCCACTCCGAGTTAAGAACTCTGTTTCAACGGGCATCTGAGCTGGCCGGTCACGGAGAGATCATGGTGCAAGAGTTGATTCCCGGCGGCGGCAGCCAGCAGTTCTCGTATTGCGCATTTTTCCGTAACGGGGAAGCGGTGGGGAAGATGGTCGTGCGGCGCACGCGTCAACACCCGCTTCAATTTGGAAGAGCCAGCACGTATGTCGAGACGGTAGACGTGCCACTTCTGGAGACACTGTCCGAGCGATTCCTGCGAGCGATCGATTACTACGGTCTGGTCGAACTGGAGTATAAGCTGGATCCACGTGATTCCCAATACAAGCTCCTCGACGTAAATGCTAGAACGTGGGGCTATCACAGTCTCGGGGCAAAAGCTGGCGCGGACTTCAGCTACATGCTTTACGCGGATCAAGTCGGTTTGCCCGTGCCAGTCAGTAAAGGCCGCCCTGGAGTGGCATGGGTTCGCACGACAACAGACCTTCCTGCAGCAGCGATGGCGATTCTCAGCGGTGACACAAGTTTGAAGAGCTATCTCCAGTCATTAAAAAACTGCAAGGTGGAGGCGGTGTTCAGCGCTAGGGACCCCCTCCCCGGGCTGGCCGAAGTGGCCCTCATCCCCTATTTGGCAATTAAGAGAGGCTTTTGAAACCTGGCTGAATAGCTATTCAATTTATGTTTTCTGGAGGAATGGAGTGAGTTTGCCTGAGTCTGAAAGTCCCCTACTGCAAGGGGTCGCGATCGTTGGAATGGCAGGACGCTTTCCGGGTGCTCAGAGCGTCGCAGAATTTTGGCGCAACCAGATTAATGGGATTGAGGCGATTTCCCACTTCCGCGTTGAAGATCTCGAAATTCCGGACGCCGCCGGCATCGCGCAAAACCCGAACTACGTTCGCGCTCGCTCGGTTCTTGACGACGTGGATATGTTCGAGCCCGAGTTTTTCGGAATCCTTCCGAAGGAAGCGGAGCTAATCGACCCGCAGCAGCGGCTTTTTCTGGAGTGTTGCTGGCAGGCCTTTGAGGACGCGGGATACGATCCCGCCAATTATGATGGCCCGGTCGGGGTCTATGCAGGGAGCAGCACCAGCACGTATTTTCTGTCGCGTCTCTGCACCAAACCAGGCTTCATTCGAAAGTTTATCGGAGGTTACCAGGTCGAAAACTACCCCGAGATGATGGGAAACAACCTGGACTTCCTCTCGACTCGAGTCTCCTACAAGCTCAATCTTCGCGGACCCGCTTTCACCATGCAGTCGGGCTGCTCGACCTCATTAGTGGCCATCTGTCAAGCATGTCAGTCTCTGCTCACCTATCAGAGTGACATGGCGCTAGCGGGAGGTGCCTCGATCACTCTCCCACAGAAGCGCGGGTCCTATTATCAGGAAGGTGGCATGACCTCGCCCGACGGCCACTGCCGGACATTTGACGCTGACGCCCAAGGAACGGTGTTCGGAGGCGGTGTTGCGGTCGTGTTGCTGAAACGCTTGGAAGATGCCGTACGCGAAGGGGACCAGATCTACGCGGTGATTCGCGGCTTCGCGGTTAATAACGACGGTGCAGCTAAGGTCGGCTATACCGCTCCCAGTGTGGAAGGTCAGGCCAGCGTCATTGCGCTGGCTCAAGCGGCGGCTGGAATCGACCCCGACCACCTGGGCTATATAGAAGCGCATGGCACCGGCACGCCATTGGGCGACCCGATCGAGCTTGCAGCCCTTACACAGGCATTTCGGATACGAACTTCCGCTAAGAGATTTTGCGTGGTTGGCACGGCCAAGACCAACGTCGGTCACCTGGACATCGCTGCGGGTGTGACGGGCCTGATCCACGCCACCCACGTTGTGCGACATGGTGTATTTCCGCCTACTCTACATTTCAACAAGCCCAATCCGAAGTTCGATCTTGAGAACAGTCCGTTTTACGTGAACACCAAGTTATCTGAGTGGAAGGCCAATAAGACGCCGCGGCGTGCTGGAGTTAGCGCTTTCGGTGTTGGCGGAACCAATGCGCACGTTGTTCTGGAACAGGCGCCGGCGCAGGTTCCTGATCCAACGCACCGCCCGCTGCAGTTGTTGGTGCTCTCGGCGCGCTCACAGGCTGCGCTCGATCAGGCGACCCACAACCTCGCGCAACATTTGAAAGCGAATCCGGACGTGAACCTCGCCGATGTAGCCTGGACACTCCAGGTCGGGCGACGCTCGTTTTCATTCCGGCGTGCTGTGGTGGCATGTGACGTTGCTGAGGCTACGACCGCGCTTTCGCAGCGCGACAGCAAGCGGGTCCGAACACGGACCCAAGGTAAGGAGAAGCCCGGTATCTGTTTCCTCTTCCCAGGACAGGGATCGCAGCATCCCAACATGGCTCGAGAGGTATATCAGACCGAGCCGGTTTTTCGCGACACGGTCGACCGTTGTGCAGAGCTGCTGCGTCCACACATGGGCGAGGAACTTCGCGAGCTGCTTTATCCTCCACAAGGCGCATCGGACGAAGCCAAGCGACGTATCACGGATACCATAGTCGCGCAACCTGCCATCTTTACGATCGAGTACGCGCTCGCTCAACTCTGGATGAGTTGGGGAATTCGACCTCAAGCCATGCTTGGCCACAGTATTGGCGAATTCGTCGCGGCTTGTTTGGCAGGAGTCTTCACGCTGGAAGACGCGCTCTCTCTGGTGGCGGAACGCGGACGCATGATGCAAGAAGTGCCCGCAGGTGGAATGCTCTCCGTGCGTCTTCCGGAGGCCGAGGTTCGTGGCCGGCTCAACGGACGGCTCTCTCTGGCAGCGGTCAATGCGCCATCTCTATGTGTCGTGGCAGGGCCTTTTGACGCACTGGAACAGTTCGAGCATCAGCTCAGCAGCGACGGGGTAGTGAGCCGAAAGTTGGTGACCTCGCATGCATTCCATTCGGCCATGATGGACCCGATTGTTGAGCCATTTACAGCGCGGGTGAAGCAAGTCCATCTGAGGCCTCCACAGATTCCCTACATCTCGGGTGTTACGGGGAAATGGATTTCGGAAAAGGAAACCACCGATCCAACCTACTGGGCCAGCCATTTCCGCCAAGCGGTGCAATTTTCGGCTGGTGTAACGGAGCTCCGGAAAAACCCCAACAATATTTTGCTCGAAGTCGGGCCCGGCAATGTATTGAGCATGCTGGCGCGCCAACACGCAGGACCATCGGATCAGCCTATTGTCTCCTCACTTTCCGATGGCTTCTCCGGAGAAGGCGATGAAGCGAGCCTAATGGGCGCACTCGGCTCGATGTGGCTCGCTGGCGCACAACCCATATGGAAGGCCCTGTACGGCGAAGAGCATAGACTCCGCATCTCCTTGCCTACCTATCCTTTCGAACGAAAGCGATACTGGCTTCAAGCACCCGCCGCCGAGGAGGTTTCATCACAACTGCCGGCCACACCTGCAGCCGGTTTCTCATCAATCGAAATCCCATCCCCCCAGTTGGAGGAAATGGAACTCGTGAATACCCTAACGCAACCAGATGCTGCTGCCACGGCTGTCCTCAGTCGTACGGGTCGAATCCGTGTCGCACTTGCCGAAATCTTCGAAGACCTCTCGGGCGTGAACCTTTCACAAACGGACGGCACCACGACGTTCCTCGAAATGGGCTTTGATTCTCTTTTCTTGACTCAGGTGACTCAAGCGTTACAGAGTAAGTTTGGGCTGAAGGTTACTTTCCGCCAGTTACTCGGCGATCAGTGCAGCATGAACGCATTAGCCGAGTATATGGACAGCAAGCTCCCGGCTGATGTCTTCCCGGCGGCCATCCCAACGCCGGTGGCAGCACCGCAAGCACGAGTGGCCCAGGCGCCTGTCCCAGCCGCTTCCACATCTGCAGAATTGGCCACTCCACTAGTGAATGGAAACGGAGGCATCTCTATGCCCGAATCGTCGGTCGAGCGCTTGATGCGCGAACAGCTCCAAGCTATGAACCAGCTCTTCTCGAAGCAGCTGGAAACTCTGCGCGGCGCGTCACCATCAACCACGCCAGCAGCAGCGGTTGGGGTTCCCGTACCCACAGCACCGAAGCCCGCGGCCGCAGCAGCAATGCCAGCAGCTTCGACTGCAGTTCAGCCTCCGCCTACCGAGCCAGGCGTGAACGCCAAGGAAGAGTTCAAGCCTTTCGGGCCTTACAAACCACCTCAAAAGGGTGCGTCGGGTAACGTAACTCCGCGGCAAAAGCAGGGTTTGCGGCGGCTGATGGAGCAATACATTAAGCGGACTGCGAAATCGAAAGCTATGACTCAGGAATACCGTTTCCCGCTCGCGGATCCGCGAGTTGTCTCAGGCTTCCGGTCGCAGTGGAAAGAGATGGTGTATCCGATCGTTACGACGCGTTCAAAAGGCTCCCGCCTATGGGATGTCGATGGCAATGAATACATTGACATCTTGAACGGCTTTGGTCCGATCATGTTGGGGCATCGCCCCGATTTTGTCGAGAAGGCCATTGAGCAGCAATTACACGAAGGCTTCGAGATTGGTCCGCAAACGCCGCTCGCGGGCGAAGTTGCCAAGATGTTCTGTGAGATGAGTGGGAACGAACGAATGACTTTCTGCAACACCGGCTCCGAGGCAGTCATGGCGGCTCTGCGCGTGGCACGGACTGTAACCGGGCGCAATAAGGTCGTGCTTTTTGCCGGCGCCTATCACGGCATGTTCGATGAGGTTCTGGTGAAGGGGTTCAAGAAGGGCGGCGTGCCGCAGTCGGCACCCGTAGCTCCGGGAATTCCGCGCGAGAAAGTTGCCAACGTCACCGTCCTTGACTATGGCACGGCGGAATCACTGGAGTGGATCCGACAGAACGCCAAGGATCTGGCGGCGGTACTGGTTGAACCGGTTCAAAGCCGCCATCCACATCTGCAGCCGCGCGAATTCTTGCACGAGATTCGCAAAATCACACAAGAATCCGGTTCGGCATTGATATTCGATGAGGTGGTAACCGGCTTCCGTGTGCATCCTGGTGGCTGTCAGGCGCTGTTTGGCATTCGCGCTGACCTGGCGACGTACGGCAAGGTTGTGGCGGGTGGCATGCCGATCGGTGTTCTAGCTGGCAAAGCTCAGTTCATGGACGCTTTAGATGGCGGGCAGTGGCAGTTCGGCGACGAGTCTTACCCTGAGGTGGGCGTGACATTTTTTGCTGGGACGTTCGTGCGCCATCCTCTGACAGTCGCGGCCATTAAGGCAGTCCTCAAGCATTTCAAGGACGAGGGACCCGCCTTACAGGAACGGCTCAACGAGAAGACGGCAGGAATGGTAAAGAAAATCAACGAATGCTTTGAGCAGAACAATGTTCCGTCTCGTCTTGAGCACTTCGGGAGCATTTTTTACTTCGGGTTTCCCAGTGAAGAGCGCTTCACGAGTTTGTTTTACTATTTCCTGCGAGCGAAGGGGATCCATATCCTCGAAGGATTCCCGTGTTTTCTCACGACCGCACACAGCGATGCTGACATCGAGCGGATCATCTCCGCATTTAACGAAAGCGTCGCTGACATGCAGAAGGCGGGCTTCTTCCCCATGCCGGCAGGCATCGGCCAAGGTGCCAGGCCAGACGCACAACCTGTTTCTTCGCCGCTTTCCGAGCTTGTTCCACAGGCACCTTTAACCGAGCCCCAACTCGAAGTATGGCTTTCAGACCAGCTCGGCGAAGAGGCCTCCTGCAGCTACAACGAATCTTTTAGTCTGCAGCTGCGTGGCAAGTTAAATGAAACCGCTCTTAGGAAAGCATTGCAGCAGGTTCTTGCCCGACACGACGCGCTGCGGGCGACCTTTAGCCGGGAGGGTGATCTTCAACGTTTCTCTCCTGAGTTGGATATTCAAGTCCCAACTGTTGATCTGAGCCAGCTTGCTCCGGCCGACCGCGAGGCGCGGGTCAGGCAAATCATTAGCGATGACGCGCATAACGTTTTCCCTCTGTTTGATGGACCGCTGGTAAGAGCGCAACTGGTGAGGATGGAGGAGCAGCATCACCTGTTGATCTTTACTTCGCACCACATTGTGTGCGACGGATGGTCCACAAATGTGCTGCTGGACGAGTTATCCAACGCGTACAACGCGCTGGATCGGGGCGCGACGGCTGATCTTCCCGCACCGATGAGTTTTGGTGCGTACGCTAAGTTACAGTCCGAATTCTTGAATGGGCCGGAAGGGGCGGAGGTCGAAAAGTATTGGCTGAAGCAATTTGAAAAGCCGGCTCCGTTGCTGGACCTGCCAACGGATCGGCCTCGTCCCTCCGTGAAAGAGTATAAGGGTGCGACCTACCGCTGGAAGATTGACGCGGCTACCTACAACGATCTCAAGAAACTGGGAGCGAAACAGAGGTGCACCTTGTTCGTGACATTGCTCTCGGCGTTTCAGATACTGTTGAGCCGGTTGAGCGGGCAGGACGACATTGTTGTTGGGGTGCCGACAGCTGGCCAGTCGCTGCTGGATGAAGCGGTACTGGTCGGCCATTGCGTGAACTTCATCCCGCTTCGGGGTGATTTGACGGGCAATCCGACCGCAGCTGAATTCTTGACTCAGATGAAGAAGACAGTTCTGGACGGATACGATCACCAGAACTATACCTATGGCAGATTGGTGCGCAAACTGGCATTGCAGCGAGATCCCAGCCGCCTGCCCCTCATGGAGATTCAATTTAACCTGGAGCGAGTGGGCGACGACTTGACCTTCGAGGCGTTGAAAGTTGATGTGGATCCCAATCCGAAGAGCTTCGTGAACTTCGATATCTTCCTCAATATTGTCGAATCCAAAAACGGACTCACCCTGGATTGTGACTACAACACAGGCCTCTTCGATGAAGCCACAATGGGCCGCTGGCTCCGTCACTATCAGACACTGCTCGAAGGTATGATTTCGGGAGTTGCCCGGCCAGTCTCGCAGCTGCCCTTGCTGGCGGAAGGCGACCGCCGTCAATTAACGCAGTGGAACGCAACGGAGGCAGAATACCCGCGTAAGGCTTGCGTTCATCAACTATTCGAAGCTCAGGCGAAAGTGACGCCAGATGCGATAGCGGCAGTGTTCGAGAGCCAGGAGTTGTCCTACGCGGAGTTAGATTGTCGCGCCAATCAACTGGCTAACCATTTGCAGAAACTTGGTGTCAAGCCGGGTGTTCTCGTCGGACTTTTCGTCGAGCGTTCCCTGGACATGATTATTGGCCTGCTGGGCGTGCTGAAGGCGGGGGGGGCTTACGTTCCTATGGATCCCACGTATCCGCTGGAGCGCATCAAGTTTGTCCTCGCGGACGCCGACGTGCCGATTCTATTGACCCAGGAGAAGTTGGCTCCGAATGTGCCGTCGTCGTTGGCACGCATCGTCCACCTCGATACGGACTGGAGCGTGATTGAACGTGAGAGCAGTAACGCTCCGCGGGTTTCGCTCACTTCGGAGGAACTGGCCTATGTGATCTACACCTCAGGCTCTACGGGCAAACCCAAGGGCGTTGAAATCCAACATCGGGCGGTAGTCAATCTGCTTTCCTCGATGCGAAAGAAGCCAGGGCTGGACGCGAAGGATACATTGTTGGCGGTGACCACGCTATCGTTCGATATCGCAGGTCTGGAACTCTTTCTGCCGCTTTGTGTTGGAGCCAAGCTCGTGATCGCGAGTCGGGAGGCAGCCGCTGACGGTAACCAGCTTCTCGCTCGGCTGAGCTCTTCCGGCGCGACCGTAATGCAGGCAACCCCTGTCACTTGGAAGCTCCTGTTGGAAGCCGGGTGGAACGGAGAACCGCGCCTCAAAGCACTCTGCGGAGGTGAGGCATTTCCGCGCGAACTGGCTAACGAACTGGCGAAACGCGCTGCCAGCGTGTGGAACATGTACGGTCCGACCGAAACGACGATCTGGTCATCAACTGTGCAGGTGAAGCCAGGGGACGGCCCAGTGCCCATCGGCCCGCCCATCGACAATACTCAGTTCTATGTCCTGGATACATACAACGAATTGGCTCCGACCGGTGTGCCGGGCGAGTTGCACATTGGTGGCGACGGCCTGGCTCGGGAATATTTCCGCCGTCCCGAGCTGACCGCTGAGAAGTTTATCGGTGATCCATTCAGCCGCGCTTCGCATTCCAGACTCTACAAAACAGGCGATTTGGTTCGCCGTGATGCTGGTGGCAATATCGAGTTCCTGGGCAGGCTGGACCATCAAGTGAAGCTCCGCGGGTTCCGCATCGAACTCGGGGAAATCGAGACGGTTTTGGCTCGTTATCCTGGTATCCGCGATACGGTCGTTATTGTTCGCGAAGATGTTCCCGGAGACAGGCGATTGGTTGCATACGTAACCAGTGACCAGCAGGCGTTGACGGTGGTTGCGATCCGCGAATTCCTCACCGGCAAGTTACCCAACTACATGTTGCCTTCGGCAGTAGTACGGATGGACTCGATGCCGCTTACGCCGAACGGAAAGATTGACCGCAAGGCGTTGCCTGCCCCGGATAGTGGTCGCACGACTCGGAAAAGGGAGTTCGTAGCACCAGCCACCGACCAGGAGAAAGCGCTGGCCAGCATTTGGGCAGAGGTGCTCCACCTGGAACAAGTCGGCGTGACGGACAATCTGTTTGAGTTAGGCGCGGATTCTTTGCATATATTCCAGATTGCGGCGAGAGCGGGCAAGGCCGGAATCAAGATTGCTCCTGCGCAATTCCTGAAGCATCGCACAATTACCGCCCTGTTGGCCCAGATCAAGAACAATGGCAACGGTAGTGGGAAGGCTGTGATGTCAGCCATCGTTCCAGTCTCCCGGGAAAAATACAGAGTGAAAGCGGTTCTCAGCATACCCCAGAAGGAATCGGTGAAGTGACGGACTTGGAGCACGCGAGGCCACCGTTCGCACATGGCGGTGCAACGAGCGCACCAGCGGAAGAGGTGTTTGTTCTCCCGCCCTCGCTTGGACAAGAGCGGTTTTGGGGACTTGACCGCATAAAGCCAGGCAATCCCACCTGGAGCGTTCCGGTGCGCTTCCGTTTGCAGGGTGCACTCAACATCGAATTCGTGAAGCGTGCGTTCAACGAGATCGTTCGACGCCATGAAGCCCTGCGCACGACCTTTTCGGTTGATGACGGACAGCCTGTGCAGGTAATCAGGCCAACCTCGGAGATCGAGGTCCCGGTCACCGACCTCCGACGACTGCCGAAGGCGGAACGAGACGCAGAGATGGATCGGCTATCCTTCCAGGAGGCCCGCCGGGGGTTTGACTTGAGCGTAGGTCCGCTCTTGCGCGTCAGCCTGCTCAGGGTTGAGGACAACGAGCACGTTCTGCTGGTTACCCCGCACCACACAGTGGCAGACTACTGGTCGATCGGCCTTATCTCGAACGAACTCGGAGCGCTTTATGAAGCGTACTCGCGGGGATCTGATCCAGCCCTTCCTGAATTACGAGTCCAGTATGGTGACTATTCAATCTGGCAGCGTGAACAAGCAGAGGGGCCGGTCGTTCAAAGTGAACTCGCGTACTGGAAGAACCAGTTAAGGGATCTTCCATTGCTCGATTTCCCTACCGACAATCCGAGAGGCGATCTCCCGACTTACGATGCCACCATAACGTCAATCCTACTCCCCGTAGGGCTTACGGATGCGATTAAGGAAATGGCCAACCGCGAAGGCGCCACCTTCTTCAACACGATGCTGGCGGCGCTTGCAATGGTCATGTACCAATACACCGGACAAGATGATTTTGGGGTAGCTACGCAAGTGGCTGGCCGCACCAATGTCGAGATGGAGCCACTGATTGGGCTTTTCATCAACAACGTAATCCTACGCATGGATCTTTCTGGAGACCCGTCATTCTCAACCCTGGTCAGCCGGGTTCAGGACACCGGTTTGCAGGCGATTGCAAATCAGAATCTCCGCTTCGAACAACTCCTGAAGGAACTGCGACCGAGGGATTATCCGAGCCATCACACTTTGTTTCGCTTGAACTTCATCTGTCAGAGGGATCCAGTTAAGCCTCTGGAGTTCGCCGGAGTCAAACTGACGGTGATTCCGTCCAAGTGCCAGGGCGCACTGTACGACCTGAATGTTTTTCTTGTCCTGCGAAATGAAGGTTGGCGTTTGGCTTGCGAATACAACACCGACCTCTTCGATGCCGGCACGATTACGCGATTGCTGAGCAACTATAGGACAATGCTTGAGAGCATCGCGCAGAATCCGGACTGCAAGCTCTCGGAGTTCCCCGTTCCCGAAGGCATCACGGACCTCGTACGGAAGAAGGCAGGCGAAACGCGGCGTGGAAATCCCTCTGCCAACTTGACCTCCTCCGCGGTGGTGCCGACGCACTCCTTAGGTGCTGCAGTCTTAGAGCCGGCGACCTTGATGGAACCTGAGATCTTTGTAGCAGATCCCGCCCACGGGATCGCTCCCGAACGTTGCCAAATGCCCGCAAGCGTGGCGCAGGAACGCTTCTGGACACTCGAAGAGTTGACACCAGGCAACCCCGCACTGCACATGCGCGCGTGCGTGCGGGTAACAGGCAGGCTCTCCCTCGATCACTTGGAGAAGAGTCTCCAGTACCTAGTGGGCCGCCACGAAACACTGCGTACCACATTTGAACGGATGGAGCACGAATTGGTGCAGGTCATCTCGCCATCGTTGCATGTACCTTTGCCGGTGACGTCCCTGGAAGATGTGCCGGAAGCAGACCAGCTAACACGCCTCAAGGAGGCGATCCGTGAGGAAGCGAGCGCTCCTTTTGACTTGGCGCGTGGACCGCTACTTCGAGCACGCATCTTTCGCCTTGGCCGTCAGGATCATGTCCTGGTTATCAGCACCCATCACGTATTAGTTGATGGGTGGTCGCAAGGCATCATTCAGCGCGACCTATGGACCGTTTATCAGGCGCTGGTGGAGGGCCGCGAACCTGCTCTGCCTCCTCTCACCATTCAATACGGCGACTTTGTGCACTGGCAGCAGGAATGGTTGTCGTCCGACGAAGCGCAGGAGCAGCTTGAATTCTGGAAAAAACAACTCGCGGCTCCGTTGCCGGCGTTGAACTTTTCATCTGACAAACCGGTTCATGGTCAGCCCGGGTCCGAGCCAATGGAGACGTTGCTCCTGCCCAATGACCTAACGAGTGCATTGAAGAATTTCGGTCAATCCCATGATGTAACAATGTTTATGGTGCTGGTGGCTGGGTTCGCTGCACTGCTCTCCCGGCGCACGGATCAGAAGGATATCCTGATCGGTTCACCCGTTGCCCATCGCCAACCCGAGACTGAACCGCTCATCGGTCCATTCGCTGGGCCGGTTTCGCTTCGCATCGACCTGTCCGGGAATCCTACGCTAGGCGAACTGCTAAACCGGGTGCGAGATATCACGGTCAGCGCTCTCAGCCACGCGGATATTCCATTTGAAGTGCTTCTCCAGAAGTTGGACTCGAGTGCGCTGCGCGGGCGAAATCCACTGTCACAATGCTACTTTTTCTTTCAGAATGCATTTCTGCAGCCGCGAACGTTGGGCGAGTTGTCGGTGACGCCATTGCGGGATTTTGGTCTGGGTACCCATTTCGAACTACAAATGGGCCTGCTGGAACGTCAAGAGGGAATGCGTGCCCAACTGGAGTACAACCCTGCACTCTTTGACCCCACTGCCATCCGTCGCATGCTGGAAGATTACAAGAAGATTCTGGATGCAATGCTGGAGAACCCCGACTTAAAGGTCGCTGAATTGGGAGTGTCCGTTCGGCCAAAATCGCACCCCCCGTTGGCAGCAGGATCTTCACAGAGCGAAATGCCGCTTCCACAAAACGAGACGGAAAGGCAGTTGAAACAAATCTGGGAAGACCTTCTCGGCACTCGATCCATAGGCGTCCATCAGAATTATTTTGAGCTCGGCGGAAACTCGATACTGGCTGTACGCTTGTTCGCTCAAATTGAAAACGTTTTCAAGGTCAAGCTTCCCCTGTCGACACTGCTCGAAGCGCCGACTATCAAAGAGCTCGCTCGTGCTCTTCGCAGCGAGGGAAGCGCTCCGACGTGGTCCCCGGTTGTACCGATGCAGCCTCACGGGTCGCGGCCTCCTTTTTTCTGCGTGCACGCTGCGGGTGGGAATGTGCTCCTTTACCGCGATCTGTCTCGGCACCTTGGTGCGGACCAGCCTTTCTATGGCTTGCAATTTCCAGGATTGGACGGTGAGCAACCATTGCTCACTCGAATAGAAGATATAGCCGCACTCTACGTCCAAGAAATCCGGAGTATCCAGCGCCACGGCCCATATTTCTTGGGGGGCTATTGCTTAGGTGGTACGATCGCTTTGGAGATGGCTCAGCAACTTACCAGGAATGGCGAGGAAGTTGCCCTGTTAGCATTGTTCGATACGCTCAATTGGTCAAAGATCCCTCCCTATTCCATCTGGAGCAAGACCTATCATCAAGGGGAGAGATTGGTATTCCACGCGCGTAATTTCATGCTTCTGAGGTTCAAAGATAAGATCAAGTTCTTTCAGGAGAAACTGAAAATACTCCGAAGCAGATCCAATATCTGGCGCGGTATGTTGTCTAGGAAGCTAGGAAAAGAGCCACACGGAAGCAGGTCAGAATCCTCACTGCTAGCGCAGATTTGGGATATCACCGATCGAGCCGCCGTAAGATACGTCGCGCGACCCTACCCTGGGCGCATCACGGATTACCGTCCATTGAAACAGTACTCGAAATACTTCGGTCCCAACATCTATTGGGACGGTTTGGCTCTTGGAGGTTACGACACCGTAGTCTTACCGGTGTACCCGGCCGGCATGCTCTTGGAGCCGTTCGTAAAACAACTGGCTGCAGAGTTGAAGGTATCAATGGATAGAGCGATGCGCAACGTACCGGCTCAGCCAACGAAAATGAAAGGCGACACCCGACTCGAAAACGTATCGGTGCCTGGCACGCTGCAGGAGAAACATGTCTGAGGTTTCCATATGGCTTCAGCTGGGGAAGTGTTGGGGGACAGAAGAAAATGGTAGTAACCGAGTTAGCTCCCGGCGAATTGTCGGCTGTGATTGTCGCCACGCACCACTATGGTCGATAGACTGTTCGGCGAGAAAAGGAAATCTCTTGGGATGGTCGGGCAATATCCAAAGGAGGGAGAGACATGTCGGGTACAACAGCTAAAAAGCCAATGAAGGCTCCAGTTTTTGTTCTTGGTTCCCCTCGATCTGGCACAACACTGTTGTATGACATGCTGATCTCCTCAGGACAGTTTGCTGATTATCGGGTCGAAAGCAGAGTGTTTAATCAAGTCACGACCCCGTTCGGAAGTCTCAAGTCAACACGGAACCGGACGAGGTTGATAAACGCGTGGCTGCACAGCGATTATTTTCAGCGATCTGGCTTAGAAGCTGAAGATATTCGCGCAAGGCTCCTGGCCGAATGCAGGGATGCTGGAGATTTCCTGCGAATCGTGATGGAAGGCATAGCCCGCAGTCAGGGCGTGGAGCGATGGGCAGAGAAGACTCCTGCCCACCTCCTATATATCCGCAGATCAAGCAGACCATCCCCGACGCGCTGATCATTCACGTCATTCGGGACGGGAGAGATGTCGCGGCGTCGATGAGCCGGATGGGGTGGGGTGATGCTTTTCCGTGGGATACGCGACACCGGCTGCTGGTTTGCGGCCTCTATTGGCAATGGCTGGTCCAGAAGGGAAGGGAATATGGCCGGAGGCTCGGCCCCGTCTACCTGGAGGTGCACTATAAAGAACTGGTGCAACACCCAAAGGAAACGCTGGTAACCTTGGGTGATTTTATCCACTGCGACCTAAATTACGATCGCATTCGGCAAGACGCGATCGGTGCGGTTAGCAAGCCAAACACATCCTTTGGAGAGGAAGTCCGCAGGAGCACATTCAGTCCAATAGGACGTCGAAGGGATTTTACCGACCTGGAGGCGACGCGCATGGAAGGACTGCTCGGGGCATTTCTTAGGGAACTGGGTTATCAGACGAGTACATCGCATGCGCCGGACTTCACAGCATGGAGGATTCGGGTTTTCTATTCGCTCTATCGTAAGGTGAAACAGCAGCTCCGGCGGGGCCCCGTGGGTAGATTTTTGATCAGCACTGATATTTTAGGCAGCGGCGCGTTGAGCCAGTTGGATTCGCGATGGGAGGCTCTTGCCGAGGTACCCGTTCAGGCACTGCACGGCTCCGAGCAGGCTCCTCTAGTCGAGATTCAAGATCAGTCTTAACGGGCAGCCCGGTGACAAGAGCGGGCCCCAAAGGTGTGGTGGAGGACACTCGATTGCACCAAGACGCGCGTACCCCGCCTACTGTTGAATGGGATGCGGGAGCCGAACATCGGGTGACTGGATTCTCCGTTGACGATGCTCAAGGACTCAACCCCACGAAGGCGAGATTGCGCTGGAACGAGCAATATTACTGTGTGAATATTATGCAAACCTCAATAGCACAGATTCAATGTCTCACCACGAACCAAGATAACTCCGCAATTAGGGGATGCGTTCGTGCCCGGGGTCTCCCCCAATGAGAGCATGCATGGTTTCATACTCGATGTATGACTCTGACAGCCGGGTGCGCCGTTATGCGGAAACGCTCGTAAAACATGGGTACCGCGTGGATGCCGTGGCGCTGCGACGGGAGAACCAGAGCGCGCACAACAACGTTATTAATGGTGTGCGAGTCTTTCGCGTGCAAAGTCGGGTCAAGAACGAAAAGAGCAGTTTCGACTATCTAGCTAAATTGGCTTTATTTTTTTGGCACTCACTGCTCTTTTTAACACGGGAGCAATTGAAGGAGCGCTACGATCTCATTCACGTCCACTCCGTTCCGGATTTCGAAGTTTTCGCTGCGATGTATCCGAAAATCATGGGATCCAAAGTGATCCTGGATATCCACGACATCGTGCCTGAGTTTTATGCGAGTAAATTTGGAGCGTCTCCGCGCTCGCTGATGTTCAAATCGTTGGTTGCTATGGAGCGGATGTCGACCGCATTCTCCGATCACGTAATCGCCTCCAATCACATCTGGCAGAAACGTCTACAGGGAAGGTCAGTGGCCGAATCTAAGGTAACGACGATCCTCAATTTCCCGGACACGCAGGTCTTTCAGCCCACAGGGAAAAATCGAAATGACAGTAAGTTTATCCTTTTGTACCCGGGAACACTGGCCTATCACCAAGGGCTTGACATTGCCATTCGCGCCTTTTCGACAATAAAGGATGACGTTCCGGAATCCGAATTCCACATCTATGGCTCGGGGGATCAGTCCGAGTTCCTGAAATCACTGGTTGGGGAGCTCGGATTGGAGAACAGAGTCTTTTTTAAAGGTTCACTAGCGGTCGAAGAGATGGTCAGAGTGATTGAGAATGCCGATCTTGGAATTGTGCCGAAGAGAAAGAATGGTTTCGGAAACGAAGCGTTCAGCACAAAGATTCTCGAGTTTATGGCCATGGGCGTTCCGGTGATTGTTCCGGATACTGAAATCGACACCTATTACTTCGACGAAAAAGTGGCAAAGTTCTTTCGGGCAAATGACGAGAAGAGTCTTGCCGATGCAATGTTGTTGTTGATCAAGAACGCGGCAGTTCGAGAGAGCTTGGTCGGGAGTGCAAGTGAATTCGTCAAGAAGTATACCTGGGACGTAAACGAGCACATCTACTTAAGCCTCGTCGACTCGCTTTTAAACTCGCGTAATGACCGTGGCGTCACTAGCATTTTACAGCATACGAATTGACCCGCTGCCGTTGTCGACTTGATTTCTGGACACAGCCCGAAGACCGCCTTGCGAACTCTTTCGGTGGCTCCAGGCTATGGTGCGTCGTTTATCGAGGTTCCTTATGGTTAGTACGGTTATGTCTGAGCTCGATGTGTCGGACCGCTGGATCGCGGCTGAGTCCGAGCAATTCCGCGAACAATTCAACCGGAGGAGTTTTGAGGTATCCCATTACCTCGCTAGCCATCCGCTTTTTCAACTGCCAGCTTTGATGGAGCTTGCCGACCGCACACTCAAGATGCGACCGCGTGATCTTCACTACGACGCGGGCGACGTTCGGGTTGACCAACGCTGGGATGAAATCGCAAAGAGTCCTTTCTCTGCGCAGGACGCTTTGCAGCGGGTTGAGAATTGTGGTGCCTGGTTCGTCTTCAAGTCGGCACAGCGGGACCCGGAGTACAGAGTGTTCTTGGATCGTGGCTTGGCGGAACTCAAGGCACATATGGGACCTGGAATCGACTCACAAATCATGGTGGAAGACATTATTATCTTTGTGACTTCACCCAAGCGAGTCACCACCTATCACATTGATCGCGAGTGCAATTTTCTCTTACAGATCCGGGGGGCAAAGACGTTGCATGTGTTTGACAGGGAGGACCGTGAGGTTCTTTCGGAAGAAGAGATTGAGCGCTTCTGGGCAGCGGACTTCAATGCCGCGGTTTACAAGCAGCATCTACAGCACCGGGCCAAGTCTTACAGACTCGTGCCGGGCATGGGAGTTCATATTCCAGTGAACTGCCCCCACTGGGTCGAGAATGAAGATAATGTCTCGGTTTCGCTCAGTGTAAATTTCCAGTTCAAGGACAAACTACGAGCCAATGTGTACCGCGCGAATTTTCTGCTTCGGAAGTTGGGTCTTCGCCCGACACCTCCGGGAAAATCTCCCATTCTTGACACGGTGAAGTCGTACGCCGTCGTACCGGTCGTCTGGGCGAAGAAGACGTACAAGCATGTGGTGCAGAATGTGAAATTGCCACGCGCTCACGTCGGATGAAGGTATTGAGTGAGCTTTCCTTCCTTTGAAAATTCCACCGTGGCCGAGACCTCGAAACTCCGTGGATAGCCTTGAAGTCTCGGTGTTGCAGGCAAGCTCGAAAGCAAGAGCTGGAGTTAAGTGTGAGTGCGAAGGAGATTGCTATAGTTACGCTAGATTCCAAGCCATGTCGTACCGTACTGACCCGATTCGCGGAGTTGCCATTTGGAAAACAAATTCTCAATAGATTGAGTCAGACACGTGGTGTTTTCGCTACTTTCGACGAGGGATGGTCTGTAGCACGAAAAGCAAGACCTGCCGGCCACGAACACCCCAGCGAAATCGACGTCCACCTCCAGTTTTCCAAAGCTCTACGTCCGAGCGACTATGCTGTGTTGTACTGGCTCTCAAAGATTGCTGCAACGGAGATTCGAATCTTTGACTTTGGCGGAAACGTCGGAAACCTCTACTACAGCTATTCCACTTACCTGGAGGGGACGCGAAGCCTCGACTGGACCGTTGTTGACCTAGCTTCGGTTGTCAAAGCGGGTGAGAGGATTGCAACAGAACGCGGAGCCACGGGACTGAGATTCACAAGAAAGTTGGAGGACGCGGCTGGTTGCAACGTCTTGCTCGTCTCCGGCGCATTGCACTACTGGGAAGGTAGCGTGCAGGCTTTTCTCGAGCAATTTCGTCAGCAGCCGGACCATGTCATCGTTAACCGCACGCCCGTTCATAATGAACAACCCTCTTTCATCACCGTCCAGCGCACTGCGGAGTGTGCGTTCCCATGCATCGTGCGAAACTTGGCCGGTATGATTGAGGATTTCGCAGTCAAAGGGTACGCTATGGTAGATAGGTGGCAGGCTATTGAACGCTCATTTCGAATGCCACTATTCCCTGAGCGGACAGTGCCGTACTATTCAGGATTCTATTTCCGACGCGAGGAAGCTAAGGTTAACGTTTGTTCCCACCTCCACCCAGCGGCTGCGTGATGCGCCTCAAATTGAATCCTTGATCACTCGACATCCAATCTAAAGAACGCTGCGTCCCTTGGGTAAGAGAGTACATGCCTGAAGGGCGCGCGTCTATTCTGCCGCAAGATCTGCTGAAGGCTGCCGCGTTCAACGGGACACGCATCAAGAATGCGTCTTCGGTGCTGTGGCATGTTCTAGCTACTGGCAACACATGCGCAAGCCATCAATCGGTAAGACGATAGCGAACAGGCTCCTGAATGCAACGTGCTTCTCCGTTTTATGCGGCATTTCGATGGCAGGACTATGGCCTTTCCATGCTCCCAAGAATGAAGTGAGCTGGTTGAGTAACAGGAGCGGTCTTTTCTTCGGCGATTACGGCAGCATATTGAGCTCTGGCGAATTCAACACGACAGGTTCGCATAACGGGCCTTGCAGCCTCGAGATCTGGTTAGAACCGGCTGCAACTTTCGACTCGAACGACATTCTTGCGTTTTCCACGTCGCAAAATCCGGTGCCGTTTGCGGTTGCGCAAAGCGGTGACGACCTCTTCGTGCTACGGCAGTTTCCCGACGCGCAACGTCGATTGCAAGGCGCTTACATCGCGATTGACCACGTTTTCCGCAAGGGCAATGAATTGTTCATGACCATCACCTCAGGCCCCCAAGGAACGGCAGTCTACCTGAATGGCACACTGGTCAAAACCTCTCCGCAATTTGCATTTACTGGCAACGATTTCACGGGCGAGCTCGTGATCGGCAATTCTCCCGTGCAAAACAATACTTGGGGCGGCCAGTTGTGGGGGCTAGGGATTTTCGATCGTGAACTGACAGCAGCGCAGGTTCTGCAACACTACGACCTATGGACTAAGAACCGGGGAGTTGAGCTTGCTGGAGAGGTGGGTACTCGCGCGCTCTATCTATTCAATGAGCACGCGGGCAGAGTCGTGCGCAACCAAGTACCTTCGGAACCCAGTCTCTACATCCCGGAAGATTATTTTGTGTTACACCATAAGTTCCTGGAACCGTTCTGGCAGGAATTCAGACCCAACTGGACTTTTGGTGAGAACGTCATCCTTAACATAGTTGCCTTTATCCCCTTAGGGTTCTTTTTCTGCGCATACTTTTCGTCTGGAGGCCGGCTCAATCGGCCTGTTCTCTTCACCGTTATTCTGGGAGGGGTAGTCAGTCTTGCAATTGAAATACTGCAGGCATATCTGCCAACGCGCGAGTCTGGTACGACAGACATCATTACCAACACACTTGGTACGGCCGTCGGGGCCATGCTCTACGGCCGTGCTGCCGTCCAAGTTCTGTTAGCCAAAACTGGATTGCGCGAGAGCAAACGACCCGTCTCCGAGATGAGCCGCGTCGTCGTTTGAACCATTGGGACTTGGGACTTCAATCACAGTCGGAAATCTTCTACCAGCCTCGAACATGAAATCAAAACAGCTAGGGAATACAAGAGTCCAAGTTCCCGAGTTCGCACTCGGTACGTGGCAGTATCGAGGTGGCTTGGAACCGTTGCGGGCCGGAATTGAACTTGGCGCCTTCTTCATCGACACAGCAGAAGCGTACGGGACCGAGCCGGTGGTTGGTCAGGCAATTTGCGGGATCCGGGATCGTATTTTTCTCGCGAGCAAAGTTTCGCCGCGCCATTTTCGCCAGCACGATTTGATCAAAGCTGCCGAGTGCAGCTTAAAACAGCTGAACACCGATTACCTCGATCTCTACCAGTTGCACTGGCCCAACTACACCGTTCCCATCGGGGAGACCATGGCGGCGATGGAAAAGCTGGTGGAGGTGGGCAAGGTTCGATTCATCGGCGTCAGTAACTTTACTCTCGCCGAGCTGCGCTGCGCGCAGTCAGTTCTTTCGACGACACGCATTGTGTCCAACCAGGTGCGCTACAGCCTGGTGGATCGCACGCCGGAAGAAGGGCTTCTGCAGTATTGCAACGCCCACCAGATCAGCGTGCTCGCATTCAGTCCCCTCGCCACCGGTTTCGGCCGCATGCGCAGGTGCGATCCTGACGACGTCCTCGGGCAAGTGGCGGCGACGGTAGGGAAAACGCGCGCACAGGTGGCATTGAGTTGGTGCGTGTCGCATCCTGCGGTGATCGCAATCTTCAAAGCCGACAAGGTCGAGCATGTTCGCGAAGACTGCGCTGCCTCTGGCTGGGAGTTGCCAGCGGAGCAGCGTCAGCTTCTGGAAACACGAATTCTTTACAGCAGCCGGAGTCGCCCCGAACGATTCCTGAGAAGACTGGCGCGGCGCGCTTCACAATATGCAGGCCGCAATCTCGGAAACGCAACCGCTATGGACGACATTTGGACAAAGATGTGAACCACCGAGGCGCCGCATATGAATTCGTCAAGCCTGCAGACGATTTTGTGAGGAACATAGGGGAAACTGGACCGGACTTGATGATCCCATGACCCTCCGATTGTCCAAGTACAACGTACTGGAGTGGCCTGGGCATCTCAATCGCTCCGTGGCTGTCGAGGCGGTAGTCAACATCGCTGGATTCATTCCGCTCGGCCTGCCTCTGCCTGCGCTTTTGGACCGGGTGGAGCAATTCACGATGTGTCGCGATTACCATTCTGGTCGGAGCCTTTGTCAGCCTGGCAATCGAACTACTCCAGGTTATTCTGCCAAGGCGAGATTCTTAACTGGCGGACCCGATCACGAACATCTTTGGGTGCCGCGATCGGAGCCGGAACGGCAGTGGTTGCCAAGTTTAGATGACGTCGACCAACTCTTAATGGTTCGCTTCCGGCTTTTTGTGCCCCACTGTATCACCATCCTGCAAGATGTGTCAGCTCATTGGCCACTGTAAGCGTCTCGCTTGCGGAGACCCGCTGACACAAGATGGAGTTGTTTCGTTCATTCCGGACCTGGAAATCGAAGCGGCAAGTTTGCTTTATCTGTGCCAACAAGGAGGGTTTCACCATGAACCACGTCACCCGTCTGCGGTTGATTGGAAGAGTTACCTACTGCGTCGGTTGGATCGCATTGGTATGTGGAGGCTTGTTTCACCTTAACATTGCAACGAAGCAGTTCCTGGCTGTGGGTCTGCCGCAGCGGAATCTGTTTGAGATCAGTGTAGTGTGCTTCTTGATTTGCATAGCCTCGGAAGTCCGAGCCCAGGCTTCGCCCGGAAACGATCTGTCCGCCGCTGCAAAAAGGGCCTCGTAAGGACTGCCAATAGGCTAGGCAGTTGGGAACTGCGATGCGGCTCCGTTGTATTCGGTCGCGCGGGAATGGAATCGCGTCTCCCTGACATTCGTGAGCGGGTTGTCGCTTTAGGTTCGATGCGGTCTGGCGTGGCATACCGCGCAGAGCTGATCAAGTTTTCCTCTGAGCCCGCGAATGGCTGCGGAATTCCTTGTGGTGCACCTCAAGATTCGACATCGTGCCGCAGGATTGACACCTCCAACCGTCGCGACGCAAGATCTGCTGGCGCAGGCTTTCATACGACAAGGGGTCCAGCCCTGAGGGAACGGCTTTAGAGCGAATCATTCTCAGGACGCTTTCTCAAGCAAGTTTACAAGGAAAGCCTGCTGCTGTTCGCCGGGCAAGAACTTGTAGTAGCGTGAGATCGAATTGAGCAGGATCTCCGGGTTGCCATCGTCCAGATGTGCGCCTGCGAGGAAGTCGGCACAGATCATTTCCAGACAGTAACCGCGCGATTTGTCCGTGCCCAGCATCAGGCCTGCGGTCTCGATTGCCTGCTCGATGACCGGAATCTGGCTCTTGTAGACTTTGAAGTAGATCAGCTCCGACGGCTCCGTTTCCTTTCCCGTCAGTTCCTTCTCCACCTCCCGCCTGAAGTCCTCCTTCGGCATCTCCCGGGCTCGGTGCAACCAGGTTGCACAATCGAAATGCTGTCCGTCCCGGCGCGCCAGCTTCGCTAGCTCCAGCCCCTTCGTCCATCCCACTTCCTTCAGATCCTTCCGCGCTTGCGGCGGCAGATGCTCGTGGATGGACATCAGATAGTACGCCTTCCTTCTAGACTCCGGGAACCGCCTCGTCAGGAGCTCGTCAAACGACTTCAGGTTTTCGAGCCTCCAGTACTGACCGGCCCGCACCTCGCACAGATACCTGCCCAGATCGACGAAGCGGGTGTCGCGCTCCATCTCTTTCTGCTTTTCCCACGCCAAGATCTCGTCGATCTTCGTCAGAACAAAGAGGGCACGCTTGCGATTAAGCTTCGGCGGCATCGGCATCGGCCTAAAACGAAAGTTCGTCAAACAGACCAAGATCGACTCCTGGCTTGCGCACAAGGCCGGACTCGACTTTATGACGCCGTCGTCTGGTGGGCGACGCCGGTCGAGATTGCGAGCGCGCTGGCCCGGCTTATGCGGATGTAGCAACTCGACTCCACCGACTGGGCCAAAGCCAGTAAACTCACCAAGAGCCTTGCCGATTCGTGGTCCGTGATTCAGCCGTCGGACGCTTTGCGGGCGACGTCGATACAACTTGTAGATCGATACGACTTGCGGGCCGCTGACTCGCTTCAGTTGGCGGCGGCCCTGGAGTGGTGCGAATACGCTCCTCACGGCCGCGTTTTTCTGACTGCCGACCAAAAGTTGCGGGACGCGGCCCTACTCAGCGGCTTCGATGCTAGGCAGAACGTGGTGGCATCGGACAGACTAAAGATGTTGAGTCGGAGAAAACCCAACGCGTCCAAAGCGTAGGCCAGAGGGAAGCCGGAGAATGGAATGAGGCGGACGGCAGGTTTGTGCTGGGTTCCGCCATCGAAACGGTCGCAGGCGAGCTTAAGGTCAGAAAGCAAGTGTTGGAGGCGATCGAGAAGTGGGTCGACAAAACTCGCGAGGCAGCCGCGGTTTTGCCCGCCGACAGCACGTGCGATCGATTTGCGAGGGCAGAAACAGCATACGACCGTCGCCTCTATCGGGCACTGGCACTGCTCACAATGAGGCGGGCGAAGGACACTTCCTTCTAACTTGATTACGACGTTGGTTTGGCATTTGCTCCGCACGGGAGTTCCGTTCTCGGGAGGGTGGTCCCCCTCCGGGTGTCATTTCGGAGAGCGGAAAAACGGCAGCTGAGGGCGCAAGAAACTATTGTGAGGCCGCGCTTTCGTCATTACCTACGGCGAGCTGCTCTATGGCGCCGCCAAGAGCGAGCAACGGGTTGGGGCGCTTGAGCGGCTGCGTGAGCTCGTGCATTTTCTGCCAGCGCTCTCCTTGCCGGAATCGGCGGTCGAAGCGTACGGATCGATTCGGGCGGCGCTGGAATCGAGAGGCGAGATGATCGGAAACAACCATCTCCGGATCGCTGCGCATGCCGTGGTTGCAGGGTTGACGCTGGTTACAAACAATAAAGCGAATTTCGGCGAGTGCGTGGGCTGAAGGTCCAGAACTGGGCTGTCTAGCGAACCTCCATGACCGGCTTGCCCCGAAGCATGCAAGCTCGCTTGACAACAAGCGGCAAGCAAATTTGACAACGGAAGTCGGCGACTGTATGTGTATCATGGTAATGTAGCGAGTAGGAGTGATAGCGTGCGAAAGAAGTTCGCTCTTCTTTGGTGCTTGGCGATCGCTATTTGGTTGCCCGTTTCGCAGGCAACCGCGCATACCCGATCCATCAAGATCGGCAAGTTCACCTACCTAGGTACGCGCACCCAGACGAACAGTGACGGCACTGTCGTAGGGGTCAGTAGTTACAAACTCCTCCTTGACACAACAGGCATCACGAGGGAGCCGATCTCTTTCAGCAACGTGATCTTGTTCGTCAAGGGAACCAAGCAGGGTAGCGGCGCAATCACCACTGGCCTCGGATGCGGCCGACCACCTTTTCAGGCTCCATGCGCCTTGCTTTTCTTGGGAGGCCCAAGTTCGGCTGGCTTTGTTCTGGCGCCGTGCGCAAGGCTGAACAAAGAGCAAGATTGGACGCAAACCTGCATTTCCATAGCAGTGCAACTGGTGTCTTTGACAGGGAAGAATTTCAGCTTTGCCTTAGCGAATGGTAAGCAGTTCTGTGCTTACGGAATAAACAACATCTTTCTGCTACCAAAGCCGGACCAGGCGGCGCTGGAGCCTCGGTGCGATGCGCAAGGCTTCTGCAAGGGTGCCTCAGTACCCATCATCTTGCATGCCGCACCAGCAAGAAGTTGCCATCAGTAAACGCTAGAGTCTTGCTACTGTTCCCTCGCCCCCAGAGCGACCGTCCCCGTCTCCCACTCCGGACTTGGTCGATTCTATGCGGGAATCAGAAGTTACTTGGTCGGGCTGCTCGAAGAAGATGAGGACACCGACATTTGATGCAACTGGATTAGGCCGATTTCCAGGGCGCCCACGGCGCCAGCGAGCAGTCCCAGCAGAATCAGCACGGGTATGCTCTCAAGACGTGAAGTCTTTTTCTTCCATTTCAACGTTCTGTGTTTTCCACTTGGAATTTGCTATCCACATCATCTCCCGGTTTCGGGAGGGACCGCAACACCTTCGAGGGAAGGGCTCGCTGGCAAGCTTCTCAGTCGGACTTGGGATCCTGCCGTGGATCAAGCCGGCGCGAGAGCAGCTTCTCCACCGCAGTCCGAGCCACGATTCCCTGAGTTGGCTGGGCGTAGCTGGCGATACTTCTGAGCGCGGTGCTTACGGATTCGGAAGCACGGCCTGCGCTTGATTCGAGTATCCGCTCTCATTTGAGCTACCATCCACGGCCGTGGCTACGTAGTCGTAAGTCTGGCCGGAGACGACTGTGGTGTCGGTGTATGCGGTCGTGCCATCCAGCGAAGAGTTCATCATCGCATACGGGCCACCAGACACCGTGCCGCGGTATACGTTGTAGCCCACGGCGTTAGCCGAGGAGTTCCAGGTGAGGTCCACGGTGTGCTGAGTGGGCGCTGTTCCCGTGACCCGTCATCGATTGCACGGTTGGTGAGTGGGCGGCGTTGCTCGAGAACGACAAAGACGCCGAAGTGGCTCCACTCGCCTGCGGTGTGAAAGTGACAGTGAAAGTAGCGGCTTGACCGGAGGGGATTGTTGCCGGGAGCGAAATTCCGGAGAGCGCAGGACCGCGTTTACTCGCCGGATCGGGTGCTGTATCGACCCGACAGCCACGTTGCCAAAGCTGAGGCTGGTGGGAGACACGGCCAACTGGCCCGCGGCGGTTCCGGTCCCGGAGAGCGCGATAGTGAGCGGCGAGTTGGATGCGTTCGACACCACAGGCTTCCGCTCGCCGCCCCGGCGCTGGTCGGCGCAAAGGTCGCGGTAAAGGTTACGCTTTGATTTGCCGTGAGATTGAGGGGCAAGGTCAATCCACCGACCGAGAAGGCCGCCCCGGTCAAATTCGCTTGCGAGATGGTGACTGTCGATCCGCCTGTGTTGGTTAGCGTTTCCGACAGGTTCGCGCTGTAGCCGACCTGAACGCTCCCGAACCCCAGGCTCGTGGGATTGGCGTTCAGCGTTCCCTGCGTCACGCCCGTTCCTGAAAGTGGAATGCTCAAGTTGGGATTCGCGCCGTTGGAGGTGATACTCACGTTGCCGCTGGCAGCACCGTACTACGGACGACCGACGAACTACCGCAGTCTCCAGCAGTTCTATCGGGGCGTCCGTCGGATATGGAAGCAAGGCCTGAGTCGCCGCACACGCGGGCGATGGCTGACGTGGGAACGATATGACAAGATCCTACGGCAGCATCCGTTGTTGCTACCCCGGATCATGCACTCTTGGAGAACGGGGAGTACTGCTTGAGGAACCCGCTGCGGGAAATCTGCACGGTGGGGTCTGTGAGGGGGGAGACCTCGGTGGGCCATGGTGGATCTAAACGCGCACGAAACCGGAAACGGTGGACAGCAGCCAAGGGAAGCCTACAGCCCACCAAGTCTCCTCTACTCGGAGAGCTGCGCGGTGGGGGATGAGAAGGCGCTGCGTCCCTATTTCACGATTACATAGCTGTAATGCTCTATCAGGTTGCAGCAACTTCATTTTGCGGGCGATGACCGCAGAGTGACAGATGACAAAGTGTAGTTGCCAGTCCGAAAAGTACATGTACTTCCTGATTCATGGACATGCACTTCCTAATCCGGGGGTGATTGGCACAACATCAGCGGCCGGAGTGCCGGAACAGATGGGCAACCACCTTCACGTCATCGATGTAACGAAGGGGCCCCACGGTCCTCAAAGAAGAAGCTGTTCACTCGACCCCGTTGATTGAAGGGAGTCTGCGGGCCAAGTCCTTGCCTGCTTGTTTGATCGGCCGTGACGCGTTGGCGACTATGCTGTAGTGCAGCAAGGTCCCAATCGGTCAGATTCGCGAATTAGGTGGCCCTCAAACGCTCCTTCGTCAGGGCATGCGGTTTGCGCAGGACGAGTTGGCGAGGCCATACGGGGCAACTGGCAAAACGCGATTTTGCGAAACGAAGCCAACAAGTCATTTCTTATCAACGGAAATACCATCCTTGTTGCATCGACTCTTCGTCTGAACCGCAGCGCCGGGTAGGACGCCGACGAGGGGGGACGGGAACCCGGCGCGCGAGCCGCTGGCAGCAGCGGCCTCAGGGGAAGGGAAGCACTCGCCACCAAATCGGTCCCTGGAGGTGTTCCGGCACTATGAGAGAGCTCCCATGTGCAGCGTGGTGATCTGCAAAACGAAACGTGTTTGCGAATGTTAGATTGGAAACAGTCCAGTCCGAACCGGGAGGGGGCTGGCATGAGGCACTAGTGGAGACTTGAAACCCAGAACTCAAAACATAACATGACAACACGAACTCAAGTTCTGCCCTTTGGCTTGTGTGCTGTGTCGATCTTGTTCTGGTGGCATTCTCTGGTCATCACGCTGGGGTTGGCACTTGCGAACGAGGCCTACACACACCTCCTTTTGATTCTTCCCCTTAGTGCCGCGCTCATTTACCTGGATTCGAAAGCGTCCCGGATCGATCCACAGCCGAGCCCTCTCATCGGCGCGGCTCTGCTCGCTCTGGCGTTGCTGATTGGTTGTTATGCGAGATGGGGGATGAGTGCCACGCCCGGCGATGTCCGACTGTCGCTCGGTATGTTCGCCGTCGTGACCTGGTGGATCGCCAGCGTCCTATTGTGTTTTGGAGCAAGAACTTTTCGGTTGTTTCTGTTTCCTCTTTGCTTTCTGTTCCTGCTAGTCCCCATCCCCGAGTTTGCTTTGAGCTGGATCGTCGAATTCTTGCAACAGCAGTCGGCGTTAGCGGCGCGAATCATGTTTCGGGCGGTTGGGGTTCCGGTGACGCAGGACGGAATCATGTTGTCAATTCCGGGACTGGACATCGAAGTGGCGCGGGAGTGCAGCAGTATTCGCTCCAGCCTGATGCTGATCGTCACGACGATGGTTTTGGCTCATCTGTTCCTCCGCTCATGGTGGAGGAAGATCCTGCTTATTGCGGCGGTAATTCCGCTGTCCGTGGCCAAGAACGGGCTTCGCATCGTAACCATCGGCGAACTCGGAACTCGCGTGGACCCCGGGTTCCTCGACGGAAAACTCCATCACAATGGCGGGATTATTTTCTTTGGTATTGCGGTCGTCGCGGTGGTAGTTCTGCTATGGATTCTGCGGCGAACTGAGTTGCGAATGCAGTTGAAGCATTCTTTGCCCATTGCCTGAATAGATTAAGCTGGTTGGGTGTTACGGGAGAATGGGTGAACATATTTCACATCGTTGGAGCTCGGCCTAACTTCATGAAGGTTGCTCCGGTCCTGAATGCCCTGAAGGGACGGAAGAGTGTGGAGCAGACCCTCATTCACACTGGTCAGCACTACGACGCCAATATGTCCGATGTGTTCTTTCAGCAACTGGGGATACCGGCTCCCGATGTGAATCTGGCGGTCGGCTCGGGCACACATGCGAAGCAGACGGCAGAGATCATGATCCGGCTGGAGCCCATCGTGCTCGAACGCCAGCCCGACATGGTGCTTGTGTACGGGGATGTGAACTCGACCGTCGCGACCGCGCTGGTGTGTGCCAAGTTGGGGGTTCAAATCGGCCACGTTGAAGCGGGACTGCGCTCCTTCGATCGAACCATGCCGGAGGAGATTAACCGCCACATGACCGATCAGCTTGCCGACTTGCTGTTCACCCCTTCGGAGGATGGGGACGAGAATCTTCGTCGAGAGGGAATTCCGGCGACGAAGATTTTCTTCGTCGGCAACGTGATGATTGATTCGCTCGTGCGCCTGTTGCCGTTGGCGAAGAAGACCAGCACGGACAGTGTGCCGAAGCGCTATGCCTTGGTCACGCTGCACCGGCCGGCGAACGTCGATGATAGCGTGACGCTGAAAGGAATCCTGGAGTCCCTACTCGAGGTGAACCGTGATTTGGCAGTAGTTTTCCCAGCCCATCCACGAACGCGCAAACGAATTTCCGATTTCGGATTGAATGCCGGGCAACTGCTCTTGCTCGATCCTCTCCCCTATGTTGATTTTCTGGGATTGCAATCCCGCGCGACGGTGGTGATCACGGATTCGGGCGGCATTCAGGAAGAGACCACCTATCTTGGCATCCCTTGTCTTACCGTACGCGAGAACACCGAGCGCCCGATTACGGTTTCTATGGGGACCAATGTTTTGGTGGGCCGTGATCGGGACAAACTGCGCTCGGAATTGTCGCGAGCGCTCGTCGGCGACCCACAAAAGAGAACTGTGCCGCCACTTTGGGATGGCCACGCCGGGGAGCGAATCGCCGAGGTTCTGGTTGGGCGACTCTCGGGCGTAAGAGCGGCGATCTAAGTCACTATCTTTAGTGATGGGACTTGTTTGGGCGGCTTCAGGCACCGCGTCTCGAACCTTTGCCAATGGACGCTCACAACGTGGTCGCAGCTGGGGTGCGACTCCGTCCCAACCGCTCCAGACAAAAAACTAGGCCTGCTTTGCGAGCTGACATATTCGCAAAACAGGCCCAATTTTTTTGGCGGCTAGATTTACAATTGCGCGGGCCTTGCTAGCTTGGACCGGAGGAACATGGCCCCGAAACATGTGAGCCCGGCACCGAAAAGGTAGATCGCAGCAGAACCACCCTCCGGAACCTGCTGATGACAAGGTTTGTTGTGCTTCGGATCGCATCGGTCTCGATCGGCAAACGCAGCGGGAGCCAAGCAACAAATCGCGACAGCTACTAGCCACCACTTTGTTTTACTATTGCTCATTTGCCACCCCCTTGCAATGCAGTAATCTACAGAACCACCAGGGACGGGGAGTATCGCGTGAATAAATTCCTGGTGATTCTACTTAAATTCTTCTCCATTAAACGGTTTCCTTTAGCCTGCTGTCAAGATGATAGATTTTGCGACAGTTGCACGAAAATGCAACATCAGCGACTCGTATCGCGGTAAAGCCGGTCCCTCAAACCAAGGTCAGTCCGCTAACCCCGGATTGCTCGCGGCCCCAACCGAGTGCGACGCTACGGATTCGGAATGATGGCCTGCGCTTGGGTCGAGTATCCGCTCTCCTGCGATGCGCTGTTGACGGCCGTAGCTGCATAGTAGTAGGTCTGGCCAGAGACGACCGTGTTGTCGGTGTAAGCCGTCGTACCATCGAGCGAGGAGTTGATCATCGTGTACGGACCGCCCGACACGGTACCGCGATATATGTTGTAGCCGATCGCACCCGACGAGGCGTTCCAGGTGAGGTCGACCGTGTGCTGCGCGGCCGCTGTTCCCGTGCCGGTCATCGTCTGCACGGTCGGAGAGTTCGCCGCGTTGCTGGAGAAGGACAAAGACGCCGAAGTGGCTCCACTCGCTTGTGGTGTGAAAGTGACGGTGAAAGTAGCGGATTGACCGGGGGTGAGTGTTGCCGGCAGCGAAATTCCGGAGAGTGCAAACTCACTGTTGTTAACGCTTGCCGAATTAATTGTGACCGAAGCGCCACTGCCGGTCAGGCTGCCGTTGAGCGCCGAACTCGACCCGACGGTAACGCTGCCAAAGCTGAGACTGGTAGGAGACACCGCCAACTGGCCGGCGGACGTCCCGGCTCCGGAGAGTGCGATACTGAGCGGCGAGTTCGATGCGTTCGACGCCACCGACAGGCTTCCGCTCGCCGCGCCTGCGCTGGTCGGCGTAAAGGTGGCGGTAAACGTCACGCTTTGATTTGGCGTCAGAGTCGCGGGCAAGGTCAGTCCGCTGATCGAAAAAGCCGCGGCGCTGGAGCTCACTTGCGAGATGGTGACCGACGATCCGCCGGTGTTGGTCAGCGTTTCAGGCAAGTTTGTGCTGTTGCCGACCTGAACGTTGCCGAACGCAACGTTAGTTGGATTTGCCGCGAGTGCTCCCGGCGTCACACCTGTTCCAATGAGTGGAATGCTCAAGCTGGGATTTGAGCCGTTCGAAGTGATGCTGATGCCGCCACTAGCGGCGCCGCTAGCGGTCGGACTAAAAAGCACCGTGAATGAAGTGCTCTGGCCGGCGGTTAATGTCAAAGGCAAAGACAGGCCGTTCAGACTGAATCCGCTGCCACTCGCAGTGGCCGCCGAGATCGTGAGGCTCGATCCGCCGGTATTGGTCAGCGTTTCAGACAAATTTGTGCTGTTGCCGACCTGAACGTTGCCGAACGCAACGGTAGTTGGATTTGCCGCCAGTGCTCCCGGCGTTACGCCGGTTCCAGAGAGTGGAATGCTCAAGTTGGGATTTGAGCCGTTCGAAGTGATGCTGACGCTGCCACTAGCGGCGCCGCTAGCGGTCGGACTAAAAAGCACCGTGAATGGGGTGCTCTGGCCGGCGGTTAATGTCAAAGGCAAAGACAGGCCGTTCAGATTGAATCCGCTGCCACTTGCAGTGGCCGCCGAGATCGTCAGGCTCAATACGCCGGTGTTGGTCAGTGTCTCCGACAAGCTCGTGTTGTTGCCAACCTGAACGTTACCGAACGCAAGGCTCGTGGGATTCGCACTCAGCGTTCCCTGTATCACGCCAGTGCCGGACAATGGGAGATTCATAGCGGGGTTGGAGCCGTCGGAAGCGAACGCTACGTTGCCGCTGAAGGTGCCGGCCGACTGTGGAGCAAAGACTACCGAGAAGGTGACACTTTGGCCCGCTCCCATACTCAGGGGTAGGGTTAAGCCACTCAGGGTAAAACCGCTGCCGGTGAGAGTGTCCTGAGAGACCGTTAGACTGGATCCCCCCGAGTTGGTCAAGGTTGCAGATTGCGTCTGGCTGCCTCCCACTTGAACGCTTGCAAACTTCAGGCTGCTGGGATTGGCGGTGAGCTGGCCGGGAGTTGTGCCCGTACCGGTGAGGGGAGCCCTCACTTTGTACCAGGATAGAGGGCGTCTTCGGTGAGTCCTTGAGCATTCCAAAGAGACGCTCCCACTGATGCTGCCGCTGGACTGCGGCGCAAAAGTCGTGGTGAGGCTTGCGCTCTGTCCCGGGACCAGTGTCAATGGCATGTTGAGCCCGCTGACACTAAATCCGGTCCCTGATACCGTCGCTTGGGAAATCGTCAGATTTTCGTTTCCAGTATTGTTCAGAAGCACCGATTGCGACACGCGGGTACCGATCTGAACGTTGCCGAAGTTCACGATGGAAGGATTGATCAGTTGTCCGGTGGCTGTTGCTGCGAATAGGAAGACGTTTAATAGAACTAATCCGCAACCCACACACGTCCGCGGGTAGTTGAGAACTTTCACTTTGCTTCTCCTGTGCCGTGCTCCGAAAAGCACGGTGGGGGATGTGGAGCAGCGGCACCGTGTCCTGCGCCCAAACAGATCCGGCGCAGGCGCGGTGCATACAGCTATTCTTTCGGCTTGGACGTCCCTTGGGCAGATCACCAAAGGTCAGGACGACACGCAGAAGGGCATAACGACGCGGGTCCGGCTGCGGACGGAGGAGATGTCCAATAGGACAAGTAAATCGACAGGCTACTGTCTGGAATGACTGTTCCTCGATGACCGGGATCGAGGACAGTCTGAGCAAGGTCAACAGTCGAAGGGACTCCCGTCAACATGCCATTGCGGACTGAAGAACCAATTCATTCCGGCTCTTGTTGGCGGCCATGTGCTTTTGTTTGCGTCGGCCTCGCGTGCTGTTACAGAACTCCGCCTCAGAGCGTTAGGCTCATGTGGAAAGTGCCCTGGCCGTCCCAGGAGTCTGGGTGGTCGGCTACAACGTGTATCGGAGCACGACCTCCCAGTGGGCAATTCGTGACAATCGCCTCCCGAGTTCCTTGGCCCACCGTATGAAGATCGTCTGCTGGGCAGTGGCCGCACTACTTCTACGTCGTGACTACCTCAATTGGGTTCGCCCCAATCAGAGTTCCTCCTTGCAGCAGGAACTCATCAAAAAAAGTGTCCCCATGAAACCATATTAGAAATGACCCCTTTTTAGGTGTCGTTGAGCGCGGGAAACCAGCCACCCGTTCCCAGCGGGGCAGCTACCAATGATTGCGCAGAATGCACTTCCGCGTTTGCCGTACGTCCCGGCGGTTCGTGAAGATGATGGCTATGCGATCCTTCTCCGTAGTCGCCGGGTTGCTCTGTTGCCTGGCGCTTGCGCCCGCCTGGGCGCAGCAGCTCTATTGCAAACCTTGCTGGCATGGCTTCGGTAATGTCCAGATCGGCAGTTCCAGTTCCTACTCCTTCCGGCTTTCGAACACTGGAAGCAAAACGTTGCAGATCACTTCCAAGTCGAATCAGGGGAGCGAGTTCTCGTTCGGCACATTCCCGTTGCCAGTGAACCTCCAGCCCGGGGCGAGCGTCGACTTGCCCGTTATTTTCAAACCGACTGCCAAGGGGTATAGCACGGGCGTCTTTGAGCTCATGAGTACCGCCAAGCACTCCATGCTCACGATGAATGTCATGGGATTCGGTGAGGTCACCATGAATTCCAAACTGGGGGTCAGTCCTGCGACGCTGAGTTTCGGCAACGTCACGGTGGGATCGAGTGCCAGTCTGGAGGCTACGCTCACGGCATCGAACGCTGCGGTAACCATCTCGTCGGACGGGTCAACCAGCTCGGAATTTCTCCTTGCGCTGAGTCTGCCGGTGACGATTCCGGCTGGACAGAGCATTCAAGTCACCATTCAATTCAAGCCAAACGCCTCCGGCACTGCATCCGGCAAAGCGGGGTTCATCAGCAATGCATCTGACTCCCCTACGGTCGAACTGCTGACCGGTACGGGTGTCGCTCCGTCTTCCCATTCTGTCAATCTTTCCTGGGATTCGGGAGGGGGGCAGCCGGTGGGATACAACGTGTACCGAGGCGCTGTCTCTAGTGGTCCGTACACGATGATCAACACTTCGCTGGATTCTTCGACCAACTACACAGACTCTACGGTTGTCTCTGGGACAACCTACTATTATGTGACCACCGAGGTGAACGCCCAAGGTCAAGAAAGCGGCTACTCCAATGTCGTGAAGGCAGTGATCCCGAGCCCCTAACTGGCGAAACCTGTCCCCCTTTCTTCCAGGCCCTTGTTGAAAACCCGCCGCCTCGGCCATCGCCGTGACGCTCGGAAAGCATTCCCTGAGTCCCTTGTTGGCCGGGCGTAGTTAGCTGGCCAAGGCTAGCTGGTCAAGAGTTTCGGCCATGTAGAGTGCGACGCTTACGGATTCGGAATGACTGCCGTGGCTTGATTCGAGTATCCACTCTCATTCGAGCTGGCATCCACGGCCGTAGCTACATAGTAGTAAGTCTGGCCAGAAACGACCGTGTTGTCGGTGTATGCGGTCGTGCTGTCGAGCGCGGAGTTGATCATCGTGTACGGGCCACCCGACACGGCGCCGCGGTATACGTTGTAGCCGACGGCACCCGACGAGGCGCTCCAGCTGAGATCCACGGTGTGCTGAGTCGCCGCCGCTCCCGTGCCGGTCATCGTCTGCACGGCGGGCGAGTTCGAGGCGTTGCTGGAAAACGACAAAGACGCTGAAGTGGCTCCGTTTGCCGACGGTTTGAAAGTGACGGTGAAGGTAGCGGATTGACCGGCGGTGAGTGTTGCCGGTAGCGAAATTCCGGAGAGCACAAACTCACTGTTGTTCAGGCTTGCCGAATTAATTGTGACCGAGGCGCCGCTGGCGGTTAGGCTGCCGTTGAGCGCCGAACTCGACCCGACGGTCACGCTGCCAAAGCTGAGACTTGTGGGAGACACGGCCAACGTACCGGCAGCCGTCCCGGTTCCGGCGAGCGCGATATTGAGTGGCGAGTTGGATGCGTTCGATACCACGGACAGGCTTCCGCTCGCTGCGCCGGCGCTGGTCGGCGTAAAGGTGGCGGTAAACGTCACGCTTTGATTTGGCGTGAGCGTGAGAGGCAAGGTCAACCCACTGACCGAGAAGACCGCCCCAGTCAAATTCGCTTGCGTGATGGTGACCGACGATCCGCCGGTGTTGGTCAGCGTTTCAGACAAATTTGTGCTGTTGCCGACCTGGACGCTGCCGAACACGAGGCTCGTGGGATTGGCACCCAGCGCTCCCGGCGTCACGCCGGTTCCGGAAAGTGGAATGCTCAAGTTGGGATTTGAGCCGTTCGAAGTGATGCTGACGGTGCCACTAGTGGCGCCGCTAGCGGTCGGACTAAAAAGCACCGTGAATGAAGTGCTCTGGCCGGCGGTTAATGTCAAAGGCAAAGACAGGCCGTTCAGACTGAATCCGCTGCCGCTCGCACTGGCCGCCGAGATCGTGAGGCTCGATCCGCCGGAATTCGTCAGGGTTCCAGCCAGCGATTTTGAAGTGCCGATTTGGATGCTTCCAAAGCTGAAGCTGGCTGGATTCGATCCCAATTGACCTTGCACTCCTGTGCCCGAGAGATTGAGCACCACGGTGCTGTTTGTCTGGTCTGCGGTGGTAGCGAAGGTGACGCTGCCGCTGAAGTTTCCAGTTCCGGTGGGCGCGAACGTGATTGTCGCCGACGTCGACGATCCGGCGTTCAGCGTGAGTGGCAGGGCGAGGTTGCTCATCGAAAATCCTGCGCCGCTCATCGTCGCCGATGAGATGATGAGATCGGTTCCACCGCTGTTCGAGAGTGTCACTGTTGTGGTCTGATGGCCCCCCACAGTGGTGTTTCCAAAGGCAACCGGCGAGGGACTCGGTGAAAGCACTCCCAGCGTTACGGCAGTGGCAGAGGCGGACAGGGAAGCATAGGGCTGTGCATTCGGCCCATCAAAGGAAATCGTTGCGGTCGGATCGCCGGGAGCTGTAGGTTGGAACCGGACGGTGAAGGAAGCGGCTTGTCCCGCGGCCAA